>Ga0307412_10002021_pt1 | contig 11264 bp, 9 predicted proteins | sample DK1Cmetagenome_3_FD_203823 | JGI IMG/M metagenome (GOLD analysis project Ga0307412, IMG submission 203823) | Maize rhizosphere microbial communities from greenhouse at UC Davis, California, United States - DK15-C-1 | ecosystem: Host-associated > Plants > Roots > Rhizosphere > Soil | place: USA...
GATCGGCGATCAACTGACTTGTATCTTCGTAGACACGGGATTGTTAAGAAAAGACGAAGGCAAAAAAGTAATGGATAATTATGGAGAACATTTCCATATGAACATTAAATTGGTTGATGCTTCAGAAAGATTTCTATCAAAATTAGCCGGAATCGACGATCCTGAAGCAAAAAGAAAAATCATCGGAAATGAGTTTATTCATGTTTTTGATGAAGAATCTCATAAAATTGAAGGCGCAAAATTCTTAGCTCAGGGAACAATTTATCCGGATGTTATTGAAAGCCAGTCTGTAAACGGACCATCTGCAGTTATCAAATCTCACCACAATGTTGGCGGACTTCCGGAAGAAATGGATTTTGAATTATTGGAGCCTTTAAGAGAATTATTCAAAGATGAAGTAAGAAAAGTGGGGGAAGAATTGGGTATTCCTCATCATTTGGTTCACAGACATCCTTTCCCTGGTCCTGGTTTGGGAATCAGAATTTTAGGTGCTGTAGATGCTGAAAAAGTGAGAATCCTTCAGGAAGCTGATGATATTTTCATCGAAGAATTGTACAAAAATGATTTGTATGAGAAAGTTTCTCAGGCTTTCGTGGTTTTACTTCCGGTAAAATCTGTAGGAGTGATGGGTGATGAGAGAACGTACGAATATACAGCAGTAGTTCGTTCTGCAAACACCATCGACTTCATGACAGCAACCTGGAGCAGACTTCCATACGAATTTTTAGATACTGTTTCAAGCAGAATCATCAACGAAGTAAGAGGAATCAACAGAGTAGCTTACGATATTTCAAGCAAACCACCTGCAACAATTGAGTGGGAATAATTTTGACTTGAGTTTTAAAAATATAAATCCTGCCTTTTGGCGGGATTTTTTTGTGATAAACTTGTTTAACTTTTATTTGAAGCTTCTTCCTGCTTTCCGCTGTATCTTTTGGGTTACGGTTTCCGCTTCGCTCCAACCGCAACCCAAAAGGATGTCGCTGCAATCAGGGCTAGGGTTGTAGTTAGTCATTTAAATATTTGAAAAATTTACAATGTTTGTCATCCGTAGGGATCTAAGCATTAGTATTAGAAATAGGATGGACAGATTCGCGCCTAGATTTCTACGGGATGACAAAATGTTGCGAAAAACAATTCAGAATAAATCAAAGATTTTAAACTAATGTGTTAATATTCTGCATCTTTTGCGGTTAAAAAGAGTTTAAACAAGTTGAATAATTAAAGTCCAATATTTTTTCCTAAATTTAAGTAAAATTACATCAAATGCAAATAGAAACAAGACCCCTCGCCGTTCAGGATTACAGCGAACTGGTAGAGACAATGAAGCGAGCTTATCCTCAAATGTCAGAATATATCTGGTCTAAAAAAAGTATTGAAAAACTCACCAAAATATTTCCAAAAGGTCAGATATGTATCTCGGTAGACGGGAAATTGGCAGCTGTGGCACTTTCCATTATTGTGAATTATGACGAATTTGGAGATGATCATACATACAGCGATATTACCGGAAATTATACTTTCAACACCCATACAGATAATGGAAATGTTTTATACGGAATCGAAATATTCGTTGATCCCGAGTTTCGTGAATTAAGATTAGGCAGAAGATTATACGATGCCCGAAAAGAATTGTGCGAATTATTGAATTTAAAATCCATTATTTTAGGCGGAAGAATTCCTAACTATCATAAGCACAGCGAGCTTTCACCTAGAGAATATATCCGTAGAGTCCGGGATAAAGAGATTTATGATCCGGTTTTATCTTTCCAGCTTTCCAACAATTTTTTGCCGATCAGGGTTATGAAAAAATATCTTCCTGAGGATGAATCTTCAAAAGAAAATGCCGTTTTATTGCAATGGAATAATATTTATTACAGTAAAAAGCCAAATACCATGCAAGACAGCATCATCCGTCTCGGATTGGTGCAGTGGCAGATGAGGCATTTCAAAAATATTGATGCTTTCTACGAGCAGGTAGAGTTTTTTGTGGATGTGATGGGTGATTATAAGGCAGATTTTGTCCTGTTTCCGGAATTGTTCAACACACCTTTGCTGGCTCCGTTCAATAAACTTTCGGAAAGAGACAGTATGATTGAATTGGCGAAATTAACGGAGGAAATTAAAATGAAAATCTCAGATTTAGCAATCAGTTACAACGTAAATATCATTTCAGGGAGCATGCCTGTTTTTGAAAATAATGACTTGTACAACGTAAGTTACCTTCTTCATCGGGATGGTCGAATAGATGAATACCGAAAAATCCACATCACTCCCAACGAAAAAAAATACTACGGAATGAAAGGTGGAAATGAGATCAGAGTTTTCGATACCGACTGCGGAAAAATAGGTCTTGTGATCTGTTATGACGTAGAATTTCCTGAGCTTCCAAGAATTCTGGCCGATCAGGGAATGAAAATTTTATTTGTCCCGTATCTTACGGATACTCAAAATGCTTACATGAGAGTTCGCCATTGCGCAGCGGCAAGAGCTATTGAAAATGAATGTTATGTTGCCATTGCAGGTTGCGTCGGAAACCTTCCGGGTGTCAATAATATGGATATTCAATTTGGCCAGGCTGCGGTTTTTACACCGTCGGATTTTGCCTTTCCGTCGAATGCAGTTAAAGGCGAAGCAACACCTAACACGGAAATGACATTAATCGTCGATGTAGATTTGAATTTATTAAAAGATCTTCATCATCACGGTTCTGTTCAGGTAATGAAAGACCGTAGAAGAGACTTGTACGAAACATATTTAAAATAAACAAAAAAACGGAATGCAAAGCTGCATTCCGTTTTTTATTATTTAACTTAAAGATTTTAAACATATTGCGGACAAACCACGGCTGGGCAAATTAACCCCGGACATCTTGGTCTTCCATCATCAGGACAACATTTTGTCGAACAGTTTCTAATGATTCCACCTCCTGCAATGTTTTTTAATTGGTCTCTTGAGATTTTCTTTAAATTTTTCATTTCTAATATTTTTTATAGATTAATTAATGTTTGGTATTTGTAAAGTTAAAAAAATATTTTCAACGATAATAATTTTTAAGAATTACAACTTAAGCGCTTTAATTATAATTTTAAATTCAATAGGAATAATTTTTGAATTAAATTGCAACTACATTTCAAGATATGTTTGACAAGCAACAAAGAAAACTCAAAAGATCAGCCAGACTGATTTCCGTATTAAGCAAATACGGTTTTAAAGACATGCTGGCAAGAATGAACAGCGGAAATAAACAGATAGAAATTCCTAATAATCCTGATGAAATCATTTCAAAAGGAACAGTTTATGAAAGGATCCGTTTGGTTTTGGAAGAGTTGGGTCCTACTTTTGTGAAGCTTGGTCAGACATTCAGCAATAGGGAAGACCTGCTTCCGCCGGAACTTATTCAGGAATTGCAAAAGCTTCAGGATAAGGTAGATATGGTAGATATGAATGTAGAAGAAATCCTGGAAAATGAGTTTGATATTTCCATAAATGAGCATTTCATTAGTATTCAAAAAGATCCACTGGCAACAGCTTCAATTGCTCAGGTGTATAAAGCAATGTTGATTGATGGAGCAGAAGTTATTTTAAAGATTAAAAAGCCTGATGTTCAAACCGTTATCGAGGATGATCTATTATTAATTAAAGATCTTGAAAAATTGGTTTCATCATATTCTGAAATAGGTGAAAAACTGAATCTGAAGCAGGCAATTTCAACGTTTGAAAAATCATTACTGGAAGAAGTCTCCCTGATTAATGAAAAGGAAAATATCATACAATTTAGAAGAAATTTTAAAAATCATAAAGAAACATACGTCCCGAAAGTTTATGAAGAATTTTCTAACAATAATGTCCTTTGTATGGAATTTATTGATGGGATCAAGGTAACGGACAAATCAACTCTTTTAGCAAATAATATTGATCCAGTGCATGTTTCTGAGGTTGGTTTAAGATTATTTGTATCTCAGATTATGGATTTCGGCTTTTTCCATGCCGATCCTCATGCCGGAAATATTTTAGTTGAAAAAGATGGAAAAGTTGTTTTTATCGATTTTGGAGCCGTAGGAAAAATTCCACCGAATGATAAGGAAGTCCTTGAAAATTTAATTGTAAGTTTTGTGGCAAAAAATCCTCATAAAATTGTAAGATATCTTAAAAAAATGTCCATCAGCTACCAGATTCCTGATGAAAGGAGATTTGAAAATGATGTGGAGGATATTCTGGATTTTGTTCATAGTTCGTCACTTAAAGATATTGACCCACAAGCAATTATCAATAAAATGAAAGATGTTTTAAAAGATAACCGCTTGTACATGCCGGATTATTTTTATCTTTTATTTAAAGGAATCAGTTTGATAGAAGGAGTTGGTCGCACCATTAATCCAGATCTTGACATTGTAAAAAGCTTAAATCCGTTAACGAAAAAAATATTCGCTAAAAAGATCAGTCCAAAGAATATTTTAAAAACCGGGATGGACCGGATGATGAATTTCACGGATAATGTAGATGAAATTCCAAAAGAACTGCGTTCGGTTTTGCAGAAATTGGACGAAAATAAATTCACCGTTTCAAGCGAAATAAAGAATATTGAAAAGACCAATCAATTAATAAAATCAAGTATTGTTAACTTAATTTTAGCCCTGATTTTAGGCGCAAACATCATTGCAACAGCTATTGTTTTTGTCTCTGAATCAGGCCCCAGAATCGGGGAAATGTCTTTGGTTGCGGTTCTTGGGTTTATTTTTTCAATATTGTTAATCATAATCATTTTGTTGAGAATTACAAGGAAATGATTTATAAGACATCCTTTTTTGGATGCTTCGACTCTAAACTTCCAGCCAGCGTTTAAAAAATTATTTACCTATCTTTGCAAAATGGAGAAACTCACTTTTGCAGATTTTGACCTACCGGTTAGAATTCTTGATGTTTTGGCGGATTTGGAATTGTTTGAACCTACACCGATTCAGGAGAAAAGCATAGGACCGATTCTTTCCGGAAGAGATGTCATGGGAATTGCACAGACCGGAACCGGGAAAACATTAGCATATCTTTTGCCTGTCCTGAAAACCTGGAAATACAACAAAAGCGGAAATCCTACCGTTTTGGTGTTGGTTCCGACAAGAGAATTGGTGGTACAGGTTACAGAAATTCTTGAAAAACTGACAGAAAATATCACAGCAAGAGTGATCGGAATATATGGTGGAAAAAATATCAATACGCAAAAACTGTTGTTTAACAACGGGTGCGACATCTTGGTAGGAACTCCGGGAAGAGTGATGGATCTGGCGATTGATAACGCTATTTCTCTGAAAGAAGTTCAAAAACTGATCATCGATGAGTTTGATGAAATGCTTAATTTAGGTTTCAGACCACAATTAACGCATATTTTCGAAATGATGAAAGAAAAGAGGCAGAACATTCTTTTCTCCGCAACCATGACAGATGCCGTTGACGAAATGCTGGATCAATATTTTGCAGGTCCGATCGAAATTTCATTAGCAAAATCGGGAACTCCACTTGAAAAAATTGAACAAACGGCTTATAAGGTAGAAAATTTTAATACTAAAATTAATTTGCTTGAGCATTTATTGAAAAAAGATACGGAAATGTCCAAAGTATTGATTTTCAATAATAATAAGAAACATGCGGATCTGTTACTTACTAAAATTAATGAACTTTTCCCTGAACAGTTTGACGTAATTCACTCCAACAAATCTCAGAATTATAGACTTAAAGCAATGAAACGGTTTGAGAACGAAGAGATTAGAGGATTAATCACGACAGATGTAATGGCAAGGGGTTTGGATATTTCAAATATCACGCATGTTGTCAACTTTGAAACACCGGAAGTTCCTGAACAATACATTCACAGGATCGGTAGAACTGGTAGAGCGGATAAGGATGGTAAATCGGTGACTTTTGTAACGAAGAAAGAAGAACCGTTGATCCTTGACATCGAATTATTAATGGATAAAGAATTAAAATTCATTGATTTCCCTGAAGAGGTTAAAATTAATCCGAAAAAGATTGCTTCAGAAGAAGATCAGATTGTTATGAAAAATCCTGCTCAGGTAAAGCTTTATGAAGGTGGAGGGGCTTTCCATGAAAAGAAAGATAAAAATAAGAAGGAAAACTGGGGTGGGCCATCAAAAAGAAAAGCACCGAAAAAGTTCGGGGCAAACAGGGCTCAACAGAAATCGATATCAAAATCTAAAAAGAAGAAATAAAAAAAACTCCCAATCTGGGAGTTTTTTGTTTATTGTGGCTTCGAGAGTTTCGGCCATTAATTATTATTTCATATAAGGCATCATCACGGAAGCCCAAAGCTGGTAACCTTCCGGAGTTATGTGAAGCATGTCTTCTAAAAAAAGGTCATTTCTTACGTTTCCGTTAACATCTTGCATTACTTTTGTAATATCTATGAAGTCTGCATTGGGCTCTTTCTTCATAAATTCTGCAATTTTTTTATTGGCAATTTTCATTTGTGGCCAAAGCTTTTCGCGGCTCGGAGAGTATTTGATTGAAATATAATCAACTTCAATATTTGGGAACTTCTCCCTGATTTTTTTGTAGAAAGTTTTAAACCTGTCCACAACAACTTCTGCTTTTAACTTATCATTATCTGCAAAATCATTTTCGCCACAGTAGATGATAATTTGTTTGGGTTGATATGGATTTAAAAGGTCGTTAACATAATAATTAATATCTGTTAGTCTCGAACCTCCAAAACCTCTGTTGATAATTGTTTTATCCGGAAAATAATTCGCCACATCCGTCCATTTTGTGAAAGACGAACTTCCGATCAAAAGGATGGCGTCTTTTGGTGGAGCTGTTTCCTGATCCAATTTTTTGAAGTTCTGAATATCCTGCCAGAACATCGGCTGTTTTTCCTGTGAAAAGAAAATAGCAAAATACAGCATTAAGAATGCCGATAACATCTTCTTCATTTTTAATAATTTTTAAATTAATAATCCTTCTTTTTCATTAAAAAACTCCCGAAAAATTCGAGAGTCTGTGTTTATCTTTTATAAGAGATGTAAGTGTAGTCAATCACCAGATCTCCATCCTGGTCAATGTTGTCAAACATTTGTTTAATCCTCATTTCCGTACTTGTAAGAACTACTACTTTATAAGGTCTTGGGCTGTCATTATTATATTTGATTGTTAAATCCTTGGTGTCGGTATTGTATTCATATGTACCTTCGTTTTTAGAATTCATCTGACAATCTGCTCCAACCCCTGAAAAGGCTGTATAAGCTGTATAATAATCTGTTCTATACTCTGTAATGTTTTTTGCAGAACATCCTGTAGGAGTGTCTGTTGAGATTACTGTTTTATCGTCTTTTCCTGAAATGACTTCTGTTTTAGTGGTTTTCCACTCACCTTTCATCATATCCATTTCGTAAGCTTGGATGTCATCATCTTCACAAGAAGTAAGCGCTAACGCTGAAAAGGCAAATAAAAGTAACTGTTTTTTCATTTTCACAAATTTAAGAATATGCTAAAATATAAATAAATTTGAAATATTTGTAATGAAATTAAGGTTTTTTAAACGAATGTTTGTAAAAAAGGTAATTTGCATGGAAGTTGGATGCCGGAAGCCGGAAATTTATAATCGTCTGTTACATTTTTCAGCAGCAATTAAGCCTCCAGCTTCCAACCTTTAGCTTCCATCTTTTAATAACTCATCTCCACAATCTTATAAGCGTCCTGTGGAGTCAGTTTTTTGTATTCTCCAAGACCGAGCCAGTTTCTTTCTGTAAAGGCTTTTTCCACTCTTCCTGCGGTTCCGTTGTAGTCTTCCGTGTATTCTGAAAGTTTGGTTTGAATATCTAAACTATGGAAAAATTCTTCCAGCTTTTTGATTCCCAATTCCGCTTTTTCTTCCACTGAACCGTCTTTAATTCCCCAAACTCTTTCCGCATATTGCGCTAATTTTCCTTTTTTCGACTCAAAATTATAACGGTAATGAGAAGGAGCGATAATTGCCAATGTTCTTGCGTGATCAATTCCGAAATAAGCCGTCAGCTCGTGTCCCATGGCATGAACCGCCCAATCCGTGATTACTCCTTTCTGAATCAGTCCGTTAAGGGCCATTGTACAACACCACATGAAATTTCCGGCCGCATCATAATTAAATTCATCAGCTAATACTTTTGGAGCCGTTTCCTGTAAACTAATCAAGATACTTTCTGCAATTCTTTCCTGTAAATCTGCAGAAGAAGGCGCGGTCATATATTGTTCTAAAACATGGGTATAAGCATCAGTAATTCCGTTTACAATCTGTCTTTTTGGGATTGATCTTACCACTTCCGGATCTAAAACTGAAAACTGTGGAAAAAGTCCGGGGCCACCTGTTGAAAGCTTCTCATTGGTTTCTCTTCTTGAAATTACATATCCCGAATTCATTTCAGAACCCGTTGCCGGCAATGTCAGAACACTTCCGAAAGGCATTCCTTCTCCTTCAAAAGTTCTTACCGGTTTTTTAAGGATTTCCCAAGGCTCACCGTCATAATTCGCTGCTGCAGAAAGGAATTTCGTTCCGTCGATTACAGAACCGCCGCCGACAGCCAGAAGAAAAGTAATATTTTTTTCCTTGATAACTTTTAAAGCTTCAATTAAAACTTCATATTCAGGATTGGCGGGAACTCCACCGAATTCATGCACTTCATGGTCTTTCAAAGCTTCTTTTACCTGATCATAAACGCCGTTGTTCTTGATGCTTCCACCGCCATAAATCATTAAAACCTTGGCATCTTTAGGAATCTCGTTTGAAATTTTAGCAATTTCACCTTTCCCGAAAAGTATTTTTGTTGGATTTTTAAACTCGAAATTAAGCATGTTCTTAAATTTATTTTAAGCCAAATTTAAGCATTGCTGAGTGAAAATTGAGTTAATAAAGTTTTAAAATTATGATGATTGATTTTTATTAAAACTATAATGCTTAAACACAAACAACATAATCAAAAATATTAGCTATTCATGAAATCATTTGTGGTATTAGCGTTTTAAAGATGCTTTCAGTTTTCCTGTTTTTCTATCAATTGTAATTAAATAAAATTCTTTGACTTCAGAATTATTCTTCAATTTTGAAAGATATAATGAAATATGTTTGTCTTCAATTTTATATGAACTGCTCATTGTATTGGTTGCGTCGACGGTATAACCATACGTATTTGCAATTAAAATTGCTTCCGGAAGATTATCTACAAATCCGATAAAATCTCTCAATTGCTGTTCATTCGAGAAATATTTGGAACGGCTGTTTTCACAGGCAATAAGATATGAAAAGCAATCTTCTCCTAAGCATTTTTGAAAGAAACCTTTCTCCGCAGTTGGATCGTTGATAGTCATGTTTTTTGGTGCTTGACTCTCGTAGATGATGGCTTTATCAGGATCGGGATTGTTGCGTAGGACCGACCAATACTCATATTTTTTGTCGGGAATGATGAAAGGGTAGAGGAGTTCCGTATTGTCCAGGATTTCCGGAATTTTTTTGAAATCGGTGGGAACAGTCTGAGAAAGTAAAAAACCGGGCAGCAGGACAGAAATGATGGAAACAAGTCTCATAATTTTATTCAATAGAATTTTAAACTAGCTATTTTCATTCCAATACGATTTTATAGTAGCCTTGTTCGTCCGTTACATCAATACCTACGCCTGTAAACGTTAATTTATTGATCTGATAACCATCACAACCTGCATTAAATTTCGACGAATGAATTGAAAAATCAAAAACCTTAAGATTAGAATAAAAAGTATAATTTTTTACACCATCGTATTCGCCCACATTTTCCAAAAGGACCTTATCATCAGATGTTGTGGTCAATGGTATGCTGGATTGATTTTCATCTTTAATAGTAAAAGCAGTAAGTGTTCCGTTGGTGATCAGGTTTTCATCATCAACATTCACGAATTCAAAAGCTATCGGCTGAGGCTTATTATAGCAGTCGTCACCGCATGCTGTGAAGATAAAGGTGAATAAAAGGAATAGAAATATGTTTTTCATGAGATATGGATTAATTTAGTGAAATGTAAAATTAATCATTAAACTGTTCAATTTCCTAAAATAATTCCAAACATCATTTTGTATTTTAAATTTTTTTGCGAAAATATATTTCAAATTCAATTAAAGACGCCATAAAATTTATTGTTTTTTAACCTCTTTTGTTTTATCATTATCTGTACTAATTAAGTCTCTTGCGTAAGAAGTAGCCTTTTGATATTTTACCAAAAATGTTGCTTTAAATTCATCACTAATTTTTTCTGCTTTCATAAATTCATATACCATTTCGGCTCTGATTGCTCTTAGCTCAAATAAAACAAGTTTATAAGTATTTTTCTTATTATCAACCTGAAATAATGTATCAAATGCAGTGACAGCAGTAGTAATAGCACCTAAAATCAAAGTGGCCTTAGCCACACTGTTATCATTAATTTTAGATAATCCGGCCAAAACGGTAATTGTTCCGGCAAAAATAATTTGAATAATCCGGATAAAATAAAACAGCCAAACATAATAATCTGCCTTTCTTTCAATTCTGTTAATTTCCTTTTGTATCTGTAGATAAAAAAGATCAGTTATAGTGTCTTCTTTCATGGTAAATAGTTTTAAATAAAGTTAGATTAAATTTTCAGAAAGCATATTAAATATTTTATTATTAATTTATTTTTAAGCTAAACACCATTTGAATTCAATCCAAAATCCCCTACATTTGTTATATGATACACGACCAACGCGCAGAAAAATTCAGGCAAATCGTGGAGAATAAGTTCCAGATTTACAATTCATTGTTTATGAGCCTGCCTTATGATAAAATGACGAATATCGGGATGCTGCTCCCGTTTCTTGGGGAAGAAAGTAAAGTCGGTTACGAAGCCGGAAAAACACCCGAAGAAATTATTGAAGAATTCTTTAAAAACCATACTGATCTGCAGACCGAGGAACAGAAGCTCGAACTGCTTTTTAAAATTATACAATATATTGAGAGACAGGTTGTTTTGTTTGATAGTATTGAAGATGCTGCATTTCCGAACCTTCATTCTGAAAGTGACAACGGAACGGTTACCAATATGTTTGAACGTTCCCTGCAAGACCATAAACTCGAAAAAATTCGTGAAAAACTGAAGGATTTTACAGTAAAAGTTGTTTTCACAGCGCACCCGACACAGTTTTATCCGAGTTCCGTACAGAGAATCATCCATGATTTGAGAAGCGCAATCACGACAGATTCAATCACAAATATTGATATGTTGTTGCAGCAGCT
>Ga0307412_10002022_pt1 | contig 11261 bp, 8 predicted proteins | sample DK1Cmetagenome_3_FD_203823 | JGI IMG/M metagenome (GOLD analysis project Ga0307412, IMG submission 203823) | Maize rhizosphere microbial communities from greenhouse at UC Davis, California, United States - DK15-C-1 | ecosystem: Host-associated > Plants > Roots > Rhizosphere > Soil | place: USA...
AGGCGTTCTATCCGTCGCCGATGGCTACCGCCACTGCCATGTACCACTCGGGCAAGAACCCGCTGCGCAAGGTCACCTATAAGAGCGATGGGGTGACCATCGTCAAGAGCGAAGAGCAGCGCCGCCTGCACAAGGCGTTCCTGCGGTATCACGACCCGAAAGGCTGGCCGATGCTGCGCGAAGCGTTGACCCGCATGGGCCGTGCCGATCTGATCGGGCCGGGCAAGAACCAGTTGATTCCGTTGCACCAGCCTGCAACCGACAGCTACCAGAGCGCCCGTCGCAAGAACTCGACGCCGGCTGGCAGCCACAAGGTGGGCAAGGAAACCACCAAGATCCTGACCCAGCACACCGGCCTGCCGCCGCGCGCCAGCGACGGTGGCAATGCCTGGGACAAGCGCGAGCAAGCCAAGGCTGCCGCGTTCGCCCGCAATCAGAAGGCTGCCAAGGAACGCAAGGATGCGGCGAAGGGCAAGGGGCCGAAGCCTGCGCGCAAGCCTGTCGTGCCGCGCTGATTGTCCTGCCGCCTCGCAAAACGCCAGCCTTGAGTGCTGGCGTTTTGCTTTCTAGCGGCGGTGCTGGCCGTTTGTTATCGTGGCGCCCGCCCGACAGTGCTAGAGGTTATGGGGAGCCCTCGCCACAAGGGTTCAGTGCGGATAAAGATTCACCCTCCGATTCTCAAGGACGATTCATATGAGCACTCCATTACCCGGCATCGGCATGGACTACAGCCCCTCCCAGTTCATGGCCCGCCAACGCATCGGAAGCCAGATCAACCTGCCGCGCCTGTTCGCTGCCATCGACGCCGATCCCAGTATCGTCGGCGCCGGTGTGGTGTACATCGATGCTGAATTCAATGTAGTGACCCTGCGTGAGTTCAAGCCGATCTGCAGCATCAAGCCCAAGCGGATCATTTTGCGCGAGGCGCAGAAATATATTGCGCCGGCTCAGTTTGCTCAGCAGGTTCAGGACAATCCACGGGAATCGCGATTGGTCGGCGAAGCGATCAATACTTCCTTGTCGTGTGCAGGGGCTGTTATCGGTTGGGTCGTGGTACTCAGCGGCTCTGTAGCTATCCCATTTTCAGCAGGGGCAAGCACCGCGATCGCCGTGTTGGGTTATACCGCCGCCGCAGCCAGCACAGCGCAATGTTTTGCGAGCGGTTATCGCATGCGTAATGAAATCAGTAACCCAGCCCGAAACGATCAGCTCGACAGTGAGGAGTGGTATCAGAACACCATGATTGTGCTGGATGCCGCGGCGTTGGTTGGGGTCGGGGCATCGTCGCTGACGACTCTCAAACTGGTCAGATTGAATAAAGCTGCCACGGGCAAAAGTGTGAGGGAGGTGCTCCGGGGCCTGAATCGACAGGAGCGAGCCAAACTGACCAAAGAGTTGCTGACTATCAATGACCCTCGCCTGACCTCCAAACTGCTCAAACTCAAGCAACTGTCTGGCGAGTTACCCAAGCGCTTTACGCCCACTCAAATCAAGCATGCCACCGTCACACAGATTCGGGATGCCCTGGGTGCCGCCATCGGCTTCACGGGAAGCGCGATTTCCGGGAACGTCCGGACCATTGCAGTGGGGTTGTACGAGGAGATCGAAGAATGAATGGACAGCCCGGTGTGCGCGTTTTTCTCATCCAATATTTTCCGGTCTTCATGGGCGCGATATTCGCGTCGGTCTTCGCTCTGGTTTTTGCTGTTCCCCTTTTTTTTGACAGCTATTTTCAAGCCCTTTCGTTGGCGGATAACGCCAAGTGGTCTTTTTTTGGAGGCGTCGCGCTTACGCTTGTCATCGTGCATTGCAACTTCATGATTGCCCGTGGGCGCCCCGTTTGGGTGTGGCCGATGGTTGCGGTGTTGGGGCTGTGTTTTTTTTGCGTCCTGCCCACGATCGCTTATCGGCCTGATAGGTTGATTTACAGTTTGAGTTTGCTGTTCCCGTTGCTGGGGTTGCTATTGCTCAACAGCAAACGCCACCGCGAGATGCGCAGCAAGCTCGTCGAAATCCGCCACCAGCGCGAGCGCATCCTCCAGTCCGCAAAGACGTCGCGACCGCGCCGCTGAGTCGATGTAGTCAGGCTAGAAATCTGAGCTGGCGTAGATGCTTCAGGGCACGGCACAATAAAAAATCAACTCTCCAATTCTTCAAGGACGATTCATATGAGCAGCGCCGCAACAGGCATCGGGATGGACCTGAGCTTTTCCCAGTTCATGGCCCGCAAACGCATCGAAAGCCAAGTCAACCTGCCGCGGCTGTTCGCTGCCATCGATGCCGATCCCAACATCGCCGGTGCGGGCGTGGTGTACATCGATTCCGAGTACAACGTGGTGACGCTGCGCGAATTCAAGCCGATTTGCAGCATCGCACCCAAGCGAGTCATCTTGCGCGAGGCGAAGAAATACATCGCCCCACAGCAATTCATTGACCAGGTAAAAAGCAGTCCGCGTGAGTCAAAGCTCGGGACTGAGTCGATGAATGCCGGTTTTTCCTGTGTCGCCGCGGTCATCGGTTGGGTGGTGGTATTCAGTGGGAGCGTCGCTGTGCCCTTTACGGCAGGCGCCAGTGCCTTTGTCGTTGCCTTGGGCGCCGCTGCCGCGACGGCCAGTACCGCGCAGTGCGTTATTGGTGGGATGCGGGTGGCGAATGAGCTGACCAATCCTACTGGCAACGATGAAATGAACGACGCCGATTGGTACAACATCGTGAGCCCCATTCTTGACGGTGTTTCCCTTGTGGGCGTCGGTGGCTCGGCTCTCACGACTGTTCGGCTGCTGAAGGCCAGTAAGGCAGCGGGCACCGGGAAGAGCTGGTATCAGTTGCTCAAGGGCCTGAGTCGTCAGGAGCGCAGCAAACTGACCAAGGAATTGTTGACCCTGAAAGATCCGAGTCTTACCGCGAAGCTGCTTAAACTGCAGCAACGAGCGGGTGCCTTGCCCAAGCGTTATTCTTCCGCTGAAATCAGGCACGCTACGCTGACTCAGATAAAGGATTCTCTCGGAGGCGCTTTGGGGATCATCGGCAGTTATACCGGCGATGGCGCCGTGAAGACTGTCGCCGTCGGACTGTATGAGGAGTTCACCGAATGATCGGCGGCGGATCAATGAAGCAGTTCCTCGCCCGTTATTTTCCGGTGTTCATGGGCACGATCTTCCTGGGTTGTTTTTCCGGGTCTGCGCTGCTCGTTTTGTCCGCAGGCACTTATTGGCGTGCCTTGGAGCCTTCCGTCAGGAGCAACTATGTTGGGCTCGGCACGTTGGCTCTGGTGAGTGTCCTGGTTCTGGGAAATCTCATGATCGCACGCGGACGCGTCTGGGCGATCTGGTGGGTGACGAGTTATTTCCTTGGCTGTCTGGCGGCGGTGTTGCCGACGTTTGCTTATGGACCGCATCAAGGTGTGTACGTGTTTGCGGTGCTGTTGCCGTTACTGGGACTACTACTGCTCAACAGCAAACGCCACCGGGAAATGCGCAGCAAGCTCATCGAAATCCGCCACCAACGCGAACGCATCATCCAATCCGCCAAGGCCCCGCGCCCGCGCCATTGAGTCGATTTGCTACCGCCCGCGCCGCATTTATGTGCGGCCTTTGCAGATCAATACAGGCATCGCGCGGTTTTAGTGCTCTACTGCCCTGAGTAGATGTTGAAAGTGTCCGGCCTGCCTGCATGGCATAAGTCTTGCGCCGCTTTCGATAACGCCCAGGCTCCGCAGGAGGCACGCCGTGTCGATTCATGTCGCTTTGCACCATGTCACACACTATCGCTACGAGCGCGCTGTCGAACTCGGTCCGCAGATCGTTCGCCTGCGCCCGGCGGCGCACAGCCGCACGCGCATTCTTTCCTACGCGTTGAAGGTCTCGCCCGATCAGCATTTCATCAACTGGCAACAAGACCCACAGGGCAATTACCTGGCGCGGTTGGTGTTCCCGGAAAAGACCGATGAGCTGCGGGTCGAGGTCGACCTGGTCGCCGAAATGGCGGTGTTCAACCCGTTCGATTTTTTCCTCGAGCCTTACGCCGAGAAGATCCCGTTCACCTACGCGGCTGACGAAAAACACGAGCTGATGCCCTACCTGGAAAAGCTCCCGCTGACGCCGAAGTTCAAGGCTTATCTGGACGGCATCGACCGCACACCGTTGCCGGCGGTGGATTTTCTGGTGGCGCTCAACCAGCGCTTGAGCGAAGACATCAACTACCTGATCCGCATGGAGCCCGGCGTGCAAACGCCAGAGCACACCTTGGAGCACGCGTCCGGTTCCTGCCGCGACTCGGCCTGGCTGCTGGTGCAACTGTTGCGTCACTTGGGCCTGGCGGCGCGTTTTGTCTCGGGTTACTTGATCCAATTGACCGCTGACGTGAAAAGCCTCGACGGCCCGTCCGGTACGGAAGTGGATTTTACCGACCTGCATGCCTGGTGTGAGGTGTACCTGCCCGGCGCCGGCTGGATTGGCCTGGATGCGACCTCCGGATTGTTCGCGGGCGAAGGGCATATTCCCTTGGCGTGTAGTCCGGATCCGTCCTCGGCGGCGCCGATCAGTGGCCTGGTGGAACCGTGCGAGTGTGAGTTCAGCCATGAAATGTCCGTCGAGCGAATCTGGGAAGCGCCACGGGTCACCAAGCCTTACACCGAAGAACAATGGTTGGCGATCCAGGAATTGGGCCGGCAGATCGATGCTGACCTGTTGGAAGGTGACGTGCGCCTGACCATGGGCGGTGAACCGACTTTCGTTTCCATCGATGACCCGGACGGCGCCGAGTGGAACACCGCGGCGCTTGGGCCGGACAAGCGTCGCCTTTCCGCCGAGCTGTTCCAGCGCATGCGCGAGCATTATGCGCCGCAAGGGCTGGTGCATTTCGGCCAGGGCAAGTGGTACCCCGGCGAGCAATTGCCGCGTTGGTCGCTCAACTGCTATTGGCGGCGAGACGGGGTGCCGATCTGGCAGGACAGCGCCTTGATTGCCGACGAGCAGAAAGACTACGACGCCGATGGCGAGTTGGCGGGCCGTTTCCTGGCGAGTGTCGCCGAACGCTTGAAAATTCCCACGCGGTTTGTGTTTCCCGCCTACGAAGACAATTTCCATTACCTGTGGCGCGAAGGCACGTTGCCTTCGAATGTGACGGCCGAAGATGCTCGGCTGGAAGAACCGTTGGAGCGGGCGCGGTTGCGCAAGGTTTTCAGCCAGGGCCTGGGCAAGGTAATCGGCCAGGTCCTGCCGCTGGCCCGGACCGCCAAGGGCGACCAATGGCAAAGCGGGCGCTGGTACTTGCGCGACGATCACTGCCGGCTGGTGCCGGGGGATTCGCCCTTGGGCTATCGCTTGCCTTTGGCGTCCCAGCCGTGGGTGACGGCGGCCGAATATCCGTTCATCCATCCCACCGACCCGAACCAGGACTTGCCCGAGTTGCCCGGTACCGAGCAATTGAACCATCACGGCGAGTCGGCGCCGGAACAGGAACGCGTGCCGAAGATCGACGAATCGGCCGATTGGCTGACCCGTACCGCCTTCTGCGCCGAGGCCAGGGAAGGGCGGCTGTACCTGTTCATGCCGCCATTGGAGCGGGTCGAGGATTACTTGGAACTGGTCAGCGCCATCGAAGCGACGGCGCAGGAACTGAGCTGCCCTGTGTTGTTGGAGGGCTACGAGCCGCCGAGCGACCCGCGCCTGAGCAATTTTCGTATCACGCCTGACCCGGGTGTGATCGAGGTCAACGTACAGCCTTCGGCGAGCTGGGAGGAGTTGGTCGAGCGCACTGAATTTCTCTACGAGCAAGCGCGATTGAACCGGCTGACCACCGAGAAATTCCTGATCGACGGTCGGCACACCGGAACCGGTGGCGGTAACCATTTCGTACTTGGCGGCGCGACACCGGCTGACTCACCGTTCCTGCGGCGTCCGGACTTGCTGCGTAGCCTGATCAGCTACTGGCATAACCACCCGTCGTTGTCGTACCTGTTTTCCGGATTGTTCATCGGCCCGACCTCCCAGGCGCCGCGGGTGGACGAGGCGCGCAACGACGCGTTGTATGAACTGGAAATCGCCTTCGCGCAGATGCCACAGCCTGGCGAGGAGTGCCCGCCGTGGTTGGTGGATCGGCTGCTGCGCAACCTGTTGATCGACGTCACCGGCAATACCCATCGCGCCGAGTTCTGCATCGACAAGCTCTACTCGCCGGACGGCGCCACCGGCCGTCTCGGCTTGCTGGAGCTGCGCGCTTTCGAAATGCCACCCCATGCCCGCATGAGCCTGACCCAGCAATTGCTATTGCGGGCGCTGGTGGCGCGCTTCTGGCGCGAGCCCTATGCGCCGGCCAAGCTGGCACGCTGGGGCACCGAGCTGCATGATCGTTTCCTGTTGCCGCACTTCATCGAGCAGGATTTTGCCGAGGTCATCGAAGAGCTCAATGGCGCCGGTTATCCATTGCGTGCCGAGTGGTTCGCCGCGCACCTGGAGTTCCGCTTTCCCAAGGTGGGCGATTACGCTGTCAACGGTATCGAGCTACAGCTGCGCCAGGCGCTGGAGCCTTGGCATGTGCTGGGGGAAGAGGGCTCGGCGGGCGGCACGGTGCGTTATGTGGACTCGTCCCTGGAGCGCTTGCAGATCAAGCTTACGGGGCTGGCGCCGCAACGTTATCTGCTGACCTGCAATGGCGTACCGGTGCCGTTGCAGCCTACCGGCCGGGTAGGCGAATTCGTCGCCGGGGTACGTTTCCGCGCCTGGCAACCGTTCAACTGCTTGCAGCCGACCATCCCGGTCCATGCGCCGCTGGTCTTCGATGTGCTCGACACCTGGATGCAGCGCTCCCTGGGCGGCTGCCAATACCACGTGGCGCATCCGGGCGGGCGCAACTATGACAGCCTGCCGGTGAATGCCAACGAAGCGGAGAGCCGCCGGATGGCGCGTTTTTTCCGTATTGGGCACACGCCTGGAAAACTGCCGATACCGAGTCTGGCAAGGGATGAAGAGTTTCCGTTCACGCTCGATCTGCGCCGCTTCCACGGGACATCAAAAAGCTAGCTGGACGCTGTGGCGAGGGGATAGAACCCCGCGCCACGATCGCAGTGTGCAAACCCAGGCTTGATCCAAAACAAACACACCTATCCGGGCGTCATGCGCTTGCGCTAGTCTCACCTTTCACTGCCGTCCTGCCGAGCTTTCCATGCCTGACCTGCTTGACCGTTACCCGCTGACGACGGGTACTTATCACGAACTGCTGGACGACAGCGGCGCCGTGCGCGCGCACTGGCAGAGGCTGTTCGACCAATTGCAGCGCAGCACACCGGCCCAGTTGGTCCAGCGCCAGGCACTGTTGGCACGGCAGATCCAGGAAAACGGCGTTACGTATAACGTCTATGCCGACCCGAAGGGCGCCGACCGGCCTTGGGAGCTGGATCTGCTGCCCCACGTCATCGATGCCCAGGAATGGAAGCTGCTTTCGGCCGGCATTGCCCAGCGCGCGCGTCTGCTCAATGCGGTATTGGCCGACCTGTACGGGCCGCAGCGGCTGATCAGCGAAGGGTTGCTGCCGGCGGAGCTGGTCTTTGGCCACAACAATTTCCTCTGGCCCTGCCAGGGCATCACGCCGCCGGATGGCAACTTCCTGCATCTGTATGCCGTGGATCTGGCGCGTACGCCCGATGGTCGCTGGTGGGTCACCGCGGATCGGACCCAGGCGCCTTCCGGGGCCGGTTATGCGTTGGAAAATCGTACGATCGTGTCCCGGGCGTTCCCGGATCTTTATCGCGACCTGAAGGTGCAGCACCTGTCGGGTTTCTTCCGGACCTTGCAAGAGACGCTGGCACGACAGGCGCCCAGCGACGGCGAGCCGCCGCTGGTGGTGTTGCTGACACCCGGGCGGTTCAACGAAAGTTATTTCGAGCATCTATACCTGGCGCGCCAACTCGGTTATCCGCTGGTGGAAGGCGGCGACCTGACCGTGAGGGACGCCACGGTGTACCTCAAGACCCTCAGCGGCCTGCGCCGGGTCCACGCGATCATGCGACGGCTCGACGATGATTTCTGCGACCCGCTGGAGCTGCGCACCGATTCGGCCCTGGGCGTGCCAGGGTTGTTGGAAGCGGTGCGCCAGGGCCGCGTGCTGGTGGCCAATGCCCTGGGCAGCGGCGTGCTGGAATCGCCGGGCCTCCTGGGATTCTTGCCGAAGATCAACCAGTATCTGTTCGGCGAAGAGCTGATGCTGCCTTCCATCGCCACCTGGTGGTGCGGTGAGCCGCCAGTGCTCGCCCAAGCCCTGGAAAAATTACCCCAGCTGTTGATCAAGCCGGCATTTCCTTCCCAGAGTTTCACGCCCGTGTTCGGCCGCGACCTGGACGAGAAACAGCGCGCCCAACTGGCGGCACGCATGCAGGCGCGGCCATATGCCTACGTCGCCCAGGAGCTGGCGCAACTGTCCCAGGCGCCGGTGTGGCAGGCCGAGGACGGCCAGATCCAGCCCCGGGCCATCGGCATGCGCGTATATGCCGTGTCCGGGAAAAATGCTTATCGGGTGCTGCCCGGTGGCCTGACCCGGGTAGCCGCAGAGGCCGACGCCGAGGTGGTGTCGATGCAGCGCGGCGGTGCCAGCAAGGACACTTGGGTGCTCGGCGAGCAAGCACCCGCTGGCGAGCAATGGAAGGCCCAGCGCACCGTCGGCGTTCACGACCTGGTGCGGCGTGATCCGTACCTGCCTTCCCGAGTGGTTGAAAACCTTTTCTGGTTTGGTCGCTATTGCGAGCGCTGCGACGACAGCGCTCGTCTCCTGCGGATCATGTTGGCGCGTTATGTCGATGGTGATGACCCGCAAGCGCTGCAATCGGCGGTTTCCCTGGGCGAAAGCCTGATGCTGTTGCCCGAAGAGGGCGAGCTGCCCGAACGCCTGATGGCGGCGATGCTCGGGGATGACTGGTCTTTCAGCCTGCGCTCCAACCTGCAGCGCTTGCAGTGGGCGGCCTCGCAGGTTCGCGGCAAGCTGTCCAGGGAGAACTGGCAGGCGCTTGTGGAGTTGCAGCGCGAAGCCGTTGAGCTGGAAACCAGTGAGCCGGATTTCGGTGAGTTGCTGGATTTCCTTAACCGCCTGGTGATGTCCCTGGCGGCGTTGTCCGGGTTCGCCTTGGACGACATGACCCGCGACGAGGGCTGGCGCTTCCTGATGATCGGGCGGCGCCTGGAGCGCCTGCAGTTTCTCAGCAGCAGCCTGGCGGCGTTCCTGCGGGGCGAGGCGGTGTTCGATCAGGCCGGGTTGGAGTGGTTGTTGGAACTGGGCAACAGCAGCATCACCTACCGCTCGCGTTACCTGGCGGTGGCGCAGTTGATCCCGGTGCTCGACCTTTTGTTGCTGGACGAACAGAACCCCCACGCGGTGCTCTTCCAATTGAAGCTGGTGGCACGCACCCTCAAGCGCCTGAACGATGATTTTGCTGCACCGAGGGAAACCGCCCTGCCGGCGTTGGTGACGCGCCTGTCACGCTTCGACCTGCGCTGCCTGGAGAATCCGTTGTTTGGTGAGGCCAGCCTGCGGGCGGCGCTCGATGGCTTGGCTGATCTGCTGCAGGAAGTGGCCGACGTCAGCGCCCAGGTCTCCGATCGCCTGGCCTTGCGTCATTTCGCCCACGTTGACGATGTCAGCCAACGCACGGTATCCGTCTGATGAGCGCCCGTTACCAGATTCTCCACGACACCCACTATCACTACGACAGCCCGGTATCCCTTGCGCAGCAACTGGCTCATCTGTGGCCGAGACATTGCGAATGGCAGCGCTGTACTGAACAACAGTTATCCATCAGCCCGGAGCCGACCACCCGTCGGGATGAGCAGGACGTATTCGGCAATCCGCTGACCCGCCTGGCCTTCGAGCGGCCTCACGATGAGCTGCTGGTCAACGCCCGTCTGAGCGTCGAAGTGCTGGCGCGCCCAGTGTTGGATTTCAGTCTGTCGCCGGCCTGGGAGTCCACCGCAAATGCCCTGACCTACAGCGGCCGGCCGTTGACGGCGCAGTTGCTGGAGGCGTGCCGCTACCGTTTCGAATCACCCTACGTGCACCTCAAGCGCAGCTTCGTCGAGTTCTCCGAAAGCTGTTTCCCGGCGGGCCGACCATTGATGATCGGGGTCCAGGCGCTGATGGAAAAGATCTTCGAGGAGTTCACCTTCGACGCCGAGGCGACCCAGGTCGCGACACCGCTGGTGGAAGTGCTGGAGCGGCGCCGAGGTGTCTGCCAGGACTTTGCCCACCTGATGTTGGCGTGTGTGCGTTCCCGCGGATTGGCGGCGCGTTACGTCAGCGGTTATCTGCTGACCCAGCCACCCCCCGGCCAGGCCCGTCTGATCGGAGCAGATGCCTCCCATGCCTGGGTCTCGGTGTTCTGTCCGGTACTGGGTTGGGTGGACTTCGACCCGACCAACAACGTGCAGCCGGCCCTGGAGCACATCACCCTGGCCTGGGGGCGGGATTTTTCCGATGTGTCGCCGCTGCGCGGGGTGATCCTGGGCGGCGGCACCCATGATCCGGACGTGCGGGTGACGGTGATGCCGTTGGAGTCGTAAGGCGATCTACCAGGGGTATGTATTTGAACAGGCGAGGAAGTGTCATGTTCCCGGTTTCGATCAAAGGTGTGCTGCAATCCCCCGAAGGCCGGGTAGTACTGATGCTCAACGAGCGGGATGAGTGGGAATTGCCCGGTGGGCGGATCGAGTTGGGCGAAACGGCGTCGCAATGCCTGGCGCGGGAAATCGTCGAGGAGCTGGCCGTCGAGGTCAGTGTCGGCGAGCCGCTGGATTCGTACTTGTTCGAGGTGATTCCCGGCAAGCACGTTTTCATTTCCACCTACCGGTGCCAATTGCTGGGCGGTTTTGTACCGGCGGTCAGTCACGAGCACAAGGAGATCGGGTTGTTCGAGCCGGGACAATTGCCGGCCAACCTGCCAGAGGGGTATCGCCTCTCAATTGCCAAGGCGCTCGGCGCGTAAGGACCGGTAGCGAGGCCACCAGCCCAACGAAGGGCCGGATCTGATCATCGGACCCTGGGGTTATCAGGCGTCGGTGGGTTGATCTTTCGACGCATCCACATCCTGTTCTGCCGCCACGTCGCCTTCGGTATCCGGGTTCAGTGCCGCTTCGTCTGCGGAGGCTTTCTTGCGCTGGAGCTTTTCCTCTTTCTTCTGCTCCTTGGCCAAGTCTCTCTGACGTTTGGCGAAGGAATAATTGGGTTTGGCCATGGGCGATCCTCTGGGGTCGAAGGTGAGGTTGAGCGGCGCATATTCT
>Ga0307412_10002023_pt1 | contig 11261 bp, 5 predicted proteins | sample DK1Cmetagenome_3_FD_203823 | JGI IMG/M metagenome (GOLD analysis project Ga0307412, IMG submission 203823) | Maize rhizosphere microbial communities from greenhouse at UC Davis, California, United States - DK15-C-1 | ecosystem: Host-associated > Plants > Roots > Rhizosphere > Soil | place: USA...
CAGCTGGATCTCCCAGTTGTGCGACGCGACCAGCCGGTTGCTGTTGTTGAATCCGACCATGCGTCCGGCGGGATCGACTTCGACGAACGCCGACGGCGTCGTCGAGTATTCGCGGATCAGCGGGTAATCGGCCGCGGCCTTGACGAGCTTCGCGAGGTCGTTCGCCGTCGAGACGTTGCTCGGCGACAGCCCGGTCGGGTCGGCGAAGCGGCTGCGGGTCATGCCGAGCGACGCTGCCTTGAAGTTCATCGCGTTGACGAACGCGTCCGTGCCGCCGGGGTAGTAGCGCGCGACGGCCGAGGCGGCGCGGTTCTCCGACGACATGAGCGCGAGGCGCAGCATCTCGCGCCGCGGCAGCTGCGTCCCGAGGCGCAGCCGCGAGCTGCTGCCCTTCAGGAAGTCGATGTCGTTCAGCGAGACCTCGAGCGTGTCGTCGAGCGACTGGCCGCCGTCCAGCACGACCATCGCCGTCATCAGCTTGGTCAGCGACGCGATCGGCGTCACCTCGTCGGCCGCCTTGGCGTAGATCGGCTCGCCCGCGTCCGCGTCGAGGACCAGCACGTTGGCGGAGGCGAGGCGAAGCTTGGCCGGGTCGGGGGACGCGGCCGACGCAGTCGCGGCAACTGCTGCAAATACAAGGGCGAGGAGCGGATTCATCATGGCGAGCATCAACGGCCGTCGGGCTTTATAGCACGCGTTTACCGAGGTGCCAAGACGAGCCGGGTGCCGGCAAGCCAGGCGGGGGAACGAGGCGCAGCAAGGCGCGTGCCGCCGCGCCGGGACACCGCAGTGCCCCGGGCGCCGGCGGAGGTGACGCGAAAGCGGGGGCGACCGGTCCTGCGGACCTGCCGTCCATTGGCGCAAGGCGTCGCCGCTGTGCGGCCTCTTTTGTGGGCTACAGGCTAGTCGCCGGCGATCGGCGGGGCGGGGAGCGCGTCCGATTCGACGCCGAACACGGGCGCGGTGGCCGACGAGGGCATTTCCGCCAGCGGCGCGCCCGCCGCCGCGGCCGACTCGCGCCGCGCCTCGTCCTGCTGCAACCGCCACATGCGCGCATACGCCCCGTTCGCGACGAGGAGCTCGGCGTGCGTGCCGCGCTCGACGATGCGGCCGTGCTCGAGCACGAGGATCTCGTCGGCGTCGACGATCGTCGACAGACGGTGGGCGATCGTCAGCGTCGTGTGCTCGCGCGCGATGAGCCTCAGCTCCGACTGGATCGCGCGCTCGGCGCGTGAATCGAGCGCCGACGTCGCTTCGTCGAAGATCAGGATCGACGGCCGCTTCAGGATCGCGCGCGCGATGGCGACGCGCTGCTTCTCGCCGCCCGACAGCTTGAGACCGCGCTCGCCCACGGGGGTCGCGTAGCCCTCGGGAAGCCGGCTCACGAAATCGTGGATCTGCGCGAGCTGCGCCGCCGCGATGATCTCGGCCTGCGTCGCGCCGGGCCGGCCGTACGCGATGTTGTACTCGATCGTGTCGTTGAACAGCACCGTGTCCTGCGGAACGATGCCGATCGCTGCGCGCAGCGTCGACTGCCGGACGCTCCGGATGTCCTGGCCGTCCACGGTGATGCGTCCCGCGGTCACGTCGTAGAACCGGTAGAGGAGCCGCGCCAGCGTCGACTTGCCCGACCCCGACGGACCGACGACCGCCACCGTGCGACCGGCCGGAATGGTGAAGCTCACCTCCTCGAGGATCGGCCGGTTCGCCTCGTAGCGGAAGCTCACGTTCTCGAAGCGCACCTCCGCGCCACGCAGCACGAGCGGCTTCGCGTCCGGCGCGTCGCGTATCTCGGCGTTCTCCTCGATCAGCGCGAACAGCCGCTCCATGTCCGCGAGCGCCTGCTTGATCTCGCGGTAGATGACGCCGAGGAAGTTGAGCGGGATGTAGAGCTGGATCATGAACGCGTTGACGAGGACCAGGTCGCCGATGGTCATCGAGCCGTTGACGACGCCGGCGGTCGCGCGCCACATGATGAGCGTGACGGCGACGGCGATGATGGCGCTCTGGCCCACGTTCAGCGCCGACAGCGACGTCTGGCTGCGCACCGCGGCCCGCTCCCAGCGCTGCATGCTCTCGTCGTAGCGGCGCGCCTCCCATTCCTCGTTGCCGAAGTACTTGACCGTCTCGTAGTTCAGCAGCGAATCGATCGCGCGCGTGTTCGCCTTGCTGTCGAGCTCGTTCATCTGCCGGCGGAAATGCGTGCGCCACTCGGTGATCGTGATCGTGAACGCGACGTACGCGACGAGCGCGCCGGCGGTGATCGCGATGAACGTCCAGTCGTAGCGCGCGATCAGGATCGCGCACACCAGCGTGATCTCGACGGCCGTCGGCAGGATGGAGAACAGCGCGTACTGGATCAGCGTCGAGATGCCCCGCTGGCCGCGCTCGACGTCGCGCGTGAGCCCGCCGGTCTGGCGCGCGAGATGGAAACGGAGCGAGAGCGCGTGCAGATGGCGGAACACCTGCAGCGCGATCTTGCGCACCGCGCGCTGCGTCACCTTGGCGAACAGGAACTCGCGCAGCTCGGTGAACAGCGTCGTCGACACGCGCAGCACGCCGTACGCGGCCAGCAGCAGAAGCGGGACGGCGAGCGCGGCGGTCGTCCGGTCGAGGCTGTCGACGATGTCCTTCATCACCAGTGGCACGCCGACATTGGCGAGCTTCGCGGCGACGAGGCAGGCGAGCGCGGCGACGACGCGGCCCTTGTATTCCCACAGGTAGGGAAGGAGCTGGCGGATCGTGACCCAGTCGCCGCCGTTCGTGCGCGGGATGCCGGGATCGGCCGGCAGCGGAAGGGAAGAAGCGCGATGACGCATGAGACCAGTCTAACGCGCGGACGACCGGGCGGCGCTCCGGCGCGCCCGCGCGGGTCGCGCCACCGAGCCGGCTCCGTGCCGCTCGCGCGCCTGCCGCTGCGTTTAGAAGCGCGACCGCGTGTTGAGGAATGCGCCGCGGCGCTTGCGCCGGCCGCGCCACCATTCGTTGCCGCCGTAGCCGAGGAAGCCCATGGCGACGCGCACGATGCCGTAGGCGGCCCACGACAACGCCTTGGTCACCGGCGAGCGCGCGGCCCAGTGCTGCGGCCCGACGCGGCGCGCGCCGGTCTGGATCATCTGCAGCAGCTCGCGCCTGAGCTGCCCGGCGAATTCCGGCCCGCGGACGAACAGGTTCGCCTCGCGCGACATGAGCAGCGAATAGGGATCGATGTTGGAGCTGCCGACCGTCGCCCAGCGATTGTCGATGACCGCGACCTTGGCATGCAGGAACGAGCGGTGGTACTCCTCGATGGCGACGCCGCCGGCCAGCAGCTGTCCGTACAGCGCGCGCGATGCGTAGTGCAGCAGCCGGTATTCGACCCGCGCCTGCAGCAGCAGCGTGACCTGTACGCCGCGCTGCGCCGCCGCGATGAGCGCGCGCCGGAAACGGATGCCGGGAAAGAAGTAGGCGTTGGCGATCAGGATCTCGCGCCTCGCCACGCGGATCGCGGCGAGATAGGCCATTTCGATGTCGCGGCGGTGGCGCAGGTTGTCGCGGATGGTGAACTTCGCCGTCTGCGCGCCGGCCCGCTCGATGTGCACGGTGTCGGGGAAGAGCTTAACTTCCGACGTCGAGAACTGCACGAGCTCGCACAGCGCCCACACGCGCGCCATCGTCTGGACGATCGACGCGACCACCGGACCGCGAACGCGGACCGCGTAGTCGACGCGCGGCGGCTTGTGGCCCGGCGTGTTCATGTCGTCGATCACGTTGATGCCGCCGACGAAGCCGACGCGGCCGTCGACGTGCGCGATCTTGCGATGCAGGCGGCGCAGCCGATGCGACCGGAATTGCCATGGCGCCACCTCCGGCCGGTACTTGAGCAGCACGACGCCGAGATCGACGAGCCGGCGCTCGAGCGAAGGCGTGAGGTAGTGCCTCGCGCCCCAGCCGTCGACCAGCACGCGCACGGTGACGCCGCGCTTCACCGCTTCGCCCAGCGCCGCCGAAACGGCGCGGCCGGCGTCGTCGTCCGCGAAGATGTACGTCTCGAGCCACACCTCCCGCCGCGCGGACGCGACCGCGTCGATCAGCGCCGGGAAGAACTCGGCGCCTCCGCGCAGGAGGTCGACGGCGTTGCCCGGGGTGAACCGGTTCATGCGCCCCGCATCAGCGGCGTTTCGGACCGAGCTCGAACGTGGCGGCGAGCGCGGCGTGATCCGAGATCTTGTCGGCGGGAAAGGCGCAGTGGACGTGCGCTTCGACGACCTTGAGGCCGCGGGCATAGATGCGGTCCAGCCGGAACACGGGCATCACCGACGGGAACGTGCGCGCCGGCCGCCCGGTGACCGCCTCGAACACCTCGACCACCTCGAGCTGGTCGACGAGGGCGCGATTGGCCTTGTGGCGCCAGTCGTTGAAGTCGCCGGCGATGACCAGCGGCGCGTCCTTCGGCACCGTCTCGCGGATGCGCTCGCACAGCGCGCGGACCTGCCATTGCCGCCCGCGCTCGAACAGGCCGAGGTGCACGTTGAGGCAATGCAGCTCCGGAACGTCGTCGCCGAGATGCATCACGCAATGCAGCACGCCTCGCGACTCGAACGGGTGCGCCGAGATGTCCTCGTTGTCCTGGGTGACGATCGAGAAGCGCGACAGCACCGCGTTCCCGTGATGGCCGTGCCGGTAGATCGCGTTCTTGCCGTACGCGACTTCCTTCCAGTTCGTGTCGGCGAGGTACTCGTGCTGCGGCTTCGTCGGCCAGTTGCGGAAGCGGTCGGCGTTGCGCTCGTGCACGCCGACCACCTCCTGCAGGAACACGATGTCGGCGTCGAGGCCGTGCAGGCGCTCGCGCAGCTCGTGGATCACGACCCGCTTCATGAACCCGGCGAAGCCCTTGTGGATGTTGTAAGTGGCGACGGTGAAGCGCAAGGGAGTTCCGCAAGGAGTCCAGCAGGCCGGCGCGCGAAAGGGCGGGCGCCTACGCCATCTTAGCGAATGCGTCGCCGGCGTCTGGCAGAACCGGCCGCCCCGCGGGTGGGCGCGCAACCGGACCGCCCGTCAGCGCGGGCCCGATGCGGTGTCGGACTGGGCCGCGCCCGCGCCACCCGACAGGTTGCGAAGCTCGCGCAGCGCGACGGACAGCATCGCGAGGTCGGGCTGCGTCGCGTTCGTCACCTCGTCGAGGATGCGCGCGGCGCGTTCGCGCGCCATGCGGTTGCGGGCTTCCCAGCGCACGATGCGCGCCTCGGCGCCCGACGCGCCGTTGCCGGTGACGAGGACCTCGTGCGCGAGCACGCGCTGCAGGTCCGCGAGGTCGTCGCGCAGCGCGGTCTTCGCGAGCGCCTGCCAGTGCCCGTCGGTCGCGAGCGCATGGATCCGCTGCGCGATCGCGTCGAGGCCGAGCCGGGCGCCCAGGTCGTAGTACACCTGCGCGACGGCGATGACGTCCTCGCCGGTCGACGCGGCCGTTTCCACGACGTCCAGCGCACCGGCCAGCGCCTGGGCGGACGCGACCCAGCGGGCAAGCGCTTGCGGCACGCCCTTGGCCGTGTAGGCGGACACGCGACGGGCGACGTCCTCGCGCGCGGCGCCCTGCACGAGCTCGTGCACGCGGGAGGCGACGGCGGCGACCGCAGGCGCGAACCGCGAGATGGTCGCATCCATGTCGTCGTGCAGCCGCTTGCTGCGCAGGAACCACCACGAGCCGGAGCCGGACAGCTGGCCGATATCGACCAGCAGCTCGCACTGCACGTCGTCGGCGACGGCATTGTCGAGCGCCTCGATGCTCTTCCAGACGTCGTTCAGGCCGAACACCGCCCGCGTCAGCAGATGCGATCGCACGATGTCGGCGGGGGGCGCGCCGGTGGTCTCGCGCAGCCGGTTGACGAGCGACGGGCCGATCCGGTTCACCGTCTGGTTGACGATGACCGTGGTGACGATCTCCCGGCGCAGCGGATGGCGCTCCATCTCGCCGGCGTAACGGTCCTGCAACGGCTTCGGGAAATAGTCGACGAGCGCGCGCGCGACGCCGGGGTCGTCGGGCAGCCGCGAGCCGAGCAGCACGTCCTTCAGCCACAGCTTCGCGTAGGCGAGGAGCACGGCGCGCTCGGGGCTCGTCAGGCCAGCGCCTTCGGCGGCACGCCGCGAGAACTCCTCGTCGCTTGGGAGGTACTCGATCGCGCGGTTCAGCCGCCCTTCGCGCTCGAGGAAGCGCACGAACCGGGCGTGATCCTCCACCAGCTGGGGCGCGAGCCGCCGGCCCACCGACAGCACTTCGGTCTGCTCGTAATTGTCGCGCAGCACGAGCGCGGCGACTTCGTCGGTCATTGCCGCGAGCTGGTCGTTGCGCTGCTTCAGTGTCAGCGTTCCGTCCGCGATCGACAGGCCGAGCAGGATCTTGAGGTTCACCTCGTGGTCCGACGTGTCGACGCCGGCCGAGTTGTCGATCGCATCGGTGTTGACACGGCCGCCGGCCTGCGCGTACTCGATGCGCCCGAGCTGCGTGAAGCCGAGATTGCCGCCTTCTGCGACCACCTTGCAGCGCAGCTCGCGGCCATCGACGCGCACCGCATCGTTCGCGCGGTCACCCACTTGCGCGTGTGTCTCCTCGGCGCTCTTGACGTAGGTGCCGATGCCGCCGTTGTAGAGCAGGTCGACGGGCGCTTTCAGGATCGCGTTCACCACTTCCGCCGGCGTCAGCTGCTCGGCCTCGACGCCCAGCGCGGCGCGTACCTGCGGCGACAGCGGGATCGACTTCGCCGTCCGCGGCCAGACGCCCCCGCCGGCGCTGATCAGCTTCTCGTCGTAGTCGGCCCAGCTGCTGCGGGCCAGCGCGAACAGGCGCTCGCGCTCGGCGAAGCTCGCCGCCGGATCGGGCGACGGATCGAGGAACACGTGCCGGTGATCGAACGCGGCGACGAGGCGGATGTGCTTCGAGAGCAGCATGCCGTTGCCGAACACGTCGCCCGACATGTCGCCGATGCCGACGACGGTGAAGTCGCTCGTCTGGATGTCGCGGCCGAGCTCGCGGAAATGCCGCTTCACCGACTCCCACGCGCCGCGCGCCGTGATGCCCATCTTCTTGTGGTCGTAGCCCGCCGACCCGCCGGACGCGAACGCGTCGCCGAGCCAGAATCCGTATTCGGCGCTGATGGCGTTGGCGAAATCGGAGAACGTCGCCGTGCCCTTGTCCGCGGCGACGACGAGATACGGGTCGTCGGGATCGTGGCGGCGAACGTCGGCGGGCGGCACGACGCCCCCGGGGCCGAGGTTGTCGGTGATGTCGAGGAGGCCACGCAGATAGTCCTGGTAGCAGGCGATCCCCTCCTTCATGTACGCATCGCGGTCCGCCGGCGAGGGCGCGCGCTTCAGCACGAAGCCGCCTTTGCTGCCGACCGGCACGATGACGACGTTCTTCACCATCTGCGCCTTGACGAGGCCGAGCACTTCGGTGCGGAAGTCCTCCGGGCGGTCGGACCAGCGCAATCCGCCGCGCGCGACCTTGCCGCCGCGAAGATGCACGCCTTCGAAGCGCGCGCTGTAGACGAAGATCTCGAACATCGGCCGCGGCTCGGGCATGCCGGGCACGCGCGCCGGGTCGAGCTTGAACGACAGGAACGAGCGCCGCGTGCCGTCGGCGTTGCGCCGCCAGAAGTTGGTTCGCGTCGTCGCGTTCACCATCGCGAGGTACTGCCGCAGCACGCGGTCCTCGTTCAGGTTCGCGACCTTGTCGAGCGCCGCTTCGATGGCGCGCAGCTGCCGCGCTTCGGTGCCGTCGTCGCTCGCCGAGGGGTCGAAGCGCAGGCGGAACAGCGCGACGAGCATCCGCGCGATCGACGGGTGCGCCGCGAGCGTCTGCTCGATGAACGCCTGCGACAGCGGGAAGGCCACCTGCCGCAGGTAGCGGCCGTACGCGCGCAGCACGACGACCTCGTCTGCCGACAGTCCGGCGAGCAGCACGAGGCGGTTGAAATCGTCGCTCTCGGCGGCGCCGCTGAAGACGCGCCCGAACGCCTCCTCGAACAACGTGCGCGCCTCGTCGACGTCGACGTCGGCGCCGGGCGCGAGCAGTCCGTAGTCGTGAAGCCACAGCCGCTCGCCGCCTTCGGTGACGATGCGGTAGGGACGCTCCTCGATGACCGTCAGCCCCATGCGCTCGAGCATGGGCAGGGCGTCGGAGAGCCGCACCGGCCCCCCCTGCTGCGCGAGCTTGAAGCGGAGCGCGTTCGGCCCAGCGTCGATCGGGCGGTACAGGTTCATCGCGATGCGGTCGCCGGCGACCACGCGTTCCAGCAGCGCGATGTCGTGCACGGCCGCGCGCGCCGGGAAATCCTCGCGGTAGGCGGCAGGAAAGCCGTTGCCATACCGGCGATACAGCGGCCCGCCGCGGCCCTCGCCCAGCGCCTTGTCGAGCGCCTGCTGCAGGTCGTCTTCCCAGCGCCGCGAGGCATCGGCGAGGCGCTGCTCGAGCGCACGCTCGTCGGCCGGGGGAACGTCGCCCGGGTGCGTGCGCACGACGATCAGCACGCGCACCAGCGACGACTCGGACAGCAGCACCGTGTACTCGGACGCGGTGCCGCGGAACGCGTCGACGAGGATCGCCTGCCAGCGGCGGCGCAGCTCGGTCGTGTAGCGGTCGCGCGGCGCGAACACGAGGCAGGAGACGAAGCGCTCGTACAGGTCGCGGCGCAGGAACAGCCGCAATCGCTGCCGGCCCTCGAGCTTCAGGATGGCAAGCGACGTGCGAAGGAGCGTCGCCTCGTCGATCTGGAACAGCTCGTCGCGCGGGTACGTGTCGAGGATGTTCGCGAGCGATTTTCCGGCGTGGCTGTGCGCGATGAGCCCCGCCTGCTCGGCGATTCGCGCGACCTTCCGGCGCAGCAGCGGGATGTCGCTCGGCTTCGCGCTGTACGCGGTGGACGTGTAGAGGCCGATGAAGCGATGCTCGCCGATCACCTTGCCGGCCGCGTCGAAGCGCTTGACGCCGATGTAGTCGAGATAGCCGGGGCGGTGCACGGTCGCGCGCCAGTTCGACTTCGTGATGACGACCAGGTTCGGCTCGCGCGCCTTGTCGCGCAGGCGCACCGGCAGCTGCATGAAGCTCGGCGACAGCCGCTCGTCGCTCACCTCGCGCAACAGCCCCAGGCCGGAGCCGCGCACGACCGAAAGCGCGATGCCCTCCGGCGTGTCGACGAGGTCGTGGCAGCGGTAGCCGACGAACGTGAAATGGTTGTCGGCGAGCCAGTCGAGGAACGCATGCGTCTCCTGCACCTCGTCGGGCGGCAGCGGCGGCGGCGACGCATGAAGCTGGGCCGATACATCGATCATCCGCTGGCGCATCGCCTTCCAGTCGGCGACGACGATTCGCACGTCGCGCAGCACGCGTGCGATGTCGGCGGCGAGCGCGGCGCGGCGCGACGGATCGATGATCCGGTCGATCTCGACGTGCATGAGCGATTCGCGCACGCCGGTTGCGCCGCCGTCCGAGGCATCGTCGCGTCGCCCTTCGGCGTCGCGGGTGACGGTCACGATCGGGTGCGCGATCAGGTACAGCGTCAGCCCCTGCCGCAGCAGCTCCATCTGCAGCGAGTCGACGAGAAACGGCATGTCGTCGTTGGCGATCTCGACGACGGTGTGCGTCGACTGCCAGCCGTGCTCCTCGACCGAGGGATTGAACACGCGAAGCTTCGCTTCGCCGGGCGTCCGCGACGCCGCGAAGCGCCACAGCGACACGACCGCCCCGTACAGATCGAGCACGTCGCGCTCGTCGAGGTCCTCGGCGTCGAGGCCCTCGAGATAGCTCTGCGCGAAACGCGCGATGCGATCGCGCTGACCTTCGGGCACGCGCGACCCGATCAGGGCCAGCACCGCGCCGATGCGCTCGCTGGCGGCGGTATCAAAGGTCGTGGACATCCGGGCTCCGGTGACGTCGAGCGACTTCTGCGGGACGCGCCGCCGTGCACCGCAGCTTCCCCTAGGCCCATGGTAGCGCAGCCGCGGCGCGATGCGGGTTTCTACGACTGTCCGGAGCGCGTCGATGTTGAGCAAAATCGCGGCCGAGGGGGCCGGTCACACGCATCGAGGCCCATTTGCTGCAACGACTCTACGAGGCGATCGCCTGGCGGGTGGATCGCCTCCCGGAACACCCGCTGGCGGACGCCGTCGTCGCCGCCTGGTCGTATCGCGAGCGCCGAGGCGCGTGGCCGAACCTCGTGCGGCCACGGCGCTTCAACGAGCGCCTGCTGCGCATGATGGTGACCAACGAAGGTCGCTCGCCACTGCGCGCGCGCATCAGCGACAAGGAGCTCGTGAAGCAGTTCATCCGCGAGCGCGTCGGCGACCGCTACAACATCGCGACGTTCGCCGTGCTGCGCAGCGAAGCCGACGTACGCGGCTACGCTTTCCCCGACGACTGCGTCATCAAGCCGACGCATGCGAGCGGGCTGGTCGAGTTCAGGCAGGGCGGCGTGCCGGAGATCGACCGCGACGCGCTGGTCCGGTGGCTGCGCCTCAACTATTACCGCGAATACCGCGAGCCGAACTATCGGTCGCTCCAGCCCAAGATCATCGTCGAGGAACTGCTGCGCGAGAACGGGCAGCGCATTCCGCGCGACTACAAGGTGTTCTGCTTCCACGGCGTACCGGGTTTCGTCATGGTGAACGAGGGACGCTTCTCGACGCTGCACAAGACGCTCTACTCGCCGCAGTGGGAGCTCCTGCCGTTCAGGCTCGATTGCCCGCAGCACGACCTCCCCCGCCCGCCGAACCTGGACGAGATGCTCGACGTCTCGCGTCGACTCGCCGCCGGGCTGAGCTTCGTGCGCGTCGACCTGTTCTCGCCGGACGACGGCTTGCGCGTCGGCGAGCTCACCAACTTTCCCGACGCCTGCGGCGTGCCGTTCGACACGCCGGACACCGACGAAGCCGCGGGCCGGTTCTTCGACGAGCCGCATCTTCCGGCGCGGCGGGTGTTCGGACGGCAGGCCGCATCGGGCGATTAGCGCGGCGCGGCCTTGCAGCGAATTGACGTCGCGACATGCGGAACGTGTTCCGCGTAAGCGATGGCGGGATCAGCCATGTGCACCCGGGCGGAAGCGCCGGCGGCAGTGGAACGAGGGCAGTCGTCGGCGATGTGGCCGCCGATCCTGCGGCCGCACCCGGTCGCAACGGAGGCGGACAGCGGGTGCGGCTTATCTGGGGTGGCTGATGGGATTCGAACCCACGACAACCGGAATCACAATCCGGGACTCTACCGCTGAGCTACAGCCACCGTTGGCAACACG
>Ga0307412_10002024_pt1 | contig 11258 bp, 14 predicted proteins | sample DK1Cmetagenome_3_FD_203823 | JGI IMG/M metagenome (GOLD analysis project Ga0307412, IMG submission 203823) | Maize rhizosphere microbial communities from greenhouse at UC Davis, California, United States - DK15-C-1 | ecosystem: Host-associated > Plants > Roots > Rhizosphere > Soil | place: USA...
CCTGGTGGTGTTGGTGTTTGGGTTGGTGGAAGCGGGGCGCTTCGTCAGCTACCGATGGCCGTGCGCGCCACATGCCAGGCGCCGCGGTGGCCGTCCACGTAGCTGATCGGCGAATTGGCCAGGTCGTCCAGGTCCGCATCGTCCAGGCAGGTCACGTTCACGCCATAGGCGCTGGCGCCGGTGTCCGGCGAATGGCCCACGCCGAAGGCGCGCACGCCGCAGCGCTTGCACACGATGTAGTGGCTGTTGCTGGTGTCGAGCATCTGCTCGGTGAGTTCGGATTCGCCCGCGAGCAGCCGGAAGGCGTCGGGCGCGACGATGGCGGGCCAGAAGCGCGTCTGGGTGCAGATCGCGCAGTTGCACCGCAGGGTTCCCAGGCTCAGGTCGATGTCGGCTTCGAATCGCACGGCGTCACAGTGGCAGCCGCCGGTGTAGGTCTTTTTCATGTGCTTGTTCGGTGCTCCGTGGGTCGATGGGAGCAGCCGGCAAACACGATATCAAAGGCCGTGCCAACAGGCATCGGCGAGGGCTTTTCTTCTTCTTTTCAGGCCGGTGCGGTGCCGAAGCGGGCGGCCGACCGGGCCTTGGCGCGCTCGGCCTCGACGGCACGGTCCTTCGGCTCGGCGGTGGTGACCAGCGAGTCGATCAGGCGCGCCGCTGTGGCGGCCACCTCGTCGACCGCGCGCTCGAAGGCTTGTTCGTTGGCCTTCGACGGCACGCTGAAACCGCTGAGCTTGCGCACGAACTGCAGCGCGGCGGCGCGTATCTCCTGCTCGGTGGCGGGGGGCTCGAAGTTGTAGAGGGTCTTGATGCTTCTGCACATGGGCGGTTTCTCCGATTGCAGTGAAGGTTTCAGTCTAGCGAAGCAGCGCCATCCTGAAGGCATCGTGGTAGATGCCATCGATGAGGCTCGCGCGCCGCGCGAGGCCTTCGTGTTCGAAGCCCAGCCGCTCGTACAGCGCCTTGGCGTTCGGGTTGTCAGCACGCACCGAGAGCTCGATGCGCGTCAGCCCCCGCGCCCACGACCTGTCGATGGCCGCCTGCAGCAGCTGCGTGCCCAGGCCTCGGCCGCGCGCCTCGGGCAGCAGGGCGATGCCCAGGATGCCGATGTGCGCGCGCGAATGGCCGAAGACCGGCGACACGTCGCACCAGCCCACGACCTTGTCGCCGGCATCGACCGCGACGACATGCGGAAAGCCTTGTGCCAGCACGTCGCGGTAGAAGGCCAGCGATCGTTCCCACGGCGGCGCCTGGGTCAGCGCGAGGTATTTTTGTTCGCGTGCCACGACGTCGAGCGCCTTGTGCAGGCTCTTGAAGTGGCGCTCTTCGGTAGAAACGATGGAATGGACAGTCATGCGAGAGGCCTCGTTGCCAGTGGATCCGCCGGCGGAAAGCGGCTTTCGCAAGAAGATAGCCGAATCAAGGCGCCACCCCCGATCCGGCGCCGTCCGCTTCAGGCGAAGCGCAGCACCGGCTCCACGGCCAGCGCCACGGCCGCGAGCCGCGCGTCGTCGCCTCGCACCGACGAGAGCATCAACCCCACCGGCAGTTCGTCCGGCGCATGGCATGGCAGGCTGAACGCGCATCCGTCGAGGAAGTTGATCGCGAAGGTGTTGCGCAGCAGGAGGCCGTTGGCTTGGAAAAACGCCGCGTCCTCGGCCAGCGATGCGATGGGCGGCGCGACGACCGGCACGGTCGGGCAGATGAGCGCGTCGAAGCCTTCGAGCGCATGTTCGACACGGCCGATCCAGTCGCGGCGGCGGTCCTGCATGACGATGTAGTCGGCGGCGTGCACCTCGGTGCCGAGCGCGATGCGGGCGGCCACGCGCGAGTCGAAACCCTCGCGCTTCGCAGCGAAGCGCTCGCGGTGAACGGCCGATGCTTCGATGGGCGAGAAACCGCCGGGCGCGTTGATCGACGCGATCTCGGCGAGTTCGGCCAGCGTGATGTCCACCACCTGTGCACCCGCCGCCGACAGCGCCTGCACCGAACGCTCGAAGGCGCGCGCGACCGCGGGCTCGATGCCGTCGAACATCAGCGTGCGCGGCACCGCGAGGCGCAGGCCCTGGAGCGGACGCCGGCGAACCACGAGCGGCGCGTCGGCAATGGCCGCATCGGCGACGAGGCAGTCTTCGACGCTGCGCGCCATCGCGCAGACGGTGTCCAGCGAACGTGCGAGCTCGAAGGCGCCGGTGCGCGGCACGCGCGATTGCGTGCTCTTGAAACCCACGAGCCCGCAGAGCGCGGCCGGGATGCGGATCGAACCGCCCGTGTCCGACCCCAGCCCCGCGACCGCGAGGTCCAGCGCCACCGACACGGCCGCGCCTGAAGACGAGCCGCCCGGAATGCGCGGTGTGTCCGCATCGGCCGGGTTGCGCGGCGTGCCGTAGTGCGGGTTGATGCCGACACCCGAGAACGCGAACTCCGTCATGTTGGTCTTGCCGACGATGGCCGCGCCCTGCGTGCGCAGCCGCGCCACGGCCGCTGCATCGCGCGCGGCCGGCGGTTCGCCCTTGCAGACGGCGGAGCCGGCCATCGTGGTTTCGCCCGCGACGTCGTACAGGTCCTTGACCGACACCGGCAGGCCCGCGAGCGCGCCGAGCTGCACGCCGGCCTTCTGCGCCGCGTCCGCATGGCGCGCCGCCGCGAGTGCCGCATCGGCGTAGGTCTTGGTGAACACGTGCTGCGCCGAAGGCAGCGCGGCCGCTTCGAGCACCTGCTGGATCAGCGCTTCGTGCGTCAGCTCGCCGCGCGCAATGCGTTCGCGCAGCGCGGCGATGGAGAGGTTGCCGGTGCCGCGCATCACGCCACCACCGGCAGTGCGTTCACTGCATAGCGATGCACGATGCGCCGCTGCAGGCGCGGGTCGCGCAGTTCGATTTCCATCTGCGCGGCGGGGCGGATGCCTTCGCCCTTCGCATTCGGCAGCGCACCGAGCGTGCCGCAGGTCATGAACAGGCCCTCGGGTGCCGCATCCGCGCCCGGCATGCCGTCGCGCAATGCGGCGAGCGGGCGGATCGACGCGAGCGTGCCGCGCTGGTAGTCCACCCAGCGGCCGTCCTCGAGGATGCGCGAGTGCAATTCGATCTCGTCCTGGTGCGCCTGCACATCGCGCCAGCGCCAGGCCACCTGGGCCACGGGCTTGGCGCACATCTGCTTGGAGACGGCGACCGAGTAGCTCTCGACCTGGCGGTCGGTGTGGTCCGAGGCCACGCTCAGCCACCACTCGCCTTGCGAGAAGAAGAACACGGGCTCGGCCTCGCCGGAGCTCTGGTCGCCCAGCGCCTCGATGGCGCTCGACTGGGTCAGCAGTTGCGCGGCCACCCGGTAGTACAGCGGCACGCTCGAAGGGCGCGGCACGCCGATGGCGGCCAGCTCCTCGATGTGGTGTTCGATGGCCGCGATGTCGCGGCCGGTCCATCCCGCCACCACCAGCGCGGTGGGTTCGACGGAACGCAGTTCGATGGCGCGGGCGCCGTCGGCGCTCACGGTTTCGCAGGCAAAACGCAATTGCATGGCGGTCTCAGGCTTCCAGGGGTTTCTTGGCGGTTTCGCGGGCGATGACGAGCGCGACCAGCGTGATGCAGAGAGCCACCGTCACGTAGAGCGACACGGCCACCGTGGTGCCCCACGACTTGTAGAGACTGGCGATGATCAGCGGCGCGAAGCCGCCGCCCAGGATGCCGGCCAGCGTGTAGGCCAGCGACGAGCCGGCATAGCGCACGCGGCCCGGGAACTGCTCGGTCACGAAGGCCGCCTGCGGGCCGTACATGATCGCGTGGATGATCAGTCCGACCACCACCGCCGCGCAGATCGCGATAGGCTGCGCGCTGTTCATCAGCACGAAGAACACGAAGGCCCAGACGATGCCCAGCACGGCGCCGGCGATGTAGACGGGCTTGCGGCCGATGCGGTCCGACAAGCTGCCGAAGTAGGGCACCGCGATCGCGTTGCAGGCGGCGCCGATCATCGTCGCGGTGAGGGCGAGCGGCCGCGACAGGTGCAGCACCGTCGTCACGTAGGTGAGCGTGAACACCACCACCAGCGCATACAGAACGTCGGAACCGATGCGCGAACCGCCGGCCACCAGCAGGCGGCGCCAGTGCTGCGTGAACACCTCCTTCACGGGCGTCTTGGCGGTGGCCTTCTTCTGTTCCATCTCGAGGAACACCGGGGTCTCGTCCACGCCGCGGCGCAACCACAGGCCGAACAGCACCAGCGCCACGCTGGAGATGAACGGAATGCGCCAGCCCCAGGCCATGAAGTCTTCCGGGCTCAGCCAGGCCGACACCGCAGCGATGAAGCCGGTGCCGATCAGCGTGCCGAACGACGGGCCGATCTGCGTGAACGAGGCGTTGCGGCCGCGTTCATCGGGTTTGCCGTGTTCCATCGACAGCAGCACTGCGCCGGCCCATTCGCCGCCGAGCGCCACGCCCTGCACGAAGCGCAGCGCGACCAGTGCCACCGGTGCCCAGATGCCCCACGCCGCGTAGGTCGGCAGCAGCCCCATGAGGCCGGTGGAGACACCCATGATGACCAGCGTAGCCACCAGCACGAAGCGCCGGCCGAGCCGGTCGCCGAGATGCCCGAACACCACGCCGCCGAGCGGCCGCGAGATGTAGCCGACCGCGTAGGTCGAGAACGCGAGGATGGTGCCCGTGAGCGGATCGAACGACGGGAAGAACACCGCGTTGAAGACCAGCGCGGCCATGATGTTGTAGACGGTGAAGTCGTACCACTCCAGCGTGGTGCCGATGGAGCTGGCCATCGCGAGCCGGCCCATCTTGGGCGGTGCCGCGGCGGTGGCCGGGGCGGTGAGAACGTGTTCGGTCATGGAGATGCCCTTGTTCAATGGAGATAGGAAAGTCGGAAGGCGTGAGATCAGTTCAGCTCGGCCGCACTCAGCTTCCAGCCGAGTGCGAGCAGCCAGCCGGCGGCCGGGTCGGCGTCGAGTGCGGAGGCTGCTGCGGTACGTGCGGCGCGCGCGGCATCGGCGCTGCTGGTTTCGACGACCAGCATCGGCTGCAGCACGCGGCCTCCGGTGGCTTCGCGCGGCAGCGGCGTGCTGAGCGTGGTGTCGGGTGCGAGCAGGTACGACTGCACGAAGCCTGCCTGCTCTGCAAGCCGGCGGCCGGCGGCAGCGGCGCGCGCGACCAGCGCCTCGATGTCGCCTGCAAGACCGAGCGGCAACACGGCCACGTGGCTGCCGCTGCCGAAGCCCGTCACCGCGCGCACGGCGCACACGCGGCGGATCGGCTGGCGCATGCGGTCGAGGTTGGCAAGGGACCACGGCGTCTGCTTCTCGAACGCGGCGCGATAACCCGGAGAGCCGAACACGGCCAGCGATTCGGTGCGGTACAGCCCCAGGTACTTGCGCCCGCCTTCGAGCGAGAAGTAGCGCGCGTCCGAGAGGAAGCCGGGGATGCGCACGCGCTCTTCCACATGCTCCCTGTCGTACCAGCGGTTGAAGTCGGCCTCGTCGGCCGGCGCCACGTCGGACGCAACGAAGAGCATGCCGTTCGCGTTCGCTGCGAGAGGGGAAGAGTCAGGTGCGTTGTTCATGGCGACGGAAGAGGAGGCGGGCCTTCGAAAAATGAAGGCGCGATCTTCCGTCGCGAGGTCGGACTGTCACAAACGAGTTTTTTTGGGCGACAGCCAAAAGAATTACTGGCCCCTTTTCGGGGCCGGAATGCGCCAATTTGAGGGTTAACCCTCTGAAGCTGCGCTCCAGGTTGGTGCGATTGCCGAGGTCGTGAACTGGTCGGAGGCCCGGCAGGCCAGTTCGGCCACGAGCCGGATCGCGTCGGAGTCGGCCGCCTCCAGGTGGCTCACCACGATGCGCTGCGGCGAGATGAGCGCATCGCACTCGATGATCCGCACGTCGCCCGCGGCCACGTATTCGTAGCAGGGCGGCAGCGGCACCAGCGCATTGCCGAAGCCCGCCTTCACGAGCCGCGCGAGCGCCGAGATCGAGCTCACGCAATGCACCTTGCCGAGCGGAATGCCCGCCGCGCGAAAGAGGTTCTTGAGCGCCTCGTGCGGCTGCGAACCGGGGCTCATGGTGAGCACGGGCTGGCGGAGCAACTGCTCGACCGTCTGCGTGCCCTCGGCACCGACCGGACCCACCCAGCCCATCGGCATCGGCAGGCACGGCGTGCTCACGATGCCCGCACCGGCGATGTGATCGGTCTGCAGCGCGATATCAAGTGCGCCTTCGCGCAGGCCCCGGTGCAGCGCGAGCGTGGTTTCGGAGGTCAGCTGCACCTCGATGCCCGGATAGGTGGAGCGCAGGTTGGTCAGGAAGCCCAGCAACCAGGTGTGGACGACGGTCTCGATGGCGCCGATGCGAACGAGCCCGAGGATGTCGCCGCGCGGACGGCCAAGCGAGACGATCTCGCGGCGCAACTCGAGCAGCCGCTCGCCGTAGTCCATGAGTCGCACGCCGACGGGCGTGAGCCGGAGCTCCCGCGCGTCGCGCTCGAAGAGGCGCGCGCCGATGTCTTCTTCCAGCGAGGCCACGCGGTTGGACACCGCCGCCTGCGTGATGTGGAGCCGGTCGCTCGCCGCGCGAAAGCTGCCGAGGCGTGCGGCCCAGAGGAAGGCTTCGACAAATCTTGTATTCATGAGGGCACCTGCGGGGCATTTTGCCCGCAACGTGTCCTGCAATGGCGCTCACGTTCGCGCTTGCGGACGCGAACGCGAGCCGGATCACCGGGTCCGTTTCCTGTCGAAGAACGCCTGGCGCCAGGGCATGACCTCGACAGAGGCGAACAGCTGACCGCTGTTGAAGGGGTCTTCGCGCGCGAATGCCTGCGCGGTCTGCAGGTCGTCGGTGTCCACGACGATCAGGCCGCCGATCGGCTGGCCGTCGGCATCGAGCAGCGCGCCGCCGGCCAGCATCATGTGCTGGCGCGCGGTCAGGTAGTCGAGGTGGGCGGGCTTGAGCGCTGCACGCAGCGCCTCTGCGTGCGGCTTGTCGAGCGCGATGATGGCGAATGGCATGGAGACTTCCCGGCGGTCGTTTGCGGAGGAGGCCTCTTCAGCTCGGCGTGATGCCGGCCTTGGCGATGATGGCGCTCCAGGTCTGCATCTCGCGCGCGATGAAGGCCTGGAACTGCGCGGGCGTGCTGCCCACCGGCTCGGCGCCGTTGGTCACCAGGGCCTCGCGCGTGATGTTCGTCTGCAGCGCCTTGCGCACCTCGGCGCTCAGGCGCTCGACCACCGCGGGGTCGGTGCCTGCGGGCGCGAGCACGCCGGTCCAGGCGCTCACGTCGAAGGGCTTGCCGCTGATCTCGCCGACCGTTCGCACCTCGGGCAGCGACGCCGAGCGCTTGGCCGTCGACGCCGCGAGGGCGCGCAGCTTGCCGGACTTCACGAGCGGCCCGGCGGCCACCACGTTGGCGAACATGAGGTCCACGTGGCCGCCCATCACGTCGGCCAAGGCAGGGCCGGTGCCCTTGTAGGGCACGTGCGTCATCGAGACGCCCGACTGCAGCGCGAGCAGCTCCATCGACAGGTGGTCGGCGGTGCCGCTGCCCGTGGATGCGAACGACAGGCGCCGCGCCCTGGCCTGGGCGAGCGCCTCGTCCATCGAATGGATCGACGAAGTGGACGACGCGACCATGATGAAGGGCGACTGCACCGCCAGGCTCACCGGCGCGAAGGCCTTGACGGTGTCGAACGGCAGGTTCTTCATCATCGACGGGTTGGTGGCGTGCGGCACGCTCGCCACCAGCAGCGTGTAGCCGTCGGGCGCCGACTTGGCCACGTACTCCGAGCCGATCACCGTGCTGGCGCCGGGCTTGTTGTCCACGTAGAAGGTCTGACCGAGCGATTCGGACATGCTCACCGCGATCGCCCGCGCGACCACGTCGGTTCCGCCGCCGGCCGTGAAGGGCACCACCACCCGCACCTGCCGGTTGGGGTAGGGGCTGGCGGCATGCGACGGCACCGCGCCCAGGAGGCCGGTGCCGCAGGCCCCGGCCAGCGCAGTGATGAGTTCTCGACGGTTCATGGTGTTCTCCGGGTGATGGCGCTAACGGCGGTGATGGCGGTGATGACGTGCGATGGGGACGGGGAGTCGAAGGTGCGGGCGGCTAGGCGTTGAAATGCAGCCGCAGGCCGGGCTCGGGCCATGGCAGCGACACGAGCTGGCCGGTGGCCGACAGCGTCAGGTACGCGGTGCGCAGGTCCGGTCCGCCGAAGCAGATGTTGGTGACGTAGATGTCCGGAAATACCTGCTGGCGCACCAGCTCGCCCGTGGGTGCGATGACCGAGATCGCGCCCGTGACCAGCGTGGCGACGCACACATGCCCGCTCGCTTGCACCGCCAGGCTGTCGAAGCGCTGGAAGCCCGGCAGCCCGCAGACCAGGCGCCCGCCGTGCGGCGAGGGAAACGGGTGCTTGTCGACGATGCCGGGTGCGGCGATGTCGAAGGCCCACAGGCGCGCGGTCTCGGTTTCGGCCACGTACAGGACCCGGTTGTCCGGCGACAGGCCGATGCCGTTGGGCGACAGCAGGCCATAGGCCACCTCGACGATGCGCGAGCCGTCGGGCAGCGCGTAGTACACGCCGCCGCTGTCGCGCGCACGCGCATGCTTCTTGCCGAAGTCGGTGAAGTAGAAGCCGCCGTGCGCGTCGAACACGAGGTCGTTGGGCGACGAAAGCCGGTGTTCGCCGCAGTGGGTGTAGAGCGTCGTCATGCTGCCGCCGGCAAGGTCGACGCGCCGGATGCTGCCACCCTCGTAGCCGGGCGCCGGCCCGGTCGAGGTGAAACGGCCCGGCACATAGGCGCTGCCGCCGTTGTCGCAGACATAGAGCGCGCCGTCGGGTCCGATCGCGGCACCGTTCGGGCCACCGCCGCAGTCGCTCAGCGTGTGGATTTGCCCGTCAGGCGCGACCCGCACGATGCGCCCGGCGCGCATCTCGACCAGCACCACCGAGCCATCGCCCAGTGCCACCGGGCCTTCAGGAAATTGCAGACCCTCGGCCAGGATTTTCATGATCTCGCTCGACTTGTTCCCACGTGCACAACGCCGGAAAAAGCCTTGTCTCTTAATGATTTAGGCGCCAAAGATAGCGGTCTGCCCGCTGCGCTTCAATCACAATTAACTCATGCGAGAAATGACTAAAAGTCATCCCCTCGCTAGGCCGCGAGCAGGTTCATCCGCGCGAGCAGCTTGCGGCCCAGGGGGATGCGCTTGGCCACGTCGGCCTCGCCGTGCATGTCGATGTTCAGCGCAAAGCTCTGCACGCTGCCGTTCGCCTGCGCGACCCAGCCGACCCACCAGCCGAGCGAGAAGCCCGGCGTTTCGTACCAGCCGGTCTTGCCGTGCAGAGCGTGCGTCGGTGCCTTCTCCAGCAGCGTGATCTCGTGGACCATGTCCTGCGTGCGCGTCGACATCGGCAGGCTGGGCTGTGCGAGCCGCATCAAGAAGCGCACCTGCTCGGCGGCCGAAATCTGCAGCTTGTCGTTGACCCAGAACTGGTCGACCTCGGTGCCCAGCGTCTCGTTGCCGTAGTGCAGCTTCGCGATCCACTCGTTCATGCGCGCGAGGCCGATGCGGCGCGCCACCCCGCGATAGATCGGCAGGTGCGAGACGCGGATCGCATCGCGCAAATTCATGTCGCGCTCCCATTCCTTGCGCTTGTAGGTGCCGCCGCCGTAAGGGAGGATTTCGTCGATGTCTTTCACCGCGCCGGTCTCCAGCGCGATCAGGCTGTTGGGAATCTTGAAGGTCGATGCGGGGCTGTAGCGCTTGTCGGCGCGCCGGCGGTCGACCACGGTGAGCTTCGCGGTGGCGCTGTCGAGCACCACCCAGGTTCCGCGCACGCCCGCTTCCTTGAAGTGAGTGGCGAGGTCGGGGCGCTCCTCGACATGTGCGACGGGCGTGGCCGCGTCGGCAAAACGGGTGGCGCTGAATGCTGCGAGCAGGCCGCAGCCGCTTTGGGCGAGAAAAGTCCTGCGACGTGCGGCGCGGGGCGTGCGGGCAGTGAACGGGGCTGGAACAAGAGGCATGGGTGCGCGTTGTGAGGGATGGAACGTGCCGGATCATCCGGCGCACGCTCGCCATCCACAACGCAAGCAGCCTGTCGCTTCGTCACCCGCGTAACGGCCGTAACCGTGGGGCGCCGTCAGCTGTCGTCGATCAGCCCACGCTCGCGCGCCTGATGCTCGTTGCCGAAGATCGCCATCGCGGTGCGCATGCGCTTGAAGCCCAGCTTCTTGTAGAAGGGCTCCTTGCCCGCCACCGCATACAGGATGATCTTGCGGTGCCCGCGCGAGAACTCGACGAGCTTCGCGACGATCGCTTTGCCGAGGCCGATGCCCTGGCAGTCCGGGTGCACGGCCACGTCGCAGATGTAGGAGCAGTCGAGGCCGTCGGCCACTGCGCGGCCGGCGCCGACCAGCCGGCCATCTTCATAGACGAGGCACTTGAACAGGCTGTTGGAAAACACGACCTGCAGGTCGGCCGGCTTCTTCGTACCGAGCGGGGCGATCTCGTAGAGGCGGGAGAGCTCGTTCCAGTCCAGCACTTCGAGCGTGTGTCGCCATTCGAGGCTCATTGCGACACTCCGCTGCGCATCCTCGCTCACTGGCCCATCGAATAGAAGAATTCCTCGCGCACGATCTTGCCGTCCTTGACGGTGTAGAGCGCCATTTCTTCCATCGTGAAGCGTTGCTTGGTGGGCTTCATGGTCACGTCGAACTTGAAGCCGACGATGAAGCGGTCGTCATGCGGCCACGGGCCCGCGACCTGCCAGGAATGCACCTCGTGGTTGGCGGTCCACCATTCGCCCTTGGCCTGGATGGCCGCGAGGCCGACCGCCTCGCGCGACTGGCCGGGCGGTCCGCCGGCCTCCACGCTCACGGCTTCGGGTGCGTAGAGCACCCGGGCCTCGCCGAACTTTCCTTCCTTGCAGAGCGCCACGAGCTTATTGGCGATTTCCAGGGTGTTCATGGGTTCTCCTCTGTATGAGAAAACACGGGGTGATGACCGAGGCGGGAGTGTAGGCCCGCCCCCGTGCCGCGCGCTACCTCGGTGTGTTTCAGGGCGTGCCGTCGAGGGCGCGCATGCTGTCGATGCCTTCCGGCGACGTCCACAGCAGCGTGTTGAGGTAGGTCTCGATGTGGTCCACCGGCGCGCTGCGAATGGCTTCGTCGTAGTTGTCGACGAGGAGGAGAGTGACGGCAGCGAGATGCCGGGTCATCGCTATCCAAAGAGGGCTCAGCGCGCGCGAACGAAATACTCGCGAAG
>Ga0307412_10002025_pt1 | contig 11258 bp, 10 predicted proteins | sample DK1Cmetagenome_3_FD_203823 | JGI IMG/M metagenome (GOLD analysis project Ga0307412, IMG submission 203823) | Maize rhizosphere microbial communities from greenhouse at UC Davis, California, United States - DK15-C-1 | ecosystem: Host-associated > Plants > Roots > Rhizosphere > Soil | place: USA...
TGACCACCGCCACGTCTAGGCCTGCAGCCTGCAACGCACAGGCAGCCTCGAACTCGTAGCCACCCGTGGCTTCCAACACCACCAGCGCCGGCGCCATCGCCAGCAATTGCGTACTCAACGCCTCGATGCCGGCGGTGTCGTTGACAGCCTGCCAACTCGATGCTTGCGCGCTGCTGGCAACTTCCAGGGTGTCCTTGGATACGTCGATTCCTATGAATACCGCTTCGGACATGTCCCTCCTATCCCATCCTTGTCTATGCGAACTTCGATTCCACGAACCAGTTTCCGACAACCGTTCGGGCTCCAGAAAGACGGTCCAGCTCATGCGCCCAAGACTCAGTCACGGGCTCTTTCGCCCAGAGGCGTACCGGGCTGCATGAGCCAGTCCGAAATCAAACTCTAAAGATACAAGGCGAACCGCGATCAACTGACCGTCATGTTCAGCTCGCCTGAGGTAAAGACCGCCACGCGCTTCCTGATGAGGTGCGTGTGTTCGCCTCCCAATCTCTCTGCTGTCGCGAACGATCTGGGCGGTGTGGCAAACAGGACAAGCCTGTCGGCCCGAGGCGCGGCAGGCTGCACGGTGACGACGAAGCTTACGCAACAACCAGTTCGAAGGAGAGCAAGCGACCCCGCGTGTGATGGGCCAGACAGGTCGGACCGGGACGAGAACACTCCGATAGGGAATGAGAGCACCAAGCCCGATGTTCAGATGGGAACCTCGTCAGCGAAAACTATCAGGGCCAGTGGGCATATCAGCCTGCATAACAGGCCGGACCGCAGCTCTGCCTCTTGCTTCTTGACATTACTAGTTGCTTGTGATCCGGGAGGCGCCCATATCGGACGTTCCTTAGGTGGGCCGCTGGCTCCGAGCCTGACGGCTTGTTCCGGCTGGCAAATGATTTCCCTTCAAATCGAGGTTGCTGAACAGCTCGATCGTCCAGTCGATGAACGCTCGCATCGCCGGCGAGAGAAAGCTGTGATGGGGGTAGAGAAGTGATACGGGCATCGGCGCGGGCCGGCTGTCGGCCAGCACCTCGACCAATTCTCCGGCCTGTAAATGGTCCGTCACCAGAATCTCAGGTAGCTGCATCAAGCCGAGCCCGCCGAGACACAGCTTTATGTACAGCCCCGTCTCGTTGACCGCTACCGGTCCAGGGACCGGAACAGCGATGCCGACGCCGTCCTTGACGAAATGCAGCTGGTTCTCCCGCCGCGTCGTGCTGGAAAAGTAGTGGACCGCTCTGTGTCGACTTAGATCCTCCAGAACCTCGGGGACACCCTTTCCGTCTAGGTAGGACGGCGCTGCGCAGGTGATCCACCGCAGCTCTGCCAAGCGGCGCGCGACCAGCGTTGAGTCGTTGAGGCTCCCGGTACGGATGACGCAATCGACTCCCTCCTGGATCAAATCCACCTGGCGATCATTTACGCCGATCATGAGGTAGATATCCGGGTACCGTCGTTGGAATTGCTTCATCTGCGGCAGGATCAATGCATGTGCAATGCCGCCCGGCATGTCCACGCGCAGTCGCCCTTGCGGACGATCGGCAGAGTGCAGGCTGGATTCAGTGTCGTCGATCAGGTCCAGTATTTCGCGGCAGCGATAGAAATACCGCTCACCTTCTGGTGTGAGGCTGAGGTTCCGGGTGGAACGGTTCAGCAGGCGTGTCTGCAGATGTTTTTCGAGCCTCTTGATGATGTCGGTGACCGATGACGCCGGCAATCCCAGTGTCTCTGCTGCGCGCACAAAACTCTTGCTTTCGACCACACGAAGAAATACCTGCATTGCTTGTACGCGATCCATTGTCTTGTCCTGGTAGCGATAAAGGAAAACGGCGCCACAACCCGGCATTGTTCGGATTTTCTGAATGTGGAGAACGCCCGGGCCAGCTTTTTCTCTGTTGATGCCCTCGCTACAGTGCATGCACATCACACTTACATGAGAAATCAACAATGCCTGGTCAACGGCCAGTGCTGCTGAGCCATACGATGAGCCAAACAGATCCTAACGCCACGTCTCAAAACATTCTCGTGCTCGGTGCCGGGGAACTAGGCCTCCCGGTGCTACGCAACCTTGCGCGACGCGCGAAGGACGTGGCCGGTGCGAAGATCAGCGTGCTGCTGCGCACAAGCGCCGTGGAGTCCAATGCACCGGGCAAGCAGCAGGACATCGCGGAGATCCAAGGTCTCGGGATCGAGATCGTCATAGGCGATCTCGTGAAGAGTTCCATCGATGAGCTCGCCGTAGTATTCGCGCAATATGACACGGTCATCGGCTGCGCGGGCTATGCAGCCGGAATCGACACGCCGATGAAGCTGGCGCGGGCCGCCTTGCAGGCGCGAATCCCGAGGTACTTCCCATGGCAGTTCGGGGTCGATTTCGACGTGATCGGTCGGGGCAGTCCACAGGACATCTTCGACGCACAACTGGATGTGCGCGAGTTGCTGCGCAGTCAGCACCAGACTGAGTGGGTCATCATCTCGACCGGGATGTTCATGAGCTACCTGTTTGAGCCGGAATTCGGTGTTGTCGACTTGCAGAACGACGCAGTCCACGCCCTGGGCAGCCTCGACATCGCTGTGACGCTGACGACGCCCGATGACATTGGTGCGTTGACTGCCGCGATCGTGTTCGCCAAGCCCCGCATCCGCAACGAGATCGTCTATCTCGCCGGCGACACCGTGACTTACGGGGAGGTCGCTGACAAGCTGCAAGCGGCCCTTGGCCGCCCCTTCAGCCGCTCGGAGTGGAGCGAACAGTATTTGCTGGATGAGTTGGCGCGTGACCCGCACAACATGATGCGCAAGTATCGTGCGGCCTTTGCTCAAGGGCGGGGTGTCGCATGGGACAAGAGTGGAACGTTCAATCAGCAGCGCGCCATCCCGGTCACTGACGTGGCGTCGTGGATCAATGCAAACCTTGTTTCGGGCAGCAACGGCTAATCGTGAGTCCGACCATCTGAACAAACTTCGATAAGGTGATGCTTGGCGTCGACGGCCGTCTGGACGCTCTAGCCAACGCACCTTGAATTTGCTGCTGTCGATGGCCACGACGTTCGGGTGTTATGGCGTCCGCGCCAAATGCACCTTCAGTGGTGCGATTCAGCCCGGTGTCCACAAATGCTGGTGCCAGGAATGATCAGCGTCTGCCTCGGCCGAAAATCTGTGCTCAGCAATCACGCACATCGTCAGTAATCAGCAGGCTTGGTGCGCCCGAGGGATCGCAAACCATACGATGAGCGAAGTGGATTCACATTTGCGTAAAACCCATATCGAGGCATGTTGTCGGGGCTGCTTAAATGCAACACGCCGATTGTGAAATCGGAGGTATTTCAGATGCATCCCAAAAATGCAACCCAGATCCAACTCAATCTTACATCTGACCTCCGCAAGTGGCGTGCCTTTGTGGCAATTGCGGAGCTTGGAAGTCTGACACATGCCGCGATCTTTCTTGATACAAGCCAGTCGCATCTGAGTCGCCACCTTAATTCATTGGAGCGTGATTGTAAAACTCGCCTCTTCAATCGCACGGGGCGTGGCTTAACTCTCTCCGACGTTGGATTGCGCATTTTTCCAATTGTTAAAGACTTGCTTTCTGATGCGGAGCAGCTCGAGACTGAAATTCATGGTGATGCACTCGAGCCTGCAGGATGCGTCACTCTGGGCTTGCTGCCATCTATTGCAAGCGCTATCGCGATGCGCCTGTTCGAGCGCGTGCGAGAACGATATCCCGCCATTCAACTCAAGGTGCAAGAAGGTTCTAGCGGCCAGGTCGAAGAATTGCTGACCGGGGCACGAGTTGACATAGGAATCCTATATCGCTACAGCGATCTTCCATTGGAGGGCGAACAGGCATTGGCGAGGATCGATAGTTATCTCATCGGCCCGGTGGGTGATCGCCTTACCTCTGCCCCGGCGATCCCATTTTCATCATTGCACAGGTTGCCCTTTATTTTGCCTAGTGCTCCGAACGGTTTAAGGGCAGCACTCGACAGGCTTTCGCGACTGAACCGCATATCGCTCAATGCCGTGATTGAAGCTGACTCGCTGCCGCTCATGCGTGCCGGTGTAGCAGATTCGGGTTTATATACCGTACTGCCTATTCATGCCGTTTGGTCTCAGATTCAGGAAAACCGGTTGCAGGCCGCGAAAATAATTTCGCCTGAAATCCGACGCATCGTTTCAATGGTTTTATCGAGGAAGAAGGGCCCTGCTCGTGCTGTATTGGCGGTGGCCCAGCTAATCTCGGAAATCATCGAAGACCAGAGGAAAAAGGGTATGTGGGACCAGGTCGGGCGATAGAGGTTAGGTCTTCGATTCTCGTTCCAGCTGGTTTGCCTTTTTGCGCAACGCAGGCTTGCGAAAATTGTGTGCACGGCAGATCCGAGTTTCCTTATGCTGATCATCGGTGGGACGCCAAGCGGCGACAGGAAAAAGCCACGCTCTTTCATGTCGCCTGATTTCTGGATCGTCGTATGGGCTCCCACCCAATGAGACATATCTGGAAAGAAAATCTATGGCTGTGCTTACGTCGCCCCTTGCTCAACGAATGCTTGAGGCAATTCCCCCCACACACGCTTTTAGCGGCGGCATTGACGCCGCAGCGGCAAAACAAGAGGGATTTGCAGCCTTGGGCGTGCAGTCAGGGCAAGGCAAGGCCGATCACCAAGAGGAGGCGCGACTCATGGTGCTGCAGGCATGACGTCGGCGCGATCTGCTCTTTCCGACTTGCGAGTGCTGGAAATCGGCGACCTGCCTGCCGGCGGCCTTTGCGCGCGCATGTTTGCCGACTTCGGCGCTGACGTTGTGAAACTGGAACCCTCCACCGGCGACCCTGGGCGCCTCGTTGCACCTTTGATCAACACTGGCGAGGGGGTTGGCGAAGGCGCGTTTTTCTCCTTTCTCAATGCACGAAAACGCAGTGCACTCCTTTCTCGCGAAGCCCTTGCCAACCTATTGGTCGAGGCTGACGTCTTGATCGATTCGCTTTCGCCGGCTCAGCGTCAGGAGTTGGGCGTCGACCACACAGCGCTTGCAATGTCGAATCCGCGCCTTGTCATTGCCGCCATGAGCTGGTTTGGAGACGACGGTCCGTACAGCGAGTTCAGTGGCAGTGACGCGGTATGCCGCGCCCTTGCTGGTGGCACCCAATTGGTAGGACCCGCTGAAGGCCCGCCAACTGCGTTGTACGACTATCAGGCTGGCCTCGTCGGCGGACTGACCGCGTTCATTGCCACACTTTCGTCCGTGCAAGCACCTTCGCGCCGCGGACGGCGGCTGGAGTTGCCGCTGTTCGACGCGGCCATTGCGCTGGCCGACTACAACGTCGCGCTGAGTTGGGCGACAAACGGGCTGGATGAACGTTGGGGAGTCAACCGTTTCTCACCCAACTTCCCACTCGGCATCTACCGTTGCAAGAGTGGCTGGGTAGGAGTGACCGTCGTTACTCCGGTCCAGTGGAGGACTTTTTGCTCGATGCTCGGAGTGGAAGATTTGGGGCGCGATGCGCGCTTCGTGGAACGCACCGGACGGTTGCAATGTGCTGACGAACTGGAAGCCAGCTTCGCTTCCCGCTTTCTGGAAAAAACTGCGGAAGAATGGTTTTCCCTGGCGCTGCAGAAAATGCTTCCGCTCGTTGTGGTTCCAAGCATTGAAGAACTGCTGGCGACTCCCGAGCATCGTCGACGCGAGGTCTTCGAGACTATTCGTCATGGTAGCCGCACACACGAGCAGCCTGCTTCTCCGCTGCGGTTGCAGGGCACGCCGCCACTGCGTGGAGGGGCGGTTCCAGCGACATGCGCGGACGAACCACGTTGGCGCGAATCTTCACAGCCGCGTGCCGAAGTACCGCTGGATCACGGCGATGCAGGCGCGCCGCTGTCTGGCATCCGCGTAGTCGACCTGTCCATGGGCTGGGCTGGGCCACTCGCCACGCGTCACTTCGCCGAACTCGGCGCCGACGTCGTGAAGGTTGAGGCCTGCCAGTACCCCGACTGGTGGCGCGGCGTCGACGACCGTGCAATTGTCTTCGAGCAGCGGCTGTATGAAAAAAGCCCCTACTTCAACGTGTTGAGCCGCAGCAAACGCGGCATCACACTCGATCTGACGACGGAAGAAGGTCGGCAGCTGGTGAAGGAGCTCGTGAAAGACGCGGACATCGTTATCGACAATTATTCCGCCGGCGTACTCTCGAAATTAGGTCTTGATCACGCAGATCTGAAGCAAGCCAATCCCGAAATCATCATGCTTTCGATGCCGGCTTTCGGGACTGACGGACCATGGCGGGAATGCCGAGCCTACGGCTCGACTCTCGAACAGGCTTCAGGGCTGCCGATGGTGTCCGGACGTCCGGAGGATCCGCCTTCAATGGTGCACATCGCGTACGGAGATCCGATCGGCGGCCTGCATGCGGCGTCAGCGTTGCTGGTGGCGCTGTTCCACAAGCAGCGGACAGGGCGCGGTCAACGCATCATTCTTTCGCAGGTCGAGTGCATGATGTCCATGGCGGCGCCGTGGATCGTCGAGCAGTCCGCCAATGGCCGTGTTGTTGACCGAATGGGCACACGCCATCCTCATCATGCACCCCACGGCTTCTACCGCTGCATGGGCAAGGACGAGTGGTTATTGGTCGCCGTCACCGACGACGCCAAATGGCTGCATCTATGCGAAGTGATCGCCAGGCCTGACCTGGCGAGCGATAGCGCGCTGGCCACTCCGGCAGGGCGGCGCGGGGCGCTTCCCCGTATCGACGATGCCATAGCCGCTTGGACGGCCACCCGCACGCCGCAGATGGCGATGGAGGCGTTGCAGCATGCGGGTGTTCCGGCTGGGGTGAGCCGTCGGCCCTTGGAACTGCTGAACGATCCTCATCTCAAGGCGAGAGGCTTCTGGCAGTGGATCGACCGGGAACTGGTCGGCTTGCACCCTCAACCTTCGCCACCTTATCGCGATTCCCTGGAAACACTTCCTCCATTGCGTCCAGCACCCACGCTCGGCCAGTTCAACGACGAAGTTTTGAGCGATCTGCTCGGTCTCGACAAGGCCAAAATCGACGCGCTGCAGGAGGCAGGCGTGATAGGAGACAGGGCGGTCAGGCCAGAGTTTCGCAAGTCGCGGGCGGCCAGCGGCCGATCGACCTGATCTGAAATGCATACCCATTTTGCAGGGCCATCGACTGGATGTCCTGCTGGCTGAAATTCAATCAAAAAGGAGACACGCCATGTTCATCAAAAAAATTCAACCAAGTTGGCCGCGACAGAGCGTTCTTGCTTTGACATTGGGAACTCTTGCGCTGACGGCTTCAGCGCAAGACTACCCAACAAAGCCGGTCACTCTCGTCGTTCCCTTCCCACCCGGCGGAAGCACCGATGTGCAGGCGCGGCTGGTCGCGCGCGGGTTGCAGGCGCAGCTCAAGACGCCGGTCGTCGTTGACAACAAAGCAGGAGCCTCTGGCGCCATCGGCACCCGTTTCGTCGCCAAAGCTGAAGCCGACGGGTATACGTTGTTGTTCGGCAGCACGTCCTCGCTCGCGGCAGAGCCCGTGCTGAACAACCAAGCCGGCTTCGATCCGGTGAAGGACTTCGCCATGGTCAGTCTTGCGACCGACCTGCCATGGCTCCTGGTCGCTGAGTGCCGCAACGGCCCGAAGACCGTTTCGCAGTTGGTCGAGACGGCACGCGCCAAGCCCGATGCGCTCAACTATTCATCGGTGGGCTATGGGAGCGCGAGCAATCTTGTGGGAGAGATGTTCAAACGGAGCAGCGGCATCAAGGCGTTGCACGTCCCCTACAAAGGCGAGGCGCCTGCAATCACGGGCCTCATCGGTGGCGAGGTGCAGTTTACGTTCGTCAGCCCGGTTGCCATGCCCCACATCACTGGGAAGCGCATTTGTCCCCTGGCAGTGACGGGAAGCAGCCGTCTGCCGCTGCTGCCTGATGTCCCGACCTTTGACGAAGCCGGTGTCAAGAACATGAACTTCAACGTCTGGTACGGCATCGTAGCGCCCGCCAAAACGCCAAAGGCAGTTTTGGAGAAGCTCGAGCGAGCGTCCATGAGCGTCGTGAAGACGCCGGAGTTCACGAACTCAGCCTCCACATTAGGTGTGACTGGCGTAGGCAGCACGGGCGCCGACTTCTTGAAGCGCTTGCAGTCCGACCAAGCGACCATTCGCGCGCTCTCCAAAGTTGCGAGGTTGAAGGAATGAACGCGTCTTCGATCCAGGAGCTGCAGTACTGCCGCGTCGAACATCGTGGGCCCATCATCCTCATCACGATTTGTCGGCAGGAAGTGAGAAACGCACTGCATCGGCCTGCATGCCTTGAACTCGAGGGAGTGTTTGATCGTTTCGCAGCAGATCCGTCAGCCTGGGTGGCGATCATCACCGGAGAAGGCGACAAAGCGTTTTGCGCCGGCAATGACCTGAAGTTTCAAGCGGCGGGCAATGACAACACCTGGCCGCCCAGCGGCTTCGGTGGTCTGACTGCTCGGCATCAACTTGAAAAACCCGTGATCGCAGCTGTGAACGGTGTCGCGTTGGGCGGGGGCTTCGAGATTGCTTTGGCATGCGACCTGATCATTGCAGCCGAGCACGCAGAGTTTGCTCTACCGGAGCCGCAAGTGGGGCTGGCTGCAGTCTGTGGCGGACTCCTGCGTCTTCCCCAGCAGATCGCGCTCAAGGAAGCGATGGCGATCATTTTGACGAGCCGACGCGTCGGAGCCACCGAAGCGAAGTCTTTGGGCTTTGTGAACGAAGTAGTACCCAAGGATCAAGTACTTCCAGCGGCAATTCGCTGGGCACAAGAAATCCTCAAGGGATCGCCACTTGCCATACGTGCATCAAAGGCGCTGGTAAACGCCGGCTTGTCGGACCCGGCAATTGATCGAACATATCCGAAGCAGAAGCAATTGCCGACGGTCGCTGCTCTGTACGCTAGCGCCGACAGGATTGAAGGTCCCAAGGCTTTTGCGGAGAAGCGCAAGCCGGTCTGGCGGGGTCAGTAAATCAGCGAGAAGCGCTTCGGGTTGCCGGCTGGGGCAATTCCGCGCTCGACCTGGGAGTTGCTGCGTCTCGCGCAGCCTGGAAGCCGGCGCGTCAATCGCTGCCATCGCCCAGAAGCATGGCATCAATGAGACCCTCTTGTTCGTTCAACTGGCGTCGACGTGCGCGCAAACTCCAGTGGTCGAGCAGCAACGGCGCTGTCAACATCTTCGTGGTCTACGTGAAGAACGCCCGATGCGGTGAGCTTGGCGGCCAAGCTGCACTTGGCAATGGCGGCGAACCAGCAGTCAGCCACGCCGGGCGCTCCCTCTGGCTCACGATCATCGAGGAAGGGATCGCGCTGCAGGATCACATTCCCAACGCTTCGGTGGCTTTCAGAACTTGGCGTGCCACGCTCTCGATTGGCTCGCGCTGCAACATAGCTCGTTCGCGCAGGACCTCGTAGGCTTCGTCTTCCTTGAGTCGACGCGCATCCATGAGGGCGCGTGTGGCTTTGTGGATGACTTGCTGGTGGGCCGCCTTCTGCTCCAGGCGCTGGATGTAATGCTCCCTCGACCGGCGTAGCTTGCTCTGGTGCAGTGTCAGTGCGAGTGCCGTCAGCACGCCAGCTGGCCTCACGGGCGAGGCAATCGTCGTAAAGGCGTTCAAGTGCAACACTGCCGCAAGGGTGATGGGGTTCTCGAATGCAACGACGGGGATGACGGGAGGTGCATTCGGCCTTTCAAGCCACGGGCAGGGTTGCGACAGCGTGTCCGGATGAACGGACATGAGCACCATGTCGGTACCCTGCGGCAGGTTGTCCAACAGGGGCCATGTGCAGGTGAACGAACACCCAATGCGCGAAAGCTGGGCCGTGAGTTCCTCACGGTCTCCGTCATCCGGATGGACCACCAACAGCCGCAGCAGGCGGATGTCTTTGAAGATGGCCTGGCTGTCGTTGATCCTCGTCATGCGGCCCCCACTGCAATCTTGCCTGCTTCGCCGTTGTATCGCGGGTGTGAGCGGCTTGCCCATGCGGGCGGGACATGCGACATGACGTAAGGGTCCGCGATCACGGGTTCGGGCGCTGCGGCCAGGATGTCGAACCTGCCGTTGGCGTTGCAACGTCCGATGCGAGGGTTCAAGTGGGTGTGGTGGTTGTTGCCGTCCACGCGGATCCGCCCTTGGGGGGCGTCCATTTCCAGACCCGCCATGGCGCGCGAGATATGAACCGGCTCCGTGCTGCCGCACATGCTCATGGCCCGGGCGAGCAAATGGGTTTGCACGTAAGCCGCCTCCCAACAGGCGTTGGTGCGTGCGTCGGTCTCGAAACGCTGGCGATAACGATGGATGGCGTCGCGGTTGGCTTCCGTGCTCACTGAATCGAAGTAGGTCGAACAGGTGATCAGCCCCTCGGCCAGTTCGGCGCCCATGGCCTGAACGTCGGCCTCGCAGCTCATGTGGCTGGCGATCGGCGTCGTTTGACGATTGACGCCGGCATGGTCGAGTGCCCGGTGCAGCCGGGCCATGCCTTCCCCCACCACGGTCGAGTAAATGAAATCGGCACCGCTGCGCCGGATGGCCTGGGCCACGGCTTCGTAGTCATGCGCGCTGGCATCAAGTGGCAGGTAGGTTTCCAAGGCCTTGCTGCCGCCGCGTTCGTGGATGAGTTCGCTCATCACACGGTTGGCTTCGTGGGGGCAGACGTAGTCTGATCCGATCAGGGCGACGCGGCTGCCATGGCGTTCAAGCATGTAGCCCGCCAGCGGCAAGATGTTCTGGTTGGGCACAGCGCCGCCGTAGAACACATTGCGGCTGAACTCGAAGCCCTCGTAGGCGGTGCCATAGAACAGCAGTGCGTCATGGCGCTCCACCATCGGAATGACGGCCTTTCGGCTGCTGGACATGTAGCAACCCAGGAACAGACGAATGCCGCGTTCGATGATGAGTTGCTCACTCAGCTGCCCATACAGACGCGGGTTGGATGCGGGGTCGACACACACCGGGCTGATCTCTCGGCCGAGCACGCCGCCGGCGTCGTTGATTTGCTCGACGGCCATCAACACGGCTCTGCGCTGCGTCTCCTCGACAACTGCCGTGACGCCGGTTGAGGAATAAAGAACGCCAATCTCGATGGGTGCCATGTGTATGGGTGTGCTGTGCTGGTTCACCGTGCAGCACCGCGATGGTGCGGTGCGGGTGCGTGTATGCGGTGCAAGCCGCCATGAAGCAGACCTCGGCGCAAGAAGCGAGCCACCGGCTCCAGCACCGCCAGCTATAG
>Ga0307412_10002027_pt1 | contig 11255 bp, 4 predicted proteins | sample DK1Cmetagenome_3_FD_203823 | JGI IMG/M metagenome (GOLD analysis project Ga0307412, IMG submission 203823) | Maize rhizosphere microbial communities from greenhouse at UC Davis, California, United States - DK15-C-1 | ecosystem: Host-associated > Plants > Roots > Rhizosphere > Soil | place: USA...
GGTGGTTCTTTCACGGGCGGGCACGGCAGCCGACCCGATGGGCAGGGCGTTGGAGTTATCCATTGAAGGATCCTTCGTTTAATTGTTTTTGTGGAGCGCGTGGGAACGCAGCCTGACAGGGCTATAGCAGGAGCTGTGCCAAGTGGGAGAGGGCCGGTTTAGAGGGGGTTATGATGTGAGGTGAGCGAAAATCCGCTCATTGTGGTTCGGGGTATGGGCGGGAATCCGCTTATACCGGGGGAAGTTTGTCGTCTGTACCGGCCTCATCGTCGGATCGCCGCCCGGAGCAAGCTCGCTCCCACAGGGTCATGTATTCATCGGACAAATGTGGGAGCGAGCCTGCTCGCGAAAGCGGTGTGTCAGCCAACTCTGTATCGCCTGACCCGACGCCTTCGCGAGCAGGCACCACACAAAATCGCGACCTTACAAAAACATCTCCCGACTCAACCCATGCCGTTGCATTTTTTCATTGAAGGTGCGGCGTGGCAGTTGCAGTTCTTCGAGCACCGCTTTCACATCGCCCTTGTGGCGGGTCAGGGCGGCGCGCAGGCATTGGGCTTCGAAGGCTTCCTGCTGGGCCGCGAGGGACTGGCCCGGCTCGGTGTCCAGGGCGGGCAGTTGGTCCAGGCCCAGCACCTGGCGTTCTGCGACGTTGGCCAATTCGCGCACATTGCCCGGCCAAGCATGACTGAGCAAATGGCTCAGTTGCGAACCGCTCAAGGGCGCGGCGGGACGGCCGAGGCGTTCGGCGGCGCTGTGGGTGAAGTGCTCGAACAGCAGCGGAATGTCTTCGCGTCGTTCACGCAGCGGCGGCAGGCGCAGCTCGGCGATGTTCAGGCGATAGGCCAGGTCTTCGCGAAAACGCCCGGCCCGGGCTTCATCCAACAGATCGGGCTTGGTGGCGGCGATAATGCGCAGGTCGACGTTGATGCTCTGGTTGGAACCCAGGCGTTCGAGTTTTTTCTCTTGCAGCACGCGCAGCAGCTTGGCCTGCTGGGCCAACGGCATGCTCTCGATTTCGTCGAGGAACAACGTGCCGCCGTCGGCGTATTCAAGCTTGCCGATGCGCTTGCCCTGGGCGCCGGTGAAGGCGCCGCTTTCATGGCCGAACAATTCAGCCTCGAACAGCGGCTCGGGAATCGCCGCGCAATTCAACGCCACGAAAGGCTTGCTGGCCCTCGGGCCAAAGTCATGCAGGCAGCGGGCAACCAGCTCCTTGCCACTGCCGGTTTCGCCGCGGATCAACACGTTGACCGGCAGTGTCGCCAGGTCCAGCACCTGGCGACGCAAGTTCTGCAATGCGCGGGAGACGCCAAGCAGGGTGGCGTCGAGCTTGGCGCGGGTATCGGCCTGTTCATGCAGTCGGCGGTTTTCCAGAATCAGGAAGCGCTTGTCCAGCGCCCGGCGCAGGCTGCCCAGCAGCGCTTCGGGGCTAAAGGGTTTTTCGAGGAAGTCATAGGCCCCATCGCGCATCGCCTCCACGGCCATCGGCACGTCACCGTGTCCGGTCAGCAGAATCACCGGCAGGTCCGGGTCACGCCTGCGTACTTCGGCCAGCAGCTGCAGGCCGCCCAGCCCGGGCATGCGCACATCGCTGAGGATCACCCCGGGAAAGTTTTCCGGTAGCTTCGCCAGGCATTCTTCGGCCCGACTGAACAATTGCACCTGGAACCCCGACAGGCTCAGCCATTGCTCGACAGCCGTGCGGATGCTGCTTTCGTCATCGACGACTATGACCGAATCAAGCATGCAATTGCGCCTCCTGATCGATGGGCAAGGTCACGCAGAATACCGCGCCGTGTTCATCATTGTCCGCCGTCAAGCGCCCACCGGATTCATGAATGATCGCAAACGAAACCGCCAGCCCCAGGCCGAGACCATCGCCTACGGCCTTGGTGGTGAAGAAGGGGTCGAACACTTGCGCCAGATGTTCTTCGGCGATCCCGGTGCCGCTGTCACTGACCGTCAGGCGCCACAATTGGTCATCGGCCTCCAGGCGCACTTCCAGGCGCTTGAGGGGCTGGTCGAGCATGGCGTCGAGGGCGTTGCGCAGCAGGTTGATCAGTACCTGTTCGAGGCGGATTGCGTCGCCACGAACCCACGCCGGACGGGTCAGGTGCAACACGGTACTGACGTTCTCGTCCCGCAGGCGCGTTTCCAACAATTGCAGGGCCTGATCCACCACCGCCGCCAGGTCCAGGCGTTCGCGCAGGCCGCTGGGGCTTTTGCGGGCGAAGGTTTTCAGGTGACCGGTGAGGGCGGCCATGCGGGTCAGCATGTCATCCACCGGCTTGAGCGCTTTGTAGGCGTCGTCGATCCGGCCGTGGTCAAGCAACAGGCGCAGCGTCGCCAGTTGCATGCGCTGGGCGGTCAACGGCTGATTGATTTCGTGAGCCAGCGCGGCCGACATCTGCCCCAGCGCTGCGAGCTTGGCCGATTGCACCAGGCCGTCCTGGGCGGTGCGCAGCTCGCGGGTGCGCTCGTCCACCAGCCGTTCAAGTTCCTCGCGGCTGCGTTGGCGCAACCTTGCCAGGCGCCAACGCTGGTTGAGAAACAGCAGGAGAAACACCAGCGCCAGCCACAACCCGGCGGCGGCGAGGCCGGCGTTGCGCAAGTCTTCGAAGGCGATCTGCGGGCGGCGCAGCAGATGCAGCGTCCAGCCTTCGCCCGTCAACGGCAGGGACTCCCACAGGTAATCCGCCGGGCCATCGGGCGCCTCGACCCGGGCCAGCCGACTGTTATCGTCAAAGCGCCGCAGCGCGTCGAAGGCCAAGGGTTGCAGCGGTTGCTTGTCGTATTGGCGGGTGGCCTTGAGTTCGGCGAGGTCGCTGTCGGTCAAGGGTTGCAGGTGGCGATAACGCCAGCCGGGGCGATTGGCAATGAAGATGATTCCCCGTGCGTCGCTGACCAATAGCGTGTCGCTGCCCAGGCGCCACTCTCGCTCCAGCTCCGGGAATTCGAGCTTCACCACCATGGCACCGAGGAATTCGCCGTCGTCGCCGGTCACCGCGCTGGACAGGAAATAGCCGGGGATGCCGCTGGTCACGCCCACTGCATAAAACCGCCCGGTGCCATGGGTGCGTGTCTGGATGAAATAGGGGCGAAACCTGTAGTTGTGCCCGACATAGCTGCTGGGCAGGCGCCAATTGCTGGCCGCCACGGCAAGGCCTGTACGGTCCATCAATTCCAGAGTGGACGACTGCGCGGCGCCGTTGATCTTTTCCAGCTTGCGATTGAGTTCATCCTGTTGTTCCGGGCTGATCGGCCCCTTGAGGGCGTCACGCAGTTGCGGGTCCAGGGCGAGCACGATGGGCAGGGCGCGGTAGCGTTCGATCAGGGTGTGGAGCGAGTTGGCGTACAGCGCCAGTTGCTGGCTTGCGCGGCTGGCGTCTTCTTCCAGGGCCTCGCGTTCGGCGTGGCGCACGGCCAGGGTGGCGGCCAGGGCGGCGCCGGCAAGGATCAAGGCAATATAGAGCGACAAGCGCAGGGGACGGGAGCTCGTAAGCATGCTTGGGCTGAATTCGATAGTCGGAGCGGCACCATAGCATGGCTCCCGGGCGGTCTTCAGGCTTATACGAATTCGCGTTCACACCGCGGTGACTTTTCTCGATTTGGAGTGCAACGGGACTCTCAGGTCGTTGAGCATCCTGACCCGTTTGAGAGTTTTTTCCTGGATCCTGTCCATGGAATAGCCAAGCGCCTCAGCGATGTTGTGCCTTGCGGCCATTGCCATCAGGTCTTCCGTTCCTTGCTGCACGGCAACTATCATTCTGTCGATATTGGTGTCGAGCTCGGCAATCTTCTCTTCGGCTATATCTGGACCGGCAGCGTTGATATCTTTCAGCAAATCCTTGACTGGATAATAGGTACTCAGTCCCGGCCCTGCGTACTCGACTTGTTTCAATGCAAACGTAACGGCTTCTTTCTTGAGGGCCTTTTGCCCCTCCCTGGTTTTCGGGTTTAACTTACTTAACAAGTCGGGAATATAGCGATGAGAGGTACTGCTCAGGATCTCTTTTTGGACTTTATCCGGATCCAACCGATCCGGCTTCAAGCTCAACGCATTGGTGGTACCGGTTTTTTTGCCAACGTAACCTATGGTTTTACCCACGGTTTTGCTGACTCCAAAACCGATCGCTGTACCTAAAACCGTGCCCACCGGGCCGAATATCGATCCAACTACGGCGCCAACCGCCGGGCCGGCCGCGTAAGTCATGCCTTTTTCAACGAAAAAGTGTGTAGTACGCAGGGCCGTGGATTTTCCAAGCTCCACGGCCGATCGATGGTTGTCGATTTGTTGATGGACGTCACGAACGGCCTGCGACACGTCGCTCAGCAACTCCAGATGTCTATAAGCCAGCAGGTCGAACTTGGATTTCTCATCGCCCTTGTTAGAAGCTCTTTTGATTCGTTCAAGGAGCGCAAACGGAATTTTCAAATTACCGAGCTGATCAACGTAAGTGGGTGGGTTGTTCCCCACGAATGTGTATAAGTTCAACCCGTCCACATCCCCCGCCGGGTCGGCACTGACCCAGCGCTGCAACCACGGCGCGTAATACCGCGCGCCGTAGTAATACAGGCCGCTCGCGTCCATTTCCTTTCCTGAATACCGGATTGTCTTGTAACTGGCCTCTACCGCCGAACGGCCCGCGTACCAGGCGGTTCCGCCGAAAGGGTAGTAATGCTCAAGCGTGATCAGGCCACCGGCGCGGTCCAGTTCCAAGGTGCTGGAGCCCAGGTGATCATCGAGGCTGTAGCGCAACTGATCGGCTTCGATCCCCCCCGGCTGGCCGGCTTCCCAGTGCAGGCAGCGGACGCTGCCGTAGGCCAGTCCAAGAGTGATGACGTGGAGAATTTCGCCGCTGTTGGAGGTGCGTATCTCAAGGTCTGGCAAGTAGCGTGTCTGCTGGACCGTACTGGCTGTGGTGTGTTTTTTTTCGACCCGCTCGCCCTGGCTGTAAAGGTAGGTTTCGTCATCGTTATGCAGGCCGTTGTCACGCTTGATCAGCGTGACGTTACTGAGCTGGTCGCGAGAATTCCAGGCCAGCGCTGGCGTCCCGGTTTGCAGCAATTGCTGGTTGCCGTGGGCATCGAACAGCGTGTCGAAATCCGGCTCGGGGTCGCCGTCGGTCCAGCGCACGCCTCGGTTGCTGTTGGAATCGATGCGCATGTCCTGGGTGTGATTGTTGCCTGAGCGAACATGGCGCAGGCGGGTCAGGTTGCCGCCGATGTCGTATTCGTATTGTTGGGCATAGTTGAAGCGGCGGTTCGGATCGATGGGGATGATCGGTGCCGGCAAGCCGGGTTGCAGGTGCGGTGTGTCGCCCTCGAAACCGCTGGCGCCGGTGAGGCGATAGAGCGAGTCGTAGGTGAAGTCGCGATGGCCATCGACACGCTGGTTGGCGAAATGGACGGTGGTGATCGTATGGTCTTCGATGCGCAGCACATTGCCGACGGGGTCGTAGGAGTAGGCCAGGTCCTGGCGCGGGTTTTCACTGGGCTTTGCCGACTGGAGTGACCTCAGCCGCCCATCGGCCGGATCATAGGTCCAACGGCTGATGACGCCGTTGGCGGCGTCCTGGCGTTCGATCTGGCCGGCGGCGTTGTACCGGGCGGCCAGCAGAATCGGTTGCGGTGCGGGGGCCAGTCTGAGTTGCAGGTTCACTTGCCGAAGTTGCCCTGCGACGTCCAGGAGCATGTCCTGGCGGTGCCCCCCCGCATCGGTCTGGCTGACGAGCGCGCCGAGGGCATCGAAGGTTTGCTCGGTGAAGTAGACGCTGAAGTCGGGAAATACTCGGGCCTGGCGCAAGGGGGGGCCCAACAGGCCATAGCTGTCGAGGCTCACGGTGCCGGACGGGTCGGTTTGTTCTAGCAATTGCCCACGCAGGTTATGAACGGCGTCTGCAGTGGCATCGGCATAGCTGAACGTGTCGACGTTCGCCTGGCCGTTTTCCTCCAAGGCCACTGGACGTAGCTGATCGTCATAGTCCATGCGCCAATGACTTCCGCGCGCGTCCCATGTTTGCAATGTTTCGCCCGCCAGGCCTGGCAATGCCAGGCGCCATCCGGCGTCGACGCTGTCGGTGTGCAGTGGCTCGCCCAGGAGGTTGTGGACCGAGGCCTGGTTGGGATTGGGGGCGAGGTCGAACAGCCGTGGGTCCCATTGCTCGATCAGATGGCCCGCGACATTGAATCGCTGGTGGGTTGTCAGGGCGGTTGTGGGGGCCGAGGCCTGGCTGCGCAGATAAGCGACTCGCCGCACCGGCAGGCCTCGGCCATCGACAGCGACAATGTCCGGGGTTCGGGAATGAATATTCGTCATGTCAGTCCTTTCACCGCGAGTCAGACGGTATCGTTGTAATCGTGATCGCACTGGTACCACGGATGATAGACATGCCAGGCCTCATGCCCCTTGGCATTGATGACCTTGACCAGCCGTCCGGGCGGATCGTAGAACTGCCGGTCGTGATAGCCGTGGTCGCGCAGCGAGGCGTCATTGATGTAGCGCCAGGCATCGGCGAAATAAGGGCGATAGACCCGTGTTACCAGGCCTTTGTTGTTGTATTCCACCCGCTCGCTGACCCGCCAGCGCGGGTCGGCATCATGCTGGATGGGGCGCCCATCGTCGTCCAATTCCAGCGAGCCGTCCTCGGCCACGGCGTAGGCTTGCCCAGGCTCGACCCGTTGCTTGGTTTGCAAGGGACGACCAAAACCGTCGACCGCGCTGAGGGTGATGCGGATCTGCTTCAATGGATCACCCGGGTAGCGGTCGGCGCTCAATACGACGCTGTGGGCCGGTTCCCGAACTGTCGTCTGGATCAGTGTCCAGAGCAGTTCCTCGTTGGCGGTCCGCGTTTTGAGCCGGGCCAGGCGAACCCGTGCCGAGGCGCGAATGTGGCCGCCAGGCAGTACAAGGCGGGCGTTGATCCATTCATCGCGCTGCTCCGGCAACACCAGCGCCCAGTCGAGCGTGCCCATCCAGCTCATATATTCGATCCGCACGGCGCTGGCCATGTTGCCCAGGGTGTCCACGGGATTTTCAATGGCATGCGCGGGAGACAGGTCTTCGGGTGGTTGATAAGTATCGATGGAATCGAAGCCCGCCAGAGCGCCATTCTCGGTGCCGTGAAACGTGACAGCCAACGGCACGCCGGCCGGGCCATAAAGCGCCTCTTGGACATTGTCGTTGGGGTCGATGATCTTGCGTGGCAGCAGCGAGTGATAGTTGTATTCGACTTGGGTCGTGCAGCCGTCCGGCAGTGTTACGGCGATGGGCATCAGGTTATAGGCGTCATAATCGCTGGTGGTCACGCCATGACTCTGGGTTTGCTGTAACGCACTGATATGGAAGAAGCTTGCGAGCGGCAGGTAGGTCGCGAAACCGAGTTTCTTTGACCACAGTTCCCGGGCGGTGTCCTGGTCTGGGTCTTCAGGCAGGAACAGCTTCATGGGCTCGAAGCCAATCGTTTCCAGTGCCTCGCGGATGTTGAACGATCCAGGCACGACGTCGTAGGCCTCCAGCGCCTGCTTGTCGAATTCAGCCACTTCCAACGGACCACGCAAGGCTTGGAACAGAATCTTGCCCGAGTCATCGCGCAGGTAGGTTTGTTCTTGTAGAGCGATCAGCACCCGGGCGGCGGTCCACGTTTCCGAGTCCTGATGTGCCACGAAATCTTCGTAGCTCATCTGTTGCGGGGTCAGCCCCTGCGGCAGCGTGCCTTTGGGACGCCGCAGTCCATTGGTCCGGGCGCGCCAGGGTAGGCCCAGGCGCTGGCGTAGTCCTTCTTCATCGATGAGGTGTTGATAGTCGGCGAGGCTTTCGGTCAGGTGATACACCTGCTGTTGATCATCATGGGCGTCGCGCCACCAAGTGTTTTCATCCTCATCGTCGAAGGGCGGCTCATCGTTCGCTGTCAGGCGTCGCGCGTAATTGACCAGCAAATCATGGGTCAGCTGGCCGTAGCGGTTCCAGGCCAGGTTGATGCCGTGCTGGGCTTGCGGGTCGTTGATGAAACCGTCGTATTGATAGCTGACGGTTTCCAGCGCCAGGACCAACAAGCTCTTTTGGCCGTCATGAGGTTGGCGCAACAGGTAACGCTGTTGCGTCACGGTGTAGGGCGCGAGCATGGCAATCGATTCGGCGTGATGGGTTTCGCTGCGCAGTACCTGGCCACCCAAGGCATAGGCCATTTCCCGTGCGGTCTCCGGATCGGGCGCGATGATCTCGTCGACGTTGTCCCGTTCGTGGAACCGGGCCAGCAGCGTGGGCCCCAGTGGCGGGGCGTCGTCGTCGATCCCAAAACAATCCTTGAGTACAGGGTCGACGGTGCGGCCGGTGTGGAACCAGGTCTTGACCAGCACCGGAGCGGTGAAGCCGGCGTCTGTTTCAGCCGCGGGGATTTCGCTGTCGCGCTGATGCAGTCGGCCAAAGCCACGGAACTCGCGGTGATAACTGTCGTAGTCGCCTTCGAAATAGCTGAAATGCTGGGTCAGGCAATTGCCGGTGATTTCATCCAATTGTTGCTGGTGCGCCACCAACGGGAGGGCCAAGGGTAGATGGCAGATCGGTGGCTGGCGGCGTTTAAGCAGCTCGGCTTTTTCATCCAGCCAGAACTGCGCACTGCTGCGGTAGGCCAGCGTGCTGCTGCAGCCCATGTTGTTATTCGTGGCGCTGAGCAGGTAGGGCCTTGAGGCGACGAAATCGTACCGCCAATGACGTGGTTCCAGGTCCGGCGTGTGATGGGGAACGCTCAGGATGAGACTGGCACAGCCCAGGCCTTGCAGATCGGTGAGCGTGACTTGGCAAAGGCGGTCATAGCGCACGCCGTCGGGCCAGGCGACCTGCACGGGTGTCTGTTCCAGGCCATTGCCGCCACGGTTGAAGTAGATGTCGAAACAATCGCTGCGCAGGTAAATCAGCGCGGGCGCGCCGGAGCCATCCAGATCGGCGATCCGCACCCGCTCGGCGTCGAATTCGTCGTACTTGAAGTCCAGCGGGCTCATGACGAAACCCTTGCCGAAACGCCCGTGACCGAGGTTGGGCCAACACTTGATTTCATTGAAGCGAATACGGCACAGCTCGGTGCTGTCGCTGCCGAGCATATTGCTAAAAAAAACCAACTCGCTGCGCACGTCGCTGAACAGCGGCAGGTCGCTGTCCGGTTCATGGGGAACGTCTATACCGGCGGCGAACCCTTGTTCGCGAAGGTTGGCGTAGAGCCGCACGCTTTTTGGGCCGATCATCGCCAGCGAGCGCAATCCGTCGCCAGCCAAATCGCCCAATTGCGCGGCGGGGTGCAGGAGCTCCGTGGGGAAACGCTTGAAATCGGTGAAGGTCGACCAACTGCGGTCCGGGTTCAACGTATAGAAACCGCTCATGCCGGGCTGGGCGATGACCCAGTTGAGGCGGCCGCTGCCGGTCAGGTCGGTGAGCAATTGCATTACCGTTGGAGGGTCGGCCGCCACCGGGATGCTCGGCAGGAGTGTCCAAGGGCTGTAGCCGATTTCGTCGCTGTCGCCGGTCATTCCCCGCTCGGGTTCGCGGTAATACCAACCGTTGCTGTAGCGGCACAGAAAACCCGGAACGCCTTCGCCATACAAGTCGACGCATTGATAATGCCTGCCATCTTCCAGAGCGGGCATTGTCTCGAGGGCCAGGAACGTCTCGGGTTCCTGGTTCAGCTCGAATTCGCTGTAGTACAACTCAACGGGCGGGCTGCTTTCGACCCGGCTGTCGGCGTCCCAATCTTGATAATGGGCCGCGGTCAACGTGCTATAGCCCAGCTCGGTCGCGGTATATTCCAACAGCAACCGCCGCACCAGCGCGGGGTCGGTGCCGGCTTGGGCGGGGAAGTGGTGGAACATCAACACTTGATGACACAGGCGCCGTGTACCGATTTCGAAACCGTATCGGTAGGCATGGAGTGGGTCGGTGCGCGGTTGCCAGGCGTCTTCGTCGCCGGCTGTCCATGCCGGTTTTTCATCGAGCTGGAGCGTGCGTTGTCCGTAGTCGAATAGCAGATGCAAGTGCCAGGGCAAGGAGGCCGGGTCCGCCGATTCGAAGCAGTAGAACGTTTCGCTGGCCACCGCATTGCCATAGCACACCCGTCGCAGGTAGCGCTGGGCGCTGTAGTCGTGGTCGCCTTCGGATTCGGCGGGATCGGCTGCGTACTCGTAATAGATGTGCTCGCCCAGCGGGCTGACTTCCTCCAGCAGCAACCATTCGGCGATGCGTGTCGGTCTCCCTGGGTCGGGATCCGCAATGCGCGACGCTTCGCTTTTCCCGTAGCAGTACAAATGCCCGTTGCTGCCCTGTACCCGCCAGAACGGGAGGCTATCGATGGAGGTCCAGCGTTCGTAGATGTCGAAGGTGCTTTCGATCCTGGGGTAATAACACACCACGGCGAAGGTCCGGTCGCCGATGTTGCGGCTGGTCTGTCCTTCGAGATCAGGCCAGCGATCCACCCCGTCGGGACCGACCATGACATCGTCTTCACCGTAATGCGGCACGCCTTTGCTGGTCTTGCGAGCGATGCTGGGGATCGGCAGCTGCATGCCGATGCCGAACGTACCGTTGCCGCTCTGGCTGTTGTATTGCAGGGCCAGGGCCGGGGTCAGATGGCGTGCGTTCGTGATCGGCAGCGGCAGCCCAAAGGAGGCCCCGCCCCGAGTGCCTACCGGACCGAGACTGCTGCCGATGGTGGCAATCGACGCGCTGCCGGCGATGGTGGGCGTGATGATCTGTAGGGGCGCTTGCTCTGCCATGGACGTTCATCCTTTGACCCGCGCCAGGCGTGGTGCCTGGCCAGGACGAGGATGCCAAGGGAGAGCGGGGCTGTAACCTGTCAGACCTGACAGGTAGATGGGTGCAGCCGATGAATGGCTGTGTCCAAGCTGAATAAGATTTGAAAGCCCCGTGGCGAGGGAGCTTGCTCCCGCTGGGCTGCGTAGCGGCCCTAAAATTTTGCGGTTGCTACGCAACCGAGCGGGAGCAAGCTCCCTCGCCACGAGAAATAGGTTGTTTGAAAAATATGAAAAAGGCCGGTGAGCTTGTCGCCCACCGGCCTTTTTCACATCGCTTGCGTGCGCGTTACTGCACTTCCACCGCCAGGCTTTCGCTGATCTTCTGTTGCCAGATCGCTGGGCCGGTGATGTGCACCGACTCGCCTTTGCTGTCCACGGCGACGGTCACCGGCATGTCCTTGACCTCGAACTCGTAGATCGCTTCCATCCCCAGTTCGGCGAACGCCAGGACC
>Ga0307412_10002030_pt1 | contig 11249 bp, 10 predicted proteins | sample DK1Cmetagenome_3_FD_203823 | JGI IMG/M metagenome (GOLD analysis project Ga0307412, IMG submission 203823) | Maize rhizosphere microbial communities from greenhouse at UC Davis, California, United States - DK15-C-1 | ecosystem: Host-associated > Plants > Roots > Rhizosphere > Soil | place: USA...
ACGAAACGAAGTAACCACGTCCGGGCAGCGCCGCCCCCGCGTTTCCCGTTCAGGAGCCTTGAATGTTCGATATTGGCTGGACCGAGCTGCTTGTCATCGCGGTCGTATTGATTGTCGTGGTGGGTCCCAAGGATCTGCCCCCGATGCTTCGTGCTTTCGGCAAGATGACGCAGCGCGCCCGCAAGGTCGCCGGCGAATTCCGTGCCCAGTTCGACGAGGCGCTGCGCGAAGCCGATATGGACGACGTGCGCCAGACGCTGAGCGACGCGCAGAAGCTCAATCCCGTCAACACGCTGCGCGAGGCAATGAACCCGCTTCGCCAGATGGGCAACGAGATCAAGGCCGATCTCCAGCGCTCGACAACGGTCGATAGCAAGACGGAAGCGCCGCTTGGTCTTATGCCGGCGCCTGAGGTTGCGCCGACCGAGACGCCTGCAGTCATGCCGGCGCCGACGCCGGTGCCATCAGCATCGGCCGCCGTGCCCGAGGCTGCCGCGGCAAAGCCCGCCCGCAAGCCCCGCGCCAAGGCCGCCGACAAAGCGGACGCTGTAGCCGCTGTCGCGGCGACGCCGGCCGAAAAGCCGAAGCGTGCTGCTGCCAAGCCCGCAGCCGTCAAGGCAGCGCCGGCTCCGGCAAGCGCTGCACCAACCAAGGCTGCTCCCGCAAAGAAGACGGCCGCTGCCAAGCCGGCAGCTGTCGCCACGGCCGCGCCGAAGAAGCCGGCAACGAAGAAAAAGAAAGATGAAGCATGAGCGGTGATATCGAAGACAAGCCGCAGCCGTTGATTGAGCACCTGATGGAGCTGCGCACGCGGCTCATGTGGTCGATCGGCGCGTTCTTCGCTGCCTTCATCGTCTGCTTCATTTTCGCCAAGCATCTCTTCAATGCGCTGGTCTTCCCTTACAAATGGGCGGTCCAGTGGGCGCATCTCGATGTCTCCAAGGCGCAGCTGATCTATACCGCGCCGCAGGAATTCTTCTTCACGCAGGTGAAGGTGGCCATGTTCGGCGGTCTCGTCATCGCCTTTCCGATCATCGCCGCGCAGATCTACAAGTTCGTGGCCCCCGGCCTCTACAAGAACGAGCGTTCGGCCTTCCTGCCGTTCCTGATCGCCTCTCCTATCCTGTTTCTGATGGGCGCCGCACTCGTCTATTTCTTCTTCACGCCGATGGTCATGTGGTTCTTCCTGACCATGCAGCAGGCGCCGGGCGAGGGCGACGTCGCCATCTCGCTCCTCCCGAAGGTCTCTGAATATCTCAGCCTCATCATGACGCTGGTCTTCTCCTTCGGCTTGGTCTTCCAGCTCCCCGTCATCACCACGCTGCTCGCTCGCGTCGGCCTGCTGACCTCGGACTGGCTGCGCGAAAAGCGCAAGTTCGCGATCGTCATGGCCTTCATCGTCGCAGCGGTGCTGACTCCGCCCGATCCGATGTCCCAGATCGGCCTTGCGCTGCCGACCATCATTCTCTACGAGATTGCCATCTACGCGGCGCGACTCGTGGAACGCCAGCGTGCTCGCGATGCGGCCACCGAGGCTGAAGGGTCCCAGGACGTTGCCAAGACGGACAACGTCTAGCGTCACCGCAATTCCTCGATGAGCGCTTTCTAATATCCGGTCGAGGCCCGGTCAGGCTTTGGCCGGGTCATCCTTTTTGTAACGACCTGGAACGACGATGCTCGATATCAAATGGATCCGTGAGAATCCCGAAGCCCTCGACGCGGCACTTGCCAAGCGTGGTGCCGAGCCCCTGTCCGAAAGCCTGATCGCGCTGGACGAAAAGCGCCGCACGGCCGTTCAGAAGGTCCAAGACATGCTGTCCCGCCGCAACGCCGCCTCCAAGGAGATCGGTGCTGCCATGGCGCAGAAGAATACCGAGCTGGCCGAAAAGCTGAAGGCCGAGGTCGCCGACCTCAAGGTCCTGCTGCCGGCCGCCGAAGAAGACGACCGCGCCTTCTCCGAAGAGCTGAACGACGCCCTCTCGCGCATCCCCAACGTTCCCCATGACGACGTCCCAGTCGGCAAGGACGAGGCCGACAACGTCGTGACGCGTGTCACCGGCGAGAAGCCGCGTTGGAACCATACGCCGAAGGAGCACTACGAAATCGGCGAAGCGCTCGGCTACATGGATTTCGAAACCGCCGCCAAGCTCTCCGGCTCGCGCTTCACCGTCCTGACCGGCCCGCTGGCAAGGCTGGAGCGGGCGCTCGGCCAGTTCATGATCGACCTGCACACCAGCGAGCACGGCTACACCGAAGTGAGCTCGCCGCTGATGGTGCGCGCCGAAGCACTGTTCGGCACCGGCAATCTGCCGAAGTTCGAGGAAGACCTCTTCAAGACGACCGACGGCCGCTACATGATCCCGACCGCCGAGGTCACGCTCACCAACCTCGTGCGCGAGGAAATCCTTGAGCATGACAAGCTGCCGCTGCGCTTCACCGCGCTCACCCCGTCCTTCCGCTCGGAAGCAGGATCGGCCGGCCGCGACACCCGCGGCATGCTGCGCCAGCACCAGTTCTGGAAGTGCGAGCTGGTCTCGGTCACCGACGCCGAAAGCTCGATTGCCGAGCATGAGCGCATGACTGCCTGCGCCGAGGAAGTATTGAAGCGCCTCGGCCTGCATTTCCGCACGCTGACGCTCTGCACCGGCGATATGGGCTTCGGCTCGCGCAAGACCTACGATCTCGAGGTCTGGCTGCCCGGTCAGAACACCTACCGCGAAATCTCGTCCTGCTCGGTCTGCGGCGATTTCCAGGCGCGGCGCATGAACACGCGCTATCGCGGCAAGGAAGACAAGACCAACCGCTTCGTTCACACGCTGAACGGTTCCGGCACCGCCGTCGGCCGCTGCCTGATCGCGGTTCTGGAAAACTATCTGAACGAGGATGGTTCGGTGACCGTCCCCGACGTGCTGGTGCCCTACATGGGCGGCCTGACGAAGATCGAAAAGGCGGCTTGAGACCATGCGCATTCTGCTTACCAACGACGACGGCATTCACGCGGAAGGCCTTGCGGCGCTGGAGCGGATTGCGCGCACACTCTCCGACGATGTCTGGATCGTCGCGCCCGAGACCGACCAGAGCGGTCTCGCCCATTCGCTGAGCCTGTCGGAGCCGCTGCGCTTGCGCAAGATCTCCGACAAGCACTTCGCGTTGCGCGGCACGCCGACCGATTGCGTCATCATGGGCATCAAGCAGGTGATGGAGATTAAGCCCGATCTCGTGCTGTCAGGTGTGAACGCCGGCTCGAACGTCGCTGACGACGTCACCTATTCGGGCACGATCGCCGGCGCCATCGAAGGCACGATGCAGGGCGTACGCTCCTTTGCGTTGAGCCAGGCTTACATTCGCGAAGGCGACCAGCGCATCCTTCCCTGGGAAGTCTGCGAGACACATGCGCCGGCGCTGCTCAACAAGCTGATGTCGGTCGATCTGCCCGAGGGCACCTTCCTCAATCTCAACTTCCCGAACTGCGCGCCTAACGAAGTCGAGGGCACGGAAGTGACCGCGCAGGGCAAGCTCGCCTTCAATCTTGAGGTCGATGCCCGCGCCGATGGTCGCGGCTTCCCCTACTACTGGCTGAAGTTTGGCGAGCGCGCCGGCTCCTTCGTTGAAGGCACCGATGTCAACGCGCTCAAGAATAGCAAGATTTCGGTAACACCTTTGAAACTGGATCTGACCGATTATTCCGTACAGGACCGCGTGGCGCGGGCGCTTTCGGGTACGGAGTAAATCGCATTGGCGGCACGTCTGGTGGAGAAGGAAGAGTTTGCGGCACTCGTCTTGAGGCTGCGGGCCGAAGGCGTGTCCGATCTTGATCTGCTGACGGCGGTCGAGCAGGCGCCGCGCTCGCTCTTCGTGCCGCCGCAGTTCGCCCAACAGGCCTATTCCAGCCGCACCATTCCGATCGAATGCGGCTCCTTCCTCGAGGGCGTCGATTTCGCCGTCCGCCTCCTGCATCACCTGAGGGTGAAGCCCGGCCAGCGTGTGCTGGAAGTCGGCACCGGCAGCGGTTTCATGACGGCTGTCATCGCGCGAATGGCCGAGCGTGTGCTCACCATCGACCGCTACAAGACGTTGACCTCGAACGCCCAGAAGCGTTTCGAGACGCTCGGTATCCGCAACATCATCGTCCGCCAGGCCGATGGCAGCGCCGGCCTGCAGGGCGAGGGCACCTTCGACCGTATCCTTGTTACCGCCGCCTTCGAGAGCATGCCGCGCTTTTATGCCGACCAGCTGGTTTCCGGCGGCTCGATGATCGCGCCGTTGATCATCTCCGAGACCGAATGTCGTCTCGTGCGCCTGACGAAGACTGGCAGCCGCTTCGAGCGCGAGGAGCTATTTAACTCCCCATACCTGCCGATTGTTCCGCGCGTCGCCTCGCAGCTCTGATCGTGTCGTCGCTATGGTTAGCGATTTGTCAAAAAACGCAAGCTGATGTTTCCGCCTTAACCGGTTGGTAATGCTAACGCGCTTTAATCATACCCACAAATGGTTGCGTTATTCAGTGGGTCGAGTGTCATGCGTTTCAGCGTTTCGCCTAAGTTCGGGAAGTCTGCCGGTAATGCCCTGATCGTGGCTCTCCTGGCGAGTGCTGCATCAGGTTGCAGTTCCGATGTGACACGTTTCGGCGGTCTGTTTTCTTCGTCCGGTCAGGACCAGATGACGACAAATTCCATTCCTCGGCGGAGCATGAGCGGCCTTCAGGCTGATCCCGTGCCGCAGGCGGACATGCAGGGCGGCGCGATGCAGCCCAACTATGCCAACAACAATCAGGCGATGAACCAGCCCTATCCGAGCCAGCAGTCGACCTACGGCTCGAGCGCTCGCATGGCATCGGCTCCGGTTTCCGTCCAGCGCTCCGAGCTTGCCGCTCCCGGCGCCGTGTCGCAGGCCCCCATGGCTTCCGGCAACGTATCTGCCGCTCGCGAAAAGCAGGTCGCTCTCGCTCAGCCGTTCCCGGCCGCCAACGCGCCGCAGCATTCCAGCCAGGTCATCGTTCCGCCGAAGCGCAACGCCGACAACATCGTCACGGGCTCGACCCCGAAGGTCTCCGGCTGGTCCTCGACCAACGCTCCCTCGGTCACCATGCGTCCTGGCGAAAGCGTCGCGATCCTCGCCAACCGCTACGGCGTTCCGGAAAAAGAAATCCTGCGCGCCAACGGCCTGAAGAGTGCCGCCGCCGCGAGACCCGGCCAGACCATCCTGATCCCGACCTTCAACGGCGGCAATGCCGCCAAGGCGGCTGCGCAGTCGAACGACCTCGCCAAGGGTGGTCAGGCGCCGCAGCCGGCTCGTGGCCAGGAACAGAACCTCGCGGTCATCCCGAATGGCTCCAACGCCTCGCGTGACAAGTCGATGGCGAGTGCTGACCAGTCCGGCAAGGCGCCCGTCGGCGCCGGCCCGAAGGGCGCTGGCGGCACTTACGTCGTCAAGTCGGGTGACTCGCTTGCCAAGATCGCCAAGGCGACCGGCAACAGCATCGACGACATCAAGGCCGCCAACAACCTCACGGCCGGCTCGATCCGCATCGGTCAGGAACTGAACATCCCGAACGGCAGCGGCTCCGCCGACACCATGAAGACGGCGTCGATCCAGCCGAAGGCGGAGCCCAAGCCCGCCGCACAGCCGGCATCCGCGCCTGAAACGGCCGCAGCCCAGCCCGCGACCTACAAGGCGCCGGTCGCCACCGAAAGCGTCAGCGACGCAGCCAAGAAGGAAGTGGCATCGGCAGCACCTGAAGCCACCGGCATCGGCAAGTATCGCTGGCCGGTCCGTGGTGCCGTGATCGCCGCCTACGGCGCCAACGTCAACGGCAGCCGCAACGACGGTATCGACATCTCGGTTCCGCAGGGCACGGCCATCAAGGCAGCTGAAAACGGCGTCGTCATCTACGCCGGCAACGGCCTGAAGGAACTCGGCAACACGGTCCTCGTTCGCCACGACGACGGTACCGTCACCGTCTACGGCAACGCCGACACGCTGAGCGTGACGCGCGGCCAGAAGATCCAGCGCGGCCAGACGGTCGCGGTGTCAGGCATGAGCGGCAACGTCAAGCAGCCGCAGGTTCACTTCGAAGTCCGCAAGGACGCGACGCCGGTGAACCCGATGACTTTCCTCGAGTAGGTTGGGCCTCGAGTAGGTCAGAAGTTTCCTCGAATAGGTATTGTGTATCGAGGACAATGCAAAAGCCCGGCGGATGCCGGGCTTTTGTCGTTTCAGGCAATTGTAAAAGCAGCCATCAGGCTCTGTCGAGCGCGATCCGCTTCCGGCCCGCGAGGTCCTGGATATACTGCCAGGCGACGCGGCCCGAGCGGGCGCCGCGCGTCGTTGCCCATTCCAGCGCTTCCGCATGCAGCGTCTCGCGGTCGAGCGGCAGCTTGAAGTGTGCGGCATAGCCGTCGATCATCGTCAGATAGTCGTCCTGGCTGCACTTGTGGAAGCCGAGCCACAGCCCGAAACGGTCCGACAGCGACACCTTCTCCTCGACAGCCTCCGACGGGTTGATCGCCGTCGACTGTTCGTTCTCCATCATGTGGCGCGGCAACAGGTGGCGACGGTTTGAGGTCGCATAGAACAGCACATTGTCCGGCCGTCCCTCGACGCCGCCGTCGAGCGCTGCCTTGAGAGACTTGTAGGCCGTGTCGTCATGGTCGAAGGAGAGGTCGTCGCAGAAGACGATGACGCGGTGCGGCGTATCCTTCAGAAGGTCGAGCAGTGCGGGCAAGCTGGCGATATCCTCGCGATGCACCTCTACGAGTTTCAGCGAAACGCCGCTTTCGCGTCTGACATCTTCGTGAACGGCCTTCACCAGCGACGACTTGCCCATGCCCCGCGCGCCCCACAGAAGCACGTTGTTGGCGGCATAGCCTTCGGCGAAGCGCACGGTATTTTCATGCAGGATATCGCGTACGCGATCGACGCCGCGGATCAGCGCCAGCGCCACGCGGTTTGGGCGCTGGACAGGCTGCAAATGCTGGCGGGCAGGGGCCCAGACGAAGCAATCGGCCGCGTTCCAGTCGTTGATGGCGGGCGGCGGTCCCGCCAGCCGTTCCACGGCATCGGCAAGACGGCGCAGTTCGCCGAGAATGATGCTGTTGACGTCTTCGGCCATGGCGTTTCCTCCTTGGGGCGTAAGCGGCTGTGTGCCAATTGCTTTTCCTAGCCGGGTAGCATGGCCTTTTATAAGCGGAAAGGTTATGAGGCAGCAGAATCGGTACGGTTTTCGGCTGTTTCAGTTGCAATCGCAAAGACCATAATTATAGTCCGGCCACCGAGAAAAAAGGCGACAATCCGCCTCCGGAAAAGTTTGAGGAGATTAGCATGTTCATCACCCCGGCATTCGCCCAGGCCACCGACAGCGCGGCGTCGCCGTTCGGTTCCGGCTTCGAAATGATCATCCTGTTCGTGCCGCTGATGGTCGTCTGGTATTTCCTGCTCATCCGTCCGCAGCGCGCCCAGGCCAAGAAGCGCGACGAAGCCCTGAAGGCGATCCGTCGCGGCGACCAGGTCGTCACGTCTGGCGGTCTCGTCGGCAAGGTCACCAAGGTGATTGACGAAAAAGAAATCGAAGTCGAAATTGCTGATGGCGTGCGCGTTCGCGTCGTCCGCACCGGCGTCACCGAGATCCGCGTCAAGGGCGAGCCCGTGAAGGCAGACGCGGCATAATCATCACGCATATCCCACGAACCGGATCACCCGGATCTGACATAGTCGAGAGAAAATGCTTCATTTTTCCCGCTGGAAGACCCTTCTGATCTGGTTTGTGGTGCTGGTGGCCGTGTTGATCGCGGCCCCCAATTTCCTGCCGGCCCCCAATTTCCTGCCGGTTGGCCAGTCCGGCCTGCCGTCTTCCTGGCTGTCCAAGCACCGCGTCGTGCTGGGTTCCGATCTTCGCGGCGGCACGCATGTCGTCTTCGAGGTCGACCGCGCCGATGTCGCGCGCCAGAAGCTGGTCGCCACCGTCGGCGAGATCAGCCGCTCCTTGCGCCAGGCCAATATCCGGTACACCGGGCTTACGGGCAACGACCAGACGGTCACCGTCAAGATCACCGATCCCGCGCAGGTCGACGCCGCCGTCGCCGCGCTGAAAAATCTGACCTCGACAGAAGGTGTCACGCTCAAGCAGGCCAATAGCGGCGACCTCACGATCGAGATCGCGGATGCCGCCATCGACGCCGCCATTTCAGAAGCGCAGGCCCAGTCTGTCGATATCGTCAGCCGCCGCATCGCCGGCCTCGGCAATCCGGATTTCGCGATCAAGCCCGAGGGCGCCGATCGTCTCGATGTCCAGGTCTTCGGCGTCATAGATGCCGAGCGCCTGAAGAACATCCTCAACGAGCCCGCCAAGCTTTCCGTGCGCATGCTCGACGAAACCATGTCGGGACAGGACGCGGTCAACGGCCGCTGGCCGGCGAGCTCCGAAGTTCTCTATTCGCTGGATGATCCGCCGATCCCCTATCTCGTGGACCGTACCGATTTCATCAACAGCGCCAATGTCGTCGATGTCCAATCCTTCGCGGATGCGCAGGCCGACACGGTAGCGATCCGCTACGCGCTCGACGACGAAGGCACCAAGCGGCTGGCCGAGAAGACACAGCAGCACGCCGGCGGCCATCTTGCGATCATCTTCGACGATCAGGTCATGGCCTCGCTCCCGATCAGCGCGCCGATCCTCGACGGCAAGGGCGAGATCCCGGTCAGCTACACCGAAGAGGGTGCCAGTGATCTGGCCCTGATGCTGCGCGCGGGCGCGCTTCCGGCCACGCTGACGACGGTCGAGGAGCGCACGGTCAGCCCGGCACTCGGCGCGGAATCGGCGCGGGCAGGGCTCGTCGCCGGCATCGTCGCTGCCATCCTGGTTATCGGGCTGATGTTCGGCTTCTATCGCGGCCTCGGCCTGATCGCCGCGCTGTCGCTGCTCCTGAACCTCATCCTCATCCTCGCGGTGATGAGCCTCATCGGCGCCACGCTCACCTTGCCTGGCATTGCCGGCATCGTGCTCATCATGGGCATGGCGGTGGATGCCAATGTGCTGATCTACGAGCGCATCCGCGACGAGGCGAAGACCGGCCGGCCCTTCTTCGAGGCGATCGACTACGGTTTCTCCCGTGCGATCATGACGATCCTCGACGCGAACGTCACCATCTTCATCGCCGCCGTCATCCTCTATTTCCTCGGCAACGACGCGGTGCGCGGCTTTGCCGTCACACTTGCCGCCGGTATCCTGACCACCATTTTCACGGCCGTCACGCTCACCCGCTGGATCGTCGTTACCTGGCTGCACCGCCGTCATCCCCGGCATCTGCCGAAGGATGTCCACACCGGCATCTTCGACCGCGCCAACATCCGCTTCATGGGCATCCGCCGCTACGTCTTTACCGCATCGGCCGCGCTTTGCGTCGCCGCCATGGTTGGCTTCGCGGCGGTCGGAATGCATCTCGGTATCGACTTCGCCGGTGGCTCGATCATCGAAGTGAAGGCCAAGCAAGGCCCTGCCGACCTCGAGGATATCCGCGCCCGCCTCGGCGATCTGCCGATAGGCGACATCCTTGCCCGCAGGCTGGCCGATCCGGCAGGCGCGCTGATTCAGCTGGAAGCGCAGGGCGGCGGCGAGAATGCCGAACAGTCGGCGGTCACGCTGGTGCGCGACGAACTCGCCAACGATTATGATTTCCGCCGCGTCGAAGTGGTCGGCCCCGCCATATCGGGCGAACTCACCCGCGCCGCCTCGCTCGGCGTGCTGGCGTCGCTCATCGTCATCCTCGTCTATATCTGGATGCGCTTCGAGTGGCAGTTCGCCGTCGGCGCCATCGTCGCCACGTTGCACGACATCATCCTGATCCTCGGGCTCTTCGTGCTATCAGGCATCGAGTTCAACCTGACCAGCGTCGCCGCCCTTTTGACGATCATCGGCTATTCGCTCAACGATACCGTGGTGGTCTACGACCGCATGCGCGAGAACCTGAAGCGTTACCGCAAGATGCCGCTGCCGATCCTGATCGACGCGTCGATCAACCAAACGCTGTCGCGCACCGTGCTGACCGCCGCCACCACCATGCTGGCGCTGCTCGCGCTGGCGATCTTCGGCGGCGAGGTCATCCGCTCCTTCGCCTTCATCATGCTTGTTGGCGTTGCCATCGGCACGTTTTCCTCCATCTACATTGCTGCACCGGTGCTGATCGTCTTCAAGCTCCGCCCGGATGCGCTCGATAACGATAACGACAAGAAAGTACCGGAACCGGCCGCCCAGCCCGGCAAGCCGGCAGTGTGAGAATATGGCAAGAGGCATAGAAATACGCGAAGCGCATTTTCCCGGTCGCGCTCCGATCGACACCTACGGGAACGGCGGCTTCCGCTTCGCCGACATGTCGCATCGCGGCTCCATCCTCTGCCTGCCGTCGGGCATCCACGGCTGGAACATGGACGCGACCATGCCGCTGTCGATCGAAAACCTGCAGCGTGTCCTCAATGAAGCCTCCGAGATCGAATTCCTGCTGCTCGGCACCGGTGTCGACATGCGCCCGATCCCCGCCGACCTGAAAGCCGCCCTGAAGGCTGCCGGCATTTCCTCGGATTCGATGAGCACGGGTGCAGCGGTGCGCACCTTCAACATCATGCTGATGGAATCGCGCGCCGTCGCAGCGGCGCTGATCGCGGTCTGACACATGGCCGATCAATCCTCGACGAACCAGGACATCTGCCTGGCGATGCTGCGCGACAGCGATCGTGATCGCTATCTCGCCTGCCTCCTGTCTCCCGAAGACAAGCGCGGCGCACTGGCGGCGCTCTATGCCTTCAACGCCGAACTTGCACGCATCCGCGATCTCGTGCACGAGCCGCTTCCCGGCGAAGTGCGCATGCAATACTGGCGCGATCTTCTGGAGGGAACCGCGCACGGTTCCACCGAGGCCAACCCGGTGGCGGCCGGGCTGCTGGCCGCGATCGAGGCGCATCGCCTGCCGCGCAAGACTTTGTCGGATATGATCGACGCCCGCATATTCGACCTCTACGATGATCCGATGGAATCGCGCGGCGCGCTGGAAGGCTATGCCGGCGAGACCGCCTCGGCGCTGATCCAGCTCGCAAGCCTGATCCTGTCGCCCGAAGAGGCGGCGAAGTCGGCCGAAGCCGCAGGCCATGCCGGTGTAGCCCAGGCGATCGCGGGATTGCTGCTCCTGATGCCGCTCCATCGCCATCGCGGCCAGATCTACATCCCGCTCGAGATCCTCGCCGCGACCGGACTTGACCGA
>Ga0307412_10002032_pt1 | contig 11248 bp, 11 predicted proteins | sample DK1Cmetagenome_3_FD_203823 | JGI IMG/M metagenome (GOLD analysis project Ga0307412, IMG submission 203823) | Maize rhizosphere microbial communities from greenhouse at UC Davis, California, United States - DK15-C-1 | ecosystem: Host-associated > Plants > Roots > Rhizosphere > Soil | place: USA...
TGGTCGAGATCGAGGAGCGCGAGCCCCCGCGCGACGCATTCTTCGCCGTCCCCGAGCCCCGCGACACGCCCCCCGAGCTGAACGAGGCGCAGGCATCCGCCGTCGGGCGCATCGAGGGGGCGCTCGGCGAGGGGAAATCCGCGGCGTTTCTGCTCTTCGGCGTGACGGGCTCGGGCAAGACGGAGGTTTACCTGCGCGCCATCGCGGCCTGCCTCGCGAGCGGGCGGGGCGCGCTCGTGATGGTCCCCGAGATCGCGCTCACGCCCCAGCTCGTCGCGCGCTTTCGGGCGCGGTTCGGCGACGATCTGGCCGTCATGCACAGCGGTCTTTCCGAGGCCGACCGGCACGCGATGTGGAAGCGGCTGCGCACGGGCTCTGTGCGCGTGGCGATCGGGGCGCGCTCGGCGGTGTTCGCGCCGGTGCCGGGGCTCGGCCTCGTGATCGTCGACGAGGAGCACGACGGCTCGTTCAAGCAGGAGGAGGGCGTCCGCTACAACGCGCGCGACATGGCCCTTCTGCGCGCGCACCGCACGGGGGCGGTGGTGGTGCTCGGCTCGGCCACGCCGTCGCTCGAATCGGTGGAGCTGGTTCGTCGGGGCAAGCTCGCCGAGCTTCGGCTCCCGGATCGCGCGCACCGCGAGGCGACGCTGCCCGAGGTGCAGATCGTCGACATCCGGCGCATCGGCCCGGGCCCGATCGGCAACAGGCTCGTGTCGCTTCCTTTGCACCGAGCGCTCGAAAAGACGCTCGAGGCGGGCGAGCAGGCCATTCTCTTCTTGAACCGCCGCGGCTTTGCGCCGAGCGTCGTGTGCGAGGCGTGCGGTCAGGTCGCGACGTGCCTCGCGTGCTCGGTCTCGCTCACGTGGCACCGCACGCGCGGCGGCCGGCTGCGCTGCCATTATTGCGACTGGGAGGGCCCGATGCCCGAGGCGTGCGCGGCCTGCGGGTGGAAGGGGCTCGAGCTCGAGGGGCTCGGCACCGAGCGGCTCGAAGACGCGATTGCGCAGGCTTTCCCGAACGCGCGCGTCGCGCGGCTCGACCGCGACGTGGCCGACGGCGCCAAGGCCGAGGCGATCCTCGCGCGCATGCGCGCCGGCGAGATCGACGTGCTCGTGGGCACGCAGATGGTCACCAAGGGCCACGACCTCGGCAATGTCACGCTGGTCGGCGTCGTGAATGCGGACGCGGCGCTCTCCCTGCCGGACTTTCGCGCGGCCGAGCGAGGCTTTCAGCTCCTCGTGCAGGTGGCGGGCAGGGCCGGGCGGCGCGATCGGCCGGGGAGGGTGCTCATCCAGACGCGCACGCCCGAGCACCCGGCGATCAGGTTCGCGGCCAAGCACGACGTGCCGGCGTTCCTCGAATTCGAGCTTCACGACCGCGCCGAGGTCGGATACCCGCCATTCTCGCGCCTCGGCCTCTTGCGCGTGGACGCGATCGACGAGGAGGTCGCGCGTCAGGCCGCGGGCAAGCTCGCCGCGTACGCGCGCACGTGCCCGGAGGGCGCCTCGCGCGCGGTCGACGTGCTCGGCCCGTCGGCGGCTCCGCTCGCGCGGCTGCGAGGGCGTTATCGGTTCCGGGTCCTTTTGCGCTCCAAGGATCGGCGCGCCTTGCGCGGGGCCGTCGCCGCGGCAGCGAGGGCCATTGCCGAGCTCGACAGGAACGTGCGCGTCGTGATCGATATCGATCCGGTCGCGATGCTGTAGCGGGCGGGCTGGAAGGGTCAGCCCTTGGGCGGGCTCATCTTCGACGCGTCGACGGGGACGTCGCGCGAGACCTTGCCGAACTTGATCACGCTCATGTCACCGCTCTGCTCCTCGATGGTCACTTCATTGACCGTCCACAGCTCGGGTCCGGAGCGCATCTCGAGGCGCTTGACGTGCTTCTTCACGTCCTCGGCGCGCGGGATGGCGCGCAGGGTGACGCCGTCCTTGCGGCTCGGGATCGACAGGTCGTAGCGGCCGCGCAGTTTTTCGAGGTCGCCGCCGAGCAGGATCATCAGGTCGCCGAGCACCGCGCCGAAGCGCCCCGCGCCGCCTTTGCCCACGTTCGCCGCGCCGCGCGGGGTCGCGAACGCGAATCCCTCGGGGCCCACCCAGTACGTGATTGCGTCGGGCGGCGACAGCTCCCACCGAAGCCGGTCGGGCCGCACCATCGTCATCTGGCCCGAGCTCTTCACCGCCGTCGAGAGCAGGCCGATCGTCCTCTCCTGCACGAAGGGCCCGACCAGCGTCTTCAAGCCCGCGCGGGCTTTCGTGATCTCCCCGAGCACGTCGGAGACCTCGTCCGCCATCGCCGCGTCGGGCAGCGCGATGGCGCATCCGAAAGCCGCGGCGCCCAACAGAAACCCTCGTCGATCCATCACTGCTCTCCCTGGTGCGGCGAGCCCGCCTTCAGCCACGCGTCGTACTCGGTCGACCGGAGCAAGGGATCCTCCGGCACCGCAAAGATCGGCTCGTCTTTCGACGGCACGTACGCGGGATCGAGCAGCCGGCCGATGTCGAAGCGCAAGAACCGTCCGAGCAGATGCGGCCCCTCGCTCACCCACATGACCTTCGCCGTCGTGTCCATCATCACGCCGTGCGTCGCGATGAGGGCGTCGATCGTGCAGCGATCTCCGAGCGGGCGCGACGTTCCGCCCGAGCCCTTCCTGTCGCGCAAGACGCCCACCACGCGTTCGACGGAGGCACCGGGCGGAAGATTCTCGAGCAGCTCGTCGAGGCGCTTTCTGCGGGCGTGGGTGGAGGTGACCTTCTCCACGCGCAGGTTGGCCGGATCGGCGGCGAGCGGGCCCTCGAGGTGGTTGGTGAGCGGCACCTTGCCCCGCCCCTGACGGACGTGGATCGGAGCGCCGGGCGCGCGCTCGACGATCGCCACGTCCCCGTGCGCGTCCGCGAGCATGACCATGTGCGAGACCATGGGGTCGCGGGGGCGGAGCAGCTCGATCGCCTCCGCGGTGGTGCGGGCCCGGCCGAGCACCTCGCGCATCGTGTGGACGACGGGCTCGCCCGCGGGCTTCGGCTCCCGCGCGCGCGCGCCGTGCACGACGAGCGCCACGCCCTCTGCGTTCATGCCCGAGAGCGCGCCCGCGAGCCCCGGCCAGGCGACGGACGCATACGGAATGCGGCCGTCCTCGCGCACGAGAAAGACGGCCTTGCCGGTGTCGAAGATGCTGCCCGCCTCGAAATCGAAGTTGCGCGCGAGGACCGTGTGGCCGTCCTCGAATGCGCCATCGCCGAGCGAGAAGCTCGTGCAGCCGATGAGCGGCGAGTGCTCGAAGGAGAGCGCGATGTCGTAGAGCGAGTGCAGAAAGACGAATCGGTGATAGGTGGGCAGGACGTCGGCGTAGGGGTCGGGCGAAAAGCCGCGCGCCTCGGCGGCGATCTCGCGGCGGCGCTCGTCGGTCATGCCCTGATCGACGCGCCGGAATTGCAGGCGCGATAGATCCATGATGAGCCAGCGCAGGGGCGCCACCGGGACGAAGCGATTGAATTGCTCGTAGAGCACGCCCTCGTTGGCGACCATCTCGGGATAGAGCAGGCGCGAATGCTGGTGGCCGATCTCTTCGAAGTTGCCCGCGAGGCGGACCTCCAGGATCGCGCCGCGCTTGCGGGCGTAGGCGGGGCCGAGCACGCGCAGGCCCGGGTCTTCGGGCGAGATTGCGGGCTCGCCGGGGGTCTGGGCGATGGGGGGCGGGGCGATGCGCGTGGCGCAATCGATGCCGTGGTGCGCGAGGACGGGGAGGCCGAAGAGGGCGAGCGCGATGCCGAGCGCCCAGCGGCGCCGGCGGGAGGAGCGGGGGGCGAGCGATTGCCCCTCGGGCGCCGCTGTCCGGGAGGGCAAGGCTTCCTCGCTCAATGCGCGGGCTGCGCCGCGTCCTTTGAGGTTTGTCGAGGCGCAGGGGTCGCGAGCGTGGTGAGGACCCGCGCGATGATGCGGGCCGGGTCGCGGACGCTGTGGAAATGCGTGACCCGCTCGCCGGCGGGCGGGTAGTAGACGTTGATCGGCGTCTCGACGATGCGCACGCCCGCGGCGACGGCGCGGAGGATGATCTCGGCCTCGAAGGCATAGCCCTCGTCGCGGGCGCCGAGCGAGAGGGTCTTCGCGAGGGGATAGCGGCGCAGGCCGCATTGCGTGTCGGCGAGGGTGCGGCCGCAGAAGAGGGAGAGGAAGAAATTCGAGATCCGGTTCGACATCTGGTTGGCGCGGGGTGCGCCGGCGCCGACGAGGTCGCGAATGCCGAGGACGAAGGCCTCCGGATCGGGGTCGACGTCGAGGAGCCTGCGCGCCTCGGCGGGCGGGTGTTGCGCGTCGGCGTCGAGGGTGACGGCGACGTCGAAGCCGCGGGCGAGGGCGTAGGTCATGGCCGTGCGCAGCGCTGCGCCCTTGCCGCGGTTGTTCGGGTGGGCGAGGACGATGGCGCCTTCGGCGCGGGCAATGTCGGCGGTGTCGTCGGAGGAGCCGTCGTCGACGACGATGACGGCGTCGGGGTCAGGCCAGAGGGCGCGGGTTTCGCGGGCGACCTCGCCCACGGTGCGCGCGGCTTGATAGGCGGGGATGATCGCACAGGAACGCATCGGGTGCGGGCTAGTTACCACGGGCCGAGCGTCCTGGGGAGCGAGACGGCACAGTCTGGACATCCGGCGCTCGCGTCGTGCGTGTCGCCTCGCGCGGGTGTAGGGTGCTCTGCCATGGAGGACTTCGATCCCGAGGCGCTGAAAATCCTGAGTTACCGGGCCAAGGCGGCGCTGCGGAAGCGGGCGCGCGCGTTGCGGAACACGATCCCGCCGGAGGCGCTCGCGGAGCGCTCGGCGCGCATCCGGGCGAGGCTCGAGGGGCTGCCGGTGGTGGCGACGGCGCGGAGGATCGCTCTTTTCTGGCCGATTGTGCGCAAGAACGAGGTGGATCTGCGGCCGCTGTCGGAGGCGCTGCGGGCGCGCGGGGTGGAGGTGTCGTACCCGGCGATCGACCAGGCGACGGGGGTGATGACGTTCCGGGTTCCGCCGGATCCGGAGGCGATGGAGGAGCGGGGCCTCGGGTTCCACGAGCCGTCGCCGGAGGATCCGGAGACGCGCGACCTCGACGTGATCGTGGTGCCTGCGTTGCAGGTGGACCCGCGCGGCAACCGGATCGGGTATGGGGCGGGTCATTACGACCGGACGCTGCCGAGGTTCTGCCCGCCCGCGAGGTCGGTCGGGGTGGTCTTCGATTTCCAGGTGATATCGGAGGTGCCGGTCACCGAGGGGGACGTGACGATCGATATGGTGGTGAGCGACGAGCGGGTGATCGAGGTGGAGCGCGAGGGGTGAGGCGCGGGGACGAGGGCGGAGGGGGATGCGTCGTTGTTTTGAGGGGGTCGGGGCGCGGGGAGCGGAGGCTTACGAGCTGAGCCTGGCGCGGGAGCCGGCGCCGCGCCCCTCAATGCATCGGATCCCGTAACACCGTCTTCCGATCCAGATACTCTGCAATCGTGAGCCTGTCCGCGTCGTTCATTGCGACGAACCGGATCGCCTGCAATGCCTCCTGGCTCCACACCGGGCGGCCGCGCAGGCGGATGGGCCGGCCGGTGCCGAGGTCGAGCTCGAAGGCCGTCACCTGGGAGAGCTCGCGCGACATCAGCGTCTTCGAGCGCTGGAAGACCAGGCCGCTCACCGACAGATCGACCGCGCGGCATTGGTGGCGGTGCCCGTCCACGATCGCGGTCAGCGGATAGTCCACCATCACCCGGGGCCCGATGCGTCGCTCCATGAAGTCCCGTTCTCCCTGCACCTGCTGGCAGTGCTCCGTCCGGCCCATAGAGCACCCTCGGGACGGGGGCCAACTTTCTCGGCATCGCCGGCCCCGCGCCGCCGATCGGCTACCATTGCCCCCGAGGAGAACCCGCGATGCCCACGTGCAAGCAGTGCAATAACGACGTCGACGAGCTCAAGAGCGTCAAGGTCGCAGGCAAGACCAAGAAGATGTGCGAGGACTGCGCCGACCGCGTCACCGAAGAGGGCGCCGTCGCCGAGGAGAGCGAGGCCGTCGTCCAGAACATGATGGGCTTCAAGGGCAGACGCTGAAGCTCACCGCATGATCTCCGCAATCTGATTGCGGGTCGCGTCCGCCAGCCCCTTCGCCAGCCGCCCAGGATCGAGCTCCACCGCGATCGCCACCGCCTCGTCGCTGTGCGTCGCGAGCGGCGCCGTCACGGGCGCGTCGAGGCCGAGCAGGTGACCGAACGAGCCGCGCGCGAGCTCGTCCCACGCGGCCAGAAGCTCGCGCTCCGCAGGCTCGCCGCTCTTCGAGAAATCTCCCGCCACCGCCACCGCGAGCGCGATGCCCTCGCGCGCGCTCGGCCGCGCCGCCGCGCCGATCGCCGTCGCCGCCGCCAGAAGGCCTCGCGCCCCGCGCGCAAGCTCCCCCTCGAACGGACCCAGCGCGAACGCCCGCGCCGGCGCCGCGCCGAACCGCCCGGCGAGCGAGCGAAGCGGATCCTCGGCGAGCGCCGCCGGCGAGCGCGTGAGCTTGCCGGTCGCGTAGAGCGTCGCCACCCGCAAGGGGCCCCGCGAGACGCTGCCTCCCTGCTGAAAGCACACGACATCCGGGCCGATCGCCGCGAACGCGTGCGAGGCGGTGCCGATCTTGCCCGACACGCGCACGACGTCCGGCCGATCCACCGAGCGGCGCTCCGCGCCCGTCAACCTGCGTCGAAAAGCGCGCTCGATGGTCAGCGCGTCCCCGCCGTGCCGCACGACGTACGCCGACGCTTCGCCCTCCTCGGCCGCGTACGAGGCGACGATCGCTTCCGGGATCTGGCGCAGATCGAGGCCCGTCGACGCCGCGAAGGCCGCGAAGCGATCCTCGGGCACGATGGTTCCGATCGGCGGGATGAGCCACGGGATCGAGGCGATCTCGCGCGGCCTGGCGAGGATCAGCCACTTGAGCCCCGCGAGCGGCAAGAGGGCGTCGAGGCGGGAGGTCGCGAGCGGCGGCAGAGGTGCTTGGCGCGGCCGGGAGGGCGGGCGCTCCGAGCCGCCGCAGCCGGACATGAAGCTGCCGAGCGACGCGAGGACGGCGCCGAGGAAGGCGCGCCGGCCGGGCATGGGCCTCTCAGCCGACCACGAGGCGCGCAAACCTGCGGTTCTTCGAGCCGACGCGGACAAGATAGGTTTGCCCCTTCTGGAGCTTGGTCTGATCGTCCTTCACCTGCTCGCCCTCGAGGTGCACCGCGCCGCTCTTGACGAGCCGCGCCGCCTCCGACGTCGACTTTGCCAGGCCCGCGACCGAGAGCGCCTTCGCGATCCAGAGCGTGTCACCGTCGCACGGGACGCGGATCTCCTCGACGTCCGAGGGCACGCCGCCCGCGGCCACGTGCTTGCGCCGCTCGAGCGCCGCGTCGGCGGCCTCGGCCGAGTGGAAGCGCGTCACGATCTCGCGGGCGAACAGCGTGTTCACCTCGATGATGTTGCGGCGGCCTTCCTTCACATCGCTCTGGAGCGAGGCGATCTCCTCGGTCGAGCGCTCGCTGAGCAGCTCCATGTACCGCCAGACGACGCCGTCCTCGATGAGCATGAGCTTCTGGAGCTGCTCGAAGGGCGGCTCGTCGATGCCGACGTAGTTGTTCGCGCTCTTCGACATCTTCGGGCCCACGACCTTGCCGTTCTCGACGCGCGCGTTGGTGCCCTCGAGGATCGGCGTGGTCATCACGATCTGCGCCCTCTTGCCGTAGCGCGGCATGAGATCGCGGCCGACGAGCAGGTTGAAGAGCTGGTCGGTCCCGCCGAGCTCGACGTCGCTCTCGAGCACGACCGAGTCGTAGGCTTGCAGGAGCGGGTAGAGGAACTCGTGGATGAAGATCGGCCGCTGCTCGTGGAAGCGCTTGGAGAAGTCGTCGCGCTCGAGCATGCGCGCGACGGTGTGCTTGGCGGTGAGCTCGACCATCTCCGTGATCGAAAGCTTGCCGAGCCACTCGCTGTTGTAGCGGACCTCGGTGAGCGACTTGTCGAGGATCTTGAAGGCCTGGGCCTGGTACGTCTCGGCCGCGGCGCGGACATCCTCGGGGTTGAGGCGCGGGCGCAGCTCGTTGCGTCCGGTCGGGTCGCCGACCATGGCCGTCACGTCGCCGACGAGGAAGATGACCTTGTGCCCGAGCTCCTGGAACTGACGCATCTTCTGCATCAGCACCGTGTGGCCGAGGTGAAGATCGGGCCGCGTGGGGTCGAAGCCGGCCTTGATGCGCAGCGGGCGGCCTTCTTTGAGGCGCTCCTCGAGGTCGGCGCGGACATGGAAGTCGACGACGCCGCGGCACAACGTCTCCACCTGACGCTCTGCAGAAAGCATGGGGGAGACTTTGCCGGACGGCGGGCCGGGCGCAAGCGTCACGGGACCGAGATGGGCTATTCGTCCTCGTCGTCCTCGATGTCGTCGTCGTCGTCGACGCCGTCGACGTCGCCGGTGATCGCGAACTCGCGGCTGTTGTTCACCAGCTCCTTCAGCTCCTTGCCGACCTTGAAGAACGGCAGCCGCTTGGCGGGCACCGGCACGGGCTGACCCGTGCGCGGATTGCGACCGCTGTAGGGCTTGTACGGACGGACCGTGAAGCTGCCGAAGCCGCGGATCTCGATGCCTTCACCGCGCTGCAGCGCCTCGGTCATGGCGTCGAAGATGCAGTTGACCACCAGCTCGGCGCGAGCCTTGGTGAGCTCGCCACGTCCCGCGATCGCGTCGATGAGCTCGCTCTTCGTCATGTCACACCCCGCGAGGTGATGCCTAAGCGCGTTTCCCCCCCGCCCTCGCCGCCGGGGACATCCGGCGACGATATTGGCAAGTTATGAAACGCTCCCACGTGGCCGCCGCCGAGGTCAATGAATTTCATGCTCTACGACCTCGATACGATCGAGCGCGACATCGCCCGCCATACCCGGCGCACCTGGCGCACGCACCACCGTCATGGATATCACACGCGCTGATGGCGGCACCTCCTGCGCGGGCAGCGTGAAACAGCGCGGAACGCCGGGAAGATCGGGGGCGGGCGAGGGCGCCGACGACCAGACGCGCGTGGGTTCGTCGTCGATGTGCAGGACGACCTCGAAGGCGGCGGGGCCGGTGAGCGCGAGGCGCGGGGCGATCGCGCGGCCTGCGAGCGGGGGCGCGGGGAGCGAGACGGTCACGCGGGCGGGCGCGCTGGGTTCGGCCGGGTGAATGACGAGCCAGCGACCGGCGGAGGCGCAGGTGCCGCTCGCGTACGCGGGGAGGGCGAAGCCGCGGTCCTGCGCGAGCGGCGGCCAGAGCGATTCGCCTTCGATGACGAGCGGCGCCTCGAGGTCGAAGCGAAGCGGCAGGAGCTGCACCTCGGCCCTGGGCGCGCCGTCGGGGCCAATGGGAAAGACGTAGCGATAGGCCGGCGGTCGTCCGCGAGCTTCCCAGGCCATGCGATCGAGCGCGTCGCCGTGCAGGCGCGCGACGTCGAATCGGTTGGGACCCCAAGCATTGCGGTCCCGAGGCCCCGGGTCGAAGGCGAGGTTGAAGCCGTGGTCGGTATCGAGGAAGACGAGCGAGCGCGGCGGAAGGCTCGCAATGCGCGCGGGCTCGAACATCGGCAGGCCTCCCTCGCGATCGCGCAGGGCGGCGTGATCGAAGCCCGCGCGGAACGCGAAGCCTGCGGGGACGAGCGCGACGAGCAGGCCGAGGACATGGGCCTTTCGGGGATGGTTGACGCGCGCGACGATGCGCGCTGCGGCGAGGGACGCGAGGACGAGCTCGAGGGGCAGCACGTCGGCGTAGAAGCGCGCGCCGCCGCCGGGGTAGTTGCCGTCGAAGTAAAAGGGGACGTAGGCGGCGATCTGCGCGAGGACGCCGAGCGCGAGCAAGCGGGCGCGGCGCTCTCGAAAGGCGAGGGCGGCGCCGAGGACGACGAGGGCGATGAAGGGCTCGGCGTTGCCCGCGTCGACGAGGTGCTGCTTGAGCCTGCGGAGCGTGGTGGCCGTGGCGGCGAAGGCGCCGTAGCCGTGCGGGAGGTTGTGGCGGACGAAGTCGCCGTGCTCGCCGAGGCAGCCGACCGCCGCGCCGAAGCCGTAACGAAAGCACCCGGGCGGGCCATCCGAGACGGCGTAGTAAAGCTCCTGCGAGGAGGCGAAGAAGGCGCCCGTCGCGGCGCGCTGGTGCGCGACGAAGAGCGCGAGACCAGGCAGCGCGAAGGCCGCGACGACGGCGAGGGCGCTGATGCGTGCGCGCAGAGGAGCGCGCGCGTCGAAGAGGGCGAGGGCCACGACGAGCGCGAGCGCGAGCGCGGAGACGGGTCGGGTCGCGAGGAGCCAGCCCGCGCAGAGGCCCGCGGCGAGGGCAGGCAGGCGACCGTGCTGCCCCCGCTCGAGCGCGGCCCCGCAGGACAGCGCGAGCGTGAGGGCGGCCGTGAACAGGAGCGCGGCGAGCCCGTGCGACATGGTGTCGGCCGTGTGGTAGCGCAGCGCGGCACAGCCCACGGAGAGGAGCACGGCGAGGCGTGGGATGGAGAACAGGTCGTTTGAGGACGAACGATCCTCCGTGACGCGCCGCGCGAGCGCGTAGGTGGCGATGGTGATCGCGGCGCCGAGCAGCGGTCCGACGAGCAGCGGCGCACCGACGAGGAAGCCGAGCGCGAGGAGCGCGGGGTAGCCCGGCGGGAAGATCACCGCGGCGTGGGGGCCCTCGGGGCCGTCGGTGCGGACGAGGAAGCGGCCGAGGGTCGAGGCGGTGGGCTCGTCGAGCGGGAAGGCGAGGTAGCCGCGGGCGATGGCGCGCGCTTCGAGCCAGTAGCTCGTGGCGTCGATGATGCGCGGACCGCCGCGCAGATACGCCGCGACGTACGCGGCCGAGAGCAGGGCGGCGCCGAGGGCCGCGAGGCCGACGAAGAGCCGGTCGCGCTTGCCGTTGCGCAGGATGCGCGGGGCGAGCAGCAAGGCGGCGAGCGCGAGGGCGAGCGCGAGGAGCTGCGCGGGATCGCGGGGAATGCCGACGCGCACGGCCCGCCCGGTGCCCCTTTAGCCGCCGGGCTGCTGGGCCATGCTCGAGCCCGCGCCGCCCTCGAGGATCCACAGGTGGTAGCTCATCCACTCGCCATCGACCGCGGTCAGGGTGAGGGTGAAGCGCTCGGGGAGATCGGCCGGCAGGTCGAACGTGGGCTCGATCCAGGTCGGGTCGGGCCGGGCGACGATGCGGCCGAGGAGGCGGCCATCGGCGCGCACCTCGGCCGCCGCAGGGCGCGACGCGACAGTGCGAATGACGAGCCTCG
>Ga0307412_10002033_pt1 | contig 11246 bp, 9 predicted proteins | sample DK1Cmetagenome_3_FD_203823 | JGI IMG/M metagenome (GOLD analysis project Ga0307412, IMG submission 203823) | Maize rhizosphere microbial communities from greenhouse at UC Davis, California, United States - DK15-C-1 | ecosystem: Host-associated > Plants > Roots > Rhizosphere > Soil | place: USA...
CCAAGGGGAGAGGGAGCAACACAAGCACAGAGGTGACTCCATGAGCGCGAATCTTCAGGACCCCTCAGACACCGAAGACCGAGCACTGCCGCCCACCGACCGCCTGCAGCGCTGGCGCCTCGTGCTCGGCAGCGAAGCCAACGCGAGCTGCGGCGCCGTCGAGGGCCGCGTGCGCGAGATCGACCAGGCGCTCGCCGCGCTCTACGAAGCCGATGGCCGGCGCGGCCTCGGCCAGGGCGGGCAGCGTGGCGGCCGCGGCGATTCGGCGCCCAGCGTGGCGCGCTGGCTCGGCGACATCCGCAAGTACTTTCCGAGCCAGGTGGTGCAGGTGATGCAGCGCGATGCGATGGAGCGCCTGAACCTGCGCCAGATGCTGCTGCAGCCCGAGATGCTGGAGAACGCGCAGCCCGACGTGCACCTGGTCGCGAACCTCGTGGCGCTCGCGAGCGTGATCCCGGCCGGCACCAAGGACACCGCGCGCGCCGTGGTGCGCAAGGTGGTCGACGAGCTCATGAAGAAGCTCGAGGAACCGATGCGCAGCGCCGTGAGCGGCGCGCTCAACCGCAGCCAGCGCAACCGGCGCCCGCGCCATTCGGAGATCGACTGGAACCGCACCATCCGCGCCAACCTGCGCCACTGGCAGCCCGACTACCGCACCGTGGTGCCGCAGACGCTGGTCGGCTACGGCCGCAAAGCCCGCCAGCCGCAGCGCGAGGTGATTCTGTGCATCGACCAGAGCGGCTCGATGGCCGCCTCGGTCGTCTACTCGAGCATCTTCGGCGCGGTCATGGCGAGCCTGCCCGCGGTGGCGACCAAGCTCGTGGTGTTCGACACCGCCGTGGTCGACATGACCGAGCAGCTGCAGGACCCGGTGGACCTGCTGTTCGGCGTGCAGTTGGGCGGTGGCACCGACATCAACGGCGCGGTCGGCTACTGCCAGAGCCTGGTGCGCGAGCCGCGCAACACCATCCTCATCCTGATCTCCGACCTGTACGAAGGCGGCGTGGAAGACAACCTGCTGCGCCGCGCCAACGAGCTGGTCGAAGCCGGCGTGCAGTTCATCGCATTGCTCGCGCTCAGCGACGAGGGCGCGCCCGCCTACGACCGCGACCTGGCTTCCAAGCTGGCCGCGCTCGGCGTGCCGTCGTTCGCGTGCACGCCCGATGCATTTCCGGGGCTCATGGCCGCCGCGATCAAACGCGAAGACGTCGCAACGTGGGCCGCAGGCCAAGGCCTGAAGACCAGCCGCGCCGCGTGAGCTGATGCCCGGTCTGTCCCGACGCAAGCTTGCGGCACTGGCCCTCGCGGCCGTGTCGGGCACGTTGGCCCGGGTGGCGCACGCGCAGCGCGAATTCCCGTCCCGGCCGATCCGCTGGATCGTGCCGTACCCACCGGGCGCCATCGCCGACATCGTCGCGCGCACCCTCGGCACCCAGCTCGCCATCGACACCGGCCAGCCGGTGCAGATCGAGAACCGCGCCGGCGGCAACACCGCGCTCGGTGCCATCGAGGCGGCCCGCGCGCCGGCCGATGGCTACACCGTGCTTTCGACCGACAACGGCACGCTGGTGTTCAACCCGGCGCTCTACCGCAACCTGAGCTACGACCCGGCGCGCGACTTCGCGCCGGTCACGCTGCTGGGGCGGCTGCCGATGGTGCTGCTGGTCGGCCCGTCCAGCGGGGTGAAGGACGCGCGTGCTTTCATCGCGGATGCGCGGGCGTTTCCGGGCAAGGTGAGCTTCGCCTCCGCCGGCACCGGCACCGTGCAGCACCTGGCGATGGAACTGCTCCAGCGCCAGGCCGGGCTGCGCATGGTGCACGTGCCCTACCGCGGCGCCGCGCCCGCGCTGGCCGACCTCGCGGGCGGCCAGTTGCCCGCGATGATGAGCGACCTGGCCGCGGCAAATCGTTTCATCCAGAGCGGCAAGGCGCGCGCCCTCGCGGTCGCCAACGCCACCCGCCTGCCGCAACTGCTCGCGGTGCCCACCTTCGCGGAACTGGGCATGCCGAGAGTGGAAGCCGCCGCGCTCATGGGCCTGGTGGTGCCCGCGGACACGCCGCCCGAGTTGGTGGCGCGGCTGCAGCAGACGGTGGCCAGCGCGATCCACAACCCGGCGGTGCTGCGCAAGCTGGCCGAGTCCGGCGTCGAACTGGTGGGCAGTACACCGGCGCAGTTCGAAGCGCTCATCGGCGACGAAACGGCGCGCTGGCATCCGTTGATCAAGAGCCTGAACCTGTCGCTCGACTGATTAACGGGCAGCGTTTCAGACCCCTTCACGAGGCCTTTGCACGAACTTTGCGCGAGCGCGCCGCCGTTCTCACTCTGTACTAAGAGTGGCTGCCTAGATTGGCGCCTCGCACATGGAAAGGTCGCGCGGACGGGTTGCACAGGGCAGGCCGGCTCGCACCCAGTCAATGACAACCCGCCGGTTCAATCACGTCATCTTCGCGGACGATTTCTTTCGCTCCGCCGCCAACGGTCTTCCGTACCACGCCGCGAACCGGCGATTCCTGCGGGGTTTTTTCAATTCATCGCTCGGCCGCCTGGGCCTGCCGGTGCGCGAGATGGCGCCCCTGGAAGGCGGCGGCCGCATCGACGTGGCGCGCCTCATGGCCCGGCTCGATCTGCCCGCGACGCCGGCCGGCTGGGCCCGCGCCTGCATCGCCGACCTGCTGCCGGTGCACGGCCGCGAGGGCCTGCCGGCCTTCGACCCCGGCTGCCTGGTGATCGGCTGGGGCCTCACGCCGGCGCTGCAGCATTGCATTGCACGCAGCGGCGCGAGCTACCTGGACATCGAGATCGATCCGCGCCGCTTCACCGAGCACCTGCACTTCTGCGCGCGCACGAACGACCCCGTCATCGCAGCGGCGCTGCAGGCGCGCCGCATCGATGAAGAGGTGTTCTGGAACCACGCGTCCGTGCTCAAGGGCCACTTCGCGCGGCACGGCGCACCGGCGCTGTTCGATCCGCGGCTTCGCATCGGGCTCTTCTTCGGCCAGAGCCTGGTCGACCTGTCGCTGGTGAGCGGCGGGCGCACGATGCACCCGGCGAGCGTGGTCGCGCCGCTGCGCGAGCTCGCGCGCAGTGTCGACCTGCTGGTGATCAAGCCGCATCCCTACGAGCCCGCGCTGCACGACCTCGCGCCTGTTGCACGGGCGATTCCCAATGTGGCATGGACCGGAGAGAACACCTATGCGCTGCTGTCGGCGGCCAACGTGCATTTCGCGGCCAGCCTGTCGTCGAGCGTGCTCACCGAGGCGCGCTACTTCCGCAAGCCCGCGCATGCGCTGATCCGTGCAGACCGCAATGCGGCGGGGCAACTGCCGGTGGCGTGCTCGGCGTGGATACCGGTCGGCCCCGAACTCGGCGCGATGGATTTCATGAGCGCCGTCTGCGGCATCGCCGACACGGCGCCACGCCATGTCGCCGCATGGCCCGCCACCGCCATCGACCGCGCCTTCATGACCCGCTGGGGCTTCGACGACCAGAGCCGCGGCCTGCGCGATGTGGCCGAGCTGCAGTTGAGCCGTCCGTATCTGTTTCATCCGGGCAGCCCTGCCGCGGGCTGGCTGAGCCACGGCTGGTCGGCGCCCGATACCGAGGGCGCGAAGAGCGTCGGCGAGTCGGCGTGCCTGGTGATCCCGCTGCCGTCGCTGGCGGAAACGCTCTCGCGCCAGCAGCCGCATCGCCTCGAAGTGCGCATCGACTACCGTTGCAACCTCAAGGCCACGAGCGTCCACGCGATGTTCGATGGCGTGGTGCTGCCCGGCTCCTGCACCACGGGCGCAAAGCGGCGCACCCTGGTGTTCGAGGTGCAGCCCACGGCCGGCAGGAAGTGCCTGGTGCTGCAGTTCGTCGTGGCCGATGCGGCCCGCGGCAACGGGCGGCGTGCGGTCGCGGCGCCGGGCTTCACGCTCAGGAAGCTGCAGGTGTCGCTGCGCACCGCGCGGGGCGTGGTCTCGATGCCGCCGACGGTGTCGTCACCCGTGCAGTGGTCCGAGATGCGGCCGGTGCGGGCGCTGGCCCGCGTGTTCCGCGCACTGCGCGATTCGGCGCGCGGGGTTACCGGGTAGGTTTTTCAGCAGCGAGGTCGTGGAGCAGCACCGTCCAGTGCTGCAGGCGTGCGATGGCGGCCTCGCGCCCTTCCTGTGCCGCCTGGTGGGCATTGCCGCTGTCCGCGAGTGCGAGCAGTTCGCTCGCGGCCGTCGTCACGGCACGCGCGAAGTCGCCGGTGCGGCCCTGCCACACCACGATGCGATGGTGCAGGCCCAGGTGCGCAGCACGCTGCGCGTTGATCGCCTGCTCGGGCTGGTCGGTCAACAGGAGCAGGATCGGCTTGCGGTAGACCGCCGCGATCGACAGCGCCGCCATGCCGGGCGCCGAGACGATGAAGGCGCTGCGCGCGGCCATCTCGATCCAGTGTTCGTCCTGCGCATGCCAGCCTGCGCGCTGCGCATAGCCTTCGCCGACGAGGTGCGCCGGCACGCGCGCATCGGCCAAGCCGCGCTCCAGGCCGTCGGCCAGCGCGGACTCCTGAAAATGCGGATTCAGGTAGACCGCGGCCTGCGGTGCGAGGTCGTCGTGCGCCTCCGTGTCGGCGCCCATCACCGCCACCGGCGTGGCGAGCCGGTGACCGCCGCGGCCGTCGTCCTGTGGCGCGCCGTAGGCGAAGTCGTGCGCGATGCGCGCGCGGCTGCGGTCGATCTGCCAAGCGACGATGCGCCCGAAGATGCCCGCCATCCACGCCGGCATGCGCCCGCTGAAATTGGTCTCCAGTGCATGCCGCAGGCTCGCGCCGTACACATGCACCACCTTGCGCCGCCAGCCCGGCATCCAGCCCATGAAGAGCAGCGCGGGGTGGAAGGAATCGTTCACCACCAGGTCCGCATCGCGGAACCACGCGCGCAGCCGCAGGATGTCGCGCAGCATGCGACCCGGGCGGAACACGTAGTGCGCCACGTTGCGGTCGGTTTCGCGGCGCAGCATGTTCTGTTCGCGGTCGAACTGCACCGCGTAGTGGCGCGAGAGCACCGGCGCCTCGATGCCGAAGCCGGCGAGAAAACGCGCGCCTTCGTCGGAGGTGGTGAGCACCTGAACGCTGGCGCCCGCGGCGCGCAGCGAATGCGCGACGAGCTGCGCGCGCATCAGGTGGCCGCGCGCGTCCGCGGTCGCGAGGTAGACGATGCGCGGCGGCATCGAAGGACTCAGAGGCAGAGAGGCAATTCGGCGTGATCGAGCAGCCCCTGCAAAGGGTTCCAATCAAGGCGCAAAGCGCAGCCATAGCTCGGGCTATGGCGAGCATTTGCAACGCAGAGTGGGGCCCTTTGCGGGGGATGAGCGGTCATGTCGGATTGCCTCTCTGCCTCTCAAGCGGCGACCGGCCGCGCACGGCCCGGGCGCAGGCGCAAGGCCAGACCCGCGACGTACATGCCCAGCGCGCCGGTGATGCCGAAGCCGCGCTCGGTGTCGCGCACCTCGTGCATCAGTTGTGCGAGCCTGGCTTCTTCGTGCGGCGCCACGCAGCGCTGCAGCGTATGGCCGCACAGGCGAATGTGCCGGTCTTCGTCGGCGAGCACGCGTGTGAGCAATGGGTGCAGCGCATGCTGCGGGCCGATCAGCGCGCAATGGCGCTGCAGGATGCGCGAGGCCATCTGCTCGGCTGCAAGGCCGATCGCATAGGCCGGCACGAGGCCGCCGTGCGCGAAGTGCGGCGCATGGCGATGGATGAGGCGTTGCCAGCGCGCGAGCTTGCGCTGGCTCAGCCAGTCGGGCTGCGGCGCCTCTTCGGGCGACGCGGCCGCCTGAGCGGTGCCGCCGCGTTCGACGATGGCGTCGGCGAAGAGGCGCGCATGCAGCTGCTCGTCGGCCAGGTGCTGGTCGACCTGGCGCGTGAGCCAGTCGGGTGCGCTGGTGCGCAGCTCGCGCTGCAGCGCCTGCTCGGACGACTCCTCGCCGACGAGGTACAGGCGCAGCAGCATCACTTCACCGGCGCGGCTCGCATGCATCTGGCGCAAGGCGGCGCGCTTGATGTGGTGCACCAGCCGCGCCTGCAGCGCCGGCCAGCCGCGCAATGTCGGCGGCGCGAGGCAGTCGAATGGGGTGGCCGGCAATGTGGCGTCAGCGTCCATTGGCCTTGGCCACCGGGGCCAGCTGTGGTTGCTGCTGCTGCCAACCGAGCACGAGCCCGATGAAACTGTCCTGCAGGAACGCGCGCGCCGAGGCATCGGCACCGGCGAACTCGCGCTGCTGGCCGTCGTAGCGCACATAGCCCTTGCCGCCCGCGGCGCCGAGCACCAGCTTCTCGTTCTTCTTGAAGCCGCGCTGCATCAACGGCTGCAGCAGCGATTGCGATTCGAGCCCGTAGAGGAACAGGTCGCGCTGCACCACCTGGCGCGGGATCTGTCCGCTCAGCGCCTGCAGTTCGAGCGACCAGTTGCCTTGCCGCATCGCTTCGGAGAGCTCGCTGCCCTTGGCCGATGGCGCGCGGAAACGCGCACGCGCCACCGACTTGGAGGCGCGGCTCAGCCCGAGGCCGACGGTGATGTCCGCATCGGTGGCGCCATCCGTGCGGTTGTCCTGCACCTGCACGATCTCGTTGGCGAGGCGTGCGGCGATGGAAGGCTTGGAAAGCGTCTCGCTGATCTGCGCCGGCGTGAACACGACGCGCTCGGCGCTGCCCTCGATCACCACGACCTGGTACGGATCGATCTTGATGTCGCTGAACTCGCCGCCGATGGGCGAGTGCGCATGGCTGCTCACCGACCATTCGTTGCCCGAGCGGCTCACGAGCGCGTGGAAAGTCAGCGGCACGCGCTGGCCATTGTTGCGCGACTGGCCCGAGCCCTGCAGCAGCACATCGCCCACGATGGTCTTCTCGCCGTAGACGCGCGGGTTGGCGAAGCGGATGGTGTGCGCGGCGCTGTCGAGCGCGGCGCGCGTGTCGGCATCGTCCAGCGCGAGGCGGTTGCACTCGTTGGCGGGGCCCGCGAGCGCGGAGAAGGGGCAGCCGCTGTCGGACTTGAAGTTGAAGATGCCGCGGCCGGTGAAGTCGGCGGCACCGGCTGTGACGCATGCGCCTGCCAGCACGAGAAGGCTGAGGATGTTTTTCTTGTTCATGTCGGGCGATGGTAGGAAAGCGCTTGCGCATCCGCGTTGCTGCGGCCGGTCGTGTGCAGGCCGATGCCGCGCGCGAAGGCACCCAGCATGTCGATGGCCGAGAAGCCCACGATCAACGCCACGCCCGCGAGCCAGCGCAGGCCGCGCAATGGAGGCAGGTCCTGGTGGTTAAGTGCGCGCACGCTGAACCCGAGCCGCGTGAACAGCACGCACAGCGGCCCAATCGGACCGCTCTTTGCCAGCCACTGCCAGCGCGCCGACACGTAGCTGCGCAAGAGGTGCGGCGTGAGCGAATACGTGTCCTGCCCGCGCATCCAGCGCAGCTTGAGCGCCTCGGTGCGCGTGTCGGGCAGGCGGTGCTCGGTGTGCGCCGCGGCCGCGTAGTGGATGGGCACGTTGGCGGCCTTCAGGCGCATGCCCAGCACCTGGCAGTGCGCGCGGTACACGCCATCGAGCGCCTGGTAGCTGTGCTGCTCGAACACATCGCGGCGGAAGGCCACGTTGTTCGCGTAGAAGTTGCTTGTTGCGCCCGCATGGTCGGCGTTGGGGAAGTACATGAAATCGATGGTGGTGAGCGCGGTGCCCACGATGTTGGCCGCGTAGCTGGTGCGGCCGGCCACCACCGCGGGCGCATCGGCGCCGCGCGTGAAGGGCATGAGCATCTGCAGCAGCCAGTCGTCGGCGGGCAGGCAGTCGGCATCGGCGAACACCACATGGTCGCAGCGCGCCGCATCGGTGGCCGCGAAGCCGACGTTCTTGGCGTCGTAGTAGCCGGTGGCGGCGTCGATGCGCACGAAGTCGATGGGGCGGCCCGCCAGCGCAGTGACGGCCTCGCACGACGCGGCGCTCAAGCCGTCGTGCGTGATAACCACCTGCGCGAGGGCCGTGAGCGGCACCTGCTGCTTCGCCAGCAGGGCGACGAGGCGCTGCAGGCTGGTGCTTGCGGCGGCTTCGGCATCCGCTCCGCCGCGCAGGTTGTTGGTCTCCAGGACCAGCGCGCAACGCGCGGCAACTTGATCGGGCATCATCGAATTTTCCTGTCCGGACATTGTTTTGAAGGCTTGCATCCTGCTTTTATCTCACAACCGCCGCTGCTGCCAGTGCCTTAAGCAAGGGGCTTGCGCATGAAGCTCGCCATCTTCGGCGCCGGTTATGTGGGCCTCAGCTTCGCCGCCTGCATGGCCGAGGCCGGTCACGATGTGCTGTGTGCAGACGCCGATGCGAGCCGCATCGAAGGCTTGCAGCAGGGGCAGATGCCGTTGCACGAGCCGGGCTTGGAGGCGTTGGTCGCAGAGGGGCTTGCTGCAGGACGATTGCGTTTTACGGCCGACGAGCGCGCCGCGAGCCTGCATGGAGAAGTTCTCTTTATCGTGGTCAACACACCGGCCAATGCCGAAGGCGACGTCGACCTGCAGCACGTGATGGCCGTGGCGCGCAGCATCGGCCTGCACCGCGACCGCGACGCGGTGGTCGTCTGCAAGTCCACCGCGCCGGTCGGCACGGCGGAGCAGGTCGAGGCCGTGCTGCGCGCCGAGCTTTCGCAGCGCGGTGCGGCGCATCGCATCGCGGTGGCCGTGAACCCCGAGTTCCTGCGCGAAGGCTCGGCCGTGCGCGACTGCCGGCAGCCCGACCGTGTGGTGATCGGTGCTGCCGACCCCGTGGCCATCGACCTCTTGACGAAGCTCTATGCGCCCTTCGTCACAGACCCCGCGACGCAACTGCTGGTGATGGACCGGCGTTCGGCCGAACTCACCAAATACGCCGCCAACGCGATGCTCGCGACCCGCATCAGCTTCATGAACGAGATGGCGCGCGTGGCCGGGCATGCGGGGGCCGACATCGAGATGGTGCGCCGCGGCATCGGCTCGGACCGGCGCATCGGCCCCGACTTCCTGCAGGCGGGCGCGGGCTACGGCGGCTCGTGCCTGGCGAAGGATGTGCGGGCGCTTCGGCATGCGGCCGATCGCGACGGGCAGGTGCTGCGCATCCTCTCGGCGGTGGAAGCCGCGAACCATGAGCAGAAGGGCCGGCTGTTCGACCTGATGACGCATCACTTCGAAGGCGACATCGCGCACAAGACCATCGCGCTCTGGGGCCTGGCCTTCAAGCCCGACACCGACGACATGCGCGATGCGCCGAGCCTGGTGCTGCTGGAGCGCTTGTGGGCAGCGGGCGCACGCGTGCAGGTGCACGACCCGGCGGCAATGCCGAATGCGCGTGCCATCGTCGGCGAGCGCGACGATGTGCAGTGGTGCGACACGCCGGAAGATGCGCTGCAGGGCGCCGACGTGCTGGCGCTCGTGACCGAATGGCCGGTGTTCCGTCGCCCTGATTTCGCGCGCATCGCGAGTACGTTGAAGACGCCCGCGATCTTCGACGGCCGCAACATCTACGACGCCGCCGAAGTCGAAGCCGCCGGCATCGCGTACTACGGCATCGGCCGTGGGCGTTCAGTGCGGCGCTGAATCGTCGGCGGTGGGAAGGAACGCGTCGCCCGGCGTCAGCGGCGCATGGCGATAGCTCGCCGGTGTACGGCTCAGCTTCACAGGCGCGCCGATGCCGCGGTAGCCGCCGGGCATCTCCACCACCATCTCGCGGTGCAGCGTGTGCGGATGCTGCAGCGCATCGGCTACCGGCAGCACCGGCGCTGCAGGCACGCCGGCCGCCATCAATTGATCGACCAGCGCGCGTCCGTCGAAAGCCGCCATCGCCGCCTCGAGCCGCTGCTTGAGCGCATCGCGGTGCACCGAGCGCGCACCGGCCGAGCGATAGAGCGGATCGTCCGCGAGTTCGGGCAGGCCGATGCAGCGGCACAGGCTTGCGAACTGGCGGTCGTTGCCCACCGCGACAAACACCGGATCGGTGCCCGTGGCCAGCGCGTCGTAGGGATAGATGTTGGGATGCGCGTTGCCCGTGCGGCGCGGCGCCGTGCCGTCCATGAACCAGTTGGCCGCATGCGGATGCAGCAGCGAGAGCCCGCTGTCGTAGAGCGCCGCCTCCACGAATTGCCCACGGCCACTGCGGTTGCGCTCCTGCAGCGCGAGCAGCACGCCGATGACTGCGTTGAGGCCCGTCACCATGTCGACCACCGGCAGGCCCACGCGCAGCGGCCCGCCTTCCGCTTCGCCGTTCACGCTCATGATGCCGGTCATCGCCTGCACCGCCGCGTCGTAGCCGGGCAGTGCGCCCAGCGGACCGTCGGCACCGAAGCCCGACACGCGGCACCACACGAGCCGCGGAAAGCGCTGCGACAGCGTTTCGTAGCCGATGCCCCAGCGCTCCATCGTGCCGGTCTTGAAGTTCTCGATCAGCACGTCGGCCTCGGCCACCAGCGCGAGCAGCGCCTCGCAGCCTTCCTCGGTCGAGAAGTCCAGGTGCTGCACGCGCTTGTTGCGGTTGAGGCCGTGGTAGTACGAGGCCACGCCTTCCTTGAACGGCGGGCCCCAGGTGCGCGTGTCGTCGCCCTGCGGCGGCTCGACCTTGAGCACGTCGGCGCCATGGTCGCCGAGGATCTGGCCGCAATACGGGCCACCGAGAATGCGCGAGATGTCCAGGACGCGGATGCCCGCGAGGGCGCCTTGGGGTGATGTCATTTCAGTCCAGTGCCTTCGCCATCGTCAATCGAGCTGCGCGCCGGACTTCTTCACGACGTCCTTCCACTTGGCCGATTCGCTCACGATGAACTGACCGAGCTTCTGCGGCGAGGTGTCGGCCGAGGCTTCGAGCCCTTGCGCCGCGAACATCTGCTTGACCTTCGGCGAGTTCAGCACTTCGGCGAACGCATGGTTGAGCTTGGCGACGCGGTCCGCGGGCGTGCCGGCCGGCGCGACGATGCCGAAGAACACGCTCACGTCGTAGCCCTTGTAGCCCTGCTCCGAGATCGTCGGCACCTCGGGCAGCGCCTGCGAGCGCGCGACCGTTGCCACGCCCAGCGCGCGCAGCTTGCCGGCCTTCACGTAGGGCAGCGCGGTGAGGATGTCGGTGAAGGTCATGCTGACCTGGTTGCCCAGCAGGTCGTTGAGCGCGGGGCCCGTGCCCTTGTAGGGGATGTGCTGCAGGTCGGTGCCGGCCACCGAGTTGAAGAGCACGCCCGCAAGATGCGACGACGCGCCATTGCCCGACGAGGCAT
>Ga0307412_10002035_pt1 | contig 11241 bp, 8 predicted proteins | sample DK1Cmetagenome_3_FD_203823 | JGI IMG/M metagenome (GOLD analysis project Ga0307412, IMG submission 203823) | Maize rhizosphere microbial communities from greenhouse at UC Davis, California, United States - DK15-C-1 | ecosystem: Host-associated > Plants > Roots > Rhizosphere > Soil | place: USA...
ACGCCGAACGTTCCCGCAAGCGGGGTGGCGTTGAGCAGGCGGTTCACGTGCGGCCAGTTGCGCTGGTAGCCGAAGTTCCCCGACTCGTAGGCCAGGCGCCCCGCGTCCTCGTTGTATGTCAGCACCGCGCGGTCCGCCGAGCCGTCCTTGAGGCCCTTCGCCATGAAGTCGAGTACCTCCCGGGTTTCCGGGGAATCGATGCTGACCTCGCCCTGGTCATCCAGCACCTCGCCGCCCGCACTGTAGAGCATTTCGAGGAAGTTCACGGTGAGGCCCTCGTACTGCTTGCCCTGGTAGACGAAGCTGTTGCCCGGGGCGCCGGCTGCCTCCGCATACAGCTGCTGCCAGGTATCCGGCTTGGCCACCTTGTCCTTTTGGTAGTAGATGAGTCCCGCGTTGGTGAAGAACGGGGACGCCCAGTACTTGTCCTCGTACTTGGCGGTTTCCACGGTGGAGGGAATGAGGCGGTCCTTGTTGGCTTCCACCAGTTCCGTCTGGTCAAGGATCCAGCCCTGGGAAGCGAACTCGGAAGTCCAGATAACGTCCGTGAGGAACAGGTCGCATTCCGCTGACTTGCCTTCGAGCCGCTGCACTGCCTGGGTCCGCATCTCGTCAGTGGTGGCACCGATTTCGGTGTATTTGGCCGTGACCTTGCCGTTTGCCTTGGTGAAGGCCTCTGCTGTGCCTTTGTAGATGCCGGAGGCGTCCTTGCCGCCGCAGATGTTGATGCTGCCGCTGGCGCCGGCTCCTGCGGCCGGATCGGCGGCAGGGGCCTGGTCCGCACCGGGAGCGGCCGCACCACCTCCACAGCCGCTCAGCAGCAGGCCCGCGGCCATGGCTGCCGCCACCGCCAGGGTGCGCCCGCTGGTCCGGCGTGATGCGGGCGCCGGGGCGGGGGCGGGCATGGATGGTGCAGTGTCCTCATGGCGCGGAGATGCATTTTGAATCAGGTCCACAAGTGGCTCCTTTGGGGTCGGGAGGGATGCTCGAGGAATGGCAGCGTGCAACGTCGCCCGCATACCTCAGCGTGGCTTCGTTGCCTGGCCGGCTTTTGGTCAGTCCTATTTGGAATCGATTCCAAATTCCGCCCGGCAGCCTGCCGGGCTAACTTTGGAATCGATTCCACAGAAGTGTGTCAGGGGTCACGTCGGCCTGTCAACCCCTGGCTCAGCCGTTGGTGGAGTCCCGCACCACGAGTTCGTGGGGGAGGAACATCCGGCCCCTGCGGTGCGGGCCCGCCGTGGTCATCCGTTCAAGGAGCGCCTCGAATGCGAGGCGGCCCATCGAATACGCGGGCTGCCTGATGGTGGTCAGTTCCGGGACGCACATCTCCGCCTGGACGGAGTCGTCAAAGCCAGCCACGGCGATGTCCTCCGGTACCCTCAGCCCGGCGTCGGTGATCGCACGGACGCACCCCGCGGCCACTGTGTCGTTCCCGCAGAACACGGCATCGGGGCGCGGGGTCGCGGCGAGGAGCTCTTCGGCGTGGCGGCGGCCGGTGTGGAAATCGAAGTCACCGTCCACGAACAGTATCTGGTCGGCAGGCATGCCTGCCTCTGCGGCGGCGAGCCGGAAGCCCTCCTCGCGCAGGCGGCCGGAGCGGGCCGCCCTGTTGCCAATCATCGCCAGCCGCCGGCCACCGGTGGCGATCAGGTGCCGGGTGATGTCCACGGCCGCCTGCCTGTCGTCGATGGCAACGCCGAAGGCTGCGTCGGCGTTGGCGATTTCGCAGACCTGGACGACGCATTGCTGCTCGGCCATCTGCCCGATGTCCTCGTCGGGCATGGTGGGGGAGAACATCACCAGGCCGTCAACCGAGCCGTTGCGCAGCATGTCCACCAGTTGCTGTTCACGCTCCGGATCGCCTGCGGTCGGCGCGATGAGGCTGACATACCCGGACAGCGCCCCGGCGTCGCTGACTCCGCGGAAAGCCTCGCTGATCACGGGCGAGTTCAGGTTCTTGGCAATCGCGAGGATGCGCATCGTCCTGTCCCGCCGCAGGTCGCGGGCGGAGGCAAGCGGCCGGTAGTTGAGCTGGTGGATGGCGGCGGTGACCTTTTCCTTGCTCGACTCGCTCACGGCAGGGCTTCCATTGAGGACCCGCGACACCGTGCCCACGGATACTCCGGCCGTCCTGGCGACGTCCTGGACTGTCGCTCGCGCCATTCGCCTGATCCTTTCGCGGCCGGCTGTGGTTGCCGGAAATCTTCCCCAGCTTAGCCGGGCGTGCACAGCCGGGGACGCGCGACGGCGTCACCCGGCGCATGCTTGCGGCCCGCCCGCCTGCCGGTCAGGCGCCGGCAACACCCAATTAACATGCCCGACGGACGCGCGAAATGTCCGCTTGGATACTCTGGTGCAACAAGGTTTACTAGTAGCTAACACCAACCCGACAGGATTGTTTCGATGACCAGTGTCGCAACCCCTGCTGTAACCCCCTCGGCCGGGCTCGCCGGCCAGGCCAACGATGCCCTTTCCCAGCCCGCCATCTCCCTCGCGGACATCGCCCGCGCCCACGACGTCCGTTTCCTCCTGGCCACCTTCGTGGACATGACCGGCAAGCCCTGCGCCAAGCTGGTCCCGGTGGAGGCGGCGGACGAGCTGGAATCCGGCGCCATGGGCTTTGCCGGCTACGCCGCGGGCCTGATCGGCCAAAAGCCGCAGGACGCGGACCTCATCGCCGTGCCGGACCTCTCCTCATTCACCCCGGTCCCCTTCATCAAGGAGGGGCTGGCGATCATCCACTGCGATCCGCACGTCAACGGGCGGCCGTGGCCGTACGCGCCGCGCGTCATCCTCAAGAACGCGCTGGCCCGGCTGGACCAGAAGGGCATGCAGGCAAAAGTTGGCGCGGAAGTGGAGTACTTCCTGGTGAAAAAGAACGACGACGGGACTCTGAGTACCGCCGACGACAAGGACGATTCGCCGCGCCCCTGCTACGACGCCCGCGGCGTGACGCGGATGTACGAGCACCTCACCTCGATCTCGGACGCCATGAACAGCCTGGGCTGGGGCAACTACGCCAACGACCACGAGGACGCCGCCGGCCAGTTCGAGCAGAACTTCAACTACGCCGACGCCCTCACCACGGCGGACCGCGTTGTCTCGCTGCGCTACATCCTCAACATCCTGGCCGGGCAGCGGGGCATGACGGCCACCTTCATGCCCAAGCCGTTCACGGACCGCACGGGCACCGGCCTGCACTTCCATCTCTCGCTTTGGTCAGGTGCGGACGCGCTGTTCCCGGCCGGCGACGGGAAAGTGGACGACGGCGGCCGCGGCCTTGGGCTCTCCCGCCTCGCCTACTCCTTCATCGGCGGGATCCTGGACCACGCTCCGGCCCTGCAGGCCTTCCTGGCGCCCACCGTGAATTCCTACAAGCGCACCGGCGCCACCACCAGTTCCTCCGGAGCCACGTGGTCCCCGCGGAAAGCGTCCTTCGGCGGCAACGACCGCACCCACATGATCCGGGTCCCGGACAACAAGCGGATCGAGCTGCGCTCAGGCGACGGTTCGGCCAACCCGTACCTGGCCATCGCCACGGCCATCGCCGCCGGGCTGGACGGCGTGGAGAAGTCCATCGATCCCGGCCTGCCGTCGGGGCCGGGGGAGTCGAAGCCGGACGCCCACTTCCTGCCCGCCACCCTGCTCCACGCCGTCGAGGCCCTCCGCAAGGACCCGGTGATCCTGGCCAGCCTCAGCGGCGATCCGGAGATCGGCGCCTACTACGCCACGGCGAAGGAAGAGGAATTCCTCAGCTGGCACAACCAGGTCAGCGACTGGGAAATCCGCACCTACCTGACCTCGATCTAAGCAACCCGACCCGAACAGACCCAACCAAGCAAAGGACCGTTATGTGCGGAATCGCCGCGCTGCAGCTGCGCAACCCCTCGCTGCATCCAAAGATGGGCAGCCTGCTGTCCTCCATGCTGTGCCAGATCGTGGACCGCGGGCCGGATTCCGCCGGCCTGGCCGTCTACAACACCCCGGGCCTGGTGTCCCCGGGCACCTCCACACTGAGCCTGCTGGGCAGGGACCAGGGCATGCCGACGGCGGCCATCACCGAGGGCGTCGCCGGGCTCCTCGCCGGCGTGCTTCCGGCGGACGCCGGCGTCTCGGTGCAGGTGGTGGGTGACACCACCCTGGTGCGTGCCGCCGTCGGGACCGACCTCCTGGTGAAGGCCGTGACCGAAACCCTGCCCGCCGCTACCGTTATTGGCCGCGGGAAGCACGTGGCCGTCATGAAGAGCGTGGGCCACCCCATGGAGATCGCCGCGGAACACGGCCTGGAAGCCATGGCCGGCAGCCAGGGCCTGTCCCACACCCGCATGGCCACCGAGTCTGCCGTGACCGCGGGCGGCTCGCACCCCTTCTCGGTGGCGGACGACCTGTGCCTGGTGCACAACGGATCCTTCTCCAACCACGCCACCGTGCGGCGGGACCTCAAGCGTGAAGGTGTGGTGTTCGACTCCGAAAACGACACCGAGGTGGGCGCCCGCTACGTGGCCTCCCGCCTGCAGCAGGGTGACACCCTCGAGGAAGCCCTGGTGAACCTGGGCAAAGTCCTGGACGGTTTCTACACCCTGGTGGTCACCACCGCGGACAGCATGGCCGTGGTGCGTGACCCCATCGCCTGCAAGCCCGCCATCATCGCCGAAACCGACGACTACGTGGCCATGGCCTCCGAATACCGCGCCCTGGCAGCCCTGCCCGGCATCGACAACGCCCGCATCTTTGAACCGGAACCCGGAAAGGTCTACACATGGTCACTCTGACAGCCCCCGAAACCACCGCCCCTGAGCCTGTAACGGACGCCCCGGCCGTGGTGGACCTCGCCGGCGCTCCGGTCCGGGGCCTCAACCAGGCACTGCACGACGCCGTTGACGGCCAGGCCTGGACTGTCACAAACCCCGGCGGCAAGCACAGCCTGGCCGTCGGCATCAACGCCGACGTTGCGGTGACCATCGAAGGCCATGCCGGCTACTACGCGGCCGGGATGCACCAAAAGGGAACCGTGACGGTGAACGGCAACGCCGGCGTCGGACTGGCCGAGAACATCATGTCCGGGACCGTGCGTGTGTTGGGTGATGCCTCGCAGTCCGCCGCTGCCACCGGGCACGGCGGCCTGGTGGTCATCGACGGCAATGCCGGTGCACGCTGCGGGATCTCCATGAAGGGCGTGGACATCGTGGTGGGCGGCAACATCGGCCACATGTCCGCGTTCATGGCCCAGGCCGGCCGGCTGGTGGTCTGCGGCGACGCCGGGGACGCGCTGGGTGACTCCATCTACGAGGCCCGGATCTACGTCAAGGGATCCGTCGCCTCGCTCGGCGCGGACTGCATTGAAAAGCCGCTGCGGGAGGAGCACCTGGCCGAACTCGCGGAGCTCCTGGCGGCCGCCGGCCGCACCGACAACCCGGCCGACTTCAAGCGCTACGGCTCAGCCCGCAACCTCTACCACTTCCACGTCGACAACTCGACTGCCTACTAGGAGGCCCCCATGACCATCACCTCCGTTCCCGCCCCGGCGCCGGCGCCCGCCGACATCGCGGCGCTCGGGCTCCGCGAATCCGCCACATTCGACCGCGCCACCATCGCCGACATCCAGCGTGCCGCCGCCACCGGCGTCTACGACATCCGCGGCTGGGGCGCCAAGCGCAGGGTCCCGCACTTCGACGACCTGCTGTTCCTCGGCGCTTCCATGTCCCGCTACCCGCTGGAGGGGTACCGCGAAAAGTGCGATACCGACGTCGTCCTCGGCGACCGGCACGCCAGCAGGCCGCTGCACCTGCAGACCCCGGTGACCATCGCGGGCATGAGCTTCGGCGCCCTGTCCGCCAACGCCAAGGAGGCGCTGGGCCGCGGCGCCTCGGAGGTGGGCACCTCCACCACAACGGGCGACGGCGGCATGACGCCTGAGGAGCGCGGCCAGTCCAAGCACCTGGTGTACCAGTACCTGCCCTCCCGCTACGGCATGAACCCGGACGACCTCCGCAAGGCCGACGCCATCGAGATCGTGCTGGGCCAGGGCGCCAAGCCGGGCGGCGGCGGAATGCTGCTGGGCCAGAAGATCACCGAACGCGTCGCCGGGATGCGCACCCTCCCGGTGGGGATCGACCAGCGCTCCGCCAGCCGCCACCCGGACTGGACCGGCCCGGACGACCTGGAAATCAAGATCGGCGAACTCCGGGAAATCACGGACTGGAAGACCCCCATCTACGTCAAGGTGGGCGCCTCCCGGCCATACTACGACACCGCGCTCGCCGTGAAGTCCGGCGCCGACGTGGTGGTGCTGGACGGCATGCAGGGCGGAACCGCCGCCACCCAGCAGGTGTTCATCGAGAACGTTGGCATCCCCACGCTCGCCGCCATCCCGCAGGCCGTTCAGGCACTGCAGGAACTCGGGGTCCACCGGAAGGTGCAGCTCATTGTCTCCGGCGGCATCCGCACCGGCGCCGACGTGGCCAAGGCCATGGCACTGGGGGCTGACGCCGTGGCGATCGGGACCGCGGCCCTGATTGCGCTGGGCGACAATGATCCCCGCTATGCCGCGGAGTACTCGGCCCTGGGCTCCGCCGCCGGATTCTACGACGACTTCCAGGACGGCCGGGACCCCGCCGGCATCACCACCCAGGACCCGGACCTGGCCTCGCGGCTGGACCCGGTGGCCGCGGGACGGCGGCTGGCCAACTACCTCCGGGTCCTCACCATGGAAGCCCAGACCATTGCGCGGGCCTGCGGAAAGTCGCACCTGCACAACCTGGAGCCCGAGGACCTGGTGGCCCTCACCATCGAGGCGTCCGCCATGGCCCGCGTTCCGCTGGCCGGGACCAGCTGGATCCCCGGCGCGCCCTGACAGGGGTCCGTTCTGCGGGCGCCGGCACGGCCGGCGCCCGCAGACTTGCCCGCCGCGCCCGCGGACTTGCCCGCCGCGCCCCTCGCACGCCCCCTGGAGGGCCTGCTTATGATGGCTCATATGACCAACCATGCCCGGGACGACGCCGACGCCGCGATTGACCCCGACGGCGGCACCGCCGCCGGGGATGCCGCCGCCGTCGCGGGGAAGCTGGAGCAGGTCATCGCCGCGCAGGTGCGCCACTACCGCACGGCCGGCGGGCTGTCCTCGGCGGAACTGGCGGCGCGCACCGGGTTGTCGAAGGCCATGATCTCGCGGGTCGAAACGGCCACCACGTCCTGCTCGCTGACCACCCTGCAGCGGCTGGCCGACGGGCTGAACGTGCCGGTCACGGCGCTGTTCCGCGGCGCGGACACGGACCGGGACGCCACCTTCACCAAGGCCGGCCAGGGCAGCCTGACGGTCCGCAGCGGCACCCAGCACGGCCATGAATACCGGGTGCTGGGCACGCTCAAGGGCAGGACCGACGCCCTGGAACCCACCCTGGTGACGCTGACGGACGCCTCGGACGTGTTTCCGCTGTTCCAGCACCCGGGCACAGAATTCATCTACATGCTCTCGGGAAAGATGGTGTACGGCCACGGCGCCTACGAATACACCATGGAGGCCGGCGATTCCTTGCTGCTCGACGGCGAAGGCCCGCACGGCCCGCTGGAACTGCTGGACCTGCCCATCCGGTTCCTTGCTGTCTCCGCCAAGTAATCACTGGGGACTGCGATACCCCTGAAACTCGCGTGTGGATGACTGAAACCATCATTTAACACACCCGAAACCCAGTTCAAAACCCGCGCCATACAGTTGGAACCAGACGGCAATAGCCGCCCTCCGCTGAACGCGGTACTGACTCCGCGTCCCTCCTGACGGAGTGGCTCTGACGCGCGATTTCCGTTCTCTCCTCGCATCACGAAAGGGGTTTCCCAATGGATTCGGGAAATGTCGCTTGGATTCTGGCCAGCGCAGCGCTGGTTTGCATGATGATCCCCGCCCTGGCCCTGTTTTATGGGGGCATGGTGGGTTCGCGCCGCATCCTCAATATGATGATGATGTGCTTCGGCGGCGCCAGCCTGGTGGCCGTCCTGTGGGCGCTGTTCGGTTACTCGCTGGCCTTCGGGAACTCCGTGGGCGGCCTGGGGCTGATCGGTGATGTCACCGAGTTCCCGGGCATGGGACAGCTGCTGGCCGCGGACGAGGGGGCGTCCATCCCGGTCATCCTGTTCGCCGCGTTCCAGCTCTTCTTCGCCTGCGTCACCACGGCCCTGGTGGCCGGTGCGGCAGCAGGACGCATGAAGTTCGGCGCCTGGATGCTCTTCGCCGGTATCTGGGCCACCATCGTCTACTTCCCCATTGCGCACTGGGTCTTCGCCTTCTCCTCGGCGGACGGCAGCGTGACCGGCGGCTGGATTGCCAGCGGCATCAAGGCCATCGACTTCGCCGGCGGCACGGCCGTGCACATGAACGCCGGCGCCGCCGCCCTCGCCCTGGCACTGGTCCTGGGCAAGAGCTCGGGCTGGCCCAAGATGGAACACACCAAGCCGCACAGCCGGCCGCTGGTCCTGGTTGGAGCCGGCCTGCTGTGGGTGGGCTGGTTCGGCTTCAACGCCGGCTCGGCACTGTCCGCCGGCCAGTCGGCGTCGGTGGTCTTCCTGAACACCGCCGTGGCAGCGTCCGCCGGCCTGCTCGCCTGGGCCCTCGTTGAGCGGCTCCGCAACGGCGCCGCCACCAGCATGGGCGCGGCATCCGGCCTGATCTCGGCACTCGTCGCCATCACCCCCGCCTGCGGCGCCGTCAGCCCGCTGGGAGCTGTTGCCATCGGCCTGATCGCCGGCGCTGTCTGCTCGCTGGCCATCGAGCTGAAGTTCCGGCTCGGCTTCGACGACTCGCTCGACGTCGTCGGCGTCCACCTGGTAGGCGGCATCCTCGGAACCCTGCTGATCGGACTCTTCGCCACCGACGCCGCCCCCAACGCCGTCAACGGGCTCTTCTACGGCGGCGGCCTTGAACTGCTTGGCACCCAGGCCCTTGCCACGGTCACGGTGCTCGCCTACTCGTTCGGCATCACCTGGATCCTGGCAAAGATCCTGGACAAGACCGTGGGCCTGCGCATCAAGCCGGAGGACGAGATGCGTGGCATCGACCTCGCCGCCCACTCCGAACTGGCGTACCTGACGGACGAGGACCCGGTGGAGCTCGGCTCACCGCAGCGCGGCTAACCCAGGGCCCCGGGCCCGCCCGCGAATCAGGCAGAGGGCCAGGCCCTGGACCGGTGCCGGCAGTAGCTGGCTTATAGTTCCAGGGCTTGGCCCTTTGCCGTGCGCGCTGCCGTCAGTGCTCCGTGCACACCAGGACGCCGTTCCGGACTTCCAGGACGGCGGCCCGGACGTGGCTCAGGCGCGTGCGCGGGTCCGCGTCCATGGCGCCGATGTCCTCCCCGCCCCAGTACGGGTGCGTGAAGTAGACCAGCAGGGCCCGCTTCGCACCGTATTCGCCGGCGGGAAGCGGCACCACGTCCGCGTGGCGTCCGACGACGGGCCTGCCGCCTGTCATTTCGGGCGCGGTGAGGATGAGGCTGTCCAGGTGCTTCTGCCGGGTCCAGTTGCCCGCGGCATCGTCAGAGCGGTAGACGGCCTGGCCCCGCCATTCGTCCACGATCATCCAGTACGTCCCGGCGAGCCGGAACACTTTGGGTCCTTCGTGGGCGCGCCCGGGAATCGCGACTCCTTCCAGGACCCACGATGCAGGATCCTCCGGCGTGTCACTGACAGCGCTGAAAGTGTTGCAGTCGCGCTTTTCGTCCTTGTACCAGAGCCGGTAGCGGCCGTCCCCGCAACGTGCCACGGCCGCATCGATGACGCGCGGGGAGTCCAGGTCAACGGCACCCAGGTAATCCCAGTGCTCCAGGTCCTTGCTGGCGAACTGCACAATGCCCGCCTGCCCGGTCCAGTCCGTCCGCACCCCTGGCAGCACGGTCAGGTACATGATCCACTGGCCGCCAATGCGGACGACGTCGGGCGCCCAGAGGGTTGCCGGCTGTCCAGTTCCCGGCGGTACGAGGCCCTCCGCTGTGCCCTGGTAGGTCCAGGTGGCGCCGCCGTCCGAGGACCGGGCGACGCCGATACCCGTGCCGTGCACCCATTCGACCCCCGTCAGGCCTTCCTTCGTGGCGCGGCGCTGCGTGTAGAACAGGACCCATTCGCCTTTGAGGTGGTCGGCCACCAGGACCGGATCCGTGGGGCCGTCCCACACCGGGTCGCGGTAGGGAACCCTGAAGGCATCGGGGCGCAGGGGAGCCAGGGTGGCCGTGGCCTCCTCCGTGGCGGGTGTAGCCGGCACAATTTCTCCAACGTTGTAGTTTTGGTTTTGATCCAGCATAAACCGCAATGTCCGGCGTGAACATCGGCTGCTTCGTTCCTGCTTGGATCCTCCACCGTCATGCGTGCGACGTATACTCCGAACATGCCAATCACGAGCCTCAACCGAAGCAAGCACGCTCAGCAGTCCGCCGCCGGGAAGCGCGGGAGCGAACTGTGAGCGGCGGTCTCGTTGCCCTGCTGGATGACGTCGCGGCCCTGGCCCGGATAGCGGCCGCCTCGGTGGACGACGTCGCGGCCGGAGCGGCCAAGGCGGGTGCCAAGGCCGCCGGCGTCGTGATCGATGACGCCGCAGTCACGCCGCAGTACGTCTCCGGCAGGGACCCGTCCCGCGAGCTGCCGATGATCAAGAAGATCTTCTGGGGCTCGCTCCGCAACAAGCTCCTGATCATCCTGCCGGCCCTGCTGCTCATCAGCGCCTTCGCCCCGTGGGCCATCCCGTTCATCCTGATGCTGGGCGGCACCTACCTCTGCTACGAGGGCGCCGAGAAGGTCTGGCACAAGATCCGCGGCCACCACACAGCGGAAGAAGACTCGCCGGCGGTGGACCGCGGACCGGGTGCCGAAGCCAAGGTGGTCAAGGGCGCCATCACCACCGACTTCATCCTGTCCTGCGAGATCATGGTCATCTCGATGAACGAGGTGGCCGCTGAATCAATATGGACCCGGGCGCTCATCCTGGTAGTGGTGGCCCTCGTCATCACCGTGTTGGTCTACGGTGCGGTTGCCCTCATCGTGAAGATGGACGACATCGGCCTCCACCTGACCACCAAGGACTCCGCCGGCTCCAAGCGCTTCGGCGAACTGCTCGTCAAGGGGATGCCCGCGGTGCTGGCGGCGATCACCTTCATCGGAACCATCGCCATGCTGTGGGTTGGCGGCCACATCATGCTGCAGGGCGCCTACGACCTTGGCTGGCACGCGCCGTACGACCTGGTCCATGTCCTGGAGAAGCCC
>Ga0307412_10002037_pt1 | contig 11231 bp, 10 predicted proteins | sample DK1Cmetagenome_3_FD_203823 | JGI IMG/M metagenome (GOLD analysis project Ga0307412, IMG submission 203823) | Maize rhizosphere microbial communities from greenhouse at UC Davis, California, United States - DK15-C-1 | ecosystem: Host-associated > Plants > Roots > Rhizosphere > Soil | place: USA...
CCCGGCTACGGCTTCCTGTCCGAAAATGCGGAGTTTGCCCAGGCGGTGATCGACGCCGGCCTGATCTGGGTCGGCCCCGACCCCGCCTCCATTCTCGCGATGGGCCTCAAGGATGCCGCGAAGAAGCGGATGCAGGACGCGGGTGTTCCGACCACGCCAGGCTATCTCGGCGAAGATCAATCGCCCGAAATCCTGCAGCGGGAGGCCGACAAGATCGGCTATCCCGTACTGATCAAAGCGGTCGCCGGTGGCGGTGGCAAAGGCATGCGCAAGGTCGATGCCGCAGCCGACTTCGCCGATGCGCTGCTGTCCTGCCGCCGCGAGGCCGCGTCGAGCTTCGGCGACGATCATGTTCTCCTTGAAAAATGGATCACGTCGCCGCGCCACATCGAAGTGCAGGTGTTCGGCGACAAGCACGGCAACGCCGTCCACCTGTTCGAGCGCGACTGCTCGCTCCAGCGCCGCCACCAGAAGGTGATCGAGGAGGCCCCCGCGCCCGGCATGGACGAAGAGACCCGTGCCGCGATCTGCGCGGCTGCGGTCCGCGCGGCGAAGGCGGTCGATTATGTCGGTGCCGGCACGATCGAATTCATCGCCGACGCGTCCGAGGGTCTCCGCGCCGACCGCATCTGGTTCATGGAGATGAACACCAGGCTGCAGGTCGAGCATCCCGTTACCGAGGAGATCACCGGCCAGGATTTGGTCGAATGGCAGTTGCGGGTCGCCAGCGGCGAGAAACTGCCCAGGACGCAGGACGAACTGGCGATCAACGGCTGGGCGATGGAAGCGCGGCTCTATGCCGAGGATGCCGCCAAGGGTTTCCTGCCAAGCATCGGCAAGATCGACAGCCTCTATTTCCCGCCCGGCGCGCGCGTCGACACCGGCGTCCATGAAGGCGCCGCCGTATCGCCCTTCTACGATCCGATGATCGCCAAGCTGATCGTCCATCGCCCGACGCGGAGCGAAGCAATCAACGGCTTGCGCGAGACGCTCGACAAGGGTCGGGTCGGGCCGCTGATCACCAATAGCGGTTTCCTCTTTCGCCTGCTTTGCGAGCCCGTCTTCCGCGAAGGCGATGTCACCACCGGCTATATCGACGCCCATGTCGAACGGCTGACCGCCCTGCCTGAGCCGAGCGCGGCAGGCCTGGCGTCAGCGCTGTCGAGCCTCCTCGGCGCGCCGGGTGCCTCGCCTTGGGACAGCCTCGTGCCGTTCCGCCTCAACGCCGATCCACGCCACGACATCGCCATCACCGATCAGTTCGGTCGCCGCTTCGCGATCACGCTGACCGGCGCGGAGGGCAGAGCCCCGGCCGCCGCGCAGAGCGTCGTCCCGCTCGGCGAAGGCGGCGACCGTTTCCTGCTCCGCTTCCCGCGTGGCGAAGGCGGTGCGGGTGCCGGGGCGTCCGACGGGGCGATCCTGTCTCCGATGCCGGGACGGATTATCGCTGTCGCGGTAATGGCGGGCGATAAGGTGACCAAGGGTCAGAAGATCGTTACGGTCGAGGCGATGAAGATGGAGCACAGCCTGGTCGCGCCGTTCGACGGCATCGTCGCCGAACTGGGCGCCGTCGAAGGTGCCCAGATCGTCGAAGGCGCGCGCCTCGCGACGATCGGGAAGGAAGACGCCTGATGGCGGGCAAGGCCTATGACCAGTGGCGGATCGGCGACCACATCGTCCATGAGATCCGCCGGACCGTCACCGAGACCGACAATCTCCTCTTCTCGGTGATGACGCATAATCCGCAGCCGCTGCATATCGATGCCGAGGCGGCAAAGGCGTCCGAGTTCGGCCAGATCCTTGTCAACGGCACCTTCACCTTCGCGCTGATGGTCGGGCTGTCGGTAGGCGACACCACGCTCGGCACACTTGTCGCCAATCTCGGCTATGACAAGCTGGTCATGCCGAAGCCGGTGTTCATCGGCGACACGCTGCGCGCCGAGAGCGAAGTGATCGCGCTGAAGGACAGCAAATCGCGTCCCAATGCCGGGATTGTCACCTTCGAACACAAGCTGATCAACCAGCGTGACGAGATCGTCTGCCAATGCCTGCGCAGTGCGCTTTTGAAGAAGGCCGGGGCATGAAGCTGCGCTCGCTCCTGTTCGTGCCGGGCGATCGCCCCGAACGCTTCGACAAGGCCGTCGCGAGCGGCGCCGACGCGCTGATCCTCGATCTCGAGGATTCGGTATCGGACGAGAAGAAGCCATTCGGCCGCAGTGCCATCACCGATTGGCTTGCCAAGCCGCGCGGCCTGCCCGCCTTCGTGCGCATCAACCCGCTCGATGGCGACTATGCCCGCGACGACATCGCCGCGCTGGCCGGCGCCCGGCCCGATGGCTTCGTCCTGCCCAAGGCCGAGGGCAGCGCATCGGTGAAACGGCTGCTGTCCTGGCTCGAAGGGCGGCACACCCCGCCGATCCTACCCATCGCGACCGAGACCCCCGCCGCGATCTTCCAGCTCGGCAGCTATTCCGAGGTCGGCAGCGCGCTCGCCGGGCTGACATGGGGTGCGGAGGATCTGCCTGCATCGATCGGCGCGACATCGGCGCGTGAGGGCGATGGTCGCTACACCGCCCCGATCGAGATGGCCCGGTCACTGACCCTGTTCGGCGCGCACGCCGCCGGGGTCGCGGCGATCGAAACAGTGTTCCCGCGGATCGACGCGCCCGACGCGCTCGCCGCCTATGTCGCCCGCGCGCGCCGCGACGGCTTTAGCGGCATGATGGCGATCCACCCCGCGCAGGTCGCCATCATCAATAGCGGCTTCACGCCGAGCGAGGATGAGATCGCGCAGGCCCGCCGGGTCGTCGCCGCCTTCGCCGACAAGCCCGGTGCGGGCGCGCTCAAGATGGACGGCAAGATGATCGATCGGCCGCACCTGATCCAGGCACAACGCATTCTGCAACAGGCATGACACCACCGCTCGCTTGACCGCCGGCCGATCCGCCGCATAGTCGGCGCCTCTCGGGGGGCCGCGTTCATGCCATCGATATCCATCGTGCAGCGCCTGCGCTTTGATCGTGTCGCGGGATACACCGCTTCGACGATCATGCTGCTATGGGTCGCGCTGGCAAATGCCTTCCCGCTGATGTTCGCGGATTCGGGCACCTATCTGCGGATTGGTACCGAATATTACGTGCCCTATGATCGCCCGGTAACCTACGGGCTCGCGATCCTGCCCCTCCACAGCTTGCTCGGGCTGTGGTCGGTAGCGATTGCGCAATGCCTGTTCGCGACATGGATATTCGATCGGGTGCTTCGTGCGATCTTCGCTCGGCCCGCGCCCTGGCTGCTTCCGGCGACCGTCGCCGCGCTTGCCTCGCTGACCAGCCTGCCATGGTTCACCGGTCAGGTGATGCCCGACATGTTCGCCGGGCTCGTCATCCTGATCGCCTGGCTGCTGCTGTTCGCCCGGGATGGCCTCGCCCGCTGGGAACGCTACGCGCTTCCCGCGCTGGTGACGCTGATCGTCGCCTTTCATCTCAGCTTCGTACCGACGCTGGGCGCGGTGACGATCGTCGGTGCGCTGACCGGATGGTTGCTGCTGCGCAAGCCACGGATATGGAAGAGCGGCGCCATCATCCTCGGCGCGATCGTTGTTGCGGTCCTCGGGCTCAGCGGCTTCAATCTGCTCACCCAGGGACAGTTTCGCCCGTCCACATCAAGCAACGCCTTCCTGTTGGCGCGCCTCCTCGACGGGCACATGGCGCAGCCGACCATCATCGAGATGTGCAAGACGCGCGAGATGATCCTCTGCCGGCAGGATCATGTCCTCGATCCCGCCGCCGTCATGCCCGGCCAATATTATCTGTGGACTGTCTATCCGGCGCTCAAGCCGGCCGAGATCGCGCGGATGCCCGCCGAGGAGACCGAGGTCTTCCGCCGCACGCTCCAGGACAACCCGGCCGGCGTCGCGAGGATGGCGCTGAACGGCTTCGGGCAATTGCTGCTCCTCGCCCGCGCTGGTGACGGCATGGACCGCTACGGTGACGAGATGCAGATATCGCAACAGATCGCGAAACATTTCCCGCGTTCGGAGGCCGCATGGCAGGCCTCGCGGCAACAACATGGTACGCTGCGCTCGCTCGCCAGGATCCCGGACCGCGCAATCGGCCTGATCGGCGCGCTGCTCAACATTGTCATTGTGACAATCGCCATCCGCCGGCGGCAGCCTATGATCGCCGGCCTGGCGACGATGATGCTCGCGACGCTGATCCTCAACGCCCTCTTCTGCAGCGTGCTTTCCGGCGTGGTCGAACGCTATCAGGCGCGGGTGATGTGGATGCCGATGCTCACGCTCGCGGTCGCGCTGATCTGGTGGATTGGGCAGCGCGCGGCGAAAGAAGGACAGCCCTGGAGCAGCGCAGGACGTTGATGAAAATTTGGAAAGCTTCGTAACGGAGTCGGAGGCTTCCGTTACGCGGCGTTACGGGCCGCAGCCTCACGCCGTTGTCCCAACAGCGCTTGCGGGCACTGTCCCAGGTTCCTGAGGAACGCCCGGCGCATCCGATCCGGATCGCTGAACCCATGCTCTCTGGCCACTCGCGCGATCGAGCGCGCACCGGATTCGATCGCGGATCGGGCGCTGTCGACCCGCATCCGTTCGATCGCCTTGGCCGGACTCGTTCCTGTTGCGCGCTTGAAGGCGCGGCTGAATTGGCGCGGACTCAGTCCCGCCTGCGCCGCCAGCGTGTCGACGTCCAGCCGCTCGAAGAGGTTCATCCGTGCCCAGGCAAGCACGTTCGCAAAGCGCGCCTCGGGCTCTACCATGTCGATCAGCTTTGAATGCTGTGATTGCGCTCCCGGGCGGCGATAGGGAACGACGAGCGCTCGGGCGACGTCACGCGCCACGCCTTGCCCATAGTCCCGCGCGATGAGGGCAAGCGCCATGTCAATGCCCGCGGTCACGCCTGCCGAAGTCCAGACATTGCCATCGTTGACGAACAAGGCATCGGCTTCAACCCGGATATTCGGATATTGCTCGGCCAGTTTCGTCGCCTCATTCCAATGCGTGGTCGCCCGCCGCCCCTCGAGCAGACCTGCGGCGGCGAGGATGAAGGCGCCGGTACAGACGCTGGCGATGCAGCGCCCTTCCGCCGCCCATTGCCGGACAAAGGCCAGCAGCTCGCCATTGGCAATGACCGGCTCAAGCCCATAGCCGCCGGGAACCAGCAAGATGTCGAAATGGTCAGCGTCGCGGTAGTCGCGCGCCTGCACCATCACGCCGCTGGTCGTCGCAATCAGCCCGTGCCGCGGCGCAAGCACGTCGACGCTATAACCCTCGGCGCCGAAAAGCCCTGCCACCTCGAAAGCGGTGAACGCTCCCGAGAGATCGAGGAGCTGGAAGTCGTCGTAAATCAGCGCTGCGACCCGGCGCATGGACATGTCTCGAATTGACGGATGTTCGTCATTTGTAACGCTCTGCCGTCCGCTTAGCAACGAAGCGACAGCATGGAGGGGCGAGGATGAAAAACCGTACCGTTGGAATCCTGATGTACGAGAGCGTCAATGAACTGGACTTCCTTGGGCCCTATGAGGTGTTCGCGAACTCCGACTATATCGTCCGCGTCCCTCTGTTCCCTCCGCACGTCGCGATCGATCCCCTGCAAGTGGATGTGCGACTGATCGGAAAGACGCGGGGCACCGTGACTTGCGAAAAGGGCCTGCGCGTCGAGGTTCCCTACTCCATCGACGATTGCGACAACTTGGACGTGCTCGTCGTCCCAGGCGGCAGCGGGGTAGATGCCGTGTCCGCCGACGCAGAAGTTCTGGCCTGGATCCGCCGCGTGGCCAGGGGCTGCGAGTGGACGACGAGCGTCTGCAACGGCCTCTTCATCCTTACGGCCGCCGGGCTGACGGCAGACAAGAAGGTCACCACCCACTGGGCCGCGCTCGATGCCCTCAGAGGCACAGGCGCCACCGGACCCGTTCTTGAGGATGTTCAGTTCGTTCGCGACGGCCCGCTGGTCTCTTCCGCTGGCGTCAGCGCCGGAATCGACATGGCGTTATGGGTCATCGGGCAGATCACCACGCCGGCCCGGGCCCGGCTCATCCAGCGCACCATGCAGTACGATCCGGCACCGCCCTATACGGCCGAGGTATAAGCGGCCGCACCCGGCCTCAGCGCGTGGCCTTGGCCTCGGCCGCCGTCACGGCATCCTTATATTTGTTGCCGAAATGGGTGCGCACATAGTTGACGACATCGGCCGCCTGCTGGTCGGTCATCATGCTGCCGACCGCTGGCATGCCGTTGAGCCCATGCAGGACCACATAGAGCGGATAGCCACCGGCGGCGAGCTTCGGATTTTTGGCGAGCGCCGGATAGGCGCCGGCCCCGACCGCTCCCTTGGCATCCGGCATGTGACAGGCGGCGCACACACGCCTGTAGAGTTTCTCGCCGGTCGGTTCGCTGAACGTGCTCCCCACCACGAAAGCGCCATCGGCGTCCCCAAGCTTGACGGTGGGAACAGCCGAAGCGGCGGGATTGGCGGCATCCGCCACGCTCTGCGCCATCGCGCCCGCGGCGATCACGCCGCTCGCGAGGGTGGCGGTGACAAGGAGGGTGAGCGTCTGGATCTTCATAATTTTAACTCGCCTGAACGCGTTGATGGAGCCGCGTGATCGCGTCGATGGCGGACGTGATGCCGCCCTCCTGCCAGCCGCCGATATAGGAGGCATGCTCTCCGGCGAGCATGATCCGCCCATCCATCGCACACAGATTCTTGTAGTGCTGTGCGCGGCTTGCCTCGGTCCACGAGCCGAAGCAGCCCAGTACCCAGGGGACGCGGTGCCAGCTGACCGCGACGCCGTTCATATACTCTTCCCGATATTGCGGGTGGATCTGCGAACCCCATTCGAGCGCGCGCGCGACGCGCTCCTCCGGCGGCAGCGAGGTGAGTTCATAGCCGGTCGCGCCCCCGGTATATGCGCCCAGCAGCACGCCCGGCCCTTTCGCGCCGTAGTTGGAACTGGGATAGCTGATCTGGCTGTTGGGAAGATCGGTATAGGTGATCCCACCATAGATCTGGTCATCCTGTTCCCAGAACCGGCGCTTGAATTCGAGCCCGACCTTGGTGCTCGTCGAATAGGGTACCGCGCGGATCGCGCTGGCCAGGTCGCTGCCGACATTCATCTCGATCTGGGCAAGGATCGGCAACGGGATGGTGCAGATGCAATAGTCGGCCCCGGCTGTCAGCTTCGCACCGGTCTTGGTGTCGAGATAGTCGACCTTGACGCCCTTGTCGTCCTGCCTGATCGCGGACACCTTGCTGTTCAACCGCACGAGGTGGCCCACCGCACGCTCGAAGCCCTTGGCGACCATGCCCATGCCGCCAACCGGCTGAAAGATCGTGAACTCGTGATCCCAGGTGAGATTGCCGCCGAGGGTGCGCCACATACCCGATTGCAACACCGTCTCGATCGACATCGGATCGGACGGGATCGGCTCGGCGGTCAGCCCGCCGCCCGGCTCTTTGTCCCAGCCGCGCCGGCCGCTTGACTCGCGGCCCTTCACATAGCGAAAATTCTTGTCGAGCGCGCCCCAGCTGCGAAGCGACTCGAGCAGGATTTCGCCGTCCTCCTTGGTCAGCGTATCGCTGAGCGCGCCCTTGTTTACCGACTTGGCCAGCAATTCTCCGACATGGCCGTAATAGTCGGCCTGGATATGGCGGAACCGTTGAGGCTTGCCGCCGAACGCCTTGGTCGAATGGATATAGGCGTTGTAATTGACCTGCATGAACGGTTCGAGCCCGACGCCGAATTCATGGCAGTAATGGACGAGGCCATGGTGGTGCCACGGGATGCGCCACGGACCGGGATTGATATAGTTGCCGGGGGCGAACTGGCATTGCTGCGTCGCTCCGCCCAGCTCGGTATAGGTGTCGCCACCACGCAGCGTCCACGATCGACCGCCGACCCGGTCATTATATTCCAGCACCTGCACCTTGTAGCCGGCGCGGCTGAGTTCGAGCGCCGCCGTCATGCCCGCGACGCCGGCACCCAGGATCAGGACCGACTTGCCCTTTGCATCACCGCCCAGCTTCACGGGCCCCTTGAAGGTCGATGCCTGCGCCTGCCCCAGGCTGGACATCGCCATGTACATCGCCGACGCGCCTGCGGTTTTGCCGATCAGGGTCAGCAGGTCGCGCTTGCTCATCGGCAGGACGGGCTTTTCCGTCATGAACTTTCCCTCATGTGCGGGCGCCGGGAATGGGCCATCGCCTCGTTGCGGGATCATAAGCCGGGTCGAAAAAAAGCCTTGTACGCCATTGCGCTTATTCCTCGCCCCGCCGGGCTGGGGCAGCGTGCCGCGCTTCGATCCGCGCAAGCATGATTCGGGAACGACCGGCGTGGTGATCAGCACCGCCCGCACGGCGATGCCGGCCCTGCTCGTGCGATTTCTGCCCAGCGCGGGGACTCTGGCCACGCGCGCATCAAACGGCGCGAAAAGGCCCCGTCTCCGGGCTGCATGCAACGGGTAACGCCGGAACGAGGCACCTCCGCAAGCATCTTGCCACCCGCACCGGCTTCGCCTATATCGCCCTCACTTCTCGACATTGGAAACTTTGACGGGGCTGGGGGCGGAAGTCTCCGGCGCAAGAGCTGCCGTCTGTTTTACCGGAGTACGCATGGCGGATATCGCCGCATTGACGAAGCTGATCGAGCCCGAGGCGCAAGCCTTGGGGCTTGCGCTCGTCCGCGTCGCCTACTTCGGTGGCAAGAGCGATCCGACCCTGCAGATCATGGCCGAACGCCCGGACACCAGGCAGCTGGAACTGTCCGATTGCGAAGCGCTTTCGCGCCGGATTTCGGATGTTCTGGATGAAGCCGATCCGATCGAGGAAGCGTACCGCCTTGAGGTCAGCTCGCCCGGCATCGACCGCCCGTTGACCCGCGTCAGCGACTGGGCTGACTGGGCCGGCTTCGACGCGCGGGTCAAGCTGACCGAGGCGCTCGAAGGCCGCAAGCAGTTCGATGCGCGCATCATCGCCAGCGATGGCGACTCGGTGACCTTGGGTGTACAAAAGGCCAAGGGCCTGCAGCAGGATCTCGAGCTGGTGGTACCACTGGCCCGGATCGCGAGCGCGAAGCTGGTCCTGACCGATGCATTGTTGAAGGCGACCGCGCCAATTTCGGCTGCGGGAGCGGACGAGATCGAACAGGACGCGCCGGGTGAAGGCGCCGACGAGATTATAGAAGACGCGCCTGTCGACGGCGCCGACGACATTCAAACGGAAGGATAGAAGCCCGTGGTCACCGCCATTACTGCCAATCGGGCCGAGCTGCTCGCCATTGCCGATGCTGTCGCGCGCGAGAAGCTGATCGATCGTGAAATCGTGATCGAGGCGATGGAAGACGCGATCCAGCGGGCCGCCCGTGCGCGCTACGGCGCCGAGAACGACATCCGTGCCAAGATCGACGGCAAGACCGGCGATATGCGCCTGTGGCGCGTCGTCGAAGTCGTCGAAGTCGTCGAAGACTACTTCAAGCAGGTTTCGGTTGCTGATGCGCAGAAGCTCCAGCCCGGCGCCGTCGTCGGCGATTATATCGTCGATCCGCTGCCCCCGATCGAATTCGGCCGCATCGCCGCGCAGGCCGCCAAGCAGGTGATCTTCCAGAAGGTCCGCGATGCCGAGCGCGAGCGTCAATATGACGAGTTCAAGGATCGCGCGGGTGAGATCATCACAGGCGTCGTCAAGCGCGTCGAGTTCGGCCATGTCGTCGTCGACCTCGGCCGCGCGGAAGGCGTCATCCGCCGCGATCAGCAGATTCCGCGCGAAGTTGTCCGCGTCGGCGATCGCGTTCGTTCACTGATCCTCAACGTCCGCCGCGAAAACCGCGGGCCGCAGATCTTTCTCAGCCGCGCCCACCCCGACTTCATGAAGAAGCTGTTCGCGCAGGAAGTGCCCGAAATCTACGACGGCATCATCGAGATCAAGGCCGCCGCCCGCGATCCGGGCAGCCGCGCCAAGATCGGCGTCATTTCGCATGACGGCTCGATCGATCCGGTCGGCGCCTGCGTCGGGATGAAGGGGAGCCGCGTTCAGGCGGTCGTCCAGGAGATGCAAGGCGAGAAGATCGACATCATTCCCTGGTCGCCCGACACCGCGACCTTCGTCGTCAATGCGCTGCAGCCCGCTCAGGTCAGCCGCGTGCTGATCGACGAGGAAGAAAGCCGCATCGAAGTCGTCGTTCCCGACGATCAGCTGAGCCTCGCCATCGGCCGCCGTGGCCAGAACGTCCGCCTTGCGTCGCAGCTCACCGGCTCCGCGATCGACATCCTGACCGAGGCTGATGCCTCGGAGAAGCGCCAGAAGGAATTCGTCGAGCGTTCGGAAATGTTCCAGAATGAACTCGACGTCGACGAAACGCTGGCACAGCTGCTGGTCGCCGAAGGCTTTGGCGCGCTCGAAGAGGTCGCCTATGTCGAGCTCGACGAAATCGCCGCGATCGAAGGCTTCGACGAAGAGCTGGGCTCCGAACTGCAGAACCGCGCGCAGGAAGCCCTCGACCGTCGTGAACAGGCCGCTCGCGCCGAGCGGCAGGCGCTGGGCGTCGAAGACGCATTGGCCGAACTGCCCTATCTGACCGAAGCGATGCTGGTCACCCTCGGCAAGGCCGGGATCAAGACGCTTGACGATCTCGCCGATCTTGCGACCGACGAACTGATCCAGAAGAAGCGCCAGGAACAGCGCCGTCGCGCGCCCGACAAGCCCGAGCGCGCCGAGCGCGAGGAGAACAAGCCGGGTGTTCTTGGCGAATATGGCCTGAGCGAAGAACAGGGCAACGAGATCATCATGGCCGCCCGCGCGCACTGGTTCACGGATGAAGACGCCTGATGCCCTTTGTTGACATCCGCCTTGCGGGCTCTGCCACGCGCGAACAGAAGGCCGCCATCGTCGCTGATGTGACGCGGTCCATGGTCGAGCATCTCGGCAAGCCCGCGAGCGCGGTGCAGGTGAACATCACCGAACTGTCGCTCGAGAATTACGGCACCGGCGGCTTCCTGATCGCTGATCGGCCGCCGGCATCGCCGCCACCGCAGGAGGTCGCCTCCGCGAATGGCACACGATGATCATCTCGATTCGATAGCATCGGAAACAGCTGCGCCGGTTGATGGCGCACTGGAAACGCGTGCGGGGGGCAAGCATGTCCCCGAGCGGAAATGTATATTGTCCGGCGAACATGGCAGCCGCGGCGAGCTTATTCGTCTCGCGATCGGCCCAGAGGGG
>Ga0307412_10002038_pt1 | contig 11230 bp, 8 predicted proteins | sample DK1Cmetagenome_3_FD_203823 | JGI IMG/M metagenome (GOLD analysis project Ga0307412, IMG submission 203823) | Maize rhizosphere microbial communities from greenhouse at UC Davis, California, United States - DK15-C-1 | ecosystem: Host-associated > Plants > Roots > Rhizosphere > Soil | place: USA...
AATCGGTGCAGTTGAATTCAGCACCGAACGTTGCACGGCGTACCGCCAATATCAAAGGGGGAGAAAAATGTCCGTCCCGATTCTCGTTGGCCTGTTGCTGCTGATCGTTGTTGCGGTCATCGGAACGTCCCTGTCGCGGCGAAATGCTGAGTCTGCGACTGGAACACAAACCACCGTGATCGTCATCGTAGCGGTCGTCATTGTAGCGATCGTCGCGTATTTCATCCTCGGATGAGTGCTCCCTCACATCGACATGCTTCTACGCCGTACCACCTCGGCGAAACGATCGCGAACAGCGTAACTCACGGGTTGGGCTTCGCTGCAAGCGTTGTCGCATTTCCGTTCCTGATATCGTCGTCGCTGCGCACGGGCGACGCCCTTCAAGTTGCAGGAGCGGTCATTTTCGGCGTTTCGCTCGTAATTCTATACGCTGCGTCGACGATCTACCATTCGTTCCCGCAGTCACCCTCGAGGCGACTGCTGCGAGTGATCGACCACTCCGCGATCTACATACTCATCGCAGGCAGCTATACACCATTCATGCTCGGTCCTTTGCGCGGCCGCATGGGTTATTCACTCCTCGCCGTTGTCTGGCTCATGGCGATTGCAGGCATCCTGATGAAAACGATTCGGGGTTTCGGTCGACCCGCATTTACGGCGATCCCCTACATCGCGATGGGTTGGCTCTGTGCTGTCGCGGCAAAGCCGCTGATCGCAGCGGTAGGGCCCTCGGGATTCTGGTGGCTGCTCGCCGGCGGACTTTTCTACACCGGCGGCGTTGTGTTCTATGCGACCGACAAGCGATTGAGGTATGGACATGCCGTCTGGCATCTGTTCGTGCTCGCGGGAAGCACGTGTCACTACTTTGCCGTCTTGTGGCATTCCGGACGCGCTGTTTCCTGACGAGCGGCGGAGTAGCGTGAGTCCAGCGAAATCGCACCTGTACTAGCAAGGGAGTCTGCGCCATAATGTGAGCCTCTCGAACAGGTGATCTCTTGGCCGACATCATTTACCGTCCGCGCTCCATCACCGAAATCCTCGACGCTTCGTTTCACCTTTTTCGGCGACATTTCAAGCCGCTCGTAACGTTGACCGCCGTGACTTATCTCCCGCTGGCGGTCTTGAGTCTTTTGTATTCGCGCTACGCGGGATTCACCGCCGATACTCCACCAACAGCATTTCCGGCATCGACGTTCATCTTTTTTCCCATTATGCTCATCTGGTTCACCATAATGAGCGCGCTGGTGACGACGATGGCGTCGCGTGCATATCTCGACGAGGCACTGGAGCCGGGGACCGTGTGGCGGACGAGCGCTCCAAGGCTGCTATCGGCGATCGCTGCCACCTTCATTGTGGTATTCATCGCCGGCATCGGTCTGGTTTTCTTCGCGATCCCCGGCATCTATCTCTACACCCGTTTCGGATCCGCGCCGATCATCGCCGTACTCGAGGGCGTCAGCTTCAGCGACGCGCTGAAGCGCGCATCCGTACTCTCGAGCGACCGAAAACTCCACATCTTCGGGGTCACGCTTCTCGCGCTTCTCCTCTACTTCGTCGTGTCCCTCGGGCTTGGGGTGGTTGCACTGCTTACGCCGTCGACATTGCTCAGAAGCCTCGTGAGCTTCGTCGGAACGATTTTCACGTGGCCCATTATCCCGATCATTCAGACAGTTCTCTACTATGATCTTCGCATTCGCGCTGAGGGTTACGACGTCGAGCTCATGACGCGACGGCTCGACCAGTCACCGGGTTCAGCTGTCGAAGCTGCTATCTAGTTGAGCTTGAAAGGGACCCCCAACCCTATCGACGCTGATTCCACTCAGCGGGTAATCACGGCTGTTTTTCGGCAGGCTGAGTACCGGCGCTCGTTACCACGGACGCTGCTGCAGGAAATATTCGACTGGATGCGTGCTCTCATCCGTGCGTTGGGAGCAACCATCGACGCGCCGGTTCTTAAATGGGGCTTGCCCGCCGCGGCGTTGCTGATTGCGGGTCTGATCCTCGCCAGGTCGGTACACCTGAAACGAATGGGTCACCGGCCGCTGACGCGGGCGCGCGATGACAATCAGTCGCCCGATTCGCGCGACCCGTGGGTTGCTGCACATTCGACCGCGCGTGCAGGCAACTATCTCGAAGCGGCGCACATACTTTATTTCGCGGTGCTCGAGGCAATCGAGCGAAGAGATCGAATTGTCATCGACTCCGCAAAAACTGTCGGTGACTATCTTCGGGATCTTCGGCACTCCAATTCAGTCGCGCTTCCGCTCTTTCGCGATTTTGCGAGAGTCTACCAGCCGGTGGTGTGGGGCGCGCGGGAGTGTGATCTCAGTCGGTTTGAGCAGCTCGCAGGAATTGCCTCACGCCTTACGGGGCGATCAGCATGACGCTGATCTCGCGAATCAATGCGGCACTGCCGTGGCGCGCTTCACGTTTTACAGTTCCGTTGATAATCGCTGCGCTTGTGGTGCTCGCGCTGCTCAGTCCGGCTGCAAACACCAGTGACCTCGCAGATCAACGATTGTCGAGTTTTCTTTCAGGTCCCAACGGCGCAAGAGGCATCTTCGATGTTGCCCGGCGACTCGGTTGGCGGGTCGAGCGCAAAACACGGGCGCCAATCGATTCTTTGCGTGCCGGAAATATCGTCGCGCTGTTGGCACCGGTAGACCAATTGAGCGAACGCGAAACCACGGTGCTGCTCGCGAAAATACGCAACGGCACTTCCCTCCTCGCCGTTGGGATTTCGGGACCGCTCCAGGATTCGCTGCATCTGCGCGCTGCCGAACGCTTTGTCCGGATGCCCCTCATATCCGCAACCGCAATGCGTTGTCCATCACGCGACTCACGAAGTGTCTACCAGCTCATGGGCGACAGTGCGGCAGTGAGTCCTTTCCCACCAGGTACGAAACTGCCCGACGGCGCGACAGTTTTCCTGCGAGCGACGTACCCGAATCAGATGTATGAACGTTTCGCGGCATTTGGCTTTCCGTTGGGCAAAGGCCGCGTCATCGCCATTTCTGATCCGAATATTCTACGCAACGACTACATTCGCATCTGCAAGTGGGGACTTGGCGTTTCGGTCGTGCAGATGCTCGAGTATCTCACCGCCGGACATCTGCGCTCTGAGACACGCATTATCTTCGACGAATTTCATCAGGGCTTTGGTCCGCAGCCCAGTGTGACGCGAGCTATCGGCAGGTTTCTCTTTGAGACAGCTCCCGGAGCAATGCTCCTTCAGCTGCTGATTGCGGCCGGCATTCTCCTCCTCGCAATCAGTCCTCGCCCAATTCGTCCAACTCCGTTAGCCCGGATACAACGCCGCTCCCAGTTCGAGCACGTGTCAGCTCTTTCCTCCGCATATAAGCAAATCTCCGCAACAAGAACCGTCGCGCAGCGACTCGTGCGCGGATTGCGGCGACGACTGGCAACTGCACAACGTGTGGCGGGCAACCAGTCGGATGACGAGGCCGCATTTCTCAGGCAGGTAGCAGCCGCACATCCTGATGTTTCCTCCGAGACCGCGTTAGTTACCACGGCACTCACTCGACCAGTTTCGCCGGCGGAGCTCATAGCCGTTGGTGAAGCGATCAAAACAATCGAAAGGACGATCAAACGTTGACAAACTCTCCGCTCGCTCCAATCGAAATCGCCGATCTACTCGAACGCGTTCGAGCAGTCGTCGCTGCCAGAGTCATCGGACAGGACGCCGTTATCGAACAGGCACTGGTCGCTTTCCTGACAGGAGGACACGCTCTTCTCGAAGGCGTGCCGGGAACAGCCAAGACGATTCTCGTCCGCGCACTCGCGGGTGCGCTCGGCTTGAGGTTCGGACGAATTCAATTCACGCCGGATCTTATGCCGGCCGACGTAACGGGAATCAGTATCATGCGCGACGCGTCGCGTGGCTTTGAATTTCATCCCGGACCGATCTTCACAGATTTCCTTCTCGCAGATGAAATCAACCGTGCACCTGCAAAAACACAGGCGGCGCTTCTGGAAGGGATGGCGGAAAGACAGGTAACTGTAGACGGGCAGACGCGTCCGCTGGGTGATCGGTTCACGACCTTCGCGACTCAAAACCCCGTCGAATACGAAGGAACGTATCCCCTGCCCGAAGCGCAGCTGGACAGGTTTCTCGTCAAGATCGCCGTCAGGTATCCATCGCTCGACGCGGAGCTCAAGATGATCGACCTTCACGCCAGCGGATTCAACGCTGAGCGCGCGTCGGACGTTGTGCCGGACGCTGTCCTCGACGCCGAGACGTGTGCGATGCTGCGATCAGCAGTAGATCAGGTAACAGTTGCGCCTGAAATCCGTGCATACATCGCCTCGATTGTTCGTGCGACTCGCGAAGATCCCTCGCTGCTCCTTGGTGGATCTCCACGCGCGACAGTATCGCTGTTCCGGGTATCGAGGGGGGCGGCGCTGATGGACGGGAGAGATTTCGTAACGCCCGATGACGTCAAGAACTATGCAGCGCCGGTGCTTCGTCATCGACTTCGTCTGTCACCGGAGCTGGAAGTCGAAGGTCGTACAGCCGACGACGTGCTGCGCGACCTGACGTCGAGAATCGCAGCGCCACAATGATCAGGCAACGAATTACTGACAGATAGATGAGGCTCCGTGACGTAGCGCGAATACTGCCGACCAGGCGGACTGCGATGGTCGTCGCGGCCTCCGCGCCCGTCTGGTTGCTGGCGTTCACGTTGTGGGGCAGAATCGTCGCAATCATCGTGACGGTTGCGATAGCTGGAGTGATTCTTTCTGATCTCGTGCGACTGCCCTCGCCGTCCGCGCTCCGCGTGTCGAGAGCTTTGCCTGAAACCGCGGGACTCGGCGACGAAGTGACGGGTCGATACCGGGTTGAATCCGCGTGGAACGGCCGACTTGCGGGCTTGTTGTTCGATTCGATTCCGCGCGAGCTGCGAGCCGGCAAGCCCGATCCTCTTCCATTTTCACTCTCACCGAATGGAAGGGCGACAATAGAGTTTTCGTTCGCGCCGGCAACGCGCGGTTCGTGGGAGACAGGCGCAATCGCGGCAAGAGTTTTCGGACCGCTTGGCTTGATGCAGAGAACGATCAGTTTCTCGTCGACTGGTTCGATGACCGTTGCGCCGTCGTTGACCCCGGTTCGCGAATACCAGCTTCTCGCAATGAAGCACAGCCTGCGTGAAATCGGTGTGCGCGCGATTCGTCGCAGGGGTGAAGGCAGATCTTTCTCGAACCTTCGCGACTACACGCCGGGCGATGATCCGCGGTTCATCGACTGGAAGCACAGTGCGCGTCGCAACAAGCTCATCAGCCGGGAGTTCACCGAGGAGCGCGGACAGTCGATCATGATAGTGATCGACGCGGGGAGGATGATGACGCAGCTCGCGGGAGATGCTCCGCGTTTCGAGCATGCGCTGTCATCGGCCCTTGTCCTCGCCTCGGTCGCGGCGAACGGAGAGGATCGAGTCGGCCTGATGGTATTCGACGAGACTGTCCGAACATATATCCCTCCCACTTCAGGCAAGCGCGCGCTGGCCGCAATTCGGGATGCGCTGATTTCGATCCAGCCGGTGCTCATCGAGCCTGACTACGCTGCCGCATTCGCGACGCTCGCCATTCGCCAGCGATCACGCGCTCTCGTCGTAGTGTTTACCGACCTGATAGATGCGCGCGCATCGCGCGCCATGATCGCGAATGTCACGAGAAAAGAAAGCCGCCACATGCATCTCGTTGTCGCGCTCAGGAGCGACCCGCTGTTCGCTGCAGCGGAGCCGAAACCTGAAAAAGGACTCGATGCTCTTTACGAGAGTGCCGCCGCGGAAGAGCTTGTCCTCGCGCGTGGTGAAGCGCTTCAGCGAATGAGAATGACACACGTGTCCGTTGTCGACGTGTCACCATCGCGAATGACAGCGGCTGTGGTAAACCGTTATCTCGAAATCAAGTCGCGGGGAGAGTTGTAGACGGCCTGCGGGCGCCCAGCGAGAGGTACCCGAGCATCAGCACGAGGGTGGCTCCGGCAACGGCGAGTTTCCAGGAAAGTGGCCAACCCGGAATTGGAGAAACCAGTCCTTCGAGGGAGCCCGCCACCAGCAGAAAGAGTATGGCACACGTCAGAAGCTTCATTGCACGCTTGCCATTATCGACGAGAGCTTCCCTTCGCGTGCGAAATCCCGGCAGCAGTATCGCAGATGCGATGAGAAGCCCCGCGCCTCCGGCGATGGTGATTGCGCTCAGCTCGAGAACACTGTGTGGAGCAACGAACGCAAGAAGCAGCTCGATGATTCCCTTGCTCTGGTACAGACCGAAAACTCCACCGATCACGACGCCGTTGAAAACGAGCGCGAAGGTGGTTCCGATCACGGTGATGCCGAACGCAAACACCATGAATGCTACCTGGATATTGTTCGCGATGATCATGCTTCCCATTATCGGTCGCGCCGCTTTCGGATCTTCGATGTAGCCGCGTCGAGTTTTAGCGCGCTGAATCCCTTCCTCCGCACGCTCGAGCATTCCGGCCGGAAGTATCTCTGAGGCCAGCGCCGGTCTCGAAGCAGTAGCCCGGTACGCGATCGCCATCGGACCAAAGAAGAGAGATGCAGCGAGGAGAATCGGTCCCGCTGATTTCCTCACCTCACGGGGTACGTCGGATGCGAGAAACTCCAGAATTCTCGCCGCAGGAATGCCACGGCCTTTGTAGATGAGATTGTGCGCCGCGGCAACGAGTCTGCTCAGCGAAAAGAGTGTCTCCGGATCTGCGCCGCGCGTGGCCGTACGAAGTCGCGCAAGGTCGTTGGAAAGCTCACGGTATTTCGCGACGAACATGCTGACCTGCTCTTCCGGCAGCTTCTTCAGTGACCTCTTCTGCGCGAGCTCCAGATCCCTTGCGAAGGCGGCCCATCGTTCCGTTCCTTCCAGGAGAATTGCGTGGCGTTCGCGAGCCGCGCCCGACGCGCCGCGGCTCGCGCTTCCCTGTTTGCGACCGAGCGACTCGCTCTCATAAAGACGCAAAACGAAGGCGGCGTCTGTTCCACCGGAGTCAGGGAGCCTGCTCCGGAACCTTGCGGCGAGCTGAGTCGCAAGCCGTGCTCGGTCGCCTGCGGCGAGTGCGTTCCGCCGATTCACGTATCGTGTGAGCACATCGAATTCGGCGTCGCTGAGAAGGCTCGAGGGCGCCGTGCGAGCTCGAGTCGATTCTTCATTGTATTGCGCGTCAGCCGGACGTGCACGCTGAATCGCGAGCGGTTGTTCTTTCACGACCATCGTTCCGGCAATCATGTCGCCGATTCTCTTTCCCGATCGCGATGCGCCTATGCTCACGATTCCAACGGCGCCAACGATGCCGGGTTGCATGTCGAGCATGCGCACGATGTTGCGTATCGCCGAGGCGGAGAACGTTACAGAGTGGCCTGCATCCATTACGACTCTCAGCCGCATCAGCTCCTTGCCGGGAGTCTGTCCGTCGTTCAAGCCTTCGAACAGGACATAGTATCCCCAGAGAACGGCGAACTGAACGAGAAAAATGATTGCGAATGCCCACGAGGCAGACAGGTTCGGCGAGCTCCCCGCCGGCACATCGTCTCCGATGTACGAAAGGATGCCGCCGATGGAAGCAAGAATGACCATACAGGCGACGAGATCGATCAACGCCGCAGCAACGCGGGATCCTACGCCTGCAATGGTGTACGAGACGAGTACCATCTCCGGCGTCTCGATTGCGACGACGTCATCGAGCCCTGAATTGTTCTTCGACTTTGGCGCGGCAGGCGCGATCATGTGTGACGCTATCGACAATTCTCAGCCGGCGTAAGTGTCAGGGGCGTGAGACGTCGCACGCAGAATGATCACGGTCATTGCCGACGCAGGCGTGCAATCCGCCCAATCAAGGCGATGCAGGTGCAGGTACACTTCGCGCGCAGAAGTGTCCGCTCGGTTCGGGCAATGGATTGCCCTTCGAATCGATACGTACGCCGAATGAGTAATGCTCCCACGAGCCAAAGATTCCAGTTTCGGAAATTCCGTAGACTTCGAAGTCGTATCCGAACCCATCGAATTGCAGCATGTGATCCGCGTTAGCGAAATAATTTTCGCCACTCTTAAAGTAGGTGCCAGCTTCGACAGATCTCATCCGGTTGCCTGTCGCTGGATCGAGAACTACGAACACAGGCAACCTGAATTTGCGAGCTTGCTCAAACTTCTGGCGTTGAGCTTCCGTCCATGCCTTGTCGGGTTGAGCGCGCGCCCATGACGAGGTATCCGGAAAAAATCGCATCCGCCACTGAACTCCCGGACCGCCGCCAACGCTGGAGATCATCTCGAACTCGTAGTCGCCGCGAACCTTACTGAGCCGCTCCCGTGTTGGCGGTTTCCCGGGCCTGGACGGAACACACTTGCCACCATCAACCTTCCCCGATGCTGGAGTGAGCTTGCCCGAAAGCGTTTCATTCTCGAGGTGCTCGCGGGCAATTCTCCAACCGCGTTTCCCCCGCTTGAGAAGAATCGTGTTTCTCGTGTCGTCACCCTGAGTCTCGATCCTTAGCTCGACCATGGCCTGCGTTCCGGCTGGATTGAAACCAGGCCTGGTAAAGGAGATTACCTCGCTCGCGCCATCACGTGCCGACGCCAGTGCTTTCCAGAACGCGGGTCCTCCATCCGCTGGAACGACGTCGAGGGCAAGCCAATACCCTTCCTCTCCGAGGTACGCACGTTCCGCGTCAGTCAACAATTGCATGCCCTCTTCTTTGGCGAATGCAGTACTGATTGGCAGCACTTCCTGCGAGTGCAAACGAAAATCGACTGTCGCTGTCGAGTCGAGCACACCGGCCATTGTCAGCTGAGGAAGCCTGAGTGTGCTGCACGGTTCGTATTTGCTGCATCGCGCGTATGTTCGCGCCGAAAAGATTGCTTGTCCTGACAGCATTCTTGAGCTCACAACCTGTCGCAGGACAGCAGACAAAACTCCGGCCTCCCTTTCAGCCGGAAACTGCGACTTGAAATTTTCTCCAGATGTCAGCTGCCCCGAACTCAGCCGGTGAATTCGAGCGCGATTCCAGCACGGTCGAAGATCCGGAGGCCCCAGCGTTAGTGTGGTGTCCATCGCCGGGAACAGGTAGAAGCCCGGCGCATCGAGTGTTGTCCCTGGTCGATGGGCGGGGCCGGGACATTGAAGTTCGAGCATTATCGTTCCGATCGGTGCATCGTTCACCGCAAAATGGCCAAGGCTGTCTGATACGACGCGAGCCCATGGCTTCGGTTCAGTCTGCGGGGATCGAACGAATATCTGTGCGCCGGCGATCGGAGTACCAAACGCTCGATTGATGACCGTACCCCGGATGTGACGGGGCGACTGGTCTTTCCGGACTGAATCGGCTGCGGCCATAGCCGCGGCATCGAGCTCCCGAAAATACAACGCACGCGACTTCGCGTCTGGACCGACATACCGCAGATCACCCTGTCCGATCCAGTCCTCCGCCTCTTCCGGGAACCTGCTCTCAATAAACCATGTGCCGCCGCGTTTCTCGAAAAACATGCTCTCGGTCCGAACGCATCTGGCCCCGCAACCATGCCTTATCTGAAGCAACGCTTGATCGGCGTCGTCGCTGAATGCAATTCGTGTAACCGATGTCAGACCCCACGCGCCAGGAAACCTCGTCCGAAATTGATCCCAGACTGGATCGGGAGATTGTCCGTGTCGTTCTATAGCATTGGGCCTGCTTGCTCCGAGACTAGGCAATGCCACCAACTCCGCTGTCGACGCAAATTCAATCGGTATTGCTCCTCTCAAGTCTCTCTGAAGTGGTCCTCGTTGACTCAGCGCACGCGCGTAGTTCTTGAGCGCCGACGCCTCGACATGCGAATCGACCGCCGGGGAAAGTTTGCATGGCCACTTCGGACAGTATTTTTCGACCCCGGTAGTTGCGGAATCGTAAAGGACGATCATTGCGGGCCTTTCACTCGTTGACTCGTATAAAGTCTCGAGCGCCCGCTGATATACCGCGACAGTGTCAGAGTGCGAGGGTGTTACGACTGGGTTTGTTGCAATATCGCGCGTCGAAACGCGGCCTGCGCATGCCAGCAGCACCAACGTTGCGACGGCCCGTCCCGGATTTGCTAGACGCCTTGGGGTCGGAGATATCGTCATTACACTAGAGACGACTCGGCTTGAGGATCCTGCACAAAATCAGCGTTGGCTCAAGGCGGAGCCCAAAAAAACCTGCCGATTTCTCGGCAGGCTTTTTCGTCGAATCGAACTACTCTTCGATCGCGTCGAACGTGGCCGGAACCGGAATTGGAATCGGATCCGACATGTTGTAATCGTCAGACTCCATCGGGATGACCTTGCTCGGCTCAGCCGGACGCTCCTGACCCTCGGGAATGTTCGTCACCGCGAGAACGATGCGGCGCTGAATCGGATCGACTTCCAGCACCCGCACGCCAACGCGCTGGCCTTCCCACGCGATGTCTGCGGGGTTCTCGACAGGATTGCCGAAGTTGAGCTGGCTGATCGGGACAAAGCCTTCGATATCATTGCCGATATCGACGACGACTCCCTTGTCCATCAGGCGAACCACCCGTCCCTCGAGCTCGGTGCCGACCGGATAGGTCTCGCCGATCTTGAGCCATGGATCATCCTGAGCCTGTTTCAGTCCGAGCGAGATGCGCTTGTTATCCGCGTCGATGTTGAGAATCACGACGTCGACCGCGTCACCCTTCTTCACTACTTCAGAAGGATGCTGCACGCGCTTTGTCCACGACATGTCGGAGATGTGAATCAGTCCGTCGATGCCGGGCTCGATCTCGACGAATGCGCCGAAGCTCGTGAGATTGCGAACCTTTCCGTTCAGACGCGTGCCGACAGGATACTTCTGCGGCAGCATCATCCACGGATCCTGCTCCGTCTGCTTCATGCCGAGCGAGATCTTCTCTTCGTTCGGATCGACCTTGAGCACCACCGCCTCGATCGTCTCACCAATCGAAACGAGCTTCGACGGATGACGAACGTTGCGTGTCCAGCTCATCTCACTGATGTGAACGAGACCCTCGATGCCCGGCTCGAGCTCGATGAACGCACCATAGTTCGTGATCGAGACAACCTTGCCCGATACACGCGTGCCGACCGGATACTTCTCGGCAACGTCCTTCCACGGATAACTCTGAAGCTGCTTGAGTCCGAGCGAGATTCTCTCTCTCTCCCAGTCGATATCGAGAACCTTGACCTCGAGCTCCTGGCCGATCTGAACCATCT
>Ga0307412_10002039_pt1 | contig 11227 bp, 7 predicted proteins | sample DK1Cmetagenome_3_FD_203823 | JGI IMG/M metagenome (GOLD analysis project Ga0307412, IMG submission 203823) | Maize rhizosphere microbial communities from greenhouse at UC Davis, California, United States - DK15-C-1 | ecosystem: Host-associated > Plants > Roots > Rhizosphere > Soil | place: USA...
GTACCCTGCGGCAGCGTGCAGGGTACTGCGCAGGCGTTCCAGGATTCGGTCAAGGGCATGGGCCTGCTCTTGCTGCTGGCCGTGTTCGTGATCTACCTCGTGCTCGGCATCCTCTACGAGAGTTTCATCCATCCGCTGACGATCCTGTCGGGACTGCCGGCCGCCGCGGTCGGTGCGCTGCTGACGCTGGTGATCTTCAACGCCTCGCTCGACCTGTTCGCCTTCGTCGGCATCATCATGCTGGTGGGCATCGTGAAGAAGAACGCGATCATGATGATCGACTTCGCGCTGGAACGTCAGCGCGAGGGAGGCGCCACGCCGTTCGATGCGATCTACGAGGCCTGCCGCGTGCGTTTCCGCCCGATCATGATGACCACGATGGCGGCCTTCGCCGGTACGCTGCCGATCGCGCTAGGCATCGGCGCGGGCGCCGAAACCCGGCGCCCGCTGGGCCTGGCGGTGGTGGGTGGCCTGGTGGTGTCGCAGATCCTGACGCTCTACCTCACGCCGGTGATCTACCTCTACATGAACCGCCTGCAAGACCGCCTGGCCCATGTGGGAAGCCGCTTCAGCGGCGATCCCGCGACAGCGGGCCAGGGTGAGGTGAGCACCCATCGCCGCTGAAGCGGCTTCCCACCAGGACCCGGATCAGTCGTGTGCGCCGTCCTTCGCGAAGGCGCCCGGGGCCGAGCCGAAATCGCCATTCGCCTGCGCCGCCATGTATGCGAACGTCGCATAGACCGCCACGTTCTGCGCCAACGCCTTCGGGTCGATCTTGTCGAGCGTGTCGTTGGCGTTGTGGTGGTAGTCGAAGTAGTCCGTGCCGTCCTGCGTGAGCGACAGCGCGGCCATGCCCTTGGCGTGCATCTGCGAGAGGTCGGAGCCACCGCCGCCCGGCTTGCTCGCATCGTAGGCCACGCCGATCGGCTCGATCACCTTGGCGATCTGCTCGATGGCGCCGCGCGCTTCCGGCTTGACGCTGGCGGTCATGCGCCAGATGCGGCCCGCACCGAAGTCGGACTCGGTGCCGAGCTGAAACTTCGAGACCTCCTTCGCATGCGCCTCGGCATAGGCGCGACCGCCCCACAGGCCCATTTCCTCGTTGGCGAAGGCGATCACGCGGATCGTGCGATCCGGACGCTGCGGCATGTCCTTGATCAGTTTCGCCGCGGCCGCGGCGATCGCCACGCCCGCGCCGTCGTCGATGGCGCCGGTGCCGAGATCCCAGGAATCGAGGTGGCCGCCGATCGCGATGACCTGATCGGGATGCTTGCGGCCGGTCACTTCGGCGATGACGTTGGCGCCTTCATAGGTACCCGCGAAGCCGACATCGAGGTCGAGCTTCAGGGTGACCGGCTTGCCTTCCTTGAGCACGCGCTCGAGCTGGTCCGCGTCGGGCAGCGACAAGGCGGCGGCCGGGATCGCTTCCTTGGGGTCCTGGAAGCCGGTGACGCCCGTATGCGGGGTGCGGCTGTGCGGATCGGTGCCGGCGGAGCGCAGCAGGAAGGCGGCGGCGCCCATCTTCGCGGCCAGCACCGGGCCACCGGTGCGCGTGGCCGAGCCCATGCGGTAATCGTGGCCGTCCTTCTGCTGCTGCATGTGCGTCGAAACGTAGACGATCTTGCCCTTGACCGTCGCGGGGTCGGCCTTCTTGAAGGCGTCGAGGTCGTCGAAGCCGACGACTTCCGCGGTGAGGCCGCCTTGCGGCGTGCCGGCCGAATAACCCAGCGCCGTGAGCACCAGCGGCTGCGGGAACGGAGCGACGATCTCGGCATGCTCGCTACGGCGCTGCCACAACGGGTAGCTGACTTTCTCCGTATAGACCTTGTCGAAGCCCATCGCCTTGAACTTGGCCACCGTCCAGGCCACGGCACGCGCATCGGCAGCGCTGCCCGCCACGCGCGCGCCCACTTCCGTGGTCAGGCCGGAGACGAATTCGTAGCCGGTGTTGTCGTTCATGGCGCGGTCGCGCAGCGTGGTGGCGGCGGCGACGGCCTGGTCGGGAATCGTGGTGGCCTTCTCGGCGGCATGGGCGGAGAAGGCGAGTGCGAGGCACGCGGCGAGCGCGTGGAGGCGGAACGTATGACGCATGAGTGACCCCCGGGGACGGAAAGGTCGATTATGGCCCCGCGACGGGGTTTCCCGGCCTAGGTAGGAAGTCATGCATGGTCAGGTGGCGGCGGACCCTTCGACCGGCAATGTCACCACGACGCGGAGTCCTCCTTCCTTGCGGTTGCGCAGGGCCACGATGCCCCCGTGGTCCAGGACGATCGCCCGCACGGTGGCCAGTCCCAGGCCGATGCCGCCGGTATCGCGATTGCGCGACGCCTCCAGGCGGAAGAACGGCGTGAACACATGTTGCTGCATCGCCTCGGGAATCCCGGGACCGTCGTCGTCCACTTCCAGGACACAGTCGTCGCCGCTGGTGCGCAAGCGCAGCCGGACCCGGTGGCCATACTTGAGGCCGTTCTCCACGAGGTTCACGACCGCTCGACGCAAGGCGACCGGATCGCCTTGCAAGGTAATCGCGGAGCCGGATTGCACGCTCACCTCGTGGCCGACATCCACCAGGTCGTCCGCCACGCTCTCCACCAGCAGGCGGAAGTCCAGGGGTTGCCGCTGCACGCCCAGCGAACGGTCGCGGATGAAGTCCAGCGCGGCGGAGATCATCGCCTTCATCTCCTGGATATCGGCATCGACCTTGTCGCCCAGAGGGCTGGGCAGGCCGTCCAGCCGGAACGACAGGCGGGTGAGCGGCGTGCGCAGGTCATGGGCGATCGCGGCGATCATGTGCGTGCGTTCCTGCAGGAGACGGTTCACCCGGGCCTGCATCGCATTGAACGCGTCGACCGCCTTGCGCATCTCCGGCGGCCCTTCGCGCGGCACCGGTGGCGCATGGGTATCGGCGCCGAGGCGCTGCGCGGCTTCCGCGAAACGGTCGATCGGCGCGGCGAGGGCGCGGGCGAACAGCCAGGCCACCGGCAGCAGCGCCAGGGCGCCCAGGCCAAACAGCCATAGCAACTCCTGCTGCAACATGTCCGGAAAGGCCTCGCGCGGCACGGACACGACGCGCCATTGGCCGTCATCCTGTCGCAGCCCGATCACGGACCCCGCCCCCAGCACCGCATGCATGGGTCCCTGGCGGCGTTCGATGGCACTGGCGACGGCATAGACGCGCAACTTGTCCGTCGGCTGGAGAAGCAGATCGGACAGTCGTGTGGTCAGATGGGCCGAGAGGGTGGCGTCGAATTTCGCGGGCGGGGCGGGCGGGTCGGCCTGGGTAGCGATGTCGAGGTCGATGCCACCGGGCGGAGCCACCTCGTCACGCGCGGGCCCTTCACGATCGAACGGGCGCATGGCGAATGGCGGCATGTCCGGCTGCAACGTGGCCACCACGTCGAACAGGCTCGCCATCGGTGGCGGAGTCGGCGGGCGCACGACCAGCACGGCGAGCCCGATCGCGATGGAGAGCACCAGGGCGCAGACCGTCATCAGGAAGCTGCGGGCGAAGATCGACAGGCGCGAAAGCGCGATCACAGGCGTGAGACCCTCGGCAGCAACATGTAGCCCTCGTTACGGACGGTACGGATCATCTCTTCCTGCGCGCGATCGTTGAGCTTGCGGCGAAGCCGGCTTATCTGCGTGTCGATGGCGCGGTCGTACACCTCCGCCCGGCCGCCATGGACCAGGTCGAGCAGTTGGTCGCGGCTGAGAATGCGTTGCGGATGCTCGACGAAAGCGCGCAACAGCGAGAACTCCCCGTCGGAAAGATTGATGAAGATGCCGGTGGGGTCGCGCAGGTCGCGCCGCGTCACGTCCAGCCGCCAACCGGCGAAACCGTAGGGCCGCGCATCCTCGGTCTTGACCGGCTCCGCGCTGCCCGAGCGGCGCAGCACGGCGCGTACCCGGGCAAGCAGTTCGCGCGGATTGCAGGGCTTGGCCAGGTAATCGTCCGCGCCCACTTCCAGGCCGATGATCCGGTCGGTGTCGCTGCCCAGCGCGCTCAGGATGATCACCGGCGGACCATTGCTGGCCACCAACCGGCGGGCCGCGCTCAATCCATCCTCGCCGGGCATCATCACGTCGAGCACGACCAGGTCCGGCCGCTCGCGTTCGATCGCCGCGTTCATCTGGGCGGCGTTCTCGGCCGCCTGCACGCGGTAGCCGTGACCACCCAGGAAGGTGGTGATCAGGTCGCGCAGGTCGGGGTCGTCGTCGACGACGAGGATGAACGACTTCAGGTCCATGGGCATCCGTGGCTAGATACCAGATCAGTCTAAGCGCCGTGTGCCAGTCCGGCAAAAGAGCCGACACAAAGCTGACACACGAGGACAACCGGCGGTGACGCCGGCTCGGTAGTTTGAGCGAGCCGTATCGCGTATTCCGGAGTCGTGTCTTGTTTTCCAATCAGTGCGTGTCCCAGCCCCCGGGGGATCTCGATGCCGGGGTGAACCGTGCCAACGCACGGCGGTTCTGGCAGGGATTCGCTGAAGGCACGGCCCGGCACGCCATCGCCACCAGCACGCTGGTCGACGGTTATGCAGGCGAGCGGCTGCGCCTGGGCGCGTTCCGGCACACGCCACACGTGCTGACCGACGAGGCGCTGCCCCGCGAACATCGCCAGGCCGTGCTGCTCACCCTGCAGCTCAATGGCCGCGCCCAGGTCGAACAGCACGACCGGCGCAGCGAGATCGAACCCGGCGATTTCTGCCTGATCGACCTTTCACGGCCTTTCCGCCTGGAGATCGATCGTTCCACCGTGCAGACGGTGCATCTACCCCTGGCCGTCCTGCGCGAGGCGGTCCCGCGCCTGGATGAAGTGTCGGCGGTCGGCCTGCATGGGCACCTCGGCTCGGTGGGATACCTGCGCGTGCTGTACCAGGAGATGTTCGTGCATCCCTCCGGGCTCACCGAAGCGGTGGCCGACCGGCTCGCCGATGCCATACCGCACATGCTCGCCGCCGCCCTCGAATCCATGGACGTGGCCGCCGCCGCGCCCTCGCGGTTGCGGCAGTACCACAAGCGGCAAGTGCGCCTGTTCGCTCGCGAGCACCTCTCCGATCCCGCGTTGTGCGTGGAAATGATCGCCAAGGGCGTGGGTCTCTCTCCAAGCCATCTGTTCGAATTATTTTCCGAAGACGACATCACCCTGATGCGCTGGGTGCGCATGGAGCGCCTCGCGCGCTGCCAGCGGGAACTTGCGGATACCAGCCTGCGCCATCGCAGCATCGCCCAGATCGCGCACGCCTGGGGATTCGGTGACATGACCCATTTCAGCCGTTGCTTTCGCGAACGTTTCGGCATGTCGCCCCGCGCCTATCGGCAAACGGCGATATCGGGAGCGCGGGCTATCGTCTCCCGCACGGACGTCCATACGTCCAACGAATGATCAAGTTACAGGGAAGTTTCCGCCATATGCGGACGTCTTCTTAACACTAAATTGAGGTCGTGGCCTCACTGCCACCTTTCACCACGTTATTGATGCGTCCGTGGACCGGGTGGAGACGGCGCCTCGCCAAGGCGCCGGTCCGGGGACGCCGCACATCCAATCTTCTGGGGAGCTTTCCGCTGTGCTGATGAACAAACTGCAATTGATGCGCCTGAGCCGGATCAGCTTCGCGCTGGGCCTGGCGATGACCGGCGCCAGCGCGTATGCGCAGTCCACGACCGGTAGCGTCTTCGGCCAGGCACCGGCTGCCGAGGGCGAGTCGGTCCAGGTGAAGAGCACGTCCGGCGTCACGCGCGAAGTCGCCGTGGGTGCCGATGGCCGCTACACGGTGGGCTCGCTGCCGCTGGGCACCTATACCGTGTCGCTCGTGCAAGGCGGCAAGGTGGTGGACACGCGCAACGACATCACCCTTCGTGTCGGTTCCGGCACCGAGGTATCGTTCGCGACGGCATCCGGCGCGGATGCCACCAGCCTCGGTTCGGTGACGGTCTCGGCGAATGCCTTGCCGGCCATCGACGTGAGCAGCGTCGACGCGCGCACGGTCATCACCTCGCAGCAGCTGTCCAAGCTCCCGCTGGCCCGCAGCGCCGAGGCGATCGCACTGCTCGCGCCCGGCGTCGTACCGGGCTACGGTGGATTCACGGGCACCACCACCGGCGGTTCGCTGGTCTCTTTCAGCGGTTCGTCGGTCACCGAGAACGCGTACTACCTCAACGGGTTCAACACGACGGACCCGCTCAGCGGTTTCGGTGGCATCAGCCTGCCGTACGGGGCGATCGACCAGCAGGAAATCCTCAGTGGTGGCTATGGCGCGGCGTATGGCCGTTCCGACGGCGGCGTGATCAGCCAGAGCGGCAAGCGCGGCACCAACGAATGGCATTTCGGTGCGCAGGTGCAGTGGACCCCGGCTTTCGCCAGCGGCGTGAGTCCCGGCTCCTACTACGTTTCCGGCTCCAAGGCCGATACCCTCTATCGCCGCTATTCCGACAACAAGTCGTGGCAGGCGACCCAGAGCGCCTATGTGGGCGGCCCGTTGATCAAGGACAAGCTGTTCTTCTTCGCCGCGGTGGAAGGGCAGAAGCAGTCAGGTGACAGCGTGGGTTCGGTGACGTCGTCATACGACACCAAGTACGAGTACCACAATCCGAAGTGGTACTCCAAGATCGACTGGAACATCAACGACAACAATATCCTCGAACTGACCGGTGCGTCGACGAAGACCTCGTACAAGGGCAACCTGTACAACTACGACTACGCCACGAACAGCACCAGCGACCTCAACAGCTTCGACACGTCGACCAAGAACAGCGCGTCGGTCTACGTCGCCAAGTTCACCAGTTACATCACCGACGACATCACGCTTACCGCGCTCTACGGCAAGCAGAAGATGACGTACTACAGCGAAACGCCGGGATACGATCCGACCCTGACGTACATCAGCGGCTCGGAATTCCAGAACCCGGACATCACCGGCGGAAACTCGATCGTCAATTCCCAGACGGTGCTCACGGCCGCCGACCCGACGCATCGCGCGACGAGTAACAACCTGCGCCTCGACCTGTCGTGGAAGCTGGGCGATCACACGATCACGGCCGGCATCGACAACCAGAACTCGCACGACATGGATGATGGCGAGACCGGTACGGCCTGGATCTATGGTTTCGGCGACGCCGGCACGCCCATCAGCGACAGCCCGTTCGTCGCCGCGCCCAATACGGGTGCCGGTGGCGAGAACGGCTACTACGTGTCCAAGTACCTCTACAGCACGTCGGCGTCCGTGCGCGTGAAGCAGCGCGCGCAGTACATCGAGGACAGCTGGCAGGTCGACGACCGTTGGCTGGTGAAGATCGGCTTGCGCAACGATCAGTTCACCAACTATAACCCGGACGGTGACGCCTTCCTTCGCATGACCAAGCCCCAGTGGGCGCCCCGCCTCGGCTTCAGCTGGGACGTGAACGGCGATTCCACGCTCAAGGTATACGGCAACGCGGGCCGGTACTACCTCGCCATGCCGGCATCGGTGGCATTGCGCGCCGCCGCGGGCTCGCTCTATACCAACGAGTACTACACCTATACCGGCATCGACGGTAACGGCAATCCGACCGGCCTCACCCAGCTCGCCTCCTCGACCGGCGGCGCGGTATCGGCCAACAACGAGTACGGTCAGGCACCGGATGCGAAGACGGTGGCCGCCAACGGCATCCAGTCCGAATACCAGGACGAGTACCTGCTCGGCTTCACCCAGCAGATCAACAAGGACTACGTCTGGGGCATGAAGGCGCAGGTACGCAAGCTGCGCAACATCCTCGACGATATCTGCGACACGAACACCATCGCCGCGAAGGCACAGTCACTCGGCTACGATATCGATCCGTCGACGCTCAACGGTTGTTACCTGTCCAATCCCGGCCGCAGCAACACGTACCGCATCCCCAATGGTTCGGGTGGTTACTACAACGTGAGCGTATCGGCCGATGAGTTCGGCATGCCCTCGGCCAAGCGCAACTATTACGGCCTGGAGACCTTCCTAGAGCATCCGTTCGACGGAACCTGGCAGGCGAAGGTCGACTACGTCTATTCGAAGAGCTACGGCAATTCGGAAGGGCAGGTGCGTTCGGACATCGGCCAGACCGACGTGTCGGCGACCGTCGACTGGGATTTCGGCAAGCTCATGGAGAACTCCAACGGCCTGCTGTCGAACGATCGCAAGCACCAGTTGAAGATCTACGGTTCATGGCAGGCGGCGCCCGAATGGATGCTTTCGGCGAACATCGCCCTGATGTCTGGCACGCCGAAGACGTGCCTCGGCTACTACGGCGCGGACGAGAGCAACCCGGTGGGTTATGGCAGCTACTACCACTACTGTGACGGCGTGCCTTCCGCGCCGGGCGATGCCGGTCGCCAGCCCTGGCAGCATATCGTCTCGCTTTCGGCGGAATACCGTCCGAAGTGGGCCGATCAGAAACTTGGCTTCAATGTGATGGTCTATAACGCACTCAACGAGTCGGTCGCCACGGCCACCTACGTTCTCCATGGCAGCTCGACTTCCGTGAACACCAACTACGACAGGGTCACGTACTGGAGCACACCGCGCTACGTGCGCTTCGGCATCAACTACGACTTCTGATCGACGCCTCACCTTTTTCGCATACCAACAATAAGCGCCCGAGCCATCCCGGCTCTCCTCCCAGGGCGCAACGATCTCCCCGGATAGGCCGCCGATCTCCCAATCGGCGGCCTCTTTTTTTTGGTAAGTGTTGGGTGGCTCGGGCTCGCCTTCGGCATCGCGGGTGGATGGTCGCGGCAAGAGCCGGCGAGTGCCGCCCTCGGGGCCACGCCTCCGGCGACCCCTCAAGGAAGGGCCGCTGGCGCGGCCGTTTATCAATGGCCTGCGGCCGGGTCGTGAGCCAGCCGGGGTTCTTCGACTCGACATCCTGTCTCGCGAAGAAGGCCAACCATCCATGGTTGGCCCCCTGCGGGCCTGATCCGTCTGGATCACTCGCCTGCGCTAACGGCCCCGAGGGCGGCACTCGCCGGTTCTCCCCAAACGATGAGGTTTGTTGCGGGAGAGCGACTGCTGCGATCGGCGCGCATGACAAAAGCATGGGATTTTGAGGATTCTTCTAAAGATGTCCTCATGTGGTATCGCTAAGCTGTCCTCATGAATCTTCGTGCATGGACATTCCTTTCGTTGTCGCTGTTTCCCGCTTTGGCTGCGTGCGCGGAAAAGAAAGATCTCAGCCCGCCGCCGCTGAATCCGCATCCGAAGGAAGCGCTGCACGTCACGGTGACGTTCGATCATCCCGAGGATGCCAAGCGCTACCGCGTCACCATGAAAGCGCTCTATCAGAACCAGCAGCGCGAATGTGGTTACTTCGATCCCCTCAGGGGTGGTGGCAGCTTTGTCTATCCGTACGGAACGTTCGACGTTCCCAATGAAAGTCGGGACCCGAGACAGGCCCGGTTCGATGTTTATTTGGACCGGTACAACGAAGACAGCTGCAACTGGGAACTCGCTGCGCCCGACTTCACGGTTCATGACACCCATACGGGCCGCGATGCCTTCGGGCACTGGGGGCTTGATGAGGATCTGGTCCCAGGCATGAAGTACAAGGCCGTTTGCCAGTTTAAGGCCACGGAATTCCCGCAAAACTGCTATGGAAGGCGGCCGGTCCCAGACAGACCTCATTACAGTCGTGTCCCCATCACAGTTCACGTCTCCGCGAACTCGGCACCGTTACGTCCACGCACGAAGGGATTCTTCAGTCCCGTAAATTTCGTCAAGCCGGTAACGTCAGGCAATGCACCGGGTTCGCCTTCACCGGGTGATCAATAACGATCGATAGTCACTTCTATCCAAGGAAACGGATATGCCTCTTCCATCCGAGCAATATGCTTTTCTTGCTCATGCGATTTATGGCCCGCTGCCCCAGGGCGATATCAAAAGCGATGTTCGTCAATATAAGGTGGTTTATGTATCTCCACCTTCCGCCACTAATTATCGTGGTGCGGTAGTTCAAGACGAGGATACATCGCAGCTCATCGTCATCAACAAAGGAACCGACCCTTCCAGCATTCATGACATCACCGCCGATCTAGGCATGGGCATGATGGGCGCGCCCACTCAATGGCCGGAGGCTGCCCACACGATGCGCTGGGCTTTGCATTACGCCGCGGATGAAAGTATTCCAGTAAGCGACATCAGCATCACTGGCCACTCCCTCGGCGGCGCCCTGGCGCAACTGCAAGCGGCCATGCCCGAATCGGCTGGCATACACGCGGAAACCTTCAACACCTATGGCGCCCGGTCCATGGCCGAGGGGTTGGGCCTGGATGCCCGGGCTGCGGAGGATCGCATCGTCAACCACCGCATGTATCACGATCCGGTGTCGACGCTCGCCGATTCGATTGGGCGCAGTGTGGACTACATGGATCACGCCGATTATCAGCGCCATAAGCAGGGCGGTCTGTCGCCGGTCGGCGAGGTGGGCGCCGTCGGCCGCGCGCACGGCATCGGCAACTTCTGGAACAACGAAAGCAATCAACCGGCGGCGGTGTTCGCGCATAACTACATGCGCGACCTGCACCATCGCCCGTTGGACGACTTGCCCCGTGGTGTTCCGCTGGATCTGTCGGCGCCCTGGCACATGCTCGGCGAGCAGCAGGAGCGTGCCGCCGTGCCGCCATTGGCGGCGAGCGCCGGCATGGACGAGATGTTCGAGTATCTATGCAAGGCCATGGAGCAGGACGACGAGGGTTTCATGGAGGCGCTTCGCCAGGTCGGCCAGACCGATGCCGCCCAGGAATTCCACATGGAGGCGGCGCGGCAGGTGGACATGGAGGACCGCATCGCTTCCCTGGAAGCGCAGGTGCAGCAGGCCCAGGAGCAGCAGGTTTCGCAGGTCCGGGAGATCAGCGGCCCGGTGATGCGCCTGTAAGCTGTCCTGGCGGGAGTGTCCTGGTGGGAGCGTCGCTGTCGTGGGAGCCGCTTCAGCGGCGATGGGTGCTTGCCGCAACCCGGCCCGCTGCCGCGGGATCGCCGACAAAGTCGGCTCCCACCATGTCTGCTCAACCTTGATCGCTGCGAGTCTTGCTTTGGTGGGAAGCCGCTTCAGCGGCGATGGGTGCTTGCCGTAACCTGGCCCGCTGCCGCGGGATCGCCGACGAAGTCGGCTCCCACAAGTCACCGGTGCACCCAACCAGTCACCGGTATATCCAACCAATCACGGGTGCACCAGCTAATTGTGGTGCACCCGGCTGGTCGGAACTGCTTTCAGT
>Ga0307412_10002040_pt1 | contig 11217 bp, 13 predicted proteins | sample DK1Cmetagenome_3_FD_203823 | JGI IMG/M metagenome (GOLD analysis project Ga0307412, IMG submission 203823) | Maize rhizosphere microbial communities from greenhouse at UC Davis, California, United States - DK15-C-1 | ecosystem: Host-associated > Plants > Roots > Rhizosphere > Soil | place: USA...
GGCCGTTGTGGTCCAGTTCATGCATCAAGGCCAGCAAGCGCCCCAGTTCGCCGGGGGGAAACCCCTCGCGCGCGAACCAGGCCAGGTACGGCCCCGGCAGATCGGCGATCAAACGCCCCTTGTACTTGCCGAAGGGCATCTCACGGGTGACCAAAAGTTGGAGGAGTTCAGGATCCATCGTTTGGAAAGCGCCGCCTTAGCGAGGCGCCGTCGGCGAAAAGACGATGTCGGCGGCGGGCACGGCTGCGATCTTGACGCCGAAGCTGGCTATCGCGGACAGCGTGGCGTTGTGGTGCGCGCGGATCTGCGCGCCCGTCGCGTGCGGTTTGTCCTGCGTGGTGTGGGCATCGGCGGCCAGCGTGACAGGCAGCCCCAAGCCCGCCGCGCGGCGCACAGTGGTGTCCACGCAGAATTCGGTGGCGTACCCGCACACGACCAGCTCCGTCACGCCGGCATCGGCCAGCGTCTGGCCCAGGGTCGTGCCGTGAAAAGAGTCGGGCGTCGTCTTGCGCACGCGAGCGTCTTCGGGCAATGGCGTCAGACGCGTATCGAGCTCCCAGGCAGGCTGGCCGGGCATGAACGGGCTACCGGCGCTTTCGTGCTGCACATAGATGACCGGCACGCCGGCAGCGCGCGCGCGGTCGGTCAGGCCATTAATGCGGCCCAGCACCGCGTCGGCGTCGGCGGGCGGCGGCGACGCCTCAAACAAGGCGCGTTGCACGTCGATCACTATCAAAGCGGCTGTCATGGCTATCCAGGTTCTTGGGGTGCGAAGCAGTCTACCTTACCGTGCGCGTCAGAATTCCAGCCGCCCCTGCAATTCGCCGAACGGCACCATCACCTGTCGACGATACGCAGGTCGTGCCTGCAACCGTTCGTACCAGGCGCGCACGTGCGGCAACGGAGCATGCGGGATGTCCAGCTCGTAATAGCGGTACAAGGCCGTGGCAGCCGGCACATCGGCCAAGCCCAGCGCCTGCCCGCTCAGGTAAGGCTGATCGGCCAGCGCGTCATCCAGCTGGCGCAGGCAGGCATGGGTGGCGTCGAGGCTGCGCGCGATGGCGGCCGCGTCGCGTTGCGCCTCGGGCGTGCGGTAGTAGCCCCAAAATACGCCGACCAGAAATGCGGGCTGCAACGCCGTTTGCGCCCAGTCCATCCAGCCGTCGGCGCGGGCACGCGCCGCGGCCTGCTCCGGCCAGAACGCGGCGCCGCCATGGCGCGCCGCCAGATAGCGCAGGATCGCGTGCGACTCCCAGACCGTCGCGTCATCGTCGCGCAGCACCGGCACCTTGCCGTGCGGATTCATTCCCAGGAATTCCGGCGAATCCAACAGACCGAACTGCCCGCCCGCGGGCACGTGCTCGTAGTCGAGGCCCAATTCCTCCGCCAGCCACAGCACCTTTTGCACATTGAACGAACTGCGCCGCCCCCAGATTGTGGTCTTGCCCCCAGCGGCGGTCATGGCGCAAACACGATGCGGGGCTCGCAACGCACCGGGAAATTCACGGAATTCGCGATGAAGCAGAAGTGATGCGCCCGGTCGTGCAGCTCGGCTGCCAGCGCCGCGTCGTCGCCCGCGCGGATTGTGACCTCGGGGCGCAAGGTGACGCGGGTGAACGCGCCGCCGCGGGCGGGATCCTCGGTCATGATGCCTTGTGCGTCGTCGCGGTAGGCCTCCACCGTGATGCCTTCGACCGCGCAAAAATGCAGATACCAGAGCTTGTGGCAGGCGGACAGCGACGCGACCAGCATGTCCTCGGGATTCCAGCGCGCCGGGTCTCCCCGGAAAGCCGGGTCGGACGACCCAGGCACATCGGGTTTGCCTTCAGCCCGTATCACGTGGTCGCGCGAGTAGGCCGCGTAGCTGGAGGTGCCGGTGCCGGTGTTGCCGGTCCAGTTCACCGTAACCGTGTAGTGGTGTTCGCCTTTCGCTTTCGTCATGATGGCTTGGGTGTGTGCGCCGTTCAGGCAGGAGAAGGCATCAAGCGTAGCGCACATTTTCCCGGGGCTTTACATCCCGTTTCAGCATGCCCGGGGTACTGTCCGTATCGTGAACCCGTTTTCCCAACAGGAGCTCGCCATGATGAAATCCACCCTGACCTGCACCCTGAGCCTTGCCCTGCTTGCTGGCTGCGCCCCTTTCCACGCCAACGACGCCCGCGACACGCCGGCCGATGGTCATACCGCGCGCAATGCGCTGGATTGGCCCGGCAGCTACGAAGGCACCCTGCCCTGCGCCGACTGCCCGGGCATCAAGACCCGGTTGACGCTGCAAAAGGGCGACCGCTACGAACGCCAGACCCAATACCTGGACCGCGAACCGCAACCCGAAATCGTCACGGGCACCTTTAGCTGGGAATCCGACGGCAGCACCATCCGGCTGGACGCCTCCGGCGACAGCCAGCGCTATTTCGTCGGCGAAAATCAGGTAACCATGCTGTACCGCGACGGCACGCGCCCGACCGGCCCGCTGGCGCCGCACTATGTGCTGCGGCGCGCGCAGTAAAGCTGCGCGCCTCGGGCATCGCCCAAGCCCGGATCTTCCGGCTATTCTTCTGGAATCGCCAGCGCCCGGCGGCGCGGCCCCACCCCAAGGAAGCCATGAAGACCGATCACGAGCTGCTCTCCGCCTTCGCCCCCACCGGGGCGCTGCGCGCGTCCATCAATCTGGGCAACCCCATCCTGGCCAACACCGACGCGGCCACCGGACTGCCCGGCGGGGTATCGGTGGACTTGGCCACGGAGCTGGCGCGGCGGCTGGACGTGAAACTGGAGCTGGTGGTGTTCAAGTCCGCCGGTGAATCCGTCAACGCGGTGGCCGCCGAACAGGCGGACGTGGGCTTCTTTGCCATCGATCCGCTGCGTGGCGAACAGATCGCGTTCACCTCGCCCTACGTCGTGATCGAGGGCGCCTACCTGGTGCGCCAGGACTCTCCCATCACCGCGATGGACCAGGTTGACAGCAAAGGCCAGCGCGTCGTGGTCGGCAAGGGCAGCGCCTATGACCTGTATCTGACGCGCGAGCTGAAGCAGGCCGAGATTTTCCGCGCCCCCACATCGCCCGCCGTCGTGGATACGTTCCTGAAAGAGAACATGGAAGTGGCCGCCGGCGTGAAGCAACAATTGGAAGGCGACGCGCAGCGCTTGGGCGGACTGCGCCTGCTGGATGGTCACTTCATGCTGATTCGCCAGGCGATGGGCGTGCCCAAGAGTCGTGGCGACAAGGCCAGCGCCTATCTGGCCGCCTTCGTCGAAGCCATGAAGAAGTCGGGCTTTGTCGCCGACGCCCTGGCTCGGCACAAGATCCAGGGCGCCGCCGTCGCCCCACTGGAGGCTTGACGCCGGCGCGTCGGCAAAAGGAAACGGCCCGATCCCCAAATGAAAACGGGCCGGAAAATCCGGCCCGTTGCCTGGGTTTCCCCGTGTTTAGTGGCTGATCATCCAGGGCCGTGCGCCTGCGAATGATTTGGCTCCGTCCGGGGTGGTGCGCGTCTTGCCGGATGCGCGCCCGCCGCCACAACATCCGCAATTCATGCCGTGCCCCGAACGCGAACTGCGCGGCTCGTTCGCGCTGCGCTCATTGACGGCGCGCGCGCGGTTCACGGCGGAGGACAGCGCCGAAATCGCGGGCGCCCCGCCGATGATGCGGCCAGACGCCGCGCCGCATTGCGGGCAGTCCGCCGGTTCGCGCCATTGCGCCAGCGGCCGCAAGGCGGCGAATTCGCCGCAATCGCCGCAGGCATAGTCATACATGGGCATCGTCGTCTCCTAGCGGTCGCGCGACAGCGGCATGTCCACACCGCCCTTGATGTGCTTGATGGGGCCAGACGCCGAAGGCTGGATATCGAAATCGAAGATTTCGGTCGGCAGCCAGAGCGTGGCGCAGGAATTGGGAATATCCACCACGCCGCTGATATGCCCCTGCACCGGCGCGCAACCCAGCAGCGAATAGGCCTGCGCGCCGGAATAGCCGAACTTCTTCAGATACTCGATGGCGTTCAGGCAAGCCTGGCGGTATGCCACGTTCACGTCCAGGTAATGCTGCTTGCCCGTCTCGTCCACCGAAATGCCCTCGAAGATCAGGTAGTCCTTGTAGGCAGGCGTGATGGGGCTGGGCTTGAAGATGGGGTTCTTGATGGCGTACTTCTCCATGCCGCCCTTGATCAGCGTCACGCGCATATGCACCCAGCCCGCCATTTCAATGGCGCCGCAGAAGGTGATCTCGCCATCGCCTTGCGAAAAGTGCAGGTCGCCCACGGAAAGACCGCCGCCCTTCACGTAGACCGGGAAGAAGACCCGCGCGCCGCGCGACAAATCCTTGATGTCGCAGTTGCCGCCGTGTTCGCGCGGCGGCACGGTGCGTGCGCCTTCGCCTGCGGCCTTATCGCGTTCGGCGCCTTGCAACGCGCCCATGTGCGCCGTCTTGGGCGCCGGCGGATTCGCCAGCGGCGGCACGCGGTTGGGGTTGGTGTCGATCAAGGCCTGTTCGCGCCGGTTCCAAGTGTCCAGCAATTTCTTGTCGGGCAGGCAGCCGATAAGGCCGGGGTGGATCAGGCCCGCGAAATTCACACCCGGAATATGGCGCGACGAGGTGAACATGCCATGGAAATCCCAGATGGATTTCTGGGCATGCGGAAAGTGTTCAGTGAGGAAACCGCCGCCGTTGTTGCGGCTGAAGAATCCGTTGAAGCCCCACAGGCTATCGGGCTTGGCGCCGATGTCCAGCAAATCCACGACGAGCAGGTCGCCGGGCTCGGCGCCTTCGACGCCCACCGGGCCAGACAGGAAGTGCACCGTGGACAGGTCCACGTCGCGCACATCATCGGCGCTGTCGTCGTTCTTGATCGCACCGCCGGTCCAGTCATAGGTTTCCAGCACGAAATCGTCACCGGGCTTGACCCACACCGCCATCGGGATGTCGGGATGCCATCGGTTATGGATCTGCTTGTTCTCGTACGGGGACTGGTCCAGATCGACTTTGATGAGCGTATTCGCCATTCTCTTTCATCTCCAACATAACGTGTTGATAAAACAGAACTTTCCATCATTGGCTGTCTAATACCGTAGGAGTTTTTGGGCTCCGTAAGCCATTGATTTGTAAAGCACGGTAGGCGAGTTTTAGACAGCGGTAAACTGTGTTTTTGCACAGTATCGATATATCCTACTTCAAGCCCATGCTCCCGAAGCTCGGCGGCTGCTGGACCTGTACCCACAGGCACGGTGAAACCACCGACCAGGGGCGCATACTCTCCTGCTGATCGAGGCTTTAGTGGCGCAGTTCAGCTCTTTAGGGCTATCGTCCCAGCATCCTAATCTCGGGCATCATTAAGATGGGTACAAATGAGGTATTGCACTGCCCTGGCCGGCAGTAGCACAAGAAGGATATAAATTTGTTGCCTTCATCGACATCCTTGGATTTTCCAATCGAGTTCTGATCGACTCCGACTCCGTCATCGCAGAATATCGATATTTTTGCGGAGCTATTGCTAGATTGGGAAGCAGACCCCTCCGTCGAGGTGACGGTCTACTCCGACGCAATCATGGTCGTGTCTGACAAGTTGGCAGACGGGGCTCGTCTAGCTCAAACCGTCTGGTTTTTCGCCCTTGGTAATCACCTGGTAGTCTCTCCCGACGATCTATAACTCCGCGTTTTCGACGATGGGCGGACCTTCCTTGAGGCGCGAACACGCGCCTACCTGACCTGGTCGGGCAGCAGCGACATTGCGGAACCGCCCCAGGCGTCTCACCCTATAGGCGTTTCACCCTATACTGGAATACTCCCCCCGGAGAATACCAAGTGCAGCCACTACCAAACCCTGAAAGACGCTGAATTACTGCTCCAGAAATTCGGCGTGCGCGATAAGCCTGCAGCCATCGGCAAGTACGACATGTGGCCCAGGTATCAGGGCGTGTTCGTGCGCCGGCCGGTTGAGCATGACGCGGGCGACGAAGCGGTGCCGGAGCGGGGAGCCGTGGTCGGCCGCTGGGGCTTGATCAGCGCGATGACGAAGGCGGACGACCTGGACAAGGCCGGAAAGCTGTCGACCTTCAACGCGCGCAGCGAGACGGCGCCAAAGTCCATCACGTTCGGGAACGCTTGGCGGCGTGCGCAGCACTGCATCATTCCGGCCGACGCCATCTTCGAACCCGACTGGAGATCCGGTGCCGCGGTGGCCACACGCTTCACGCGGGCAGATGGCGCGCCGCTGGGCATTGCCAGCCTCTGGGATCGATGGCGCGACGCCGCTGGCCAAGTGCAAAAGATCTACACCATGCTGACCATCAACGCCGACCAGGATCCACTGTTCCGCGACTACCACCAGGCGGGCAAGGAAAAGCGCATGATCGTCATTCTTCCGGAGGGCGCCTACGGAGACTGGCTGACTGCGCCAGCGACCGACAGCCGCGATTTCCTGGTGCCCTTCCCAGCGGGAAAGCTGGTCGCAACGCCGATGAAGTGACCCCAATAAAGGCGGATTATACTGGATGCATAACCAGTTCTTTCCGCTATGACGTTCAAAGATCCCCTCACCCACGACGACCTACGCACAATTCGCGAGCGCCAGCCATGGAACAGCGATGTGATTGCCCCTGCTATCGGAGGTCAAGCGGCTGCGCTCGGTCGTGTTGCACGCCTACCAACTATCCGGTGCTTCAAGCGCCCTGCCGGCATCACGGGCAGCCTCTACCACGACTTCATGCGGGCGCAGCGGGAAGAACCCTGTGTGATCGAGCGGGACCAGGACGTACAGGAAATGATGGAGACGCCGGAGAAGCTGCGCAAGGGGATGGCGCCGCGCTAGAACGAGGTGTTCCTTGTTCAGCGCGGGCGGCATGACGGCCTGCGGTTTCGAAGATCGCCGGCCGGCGTCACTAACAGGGATGGTGGATGCAGTGGGTCTGGGCCGGCCTATTCAAAACAAGAGTGAGTCGAAAGTCAGTTTTATTCACGCCCAAAAAAAGGAGCAAGGATGGCAACTACATTTGAAGACTTGGCGAATACGATCGATCCGACAAAGGGCGCTGCGCTAGTTGGGTATAGCGGGCGTAATTTGTCGAAAAAACTCTCAAGCGAGCTAATCAGCGTCGCAGATGCGGGCATCATCGGTGACGGAGGTGCCACCGATCCCTTCCCAAGGCTGAAAGCTCTGATCGAGTCCGCGCCAGCAGGCTCCACAATTTTCTTCCCGCCAGGTCACTACAAGACGGCTCTTCGCGATTACAACGTCCATGCGAACTGGATACAAATCTCACAATCCGGTTTGCGATTCGAGGCAGCGCCGGGCTCTGTCGTCCTGGAGAACTTCCTTATCTACGCTGGCGGTAACGCTGGTCCGCGGGTCAGTATCGGGACCAGTTTTGGTGAGGGCTCTCTAGAAATAAGCACCGCCGGCGCGCATGGATTGCAAGCTGGGGATTACGTTCAGCTTCTCTCGGCACGCAACGCCTACACTCCTGATGGCGGCACGTGGCAGTTGGGCAGTAAGAACCCAACGAACTTGATCCTACCAAATTGCCGCTACGCTGAAATCCACCAAGTAGCTGAAGTTCCGACAACGACAACGTTGACCCTGCACGACCGAGTCATCTATCCCGGCTACGACACAAGCACCGACGGATACATCAGTCCGATGTCTGGAGTAACGTCTGCAGAAATTCGAAAGCTCACGCCCATCAGAGGCCTGACATTCCATGGTCTAAAGTTCGTCAAAACCGACAATAACTTCCGTCACATCATCATCCGCAAAGCTGCCGATGTGATGTTTGAAAGGTGCGAATTCGAATCACAAACCCTACCAGGCACGCATCTCCGCACTACGGACGTGCTCCGCTTGACACTTAAGGAGGTCGTGTCTAGCCGGATGCCGAAAGAGGCTTCAGGCAGTGGGTGGAATTCCTTTGTGCTGGCAGGCTCTACGCAAGAGACAGTGATTGTCGACTGTCGCTTCGTAAACGAGCAACAGAATATCGACTTCAGCCCCTATTACACTGATCTGAATATTGGCTCAACGAGTGGAGAAGTTGGGGCGAACTATCTGACAACTCAGCGCATGCAAGTGCACAATTCCTCGTTCGACTACTGCAGTGACGGTTTCACCACACACCCTGGCACCTACGACCTCTTGGCCACGGGCAATAACTTCCGAACTCAATGTGGCATACGGGTGCGCAGCAAAAATGCCAGGATTTACAGCAACAACTTCAAGTGCGTTGCCGCCGGCCTTGTCTTCTCCGCCTTTTATGAAGGCGCAGATGTCCGCTCGAACTCCTTTGAAGACGTTGCAATAGCTGGCCAAGCTTGGCAAGCAATTCAATTCTCGGCGCTGTCGTCGGAGATCATGAACAACAACAACATGCAGAGCGTTGTTGTCGCAGGCAATAGTTTCCGACGTTCAAATCCGAACGCCTTTCCGAATTCTGCCGCCATTTACTTCCGAAACATCGGCAATGGGGTTCCTCCCAACAGCGCCTTTGACCTGTACACGGACGCAGTGAAAACAGCGCTGTCCCGCTACCGGCTTCTGGATAATGAGTTCTTTGGCTGCTCGATCGGTATCTATCGCTATTTCAATGGCGTGGAGATGCGGCGAAACTCGTTCTCGGGCGGATCGACCATCACGCACTATGTTTACTGCGAAGACGACTCCGCTCGCAACTTGATCGATGAGAACTTCTTCGCAGATTCGCTCTGCGGCGCCGTCCGAACGGGACCTGCCAACACCCCAACGTTTCCATACAACACCGCACACTATGTCGGGGAAATGAAAACAAAGGTGGGAGTGACACTGTCCAACATCCTGGCGAATACCAGTAGCATTCAGTCAATCAACAATGCCGGGGTTATCCATGACTCGCTGCAGATTGCGACTAGTGGCCGCTTATTCACTCTCCGATCCGGGTCGGGAGCTTCGGCACTGAATCTGGACTCCCAGCCGAATGACGGCGTCAGCGCGGCGTTTGTCAACGTGTTCGAAAACACGGCCACCAGCGGACGCAAGGTTATGCGCGTGCACGGCAGCATTCGATTTCTTCCGCCCAGCAATGAGACCCCACAACTCAATGGAGAAGTCACTTTCGAATTCACCAACGACACTACATTGACCTTCAAGGCTCGTGGCAACGATGGTGTCGTTCGTACCGCCGCATTAGCACTGACTTAGGAGTGGCGGACTAGCTCAGTTGCCGTCACGTAGAGAATCGTAAACTCTCTCGCAGGTCAGTCCCGCGATTCGGGGACGGTCCGCAACTCCTGCACGCTCTGTAGCTCGGTCGCTAACCCGGCCGAGCATCTAGGCCCACAAATCGACGGCAGTGGCCCCTTCCGAAATCGGCACGATCAGCTCCATTATGCTTGTACGGCCGTGGACGGTTTCCTGGCCGAAACTATCGTCCTAATCTGATCCAGAGCGAACCTTTGAGATGATTGGCTGAAGTGAAAGGGAGACGGCCCCCATTGATGTTCGTCTGGGCAAGTCAACTGAGCGCCATAGTCGATGAATTGGCTACTCGGAAGATCTTTACTCTGAATCTCGTACATTTTTGACAGGCCATCGTTGATACGGTCGACCTGATCTCTATCGAACTGCTTTCCGGTTTCAGTTTCGGGCTGGCAAAAGACTCTGTTGACGAGTACACGATCAAGTAGCCCCCGCTCGGAGAACGTCTTCACAAGTTGTTGCCATCCGTGCTCCCACCATTGCATAAACCTTGGCGATCCAGAGCGAACGATTTTCGCCCCTTCATGGGAACTGGCACCTGTCGACTTCAATTCGGAGGAAATGGTACAGCGACGACCATTAGGCATTACAAGAAGGCTAAATCGATCGTCAATGTTGTCGAACAAAAACACATCCGCAGAGTTGGCCCTAAGCAAGGAAACAGCTTTCTTTTCGATGTCCCAAGAGACTAGCTTTTTCTGGAAAGGCGACTTCAGCTTGGCACTGTAGACATCATCGAACGGTGGGGGGGAAAAAATGGACGCTATGGAGCTCCGGGCCACATACAAAGAGATATCGAACTCCCCTGGCGATGCAAGATTGAAGATATCTCTAGACACACAGCTTCCAAAAATACAAACTTGCATTGCGTCTCTCTGGGATCCATTAAGCGAATCCCGAGTATAAAGCGGGCGCAAGTGGATGCAAATCGGGCGGGACGCAGGCTGCCCGCATCATTTCTGCCTTTGCCACGCCTGGCACGCAGCAAGTTGTGCCGTCACTTGTCGGATGCCAGCCCTGAAGGCGAAATAAGTTGGTCGAGCAGCGGGATCAAGTTCGGCGCGGGTTCCATCACCCACGTGGGCGGTGCTTCTGGCTGGAGACATTCCACCGCTGGCGGTGGGGCAGGAGGCAGCAACGTGCAACCGCCGGCTCCCAGCATCAACATCAGCCCGAAGGCCGTCGTCCTGAACTTGCGCATTGCGCATCCCTCCATAAGCGGCCCATTCGGCCTTGGCATTTCGCTCGTTGATCTGGCCCACCTCAGCCACCCGCCGCTCAAGAATTTCTCGTGCTTCGCGCTGAGATTCCGCGACGCGAGCCGCTTGATTGGCCTTCGTCTCGGCGCGTTCTGCGCCATACCGCCAGCTTTGTGCTTTCCAGGCTGCGCCACCGGCAACGATGGCGCCCACAGCCAGCGCCGCGGCGTAGCCCTTCCAGCCGATCAAGGTTGCAGGCAGACCCATTTGTCCACCTCCCTACGCGTGACAAGGCCAGGCAGCGTCACCAGCACGCCGCCCTTTCGGATCTTGACCCATCGGTTCAGTTCAGCGCAGCCGCCGGCATAATCCCCAGCGTTGAACTTGCGCCGCATGGTCGACTCAGCCAGATTGCTGGCGCCAGGTTGTACGTGAAGTCGATGAGCGCGGCGCGTTGCCAGTCGTTTAGCGGGACGGTGATCAGCCGGCGAACGGCGCGGTCCGCCGCGGCCAAGTCGGTATCGCGCCAGGCGTCACACTCGGCGTCCGTGTAGATCCGGTTTCGGTCAATATCCGAACAGGTATACCCGTCGCACACCGTTAGCACGCCAACCGGATCGATGCAGGGTCTACCGCGCACTTTCCCGGGCTCGAAGTGCGATACCAGCACGCCGGCAATCGCGATCGATCCGGCGCTCGCAGCCGCAATCAGCTTACGCTTCAGACTATCCGAGATCATTTCCATATCCCCTTCACCGCCGCCACCGCAGCTAACGTGGCCGCAATCGCAGTAGCGATAT
>Ga0307412_10002041_pt1 | contig 11210 bp, 10 predicted proteins | sample DK1Cmetagenome_3_FD_203823 | JGI IMG/M metagenome (GOLD analysis project Ga0307412, IMG submission 203823) | Maize rhizosphere microbial communities from greenhouse at UC Davis, California, United States - DK15-C-1 | ecosystem: Host-associated > Plants > Roots > Rhizosphere > Soil | place: USA...
CTGCTGAAGACGGCGCCACCGGTCGGTCCGGACTGGGCCTATGAGATCAAATGGGATGGTTATCGCCTGGCAATTCACATCGAGCCAAGCGGCGTGCGGATCATCACCCGTGGCGGCCATGACTGGACCCACCGTTTTCCCGCAATTGCCACAGCGGCCCAGGAACTTGGCGTTGGAACAGCCATCCTCGACGGAGAGGCTGTCGTCCTGAACACCGAGGGCCGATCCGACTTTGGAGCGCTACAGCGGTCGCTCGGCGGACGCGGCGGCAAGAAAGCCTCGACGGAGTCCGTCCTGTTCGCCTTCGACCTTCTATATTTCGATGGGCACGATCTGACGAAGACCGAGCTGTCGGTCCGCCGGCATCTGCTGGAAGATTTGCTCGATGGCGCGGTCGGTGCGATCCAGCTTTCCGAGGAGGTGCAGGGTGACGGCGCCGCACTTCTGGAGAACGCCCGCTCGCTTGGATTGGAAGGCATCATCGCCAAGCACCGCGACAGCCCGTACCGCTCCGGCCGGACCGGGGACTGGCTGAAGATCAAATGCGTCCAGAGCGAGAGTTTCATGATCGTCGGCTATGAGCAGTCGGCCTCGGCGCGCGGCGGTATCGGCAGCCTGTTGCTTGCTGGCCGTCGCGGCCATGACTGGGTCTACGTCGGCGCCGTCGGCACGGGGTTCAAGGAAAAGGATGCCACCTATCTCAAGAAGACGCTCGATACGCTGAAGACGCGAACGCCAGTCGTCCCGCTCAAAGGCAAGAACTATGTCTTCGCCCAGCCGACGCTGATCGCCGAGATCGAGTTTCGCGGTTGGACCGACGACGGTAATCTGCGCCATGCCTCTTACAAAGGCCTGCGCGAAGTTCAGGATAATGCCGCGGTTTACGCGCTAGACTGAGGGGCGTCGGCAGAGGCAAGAAAGGCCAGAATTTTTTCTGGTGACGCTCTTGAATCCGAAATTGTCAAAACCCAAATCGATTGCCGCCAGCTGCTGATGAAGGGCTGGCCTTGCTGGAGGCGCTGTCTTTCGGCGCTTCCGTACCCATGTTGCTTCAAGGAGGATATGGCTATGGCAACATCTTACGACTACGCACCGCTCTTCCGCTCAAGCGTCGGCTTCGACCGGGTCTTCAATCTTCTCGAAAACGCCCAGCGCGCTCGCTCGATCAGCGATTGGCCGCCCTATGACATCGTCAAGATCGGCGATGACAGCTACCGGATTTCCATTGCGGTTGCGGGTTTTGCCCAGGACGATCTCGACATCACCTTCCAGTCCAACCTACTGACCGTCACCGGCAAGAAGCAGGAGGCAGCAAACGAAGGCTACCTGCATCGCGGCCTTGCCGGCCGTCCGTTCGAACATCGGTTCGAGCTTGCCGACCATGTCAGGGTGAACGGAGCGGATCTGAGCAACGGTCTGCTGTCGATCGATCTGGTTCGCGAAATCCCCGAGGCCCTGAAGCCGCGGAAGATCACCATCGAAAGCGCATCCGCGCTGACGTCGGCTGCTCCGGCGCAGATCGAAGCGCAGAAGGCGGCTTAATCGATATTTCCTCAGAACATGGGCGCCGTCGCAACGGCGCCCATCAACATTCCGGGTTGGAAGGAGAGAGAGATGAAGCCCGATATGTTCAGACAGCCTGTTTCCATTCTTGTCGGCCTCGGCTTTCCGGCAGAGGTTCGCGGCGTGATGGACGCCTACCGGCATCTCGTCGAATGGCCGGCGTCGCAGAGGGATAGCGCGCACTCAGTTGCGCTCAAGGCATGTCGTGCCGCGCTGCGGGGTGAGATCGAAGCAGAGACCGCACGCGGTCTGTTTGCCGCCTTTGCCGAGAAACACGACCTGCTGGCGCCGGAAACGGACGTGATCGCTGCGTCGGGCTTGCGGCGAGACAAAGATCCACATGTGCGATGAGGAGGCCGATGATGCATGATATGCTTCAACAGGCCGCCGACAATGCGATGGCGATGGGCCCAACGGTCCTGCTTCAGGGCATGCAGCTTCAGCGGCCGGTCGACGTGGTAAGAGCGCCGGCTCTTTCCGTCGATGACAAGCGCGCAATCCTCGCAGCCTGGGCGTCGGATTTCTATGCGCTCGACTCGAAGCCGGCCCTTCGTCAGCTACCGGGAACAACTCCAGTCTCGATCGATGAAGTGCAGTCAGCTCTCAAAGAACTCGATCGGCGCTATGGCATCTGAAGCACGCGCGTTCAGGCGGCTTGCTTTAACGACTTGGCGAGCCGCTTGATCGCCTGCTCCAGCGAGCGCTGCCCGTCGCAGTAATCCTGCCAGGCGCTCGTCTTCTCAAGAAGAGCCGGCACGGTGCGGATCGTGAACCGCTTCGGGTCAAGATCCGCCTTCACTTGGGCCCAGGTGAGCGGCATCGACACCGTGGCGCCGGGGCGGGCGCGCGGCGACAGCGGTGCGACCGCGGTCGCCATGCGATCGTTGCGAAGGTAGTCGAGGAAGATACGGCCGTTGCGCTGGTTCTTGGCCATCTTGATCAGGTAGAGGTCGGGGTTTTCGCGCGCCATCTGCAGGCAAACGTCGTGCGCAAAACCTTTTGCCTCCGGCCAGGCCAGTTTTTTGCCCTTGGTTGCCGCAAGCGGCGTGACCACATGCAGTCCTTTGCCGCCGGTGGTCTTGCAGAAACTCACGAGTCCGAGTTCCTCCAGCCGGTCGCGCATCTCGCGGGCGGCTTCAACGACGGTGGAGAAGGGGACGTCCGGCCCGGGATCCAGATCGAACACCAGGCGGCCCGGGACCTCCGGGAGTTTAGGCTCGCAATTCCAGGGATGCAGCTCGACGCCGCCGATCTGCGCGACGGCGGCGAGACCCTCAACGCGATCGATCTGCAGATAGGGCTTTTTGTCGCCGAAGACAGTGACCAGTTCCAGCAGGTTTGATGTTCCGGGCATGGCATGGCGCTGAAAGAACTGCTCGCCGCCGATGCCATCCGGCGTCCGGATGATCGAGCATGGCCGGCCTTTGATATGGTCGATGAGCCAGGGCCCGACAGCTTCGTGATAACGTGCAAGCTCGACCTTGGTCACGGGCTTATCGTCGCCGGCATCCGGCCACAGCGGCTTCTCCGGGTTGGAGATCAACACGCCCATGACATTCGCTTTGCCGCCCTTGCGGAAAGATTTGGCCGGTGTTGGCTTTTCGGCCTCTGCCTCGGGATCAGGCACATCGGCTTCTGCGGGTGAGGAAGGCTTCTCGGCGATGACTTCGCCGGCCGGCTTGTCTTCCCGCAAGCCTTTGAATGCCGCCTGGCGCACGAGACCATCGGCCGTCCAGCCGGCGAACTGGATCTCGGCAACGAGCTCGGGTTTGAGCCAGACGATGTCAGGATCCTTCTTCGGCGCGCCGATGCCTGTGAACGGCGACTTGGTGGTTTCTAGTTCGCGAAGCTTCGGCAAGATCGTGTCGACCACCTTTGCTCCATACCCGGTGCCAACCCTGCCGACATAAACGAAATGATCACCGCGGTTGACGCCGACCAGCAGTGAGCGAAACTTGCCGTTCGTCTTGGCATAGGCGCCGATGACCACCTCATGGCCAGCCCGGCATTTGGACTTTGCCCAAGTCTCGGTCCGCCCGGACTGATAGGGCGCGTCACCTTGCTTGGAAACGATGCCTTCGAGTGATAGTCGGCAGGCCGATTTCAGAACGGCATCGCCACCGGTTTCGAAATGCTCCACGAAACGAAGGCGTGGATCCTCACCAGTGCCATCAAGTAGTTTCTGCAAACGATCCTTGCGCTCGGTCAGTGGCAGCTGCCGCAGGTCCTCGTCGCCCTCGAACAAAAGGTCGAAGGCGAAATACACCAGCGCATCGGTCTTGCCTTCCGACAGTGCCGCCTGCAGCGCGGCGAAGTCTGGGGCGCCGTGTTCGTCGAGGGCACAGATCTCCCCATCGATGATAGCATCGGGCAGATTTGCGGCCGAAGCGGCGATCGCCGGATATTTTGCTGTCCAGTCGAGGCCCTTGCGGGTCTTGAGCGTCACCTCGCCATTCTCGATACGCATCTGGATACGGTAGCCGTCGAACTTGATCTCATGGATCCAGCCCTCCGCCGTGGGTGGACGTTCGCGCGTTTCACAGAGCTGCGGTGCGACGAAGTCGGGCATTGCGGACTTGGCCGCCTTGGTCGGCGTCGACTTCTTTCTGATTTTGGTTTCTGCGCTGCGTTCTTCGGCGGCAAGGCCGTGGTCGCTGTCCCAGACGGCATCCGCCTGAATGTCGCCTCTCTCGACCATGAACGGTTTGGGCTTCCTGCCTTTGCCGGCGGTGATCGCCTCCATCGTCCGGCCGGAGGCGACAGAGGTGGCGTTGTCCTCAAGAACAGCCGCGCCGTCGTCCTCGACGGAGAACTCATCGTGATGCTTGATCAGCAGCCAGTTGGTGCGCTTGCCGCCATCGCGGTCATTGCGCATGCGCACCAGCACAAAGCTCCCATGCAAGCGCTCGCCTTCAAGGGTGAATTTGAAGTCCCCCTTGGCCAGTGCCTGTTCCGGGCTTTTGTTACCCTCCGGTTCCCAGTATCCACGGTCCCAGAGCATGACCGTGCCACCGCCATACTGGCCCTTCGGGATCGTACCTTCAAAATCACCATAGTCCAGCGGATGATCCTCGACTTCGACGGCAAGACGCTTGTCGTGCGGATCGAGCGAGGGCCCTTTGGTCACCGCCCAGGATTTGAACACGCCATCGAGCTCAAGCCGAAGATCGTAATGCAATCGGGTCGCGTCATGTTTCTGGATGACGAAGCGCCGCCGACTGGATGCCTTCAATGTCGCGTGGCCGCTCGGCTCCTGCGTCTTCTGAAAATCGCGCTTCTGCTTGTAGGTTGAGAGCTTGTCGCTGGCCATGGCAGTCCCCGGTACAAATCCGCCTCCCGCGTCGAATGACGACGGAGCTGAGGCGCGGGCCGGACAGGTGGGACGCTCGACTGCCATTTCGTTGGCCGCAAGGAGAAACCGGAAAAATCCTCGCGTTCATCATCCCTATCACGTCCGGTTGACACGGCACGCGACCTCGGAACTGAGAAGCATCCAGCCCGCATTTTGTTCCAATCCAGCGTGTTGAGACGCCGCGATGGAAACAGGGCCGCGCGTCAACTGACCTGCTAGGCCTTTAGGATGGGGAAAAGACGCAAACGTCGATAACCCGAGCGAACCGCTTAAGTCATGTTTCTCTTGTTCGAGTTCTACCCACAGGTCGCCCCCACCACGCGGCCTGAGGTGGGATCGGGCTCCAAAGTCACCCGGTTATCTCGGTAATCATGGGTGACGGCTTGGCCGGGCGCGATCTGCCGTACGATCGTCGCTCCAGTTCGTCGCTTGGCTTCCTCGTCGGTCGGTTTTGGTTTGCCAACAAGCGCGCGTGCGGCTACCCGAGTTCCTCGGCAAGGCCGATGAGAAGACCTTCGGGTCCCCGGATGTAGCAGAGCTTGTAGGCGTTCTCATATCGGACGACATCGCCGACAAGCTGGGCGCCGTGCGCGCGCAATCTCTCAACGGTCTCTTCGACGTCATCGACTGTGAACATGGCTCGCAGATAACCAAGGGAGTTTACCGGAGCGTTCCGATGATCCGCGACGACCTTCGGTCTGAGGAAGCGTGAGAGCTCCAGCCGGCTGTGGCCGTCCGGTGTGCGCATCATGGCGATCTCGACATGCTGGTCGCCCAGACCCGTGACACGACCGGCCCATTCGCCCTCGATCGTCGCGCGGCCTTCGAGTTCGAGGCCCAACTCCTGAAAAAAGTCTATAGCCGCTCCAAGATCTTCAACGACGATCCCGATGTTGTCCAATCGCTTTACTGCCATGTCAGCCTCCACCGTTTTCGCATCGATTTTCTTCAAGGACGTAGATGAACCATCGGTCCTGACATCACTATCAAAATCTTTAGGGAATATATTCGGATGGGTTTCCCCCCTCACGAGACTTGGCAGCTGACCGGAGACGACATCGATGTCAGCGGCAACAAGATCACAAATTTCGCGCTGTTGTTTCATGAACTCGCAACCAACGCCGCGAAATATGGTGCGCTGTCCGTCGAAGAGGGAAAGCTGGATATAACAGTGACGGTGAAGGGCGAGATCCTGGAGATCGTCCGGCTCGTGAGCAACGGTCCTCAACACCCAGGTCGATCAGTTTTGGAAGCCGGCTTGAGCAGATAATCGGAAAGAGTCTCGGGTCGATATCGCGCGCGAGTGGGTGCCGAATGGGCTCTCGATTCGACTGTCAGTCCCCCGCGGCTCAATAGTGATTCATCCGGAAGATAAGCGATGGCGGCATCGGCGCCCTCGCGCACAGAAGCGATTGCTGCGGCACGGCCGATGCCTGAATCGCCGCCGATGACGAGTGCCTTCCGCCTGTGAGCTTTCCCGCCCGCGATAACTCTGAGCGCGACCGGCTTGCGGCCCTCGGCTTCGATAAGGCCGATCACCTCCCTGGCATCCGCCTCTTTTGTACCCGACCTATTTGAGATCGGGTACCCCATTTCGGCTGCTCCCTAGACTTGCCGCAAACCGCCGTCAACGCATAGCTCAGCGCCAGCGATGTAGCTCGCGTCATCGCTCAGCAAGAACAAGGTGGCCGCCGCCACTTCTGAAGGCCGTGCCATACGACCCATCGGAATCGGAGCGACAATCGCCGCGCGAGTGTCTTCGGCGACAGCAGCCATCATATCCGTATCCGTGGGGCCGGGTGCGACGACGTTGACACGAATACCTTTGGGCGCGAGTTCTGCCGTCCAGGTTCTGGCGTATGATCGAACGGCCGCTTTGGTTGCGCAGTAGGTTCCGTAAGCCGCGTATCCCGCGCTCCCGGCGATGGACCCGACGAGAACGACCGAGCTGCCTTCTCTCATTGTGGGAAGAGCGGCCTGGAGTCCGAACACCATTCCCCGGACGTTGACGTCAAAGTGGCGGTCGAAGTGTTCCGGTGTAATCTCGGCGATCTGCGAAGGCTCGGAGAGACCCGCATTCAAGACAAGCGCGTCGATATGACCGTATGCTTTGCGTACTTTTTCGACAGCGAAGACCATGTCTTCCGGAGAGCTTGCGTCAGCGGCAAGACCGACCGCGCCATTGCCGATGTCCTTGGCCGCCTTTTCAGCATCTTCACCTCTTCGACTGGTGATGAAGACACATGCGCCTTCGGCAGAAAGTCGCTCTGCGATCGCCAGCCCAATACCCTTCGCGCCGCCGACAACCAGAGCCACTTTGTTGTTCATTCGAGCCATCGTGAATCCTTTCAAGAAATGGTCTCGATATGATATACGCTGGATATCTGATATCAATTACGCACCTGGAATAGACTAGATATGGACAAGTATACCGACCTGGAAGCCCTCTCTCATCGCGCGCTTTGCGACATGCCGCTGGTCCGTCCGGTGCTCGACAAGATTGCCGACAAATGGACAATACTGATATTGACCGTGATCTGTCCGAAACCTGCCCGCTTCAATGAACTCAAGCGGCGTCTCGATGGAATCACGCATAAGGCGCTGGCCGATGCCCTGAAGAGGCTTGAGCGGAATGGTCTTGTCACGAGGACGGTGCTCCCAACGCAGCCAATTGGCGTGGAATATGCAATCACTCCTCTAGGCCATTCACTGCGAGAGCCGTTTGAAGCACTATGCGCGTGGGCAGCGGCCAATGGCGACAAGGTCGAGGCGGCCACGCTACGCTATGACAACACGGGAAATCGTCGTTGACAGCGTCGCTATGTCCGCTTCCAGTATTCAGAGACTTGAGGTCTTGGCCCTCTTCGCCCAACCAGCCATTCAGGAATGAGATTAGCGGTCCGTTCTCTGTCTTCTTAGGTAGCCTAGATCGACAAGGCCCCCCAAGATCTGTTCGACGCCAGAATTTCAAGCAACCGTTCTGCGTCATTGGGACGTTGAAGGGCCGAGCGTGTCACAACCATCCGTTTCGGTTCGCATGAAGCCCGGGCGAATTAGAAATAAATGAGTCGGCGGAGTTACTTAGCGAAACAGCCTAGGCACCTGATTCGCTTCATCATTTGGCCGATAGTGCTTTAGTGGAGCCTAAATAACGTTCTTTATGCCGGCTTGACTCTTTTAAGTCTGCGGAACAAAAGAGGAACGTCAACAATTTTCGGGGACATGAAGTCCATGCAACGCGAGCCGAGGAGGTCCGTGAACGATGTCGCGCGCCACCAATCCTCGGGTCATCGAGGAACTCAGAGACCGTATCGCGCATCTTGAGGGGAGCGCGGCGAAAAAGGCCGTCGTGCTACCCTTCGGGGTTCGCGAGATGGATGAGCGGCTGCCAGGTGGCGGGCTGCCCTATGGTGCTTTGCATGAGATCGCCGGTGGCGGCGCCGGCACGGTTGACGGTGCGGCAGCCGCATTGTTCGCCGCCGGAATTGCCGCGCGCTCGAAGGGCAAGGTGCTTTGGTGCCTGACGAGACCTGATCTGTTTTTCCCCGCTATCGCCCAAGCAGGCTTGCATCCCGACCGCGTGATCTTCTGCGAAGGCGATAAGGAGGAGGACGTACTGGCGTCCATGGAAGAGGGGCTCTCCTTCGGTGGCTTGGCAGCAGTGGTCGGGGAGCTGGTCCGATTGCCGATGGTGGCATCCCGGCGGCTGCAGTTGGCTGCCGAAAAGACAGGCACCATGGGGCTCGTTGTCCGCAGGTGGCGGCGGCAAACGGAGGCGTCGGACTTCGGCAATCCGACAGCCTCGACGACACGATGGAGAGTGAGCGTGCTGCCGTCGGAGGAGTTGCCAGTCGCGGGCGTTGGCCGCCCGCGATGGCTGGCGGAATTGATGCGCGTGAAAGCAGGCGAGTGTGCTGAGTTCGAATTAGGAGCCTGTGATGCCAAGGGTCGTTTGTGTCTACTTCCCCACTCTGCCAACAGACCGGATACGTCGGCATGGAGAGGGAACCGTGCCAGCTGATCAGCCTCTTGTCGTTATCTCGAAATCGGGCTCGAAACGCTGGGTCTCGGCTGCCGACACTGCCGCGCGCAAACGTGGCCTTAAGCTCGGCATGCCGGCGAGCAAAGCCCAGGCCATTGTCGCCAACCTGACGATGATCGATGCCGATCCTGCCGCCGACGCCGCTGCGCTCGAACGCCTGGCGCTGTGGGCGCTGCGGCAATACAGCCCGGTCGTCGCCGTCGACGGCGTGGACGGTATCGTCATGGACACCGAAGGCGCCGATCACCTGCAGGGCGGCGAAAACCTGCTGATTTCCGGGGTGGTGAACGGGCTGAGAGCTCGGGGCCTGACCGCCCGCGCCGCTATCTCCGATACTTGGGGAGCAGCGCATGCGATCACCCGCGTGACATCGGCTGAAACGACGGTCGTCCCGGTGGGCGGCGTTGCGAAAGCGGTTACTGGCCTGCCGATCCACTGTCTGCGTCTCCCACCAGACACAATCCATGGGCTGCGGGTGATGGGGGTCGAGACCGTCGGTGAACTCTCCGCAATGCCGCGTGCCCCCGTAACGTTGCGATACGGTCCGGAAGTCGGCCGTCGGCTGGATCAGCTCTTTGGGCGAATGGCGGAACCCATCGAACCCTTGCGCACTCCGGAGCTTGTCGAGGCGGCGAGGAATTTTCAGGAGCCGATCGGCGCGGCGGAGACGATTGCCAAATATGTGCGCCGCCTGGTCGGCGAACTCACCTCCAAGCTGGAAGAGCGCGGCCTTGGCGTCAGACGTTCCGATCTTGTCATCCACCGCGTCGACAACACGCGGCAGTGTGTTCGAGCGGGGCTGGCAAAACCGGTCAGGGATCCCGCTCGGCTATCAAAGCTGCTTTGTGATCGCATCGAAAAGATTGACCCAGGTTTTGGGATCGAAAGGCTTGTGCTAGTCGCCATCTTGGCCGAACCGTTGGAGGAGCGACAGGTCGCGTCTTCACTCATCGAAGAACACGTAGTCGATGTCACGCCGCTCGTCGACATTCTCGGCAACCGGGGTCAGCGTCTCTACCGGGTCACGCCCGTCGCCTCCGACGTTCCCGAACGGTCGGTGATGCGGATAGGGCCCACGGCCGACGAAACCGGGGCGACATGGGCCGCCAAATGGCCACGGCCGTCTCGGCTGCTGGCCAACCCGGAACGGATCGACGTGACCGCTTTGCTCCCCGACCAGCCACCTGCCGTTTTCACCTGGCGCGGCAAGCGCCGGCGGGTGAAGCGGGCAGACGGACCGGAGCGTATTTTCGGAGAATGGTGGGTTCGACCCAGAGAACACAATGCGGTGCGGGATTATTTCGTCGTCGAGGACGAGGCCGGTGAACGCTACTGGGTGTATCGCGCCGGCGATGGCGTGGATACCGATACGGGCTCTCACCTCTGGTTTCTGCATGGGGTCTTCGGATGAGGTACGCCGAGCTTCAGGTCACCACACATTTTTCGTTCCTGCGGGGTGCAAGCTCGGCGGAGGAACTGTTCGCCACTGCGGCCGCCCTTGGGATCAATGCCTTGGGCGTTGTCGATCGCAACTCGCTCGCCGGGATCGTGCGCGCATGGGAAGCCGCTAAAACCACGGGCGTGCGGCTGGTTGTCGGCTGTCGTCTCGATCTCTCCGACGGCATGTCGATCCTGGTGTACCCGACCGACCGTCCGGCTTATTCGAGATTGACCCGCCTGCTTTCTCTCGGAAAGAGCCGGGGCGGCAAGGGCAAGTGCATCCTCGATCTTTCGGACGTTGAAGCCTATAGCGGCGGTTTGATCGCTGTCCTTATTCCTGATGAGGCCGATGAGACCACTGCAGGCCAGCTCAGGAAGATCGCTGCGATCTTCGCAGACAGGGCTTACGTCTCTCTCTGCCTGCGCCGTCGCCCGAATGATCGCCTGCGGCTTCACAATCTTTCCAACATGGCGGCCCGTCACAAGGTCAAAACGGTCATCACCAATGACGTCCTGTTTCACGATCCCAGTCGCCGGCAGCTGCAGGACATCGTCACCTGCATTCGCAACCGCACCACCATCGACAGCGTCGGCTTTGACCGCGAACGGCATGCTGACCGGTTCTTGAAGGCTCCGGAGGAAATGCATCGGCTGTTTTCGGAGTATCCGGAAGCGCTGGCGCGCACGCGCGAAATCGTCGACCGCTGTCGCTTCGACATGAGCGAGCTTCAGTATCAATACCCGGAAGAAGCCCTTGTGCCGGGCCTTGATGCCCAACAGTCGCTGACCAGGTTCGCCTGGGAAGGGGCCGCC
>Ga0307412_10002042_pt1 | contig 11205 bp, 13 predicted proteins | sample DK1Cmetagenome_3_FD_203823 | JGI IMG/M metagenome (GOLD analysis project Ga0307412, IMG submission 203823) | Maize rhizosphere microbial communities from greenhouse at UC Davis, California, United States - DK15-C-1 | ecosystem: Host-associated > Plants > Roots > Rhizosphere > Soil | place: USA...
AATCTTTCATCCCATCGGAATTATCGCGAATCGCGATATCCCGCGCGGCGTAGGAGGCGATCAATCAGGCGGCGTTCTTCGCTGGTCGGGCCGATGACGACAGGCGTGTCCGGCGCGTCAGTACGGCGGCCGAGCGGCGGACGCCGCGGCGGAACGATGGGAGAGAAACGCATGGGCATAGGCCTTGTCTGCGCGGCGTGGCGACCCACGCGCCGCAGAGGATTGGTCCCTGCCGCTCAGCCTGCGCCAACCATGGTTTCGCCTCTGCGAAAAAGCCTGGTTACTGCTTTCTTTCCGGTACGGTGAACGTGCCGGTCACGCGCCCGCCGGTGCCGCCCTGCACCGGATTGCCATCGGGGCCCCGTGCCGCGCCGCGTCCATCGACCGTCGCCCGCCCCGAATTCAGGTCGATCACCAGCCGCCCGCCGCGCAGGTGATTGCCGCGCTGGTTCAGCTGAACATTGCCGACCATCGTGATCAGCCGCCGGTCGAGATCGTAGATCGCGACATTGCCCGACGCGCGTTCGTCGCCCTTGGTCACCACGACCCCGCCGGTCGCGTCGATCCGGTTGATCTGGGTCCCGCCAACCCGGCTATAGGCGAGCGACATGCGCGGCGCGGTGACCGACAGACCCGCCTGTGTTATATGGACACCTCCCGCAAATATCGCGCGGTCGGCTCGGTCCTGCACTTCGATGTTGCCCGCATCGACATTGACCGGGGCATTGCTGTTATGGTTGGCGAGCGCCTGCGCCTGCGCGGTGTCGCCCGAACCCGTCGACATGAGCGCGAGGCCGGTCAGCGCGAAAGCCGCGCCCGCGAGTGCCATGCTTTTCATGGTCCAGAGGCGGTTCATTTGAGCACTCCCTGATTGATCCGCAGCCGCGCATTGCCCGACAGGCGGACGATCCGCTTGTCGAGATCGGCGTACAATTGGTTGGCCGAAAACGGCCCGATATTCAACGCGCCATTGACCCCGCCGCGTCCGACGAGGCTGCGGCTCTTCAGGTCGACCGCGACATTGCTGGCGTCGATGCGATAGCCGCCGGCGCTGCGCACCTTCACCGTGCCGGGCACGTCGACCTTTTCGGTGTCCATATTATAGGCGCCGTTCGCCGCGGCGATCGTCGCGGGGCCGTCGGCGAGCTTGATCGCGCCCGACAACTCGTTGATCTTTACGACGGGCTCGGCGCTCGACTGCTGGACCGCGCTGCCGGCGAGCAGCGCAAAGGGCTGTCCCTTCGAATCCTGGCCGCGATATTCGGCGCGCGTCACCTTCATCCGCTCCTTCGCCATCTCGACCTTGTCCTTGGCGAGCAGGAAGCTGATCTCGGTGCGCTGGGTGAAGGGCGAAAAGATCAGGATCGCCGCAACGACCCCGATGACGAGCGGCAGGCCATAGCGCAGGCTGCGCACGACCTTGTCGTGGCTCGACCCCTTGGCCGCCCACATCCGGCGCATCGTGCGATCAAGGTCGGCGCGTTCGGACATATTCTAGGCGATACCCCCAAACCGCATCCCCGAGCGAAGACGAGGGGCTCGTTCGAGCGAAGCGAGAACCGCGCCGCTGCAGCCTCGACTTCGCTCGGCATGGCCCCTCGTCTTCGCTCGGGGATGCGGATGAATTGATGGGAGCATCTGTTATTCCCGATTCGCTCAACTATGCGCGAAGATGTCGACCTCGGGCCAGCCGGCCAGGTCGAGCGCCGCGCGCGTCGGCAAAAAGTCGAAACAGGCCTGCGCCAGCCCGGTGCGCCCTTCGCGCGCCAGCCGGACGTCGAGCACCTCTTTCATCGCGTGCAGGAAGCGCACGTCGCTTGCCGCATAATCGCGCTGCGCTTCGCTGAGCTCGGCGGCGCCCCAGTCGCTCGACTGCTGCTGTTTCGACACATCCTGGCCGAGCAGTTCGCGCACCAGTTCCTTGAGCCCGTGGCGGTCGGTATAGGTGCGCACCAGCTTCGACGCGATCTTGGTGCAATAGACGGGCGCGGTCACCACCCCCAGCGCCTGTTGCAGCGCGGCGATGTCGAACCGGGCAAAATGGAACAGTTTCAACCGATTGGGATCGGTCAATATCGCCTTCAGGACCGGCGCGTCATAGGCGCTGCCGGGGTTGAAGCGGACCAGATGCTCGTCGCCCGACCCGTCGCTGATCTGAACGAGGCACAGCCGGTCGCGCAGCGGGTTGAGACCCATGGTTTCGGTATCGATCGCAACAGGCCCCGGGCCCAGCACGCCGTCGGGCAAATCTTCTTCGTGGAAATAGACACTCATCCGCCCGCCTTAGGCCAAGCCGCCGCGCCGCTCAATGACTGGTTTGTGCCGCGCTTTGCCGCCCGGTCGCGAGGCGCGGCAAAGCGCGTAGAATCCTGCAACAGCCGCTTGAATTTTCTGTTCGCAGCAACCCGTCAAATAGGTTATATATTGCGTCGTTAGCGGCACGGGGCGAGTCTGTGCCCGTGGTGAACTGCGTCCCCGTCCGGCGCAAAGAGCCGGCTGAATGGGTGATGGACGAAGCGAAAGCGACTATTAGACTATGAGTTTCAACAAGGATCGCCGCGGCCAGCGGGGGCGCGGCAAGCGCGATGATTTCGGCAATTTCGACAGCTTCGAACCTGCACCCTATGGCGGCGACAGCTATGGCGGCGGCAATCGTGGCGGTGGCTTCGGCGACCGCGGCGGTTTCGGCGGCGGTGACCGTTCGGGCGGCGGCTTCGGCGGTGGCGACCGTGGCGGCGGTTTCGGCGGCGGACGCGGCGGCGGCATGCCGGCGCAGGTCGTCGGCGAGGGCAATGGCACGGTGAAATTCTTCAACCCGTCGAAAGGCTTCGGCTTCGTCGCGCGCGACGATGGCGGCGAAGACGTGTTCGTCCACATCAGCGCGGTCGAACAGGCGGGGCTTCAGGGTCTCGCTTCGGGCCAACCGCTCGGCTTCACGCTCGTCGAACGCAATGGCAAGGTATCGGCCATCGATCTGAAGATCGAAGGCGAACCGATGCCGATCGAAGACAATGGCCCGCGCCGCGACGATCGCGGCGAGCGCCCCGGCGGTGCACCCGGCGGCGCCCGCGGCCGGCGTCAGCTGACCGGCGAACGCACCTCGGGTACGGTGAAGTTCTTCAACACCACCAAGGGCTTCGGCTTTATCGCACGCGATGACGGACAGGCCGATGCCTTCGTCCACATCAGCGCGGTCCAGCGCGCCGGCATGGTGGGTCTCGAAGAAGGCGACCGCGTCGCTTTCGATATCGAGGTCGATGATCGCGGCAAATTCGCCGCGGTGAACATCCAGCCGCATCAGGACTGATCGGCGGCACGACCGGAAAAACGAAAAGGGCGGCTCTCGGGCCGCCCTTTTTGTTTGATGGCGATGCCCGAACGTCCGCTTTCGGCCGAAAGCAGTCAATGATCGCCTTTACTTGCCGGAGAAAAGAACCGCGCCTCGACAAGCTCAGCCAAGCGGAATGGAAGGTTCGGCCTACTCCGCCGCCATCGCCATTTCGACCCGCTGCGGACCGCGGATCACCCCGCCCGGCGTCGGCCCCTGCATCGCGCCGTCCTTGAAGGTCACGACCCCCGACTTGATCGTCGCGACATAGCCGTCGGCCTTTTGCAGCAGGCGCTTGCCACGCGCGGGCAGATCGAACGCCAGCCACGGCTTGCCGAGCTTGATCTTTCCCAAGTCGATGACGTTCAAATCGGCGAGATAGCCCGGCGCGAGCACGCCGCGATCCTCGAGCCCATAGAGCAAGGCGGTGTCGCGGCACTGGCGCTTGACCGCATGTTCGAGCGCGATGCGCTTGCCCGCACGGTCGCGCACCCAATGCTGGAGCATGAAGGTCGGCGACGCGGCGTCGCAGATCGTCCCGCAATGCGCCCCGCCATCCGACAGGCTGTTCACCGTGTCGTCGGCCGCCTGCAGATCCTCGAGGAAATTGAGGTTGCCGTCGCGGTAATTCAAAATCGGGAAATAGATGAAGCCCTTGCCGTCGTCCTTCATCAGCAGCTCATAGGCATATTCGGACGGCGAGACGCCCGCCGCCGCGGCACGGCCCGCAATGCTTTCGTCCATGCGCGGTTCGTAATTGAAATCGGGGTCCATCTCGAAATGGACCGGCCAGCCCTCGGCGACGATCTTCAGGAAGTCGAGGATGTCGCTTTCGGGCCAGACATTCGCTTCCGAAATCATCCGCGCCTTGAACGCCGGGTCTTTCAGCTTCGCGAGCTGCTCGGCCCACGGCAGGTCGATGATCTCGTTCCACGCGGGCTTGAAGCGGAACGGGTGCACCGTCCCCTGCCACGCCATGATGATGCCGTTGCCGCGTAGCGCGATCTGCGCGACGATGTTCGCGCCGGTCGCATTCTGCTTCCGCATTTCCGCAATCTGTTCTTCGAGCGGCAGTTCCTTGGCGATCGACTGGAGCGCGGCGAAGGTCACCGGCAGCCCGGTCTCGCGGCTCAAATCGCCCATCCACTGGAATTCGTTCCACTCGCGCTTCATGTCGCTCGCCATTTCGAACACGCCGTAACCGACGCGGCCCATCGCGCGCCCGATCGCGATCAGCTCCTCGGCGGTCGCGGTGGTGCCGGGGACGAGTTCGCCGTCGATCGATTTGTGGAGCACGGTGCGGCTGGTCGAGAAGCCGAGCGCACCCGCGCGCACGCCTTCCTCGACGATGCGCGACATCTCCGCGATGTCCGCCTCGGTCGGAATCGCGCCGGGTTTCTCGCGGTCGCCGAGCACATAGGCGCGCACCGCGCCGTGCGGGACGTGGCACGCGACATCGACGGTGCGCGGCAGCTTTTCGAGCGCGTCCATATATTCGGGGAAGGTTTCCCAATCCCACGACATGCCCTCGGCCAGCGCAGTGCCCGGGATGTCCTCGACGCCTTCCATCAGCGAAATCAGCCAGTCGTGGCGGTCGGGTTTCGCGGGGGCGAAGCCGACCCCGCAATTGCCCATCACGACGGTGGTGACGCCGTGCCAGCTCGACGGCGCCATTTCGGCGTCCCACGTCGCCTGCCCGTCATAATGGGTGTGAACGTCGACGAAGCCGGGGGTGACGATCTTGCCGCTCGCGTCGATTTCTTCGCGCCCGGCACCCAGGTTCTCGCCGACCGCGACGATGCGGTCGCCATCGACCGCGACATCCGCGACAAAGGGGGTTCCGCCCAACCCATCGACGACGGTGCCGCCGCGAATCACCAGATCATGCATCTCCGCTCTCCCGAATCCTTGGTTCGATTTTTAGTTTCATGAAGAAACCTATCATCAAAATCGTGAGATGCAAATAAGCGCGCAGGGCGTGCGGCAAGCCGCTATGGTGACGGGATCGAAGCAATGGGAGTCGCTGCCATGATCCGCTCGCTTACCCTCGCCATCCTCCTTGCCGCCGCCGGCCCGCTCGCCGCACAGCCGGCCACCCCGGCGGCGCCCGCCACCTCGGCGCCGATCGACTACAGGCCCGCGATCGCCGACGCCGCGCGGCCGGCGACCGACCGCGAACGCGACGCGGTGCGCAAGCCCGCCGAGCTGCTGGAATTCGCGCAAGTCGCCCCCGGCGAACAGGTCGGCGATTTCGTCATGGGCGGCGGCTATGTCACCCGGCTTCTCGCCGCCGCGGTCGGGCCCGCGGGGCGCGTCTTTGCCTTCCAGCCCGCCGAATTCATCGCGTTCAAGAAACAATATGGCGACGATCAGGCCGCAGTCGATGCCGCCTATGCCAATGTCGATGCGGTCGCCGGCCCGTTCGCCGCGCCGGCCTTTACGACGCCGCTCGACACGATCATCACCGTGCAGAATTTCCACGACCTGTATCTGAAGCCCTTCCCCGCGGGGACGGGCGACAAGGCGAGCGCAGCGCTGTTCGCGGCGCTGAAGCCCGGCGGGACGCTGGTGGTGGTCGATCACAGCGCCGCCGACGGCAGCGGCACGACGCTATCCGACAGCCTGCATCGCATCGACAAGGCGGCGGTCGTCGCCGCGCTCACCAAGGCGGGTTTCACGCTCGACGCCGAAAGCGATCTCTATAAGCACGCCGAAGACCCGCGCACCGCGAACGTGTTCGACGCGGCGATCCGCGGCAAGACCGACCAGTTCGCGCTGCGGTTCAGGAAGCCGGGATAAGCCGAGGCAGGTCCAATATGGCCCCCGACGGGAAGAGACACGCCGACCGCTTTCGAGCGGATGCGGACGTCGCGCCTATTAAGCCCCTCCCCTTCAGGGGAGGGGTTATATGGGCGTAACGGCAGCTCACCACCCTAAAACCGACATACGCCGCTCGAAAAGAACGCTTTCCTACATTATTCGGCTGTGCCAGCCTTCGTCCCGGCTCTTTGAATGGGTGGATCATGCGGCTGGCTCGCGCGAGCGGTCACGGCCGGGCGCATTGGGCGCGTCCAGCACGCCGCGAGAGTGAGATCGGGGAGTGCACAAGGCTGAACTTTCCTGAACTTTGGAAAGGATCACCCGGCCCTCGCACCGACCCGATCCTCGATCCAACCCGGGGCGACGAGAGAAGGCACGGCAGATATCCGCCTCGAAGCGGCCCCATCTCCCGAAGCTGCGAGAATTTTTGACCCTAATCCAGAGCCGCAGCGAGCCGCTGACGCAGCGCGATGAGCGCCTCGACCGAAACGCCCGCTCCCTCGCGTGCCGCGCCGTTTCCGGAAGCAGGCGCTGGGGCAGAGGCAATGCCCCCTACTGGCCTCGCCTGCCCGTCGGACAGCGCCTTGCGCGCGCCCTCGACGGTGAAGCCCTGCACATGCAGCAGATGGTAGATCCGCTCGGCAAGCGCAACATCCTCGGCGCGGTAATAGCGGCGGCGGCCCGAACGCTGGAGCGGTTTCAACTGGGGAAAGCGTGTTTCCCAATATCGCAGCACATGCGTCGGGACCCCGATGCGCTCGGCGAGTTCGCCGATGGCAAGCATCGCGCCGCTCGCCTTGCCGGCGGCAGCAACGCGATCGTCAGGACCGGACATGGCCGAAGCCCGGATTATTTGCCGGCGACGCGAGCACGCATCGTCTGGCTGGCGCGAAAGGTCATCACCCGCCGCGGCAGGATCGGCACCTCGATACCGGTTTTGGGATTGCGGCCGATCCGCTGCGCCTTGTCGCGCAGGACAAAGGTGCCGAAACCCGAAATCTTCACATTCTGCCCGTCGGCCAGCGCGTCGGACATATGGTCGAGAATCGATTCGACGATCGCCGCCGACTCGTTGCGCGACAATCCGATCTGCTGGTTGATCCGTGTCGCGATGTCGGCGCGAGTAAGTGTCCCTGCGGTCATGATCTTCCCTTCCCCCTCCTGAAGCGGATGACAAACGAGTCCCGGACAGCCCCCACCGTCGCGAGTCCCGAGCGCCCGTTGTAACAAAAGCGAATTAATCCGCCAAACTGAAACGGATGGAGCGAGAAGTTCATGCGGTGAGTGCATCGGCGGCCGCGAAAGGCGCCGCACTCAAACGCGCAGGACCGCCGCCCCCCAGGTAAAACCGCCGCCCATCGCCTCGAGCACCACCAGATCGCCGCGCTTGATCCGTCCGTCGCGCACCGCGAGGTCGAGCGCGAGCGGCACCGACGCCGCCGACGTATTGGCGTGCTGGTCGACCGTCAGCACGACGCGTTCGGCCGGAAGCCCCAGCTTTTTCGCGGTCGCGTCGATGATCCGCTTGTTCGCCTGATGCGGCACGACCCAGTCGATCTGGTCGGGCGACAGCCCGACGTCGGCCATCACTTCGCCGAGCACCGACGCGAGGTTGGTGACGGCATGGCGAAAGACTTCGCGCCCCTGCATGCGGACATGGCCGACCGTCCCAGTCGTCGACGGGCCGCCGTCGACATAGAGCATGCCCGAATATTTGCCCTCGGCATGCAGCCGCGTCGCAAGGATGCCCCGGTCGTCGTCCACATCCTTCGCCGACAGCACGACCGCCCCCGCCCCGTCGCCGAACAGCACGCACGTCGTGCGGTCTTCCCAGTCGAGGATGCGGCTGAAGGTTTCGGACCCGATCACCAGCGCATGCTTCGCCGCGCCGGTGCGCAGCATCGAATCGGCGACCGACATCGCATAGAGGAAGCCCGAGCAGACCGCGGCAACGTCGAACGCGATACAGTCGGGCGCGCCGAGCAGCGCTTGCACCTTCGTCGCGCTCGCGGGAAAGGTGTTGTCGGGGGTCGCGGTCGCGACGATGATCAGCCCGATGTCGGCGGGCTCGAGCCCCGCCGCCGCCAGCGCTTCCGCCGCCGCCGCCGCGCCCAGGGTCGCGGTCGTCTCGTCGGGTTCGGCGATATGGCGAAAACGGATGCCTGTACGCTCGACGATCCACTCGTCGCTGGTCTCGACACGCTCCGCCAGTTCGGCGTTCGACACGCGGGTGCGCGGCAGCGCCGAGCCGGTGCCGGTCAGGATTGCGCGAAGCGTCATGCCGCGTCGCCGCGGCGGAAATTGGCGAGATCGTCGGTCACCTGGCGCGTAATGTCCTTTTCGATCAGCTCGGCGCACAGGTGGACGCAATTGGCGACCCCTTTCGCGTCGGCGCTGCCATGGCTCTTCAGCACCACGCCATTCAGGCCCAGGAACACCGCGCCATTATGGTTGTTGGGGTCGAGATGGTGGCGCAGCAACTCGGTTGCGGGGCGCGAGATCAGGAAACCGATCTTCGAGCGGGCCGAGCTCGTAAAGGCGCGGCGCAGCAGGTCGGTCACGAAGCGCGCCGTGCCCTCGATCGTCTTCAATGCGATATTGCCCGAGAAACCGTCATGGACGATCACATCGACGTCGCCGCGCGACAATTTATCGCCTTCGATAAAGCCGGTGAATTCCATCGGCAGGCCCTTCGCCGCGCGCAGCAGGGCGGCGGCATCGCGAATCTCGTCGGTGCCCTTCAGTTCCTCGGTGCCGATGTTGAGCAGCGCGACGCGCGGCCGCTCGAGCCCCATCGCGGTGCGCGCATAGGCCGCGCCCATCACCGCGAACTGGGTCAGGTTGGTCGCGTCGCACTCGGTGTTCGCGCCCAGGTCGAGCATCACGACGTCATTGTCGCCCAGCGTCGGCAGCAGCGCGGCGAGCGCCGGCCGGTCGATCCCCGGCATCGTGCGCAGCGCCAGCTTCGCCATCGCCATCAGCGCGCCGGTGTTGCCCGCCGACACCGCGCCGCCGGCATCGCCGCGCTTCACCGCGTCGATCGCGAGCCCCATCGAGGTGCTCTTCGCCTTGCGGATCGCCTGGCTCGGCTTGTCCTCGCCCGACACCACGCCGTCGGTGTGGATAATCTCCGACGCGGCACGCAGATTGGGGTGGTTTTCGAGCGCCGCCTTGATCTGCGCCTCGTCGCCGACGAGGATGAAACGCAGCCCGTCATGCTTGTGGCGCGCCATCGCGGCGCCGGCGAGCATCATGCGCACGCCGACGTCACCGCCCATCGCATCGATTGCGATTCGCGGTGTCAGTGCCATTTAATGCCCTCCGGCTGAATTTTTACGCGCCGACCGACACCACTTCACGGCCGTTATAATGGCCGCAGGCGTTGCAGAGGTTGTGCGGGCGCTTGAGCTCGCCGCAATTCGGGCATTCCTGATAGGCTTCGACCTTCAGGCTGTCGTGGCTGCGACGCATGCCGCGCTTCGAGGGCGAGGTTTTTCGCTTGGGGACGGCCATGATATTTCCTGCATATTAAAATGTTTATACGAATCGGCAACCCGGACTTGTCGCTTCCGTTACCGGAAATAACTGGCCCGCCCGCCGTGCCGAAGCATGTTTTCTGCCATAAAATGGCTGAAAAATCTTCCGCCGGAAGGTGCCTCAACGCCTGATGGTGTCGGGTGCCGGATCGGGCGCGGCTATAGCGTTTTTGCCCGCAAAGGCAAGCCCCATAACCCGCGCGCGCTGCTTGCCCAAGCGCGCGGGCGATGCCACACCCGCGCATCGCCGGGCGGAATGCCGCACCGGCCGACAATGGGGGATGCCGATATGATAATGTTGCCGATCAGCCTGACCATCGCCGCGGGCGCCGCGCTGCTCAATCTCTGGCTCTCGCTCCGCGTCGGACGCATACGGTCGCAAGAGAAGATCTTCGTCGGCGACGGCGGAAACGAGGCGGTGATCCGCCGCATGCGGGCGCACAGCAATTTCGTCGAGAACACCGCCTTCGTGCTGATCCTGCTCGCGCTGGTCGAGCTCGGAATCGGATCGTCGATGTGGCTGTGGGGCGCGGGCGCGCTCTACCTCGTCGGCCGCATCCTGCACGCGCTCGGCATGGACGGGATGATGTGGGGGCGCATGGCGGGCACGGCGATCACGATGGTGACCCAGATCGGCCTCGCGATCACCGCCCTCGTCGCCGTCTATATGACCCCGGTGAGCTTCACATCGAGCGCGGTGACCGAGACGATAGTGCTGGAAGCAAAGTGACGCCCGGTCCTCTCCCGCGGGAACGGGGCTCAGCCCCCCAGCGCCATATCGCTGACAAAGGGGTTCGTCCGCCGCTCGTGCGCGAAATTGCTGTGCGGGCCGTGCCCCGGCAGGAAGGTCGTGTCACCGCCGAGCGGCCACAGCTTCTGCGTGATCGAATCGAGCAATTGCTGGTGATTGCCGCGCGGAAAGTCGGTGCGGCCGATCGATCCCTGGAACAGCACGTCGCCGACCACCGCAAGCTTCGACGGCGCATGGTGGAAAACGACATGTCCCGGCGTGTGCCCCGGGCAATGGATGACGTCGAGCGTCAGATTGCCCACCGTCACCGTGTCGCCGTCGACGAGCCAGCGATCGGGTTCGAAAATCTCGCCGGTCATGCCGAAGCGCGCGCCGTCCTCGCCAAGCCGTTCGATCCAGAAACGGTCGTCCTCGTGCGGCCCCTCGATCGGCACGCCCAGTTCCTTCGCGAGCACGCCCGCCTGCCCGCAATGGTCCATATGGCCATGGGTGACGAGGATCTTCTCGACCTCGACCCCGGTCTGCCGCGCCGCTTCCTTCAGCTTGTCGAGGTCGCCGCCGGGATCGATGAACGCCGCCTTGTTGGTCTCGGTGCACCACATCAGGGTGCAATTCTGCTCGAAGGCGGTGACGGGTACGATCGCGGCGCGCATCGGGGGGGTGGGAGCGTTCATGCGGCTCGATGTGGGCAAAGCGGGCCTGTTTGGCAAGGGTGGGCCGGCCGGATGACCGATTGCGGCCGGTTGCGGACATTTCTTCTCCCCTCCCGC
>Ga0307412_10002046_pt1 | contig 11192 bp, 11 predicted proteins | sample DK1Cmetagenome_3_FD_203823 | JGI IMG/M metagenome (GOLD analysis project Ga0307412, IMG submission 203823) | Maize rhizosphere microbial communities from greenhouse at UC Davis, California, United States - DK15-C-1 | ecosystem: Host-associated > Plants > Roots > Rhizosphere > Soil | place: USA...
CAGCGCACGCATCGTGGGCAGGACGTCTTCGGCCGCGCCGTGCGCGACGATCTCGTCTTTCAGGAACACCGTAAGCGTCATGGATAACCTCCGTTGGGAGGTGCATATATAACCCGGATGAAAATAATCAATTGTGTCCGGGTAAATTACCCGCCCGCGACCCAGAGCGCGAGCGTGAGGTATTTCTCGCGCAGCCATTCGACCGGCGGCCAGACGACGGTCTCGATGATCCCGCTGTCGGGGAAGGCCCAGGTGATCGCGATCAGCGCGATCAGCAGGAACATGCCGACCTGCTGCAGCCGCGCGTATTGCGCCGCCATCGACCGCGGCAGCAGCCCCTCGACGATATGCGAGCCGTCGAACGGAGGAATCGGCAGCAGGTTGAACAGCGCGAGGAAGATGTTGATGACGATGAAATAGTTGAGCCCCGTCAGCACCCATTCCATCGCGCCGCTGGGCGGCAGCGTCAATGTCGTGGCGACCAGCCCGAGCGCGATCGCGCCCACGCCCGCGAGCAGGAGGTTGCTCCCCGGCCCCGCAGCCGCCACCGCCATCATCCCGTAGCGCGGGTTGTCGAGCCGGTTCTTGCGCACCGGCACGGGCTTGGCCCAGCCGAACACCGGCCCGCCGAACAGAGCCAGCGCGCCGGGCACGATCAGCGTGCCGACCGGATCGACGTGGCGGATCGGGTTGAGCGACAGCCGCCGCTGCTCCTTCGCCGTGGGGTCGCCGAGCGCCAGCGCGGTCCATCCATGCGCAACTTCGTGGAATACGATCGCGATCACCAGGCAGGGGATCAGGATGGCGGCTAAAATGAGGGTGTCCGTCATGGCGGGTAGATAGTCGTTCCCGAGCCGGAAAACATCCCGCTCATATCGGATAAGATGGGATCGGCCGATCAGGAAGCAGAGTCGAGCGCCTCCGAGAAATGCCGGCGGCACAGCGCGACGTAGCGGTCGTTGCCGCCGATCTCGGTCTGCGCGCCATGCCTGACGGCGGCGCCGCTCGCGTCCACGCGCACATTCATTGTCGCCTTGCGGCCGCAGTGGCACACGGCCTTGAGCTCGACCAGCGCGTCGGCGATCCCGAGCAGCACGGCGGAGCCGGGAAACAGCTCGCCCTGGAAGTCGGTCCGCAGACCATAGCAGAGCACCGGGATATTCGCCTCGTCCGCCAGCCGCGCGCATTGCCAGACCTGCGCCCGCGTCAGGAACTGCGCCTCGTCGATCAGCACGCAGCCGAGCGGTTCCGCCTTGTGCGTCGCAGTCACCCGCTGCCACAGGTCGGTCTCGGCGTCATAGCGCTGCGCATCCGCGCCGAGCCCGATGCGGCTCTCGATCGCCTGATGCTCGCCCCGGTCGTCGAGCGCGGCGGTCCACAGCATCGTGTGCATGCCGCGCTCGCGATAGTTGAAATCGGCCTGCAGCAGGGTGGTCGATTTCCCCGCGTTCATGCTGGCGTAGTAGAAGTAGAGCTTGGCCATGTCCGCTGGCTAGGCATCCGGCGGTCGGCTGCCAATCGCGGCGCCGCGATTGCTCACAGTTCCAGCAGCCAGCTCTCGCTCAGTTCGGGTTTGCCGAAGTCGTCGTGGGTATGGGTCTCGACGATGCGATAGCCTTCGGCGGCGTAGATCCGCCGGGCGCTTTCAAGCACGGCGTGAGTCCAGAGCACGATCCGGCGGTAGCCTGCCTCGCGCGCGAACGCCGTGCATTGCTTCACCAGCGCCTGCCCGACGCCCATCCCGCGCGCCTCAGGCTCGACGTAGAGCAGGCGGAGACGGGCGGTCTCGGTGGCGTCCTCCACGAGAAATACCGAGCCCAGCATTCGTCCCTCGCACTCCGCAATCCAGCACTGCTCGCGCTGCGGTTTGAAGTCGCGCAGGAATGCGGCCGTGATCTCACCGATCAGCGCCTCCATGCCGCGCCCCCAGCCGTAGCCTTCGTGATAGAGGATCGACTGCCGCGCAGTGATCAGGCCCATGTCGCCGGGGCGGAACGTGCGAAGCGACCATTCGCCGGGCGCGGTGCCGAACAGGAGCATGCCGGCTTCCCCCAGCAGCGTGCCAAGACGCCGTGCGCCATCTTCGCCGAGCGATGCGATCATGTGCGCCGTCTGTGCCGCCGTGGTCCGGTCGAGTTCCGCATAGGCGGCGCGCCCCGCGGTCGTTAGCGAGAGCGGCCGCTCCCGCGCATCCTTCCCGCGCCCCCGCTCCACGAACCCGCGCCGAAGCAGGCGCGCGACGATGCGGCTGAGATAGCCGGGGTCGAGCCGCAGCGCGCCGCCAATGTCGCGCGCCAGAACGGGTTCTCGCTGGACGATCTCGTAAAGGACCCGCGCTTCCACCACCGACAGGTCGCTGCCCATGTAACGCGGCTCGAGCAGACCCATCAGTTGCGAGAAATCGCGGTTGAACGCCCGCACGCGGGGGATGATCGGATCGATCGAGGGAAGAGCCTCATGTTCCATGCCTCACTCGTCGCAGCAGGTAGTTGCTTCTGTCAAGTATTGGTGCATTGCGGATGACCCGAGGAGAGGGCATGGAAAATACGTGATCGCGCCCTTGGAGCAGGCGGCGGGGAACTGGCTCGCCCGCTCGCGCGGCGAGTCAGTCCTCGCCCAGGTCCCGCGCCACTTTGGGATCGTTCAGCAGCCGCTCGATCCGCTCGGCTTCGTCGAAGCTCTCGTCGGGCTTGAACTGCAGCTTGGGCGCGAACTTGAGGCCGAGCCGCTTGGCGACCTCGCGCTGGAAGAACGCGGTGTTGGTGCGCAGCGCCTTCAGCACCGCCGCCTCGTCCTCGCCCAGCAGCGGCTTCACATAAGCCGCCGCGTTCCGGAGGTCCGGGGTCATCCGCACTTCGGTGACGCTGACGGTGGTCGCCGACAGCGTGTCGTCATGCACCTCGCCGCGCGCGAGCAGTTCCGACAGGATATGCCGCACCCGCTCCCCCACCTTGAGGACGCGGACCGACTGCTGTTCGGGGGTGGATTGATTGCGGGCCATATTGAAAATCGCGGTCAAATGTGTATAGGTTTGCTCGTTACTACGGCTGAAGCTTCCATACTTCACCTTCCTGGGCTCGGATGTTGCCGCATCCGGGCCCAAATTCGTATTGGAGGCGACGTTGCCGCGCCGACCTCCTCACCGGTTACTTGCGGCTCAGCTCAATCAGCTTCGCTACAAGTCCGACGAAAGCCACGACGAACGTGGCCACGCCGAGAACCAGAGTTACTACGAGTTCTGCTCCCAATAAAATCACCTGCCTTTCCGCCGCAGTTGCGACATGCAGCGGTAAGGCAGATTTTTATTGCTCCGGATAGCGCAGAATTTGAGCCGATTCCGATCAATCTCCTGAGACTTACAACGTCCGTTCGCGCTCCTCGACCTCGAACACTTCGAGGTGGTCGCCCGGCTTGATGTCGTTCGTATCGCTGAGCACCACGCCGCATTCGAGGCCGGCGCGGACTTCGTCCACGTCGTCCTTGAAGCGCCGCAGCGAGGCGATGGTCGTCGCGCTGACGATGACGTCCTCGCGCGTGAGGCGCGCGTGGAGGCCCTTGCGGATGACGCCTTCGAGCACGAGGAGGCCGGCGGCCTTGTCCTTCTTGCCCGCGGGGAACACCTGCTTGACCTCGGCGCGGCCGACGACATGCTCGATCCGCTCGGGGCCGAGCTCGCCCGCCATCTCCTTCGCGATCTCCTCGGTCAGGTGATAGATGACGTCGTAGTACATCATCCGCACCTTCTCGCGCTCGACGAGCTGGCGCGCCTTGGCATTGGGCCGCACGTTGAAGCCGAGGATCGGTGCCTTCGAGGCGGCGGCGAGTTGCACGTCGCTTTCGGTGATCGCACCCACGCCCGCATGCAGCACGCGGACTTTGATGAGATCGTTCGAAAGGTTGTGCAGCGCCGAATTGATCGCCTCCACGCTGCCCTGCACGTCCGCCTTCACCACCACCGGGAATTCGATGACGTTCGACTGGAGATTGCTGAACATCGTGTCGAAGTTCGTCGGAGCGAGCGCGGTGCGCTTCTCGGTCGCCTTCTCCTGGCGGTACTGCGCAACCTCGCGGGCACGCTGCTCGTTCTCGACCACGGTGAGCTGGTCGCCCGCCATCGGCACGCCGCCGAGGCCGAGGACCTCGACCGGCATCGAGGGGCCGGCTTCCTTCACCTGCTTGCCCTGATCATCGACCAGCGCGCGCACGCGGCCGCTCTGGGTGCCGACGACGAAGGTGTCGCCGCGCCGGAGCGTGCCGCGCGTGACGAGCACGGTCGCGACCGGGCCGCGGCCCTTGTCGAGCTGCGCCTCGATCACCGTGGCCTCGGCCGCACGGTCGGGGTTGGCCCTGAGTTCGAGCAGTTCGGCCTGAAGCGCGATCTTCTCGAGCAGCTCGTCGAGCCCGATCTTCTTGAGCGCGGAAATCTCCACGTCCTGCACGTCGCCCGACATCTCTTCGACGACCACCTCGTGCTCGAGCAGGCGTTCGCGGATCCGCTGCGGATTCGCGTCTTCCTTGTCGACCTTGTTGATCGCCACGATCATCGGCACGCCCGCGGCCTTTGTGTGATTGATGGCCTCGATCGTCTGCGGCATGATCCCGTCGTCGGCTGCGACCACCAGCACGACGATATCGGTCACATTGGCGCCGCGCGCCCGCATCTCGGTGAAGGCGGCGTGGCCCGGCGTGTCGAGGAAGGTGATCCTGTCGCCGTTCTTGGTCTTCACCTGATAGCTGCCGATGTGCTGGGTGATGCCGCCGGCTTCGCCCTTCACGACGTTGGTGCCGCGCAGCGCGTCGAGCAGCGAGGTCTTGCCGTGGTCGACGTGGCCCATGATCGTGACCACTGCCGGGCGCGACTGGAGCGCCTCGTCCGGATCGACGTCCACGGTCGTGTCGATATCGACGTCGCTCTCGCTGACGCGCTTGATGTTGTGGCCGAACTCCTCGACCAGCAACTCGGCGGTGTCCTGGTCGATCGTCTGGTTGACGGTGACCATCATGCCCATGTTGAACAGCGCCTTCACCAGGTCGGCGCCCTTCTCGGCCATGCGGTTGGCGAGTTCCTGCACGGTAATCGCCTCGGGCACGACGACATCGCGCACCTGCTTCTCGCGCGGCTTCGAGGGCCCGCCGTGGAGACGGCGTTCCTTCTCGCGCGCACGCTTGAGCGCGGCGAGCGAGCGCGCACGGCGCCCTTCGTCCTCGTTGAGCGCCTTGGTGACGGTGAGCTTGCCCGAACGGCGCTTGTCGACGCGCTCCGTGGCAGCACCGCCACCGCCGCCGCGCTTCTCGTCCTTCTTCTTCTTTTCCGGCTTCTTCGGCTCGGGGCGCGCGACCGGCGTGAAGCGGCGCGGTGCGGGCGCCGCAGCTTCGGAAGACGACGACGGCTGAGACTCGGACGTGGCCGGTGCCTCTTCCGCGCCATCTTCACCGGATGCAGGCGCAGGCGTGGGCGCAGCAGCTTCCTCGGCAGCGCGCTTCTCCGCTTCCTCGGCTGTCCTGCGGTTCTCCTCCGCGCGGCGCTTCTCGTCCTCGGCCGCCTGACGCGCGGCCGCGTCGTCGCGGCGGCGTGCCTCTTCGGTGAGGCGCAGGCGCTCTTCCTCGGCCTCGCGCTGAAGGCGCGCGACGCGTTCCTGCGGGGTCTCGCCCGCAGGCGCCTTCTTCGGCGCGGGCTTCTTCGCGACCGGCTCCGGCGCAGGAGGCGGCGGAGGGGGTGGCGGCGGAGGGGGCGGAGGCGGCGCCGCTTCGCCCGGCTTGACGAGCTTGCGGCGGCGCTTCACCTCGACCGCGACCTTGTTGGTACGGCCGTGGCTGAAGGTCTGCTTGACCTCGCCCGCGTCCACCGACCTCTTCAGGCCGAGCGGTTTGCGGGGGCGCTGGTTGTCACTATCGCTCATAAAACTCGTCAATCCTTCAAATCAATCAGCTTGTCCCCGGTCGAGACCGGGGATCGCGGCGAACCGGAGCCCGGTTCACCGTCATCGTCGGCAGCCGCAAGGCCCCTGAAATGCAACAGGCGCGCGAGGATCGCTCGGATCCGCTCGGCCGCAGCATCACCGGCCAGCGCCAAGTGGACGACATTGTCGCGGCCCAATGCCACAGACAGCGCCGCCCGGTCCAGTGGCAAGCGGATGCCCCTCTCGCCGGTCCCTCCCGCCTCGCGCCCGACGCGCCAGGCCTGGTCGAGCTTCTTGGTCCCGTCCTCGCTGGCGTCCGCGGCGTGGAGCAGCAGAGCCACGCGGCCGCTGCGCGCGTGCTCGGCGATCCGATCGGACCCCAAGATAAGCTTTCCCGCGCGCATTTCGAGCCCCAGCCGGTCGAGCAGCACGCGCACCAGCGCATCGTCGACCTTCTGCGGCAGGTCCTCGGGCACGGTCAGCGGCGCGCCCTTGAACGCGCGCGCCAGCGCTCCGCGCAGCCGGCCTTTCGCCACCGCGCCTTCGAGTGCCGCGCGGGTGACGCCGATCCAGGCACCGCGGCCGGGGGCCTTGGCGAGCGGATCGGGCAGCACCAGGCCGTCCGGCGAGATCGCGAGACGGATCAACGCGTCGCGCGCGCCATGCTCCCCGGAGAGGATGCATCGCCGCTCCGGCGCGGATTTCCCCGCGCCGGCGGCGTCAGCGATGTCGGACGTCAGGCGCTCATTGTTCGGAGTCCGCATCGGCGGCCTCCTCGGTGACGGGTTCCTCGGCAGCAGGCGCGCGAGTGGGTTCGTCGGCCGCCGGAGCGGGAGCCGGTTCTTCGTCCTCGAACCAGTGCGCGCGGGCGGCCATGATGATCTCGTTGCCCTGCTCTTCGCTCAGGCCATATTCGCCGAGTACGCCGCCCTTGTCCTGCTCGCGGGCCGGGGGGCGCCGGGTGGGCGGACCATCGGTGTTGTTGCGGCGGCGCGGGGCTTCGCGCTTCTTCGCGATCAGCTCGTCGGTGGCGAGGTCGGCCAGATCGTCGAGCGTCTTGATGCCGGCCTTGCCCAGCGTGACCAGCATCTGCTCGCTCAAGTGCGGGATCTCGGCCAACGCATCGTCGACCCCGAGTTCGCGGCGTTCGGTGCGCGCGGCTTCCTCGTGCCGCTCGATCGCCTCGAGCGCGCGGCTCTGCAGCTCTTCGGCGAGCTCGTCATCGAAGCCTTCGATCGAGGCAAGCTCGTCCAGCTCCACATAGGCCACCTCGTCGAGTTCGGCGAAGCCTTCGGCCACGAGAAGCTGCGACAGCGTCTCGTCGACGTCGAGCTCTTCCTCGAACATCTTGGAGCGTTCGGCGAACTCCTTCTGCCGCTTCTCGCTCGCCTCTTCCTCGGTCATAATGTCGATCTGGTGACCGGTGAGCTGGCTGGCGAGGCGCACATTCTGGCCGCGGCGGCCGATCGCGAGGCTGAGCTGGTCGTCGGGCACGACGACTTCGATCCGCCCTTCGTCCTCGTCGAGCACGACGCGGCTGACCGTGGCGGGCTGGAGCGCGTTGACCACGAAGGTCGCCGTGTCCTCGCTCCAGGGAATGATGTCGATTTTCTCGCCCTGCAGTTCCTGCACCACGGCCTGGACGCGGCTGCCCTTCATGCCGACGCAGGCGCCGACCGGGTCAATGCTCGAATCGCGGCTGATCACACCGATCTTGGCGCGGCTGCCCGGGTCGCGGGCGGCGGCCTTGATCTCGATGATGCCGTCGTAGATCTCGGGCACTTCCTGCGCGAACAGCTTCTTCATGAACTCGGGGTGCGCGCGGCTGAGGAAGATCTGTTGTCCGCGGTTGTTGCGCTCGACCTTGGTGATCAGCGCACGCACGCGCTCGCCGACGCGGGCGGCCTCGCGCGGGATCTGCTGGTCGCGGCGGATGACGCCTTCGGCCCGGCCGAGGTTGACGATCACGTGGCCGAATTCGACCGACTTGATCACGCCGGTGATGACTTCGCCCGCGCGGTCCTTGAATTCCTCGTACTGGCGCTCGCGCTCGGCATCGCGGACCTTCTGGAAGATCACCTGCTTGGCGCTCTGCGCGTCGATACGGCCGAGATCGACCGGCGGCAGCGGGTCGACGATGAAGTCACCCAGCTTGGCCTCGGCGTCGAGCTTCTTCGCCGCCTCGAGATCGATCTGCTTGAAGTAGTCCTCGACCTCCTCGACCACCTCGACCACGCGCCACAGGCGCAGGTCGCCGGTCAGCGGGTCGAGCTTGGCGCGAATGTCGTTCTCGGCGCCGTAGCGGTTGCGCGCGCTCTTCTGGATCGCTTCTTCCATCGCCTCGATGACGATCGCCTTGTCGATCATCTTCTCCGAGGCGACCGCATTCGCGATCGCGAGCAGCTCGGCCTTGTTGGCGGAAATTGCACTGGCCATCAGTCGTCAGCCTTCTCTTCTGTGACTTCGTCGATTTCCTCGGCACCGGTGGTGTCGAGCGGTCTGGTCGCGGCGATGAGCTCGTCGGTCAGGACGAGCTTCGCCGAATGGATTGCATCGAGCGGCACCGCGATGCGGCCCGCCTTGCGGTCTTCGATTACGGCCTTGCCGTCCTCGATACCGCCGAGAGGCCCGCGCAGATTGCGAAGCCCGTCGATCTTCTCGGCCAGCGCGAACTTGGCCTCGTGCCCCGCCCAATTCTCGAAATCCTTGGCCCGGGTGAGCGGCCGGTCGATCCCGGGGGAGCTGACTTCGAGGTGGTAGGCGCCTTCGATCAGCACCGTGCCCTGCTCCTCGAGCTCGTCGATCCGGTCGGAGATGCGGCGCGACAGCGCAGCGCACTGGTCGAGCACGAGCTGCCCGGTCGACGGATCCTCAGCCATGACCTGCAGCGCCTGCCCGCCGTCCCCGGCTTCCGAGGCGATCATCTTCACGCGCACGAGATCGAAGCCGAGCGCTTTCGCTTCGGGCTCGATGATCTCTGTCAGGCGCGTCAGATCGGCCATTCGGTCTCCAGGTCTACACGACGGATGCGACAAGCAGGTTGCTCAAAGGCCCTTTGGCCGGCCCCTTGCGGCGCCAGCCCCTCCAGTGTCGCGACAATGTCGGGATTGATGCGCAGATAGACCTGGCAATCCGCATTTGCAACTCCATTTGACACCCACGCAGCAAGGTGACAGCATCGCGCGATGAATACGGCCTACTTTCGACATCACGGGGGACAGCTTCTCGCGGGCATCTAGCCCCGGGTCCGGTGCGCGTACGCCCCGCACCCGGGGCGAGCATCCAGCTTTTATTGCGCCTCGCGCATGTTTCCACCTTTCGAAAGATTCGATCAATGACCCCCGAGCAGGCCGCGCAGCGGCCTCCCATCACCCTCATCGAAAGCGAAGCCGACACTCTGGCCGATCTCGCCTTCGGGATTCGCACCCGCCATCCGAACGTCAGCCGCCTGCTGCTCGAGGAGATCGACCGGGCGGAGACCCTTTCCGCCGAGGATATGCCCGGCGACGTGGTGACCATGGGCTCGACAGTCGAGTTCGCCGTCCAGAAGACGGGCGAACGGCGGACCGTAAAGCTCGTCTATCCGAAAGACGCCGATATCGCCGAGGGACGGCTTTCGATCCTTACTCCGGTCGGCGCGGGTCTGATCGGCCTGCGCATCGGCCAGTCGATAAGCTGGCCCGACCGCAACGGCGAGGAACGCCTGCTGACGATCGAAAACGTCACGCGCCCGGACTAGCGCGCCGTCAGCTCTCGCCGTCGCCGCGCTCGGCCAACCCGTGCTTTCGGATGCAATGCCGTAGCTGATCGTAAGTGAGGCCGAGCGCCCGCGCCGTCTGGCGCTGATTCCAGCGATGCTTGCCGAGCGCATGCTCGACGATGCGGCGCTCGTGGGCGTCGACTTCGGCGCGCAAGTCCCCGACCGCATCGAGATCGAGCCCGCTTTGCCGGGCGGGCGCGGCCGGGGCGGCCGCGCCCGCCTGCGCCTTGCGCGTGGCGGGCGCGAACGGCTTCCACGGCGAGTCGAACGGGTCGAATTGCACGTGCCCGATCGGCTCGCGCCAGCTATCCCAGCGGTACACCGCCCGCTCGACCACGTTGCGCAGCTCGCGGACGTTGCCCGGCCAGGAATGCTCCTCGAGCTGGCGCGCGACATGCTCGGCGAAGCCGGGCCAGCCGTCCCAGTGCAGTTCCGCGGCCATGCGACGACCAAAGTATTCGGCGAGCACTTCGATGTCACCCTCTCGCACGCGCAGCGGCGGGAGGGTGATGACTTCGAAGCTCAGCCGATCGAGGAGGTCGGCGCGAAATTCGCCGCGTTCGGCGAGCTCGGGCAGGTTCTCGTTGGTCGCGGCGACGATCCGCACGTCGACTCGAATCGGGCGGCTCGAGCCGATCCGCGTGACTTCGCCATATTCGACCGCGCGCAGCAGCCGCTCCTGCGCCGCCATCGACAGCGTGCCCAGTTCGTCGAGGAAAAGCGTCCCTTTGTCGGCTTCCTCGAACCTTCCCGCGCGCACTCTGGTAGCACCGGTGAATGCTCCGGCCTCGTGGCCGAACAGCTCCGCCTCGATCAGCGTTTCGGGCAGCGCGGCGCAGTTCATCGTCACGAGCGGCTCGTCCCAGCGGGTCGAGAGGCGGTGGAGGCGTTCGGCGATCAGTTCCTTGCCGGTTCCCCGCTCGCCGATCACCAGCACCGGCCTGCGCATTGGAGCCGCACGGCTGGCGCGCTCGACAGCGTCGAGAAACGCGCTCGATTGACCGATGAACTGGTTGTCGCGATCCATGGCCCCAACCTATAGTGAAATCCGCCGATTGTTGGCAACCGAAACCAACACCCGCCCCGCAAGATGAGATGAAGCAGTTGAAATTTCAAAACTTTATGAGTTTGGCACACCTCTTGCGAAATCGCTCCCGTAACCGAGTTCCGGGAGGACCCACACGATGTACGACCGCCGCTTCTTTCAGACCAAGCTGGGACAGGCCGCCCTCGCCAGCATCACCGCGATGGCCCTGTTCGTGGCGCTGAGCGGCCAGATGCAGGCGACCCCGGCGATGGCCGCGACGATCGGCTGCGAACAGGTCGAACTGGCGTGACCAAGCCGACCGATCTCGACCCGTTTGGGCCGGAGCGCGACCCCCCCCAGTCCCGCGGCGCCGGACAGCGCGCCGATCGCGCTTCGGCCCGTAGCCGCCTGTCGCGCCTCGACGAGGAAGTCGAGCGCCTGCGCACCAGCCCCACCCCCACGCAGGGCCGGTCGCATGCCCGCGCCGGTAGCGGCTGGTCGAGCG
>Ga0307412_10002049_pt1 | contig 11182 bp, 7 predicted proteins | sample DK1Cmetagenome_3_FD_203823 | JGI IMG/M metagenome (GOLD analysis project Ga0307412, IMG submission 203823) | Maize rhizosphere microbial communities from greenhouse at UC Davis, California, United States - DK15-C-1 | ecosystem: Host-associated > Plants > Roots > Rhizosphere > Soil | place: USA...
TTCATCCAGGGCCATGTAGGCCTTGACCATTTTCGGATTGCTTTTGCCCAGGGCGCCAAAGGCGCTCTTGATGGTAGGCAGCAGCTCGGACCAGTTATTGAACATTGCATGGACTCCTTTGGGATAAACGGGTTTGGGCCCTTGTAGTCTTGACCATCCATGGCGATCGAGCCTGCTGGTGGGCGAAAAGATTTACTCCGCCCTGGCGGGTAGCAACTTCAACGTACCGCGGGTGTTGGCCGTGACCTCTTCTTCGGCCAGGTGCGCCTGGTGATACAGCCCCTCGATGTAGGCTTCGGCCTGGTCCTCGTAGTGCTTGTCGAACGGCACGCCACTCTGGCCCACGGGGTTGATGGTGACGCTGTGGGCCGGGTCGGCGAAGTCGATGATGCGCCGGGTGGAGGGACCATAGGTCACTGGCCAGGGCGCCGGACCGATCCTGGCCGAGAGGTTGTTCGGCACTTCATGGGTGCCGGGGGCGGCGAATGGCCCGACGTTGAAAATCCGGTCCAGCGGTTTCTGCTGGCCCAGCGGATGGCCGTGGGTCAGGGTGTGAGCCTGGCCCCACTGCCATTGGCTGGCGTCCTCGCCCAAGGTGGCCTTCAGGTGTACCAGGGTTCGGTGCCAGGCTTTGATGACCATGTCGGCACGGGTTTCGGTGCCCAGCGTCGAGCGGTCGTCCCACCAGGGCGAATCCTTGGCGGCGGCCAGGCGGGGAAGCGCGGCGTCAATCAGGCGGGTCGACAGCGCGGTTTCGAAGAAACTGTCCCCGAGTTCATCGCGCAGGGCAACGTCGGCCAAGTCGGACAGGAACTGGTTGAACAGCGTGGCGCTGACGGAATCCAGCGGGTAGTCGCCGTTCCATTCAGCCAGTTGCTCCACCCACTTTCGCTCCTGCGGGTCGCTGACCGCTTCGCGCAAAATCGGCAACAACGGCGCAAGCAGGCGCGGACCGTAGGCAGTGGTGGTGCCCAATTGCAGCTTCTGAGTGGTCTGGATGTCCCATCTGGCCTGCTTCTCACTTAACTGCCGGTCGAGTTGCTGGCCGCGGTCGGCGAGGTTGTAGTAGCCGGGAATTTCGATCCCGCTGGCCGCCACCGGTTGGAAATTTGCCGAGAGAACGTAGCCACGGGCCGGGTTCTCTTCCTGCGGATTGCTGCTGAACGGGTAGAAACCGTCTTTATCCGCTTCGGCGCCACTGCCGTCGAGAATGAAGCCGGGCTTCACGCCAACCGGCCGCTTGGGCAATTGCGCTGCGGCCCACCAGCCGATATCGCCTTTGGCATTGGCCCAGACCACATTCAGGCCGGGCGTGTGGATCTTCGCCGACGCGCCGCGAGCCTTGGCCAGGGTGTCGGCGCGGTTGAGCTGGTAGAACGCCTCGAGAATCGGGTTACGGCTTTCCAGGAACCCCCACCACATCGCGATTGGCGTCTTGCCGGCGTTGGCGCCGAGGACATCGTTGACGATCGGCCCATGGGGCGACTGGCGCAGCACCAGGGTCACGGGCGCCTGGCCCTTCACGGCGATCTGCTGTTCGCTGCGGGTCATGTCCACCCACTGGTCGTGGTACCAGACCTGTTCGGGGTTGTCCGGATTGACCTTTTCGGCGATCAGGTCCAGGTCGTCGTTCTGGAACATGGTGATGCTCCAGCCGAAATCCTTGTTCATGCCCAGCGTGGCAAACGGCAGCAGGGCCTGGTACTGGCCGTAGAGTTCGAACCCCGGCGCGGACAGGTGAGCCTCGTACCACACCGACGGCGCGGAAAAACGGATATGCGGATCGCCGGCCAGCAACGGCTTGCCACTCTGGGTGCGACTGCCGGAGACCGCCCAGGCGTTGCTGCCTTCGAATTGCGGCAGGCCGTTGTCGGCCAGGGCCTGCTCGCTCAGACGCGCCAGGGCGTTGAGGTCTTTCCAGTCGCTGGCGGTTAGGGTCGGAGCGCTAGCCGTGTCCTGCTGCAGCACGCCCTGGGGCTGCCAGTCGAGGTCGAAGATGTTCAGGTAATCGGCCCCGAGCTGGTCACGAACATAGGTCAGCAGGGGCTCGGTGCGAAAGGCCGCGGCAAAGCTGTAGGCCATGTAGCCGACGATGCTGGCGGTGTCTTCGGCGGTGAAAGGACGCTTGGGAATGCCCAGCACATCGAACTCCAGCGGCCGGGTATGGGTTTGCTGATAGGTGTTGATGCCGTCCAGGTACGCCTGCGTCGCGATCCAGGCCGGTGACTGTCGATCCTGCTCGGCGACGTAGCTGGCGGCGCGCTCGCGAATGCGCAGGCTGCGCATCAGCTTGTCGGTGTCGAGTAGCTTGGGACCGAGGATTTGCGCCAGTTCGCCCCGGGCGAGGCGGCGCATGATTTCCATCTGGAACAGCCGGTCCTGGGCATGGACATAACCCAGGGCGCGGTACAGGTCGGTTTCGTTCTCGGCGCGGATGTGCGGCACACCGCGTTCGTCATAGCGCACCGTCACCGAGCCTTGCAGGCCCTGCAACTGCACCGTGCCCTGGCGGGTCGGCTGCTTGCTGTAGAGGTAGCCGCCCGCGACGATGACGGCAGTGACGATCAGCGACAGGAAGGCGACGAGGGTGCGTTTCATGGTTGATCCTTATTCGAATGACAGCGGTCCCATGATCTTGCTGCTGATTCCCTGTTTAACATGCAATTGCGTGCCGGTGCATCGTTCCTCGGAGGGATTCTCCTTTCATCAGCCTGATCCCCGTGGCGTGGGAGCTTGCTCCCGCTGGGTTCTGTAGGAGCTGGCGGAGCCTGCGATATTTTGATCTTTCGCTGCAGATTCAATGGGTATTGCAAAGATCGCAGCCTCGCTTCGCTCTGCAGCTCCTACAGGCCAGCGGGAGCAAGCTCCCTCGCCACGAATGTGCAGCAGGGTTTCCTGATGTGGAGAAAAGTGTGTCGCGAGGGTTGGCCACAGGCGAATGCCCATGGCCAGCGTGGCAGGAAGGATGCCGGACCGTCTGGCGATGGTCCGGCGATTTTTTTCAGCTTGGTCGGGTGGTGGGCGTGGCTTCGGTGGACGGTCCGCCTGGGGGTGGCGCTTCGCCGCGCTCCGCCAGCTCGACGCCGTCGCTCGCTTTTTTCGGCCTCGTTGCCATCCCCTTGGCGAAGTCAGCGGTGATGTTCAGCGCGGAGAGGGAGCTCTGCGGAACCACCTGGGCCAGGCCTCGGGTGACGTGATAGATGTTCTCCAGGTTGCGGGTCAAGCCCTCGGGCTGGGTGTGGGGCAGGGTGTCCCGGTTAGGGTTGGTAACGTTCTGCCATGGAACCTGAGCTCGCTTGGCCAGGTCGTCCTTGCCATCGCTCAGTGCCTTGTTTTCCAGCGGTGCCGCCACGGCATTGGAAAAGAACGGCAGCAGCGTCAGGCCGGAGGAGAAAAAGGTTGTCACTATCTGCTCCATTTTCTCCCTGACTTCAGGGTTTTCACCCACCGCGGCGGCATCCCCGGCCCCGGTGCGCATGGCGATTCCCGGACCAGCACCGACGATCCGGTTGGCCAAGTCACTGACATTGGCCATGCTGATCGGGTTGAGCTTGCCTGTCGCCTCGGCGAACGCCTTGGGCAGGAGTTCTTTCCATTCGCGGTTTTCCTTCGTGACGCGATAGGTGGGGATTTGCTCGTCGCCATGGGTCTGGGCATATTTGGCCACCGCCTGTCCGCCCGCCATGAAGGTGCCGCCCACTGCAGAAGCGACGCTGCGAGCCGCGATGCCGGAAGCGTTGACGGAGGTGAACTGGTCTATCGTGTCCCGTACTGCATGGGCCGCGCCGAAGGCGAGGTAACCGGTGAAGTCGCCGCTCATGGTGCCGAAGTTGTTGGCGTTCTGTTTCAGTTTGAAATCGGTGCGTTTTTCGCTCTGTGTCGCGTCGAGGGTGTCACGTTGGGCGTTGGCAACCCGCCGCCCGTTAACGGTGATGTCTTGCAACGCCTTGGGGTACACCGCCAGCGGGTCGACTTTTTCCAGACCCCTGCCGATGGTCTTGTCGACGACGACTTGGACAAACGGACGGAGGCCGTCGCTGATCACCTTGTGGGCGGCGCCAAGGACCGTTGAGGTCGCCGCCACATGTTTGCCGAACGACGCGTCCGCCATCTTCTCGTCGATCGCCGCCGTGCTTGCGCCGAAGTGTCCGGCAGACGCGAAGCCTTGGGGAATCCCTGCGTCGGCAAATACGGCAAGGCCCGTCACGAAGCCGCTGTGGGTCTTGAGTTCGGCCACGTAGTCCTGGCGTCCGACGTTCTTCAGCGCGGTGTCCAGCACTTCGTTCTTCTTCGTGGCTTTTGCCAGTTCGCTTGAGGTGCCTGGTTTGTCGTCATCTTTCTTGAGAAACTCGCCAAGCTCATCCCGGACCTCACGCAACTGGCTCAACTCGTCGTTCGCCTTGTCTCGATCGGCCTGGGGCAGGCTCTCGTTGCTCGCCGCTTGTTGCGCATGCTCGATCCGGCTTTCCATGAATCTGTTCAGTCGCTGGGGCATGTCTTGCGTCATGGCTTGCGTGACGCCTTTTGCATAACCGCGAAAGGCTTCATGACTGCTGCGCAGCAGCTTGAGGTCATCTTCGCCGGGCGTCTGGTCGATCACTTCCTGGCATAGCGAGTGATAGGCGCCGAGGGTATTACCGACGCGCTCGCAATGCTTGTCCCAGACTGCTTTGAAACCGCCGCTTTCTTCCCGATCGGCCTCGTTCTTTCCGAGGTACTCGTTGAAATCCTTGACGAATGCTTCGGTTTCTTCGTGGCCGGACAGCATGGAATGAGGCGTGCCGCCAAGTTCGGCAAGGTGCTTTTGTATGTCCTGGTAGCTTGTTCCTGGCGCGTAGCTCAGTGCTTTGCCCTCCAGGCTCATATGGGCTCGTGCAAAGCCGATGGGGTCCTTTTCGGGATCCTTTTTTCCAAGCCTGCTGATCATCCCCTGCAGACGCTCTTGTTTGACCTGGAGCGTTTCCTGGGTCTTGTCGGCTGCCTTTCCTTCAAAATGATAAGGCACCAGTGGATTGGTGGAAGGCCGGACCTGCGCGGCCAGGCTGGTTCCCACCGGTGTGATTCGATCGTCCTGTTGCTGGTGCAATGGCGCCGAACTGGAGGTTCCGCCTACTGATACTGCTGGCATGTCTGTTCTCCTTTCCTAGATCGACAGGGCGTTGTTGAGCCCTGCGCTACGCGGGGTGTTTTTCTGCTGGGCGGGCTTGGCGGTTTGGCTGGGGCTGGCACCGTCGAAGAAGTAGCCCTCCCGCCAGATAAGCGCCATGTCGGCGGCGCCGCCCATCAGCCCGAGCAGGCGTTCGGCGCTGAGGTTGTCCAGGGGCACGTGGCCGATCAGGATCACCTGTTCACTGTCGCGGTTGTACGACAGCGACGGGCAAAACGCGCCGCTCAGCAGGTACAGGTTGGTTTCCAGCAGCCGTTGCATGACTGCTTCGCGATTCGCCACGGGCAACGGCCCGAAGCCGCAGTAGATGAACACGTCTCCCTCACCCACGCCGGGTGTGTGCTTGAGGGAAAAGTCGACTTCCTTGACCGACAGGTTTGCCTGTTCGTAGAACGCTGACGGGGTAGGAATCATCGTGAGTTCGCAGAGCTGATCGATCAGCTTGCAATAGGTGGGTGACGCCATGATTGACCTCGCATTGTCATCCAGGCACCGACGAGCGCCTGCTGCCCATCGTGAGTGACAGCTGCGGCATTTCGGTTCCACTCCACCGCGTGGAACCGCTGGCGAGTGTTCTGCCACCCAATGGCGCCACCCATTCAAGGTTGACCGCCCATGTCTCGATCTCTTGCACTTTCGCCGGCCCTTCGATTCGTGCCCAAAGGGTTGTCCATGCTCGCCGTGGGGACCTTGCTGTATGGGTGCCAACACCTCGAACCACAGCTGACCATCGGCGATCGTTTCGCCAATGAGCCGTATCGCGCCCAGTTGCGCTGGCTCGAACCGGCGCCCACCGACACGATCATCGAGATTGGCGATTCAACCCCGCAAAGCGGTGGCAGCCTGTGGGCCCGCATGCGCCAGGGGTTTTCCCTGCAGGCCAAGACCCAAGGTGTGGCGCGTATCGACGAGCAACGCCGCTGGCTGATGGAGCGCCCGGCGTTTCTCACCCAGACCGGACGCGCCGGCAGCCGATACTTGCACTTCATCGTCGGGGAACTGAACAAGCGCAACATGCCGCTGGAGCTGGCCTTGCTGCCGGCGATCGAGAGCGGGTTCAACCCCAATGCACAATCGCCTGCCCAGGCCTTGGGGCTCTGGCAGTTCATTCCCGCCACCGGGCGTCGTTATCAATTGCAGCAACGGGGCGACTACGACGAGCGTCGGGACATTCCGTCGTCCACCCGGGCGGCCCTGGATTATTTGTCCTACCTGCATGACTACTTCGACGGCGACTGGCTGTTGGCGCTGGCCGCCTACAACGCCGGGGAAGGACGGGTGCGCGACGCCATCACGCGCAACCGTGCCCGTGGCCTGGCGACCAATTACTGGAACCTGTCGTTGCCCGGAGAAACCCAGAACTACGTGCCACGGTTGTTGGCGTTGTCGCAACTGGTCAACGCGCCAGCGAGCTACGGCGTGAGCCTGGCGCCGATTGCCGACCAGCCGTATTTCCAGATGGTCGCGTTGGCGCAACCCGTGGACCTGGCGCAACTGGCGCAGGTATCCGGCGTCCATGAACGCGAGTTGCGCATGCTCAATCCAGCCGGGCGCGGCCGGGTCAGCGGGCGTCTGCTGATGCCGGTGGAAGCGTCGCGCAGGTTGCTGGCACAACCGGACATGATCGCCAAGGCGGCGCTGCCTCGGGTGGGCGGTGATGAGCAAGTCGCTGCTTCTCCGGAGGCCGGTGTGGCCGAGCCGCAGGTCGCGGAGGTGGTGCCGCCGCCGGGGGTTTGAGCGGGTTGTGCAATGAGTTGCCGATATTCAATCCGTGGCGAGGGAGCTTGCTCCCGCTTGGGTGCGCAGCGCCCATCAAACCAATGGGATTGCTGCGCAATCCAGCGGGAGCAAGCTCCCTCGCCACGGACAATCCATAGCCAGTCTGCCGAACGCTACAGACAACCCATCGCCACATTCGCCAGGCCGCGTGCGCGAGGGTCCATCAAGACGTAGGAACCAATGGTGTTGCAGGCAAAGCCGAACGCCAGGCCGCGCTCGGGGTCGGCAAAACCGATGGTGCCGCCGGCGCCCATGTGGCCAAAGGAGTCGGGCCCCATGCCGTAGCTGCCGTTCGTCACGTCCGACTGGTTGAGCATGATGCCCAGGCCGAACCGCGTCGGTGTCTGGATGGTCGGGTCATATTCGGCGCTGTGCTCGCGCAGCATTTCGTTGAGCAGTGGCGACTCCAGCAGCCGCCCGTCCAGCAGGCCGGCATAGAACTCCGCCAGGCTGCGGGCGTTGCCGTGACCGTTCGCCGCCGGCTGGGTCATGCGTTTCCAGCCCGGCTCGTTACTGCGCCCCAGCACCATCGGCGGGTTGGCGAAGGCCAGCGAGCTCATGGCTGTCGGCTCGGTGAGCACATACTGCAGGACTCGACCAAAGGCTTCATCGTCGACTTCATCTTTGGTACGGGCCATGTAGGCGCAGCGAGCGATGGTCGCGTCGTCCAGGCCGATATGAAAATCCAGCCCGAGCGGTACCGCCACCCGCTGGTGGATGCTTTGCGCCGGGCTCAGGCCATCTATGCGGCGCAGCAACTCGCCGAGGATCCAGCCGAACAGCAACGGTGAATAGGTCTGCTGTTCCCCTGCATTGGCCCATGGCTGCTCCTCGGCGATCAGGGCAATCATGGCGTCCCAGTCATAAAGGGTTTCCGGCGCGAGGGGCGTGCGCAGCGCCGGTAGCCCGGCGCGATGGCAGAGCACTTGGCGCACGGTCGTCGATGCTTTGCCGGCGTTGGCGAACTCGGGCCAGTAGCGGCAGACCGGCGCGTCCAGGTCCAGGCGTCCTTCGCCGACCAATTGCATGATCGCCACGGCTGTGAAGGGCTTGGTGCAGGAGAACAGGTTGAGCAGGGTGTCGTGCTGCCAATGGTTGTCCGGTTCCGGCCCGGCGATTCCGGCCCACAGGTCGATCACTGTTTCGCCGTCGATCTGGAGGCACAGGGCGGCGCCGCGTTCGAAAGGGCTTTGCATCACTCCGGTGAAGGCCGCTTTGACGGGCTCGAAGCGAGGGTCGCAGTGGCCGTGGATGGTGGGTGAGTGTGTCATGTCAGTTCCACGCAGCGTTGGGGGTTTCCCTTGAGTGACGAGGGCTGGGGGAACGGTTCACTGGCCTCTGGGGAGCATTCAGTCGGGATGTTGTTGATCGGGTACATATCCATTGCTGCGGTCACGGCGGCTTATGGTTCCGCCCTTACGGCGGGTCACTTTTTTCAGACGCCAAAAAAGTAACCAAAAAGGCTTGCCCCACCACTCGGTGCCTCGCCTAGGCTCGGCATGCCCGAACGAAGGCATTGCTCCGTGGGCCCGCCGCGATGGGCCATCCATGGCCCTGCGCGGCTATCCCGGCATCCATGCCGGGATGCCCACTACGCAATACCTGCGTTCGGCCATCGTGGTTAACGGGGCCTGGCAGATCAAAAGCCGAGCCGAGGCGGCCTTAGGGCCGACCTGGCTCTGGTGCCACACCACATTTCCCTTGTGGGAGCGGGCTTGCTCGCGAAGGCGGCCTGACAGCCGACCTGTTTTTTTTGTCGTACTCCGATCCCATTGTGGGAGCGAGCTTGCTCGCGAAGGCGGCCGTTCAGCTTGCTTCGATAGCCACTAATCCTCCGCTGTCGAGCAGCATTTTTTTCATAGGGATCTTTTTGGGCGCCCCCCGCCACTCAGGAGCAACGATGCCTGCCCCCGGAGAATGTCCATGCCTTACGAGCCGACCCTTGACCTGAACAGCGATGCCTTCCGCAGCGAGGCTTATCGGCATTATGCGGCGCTGCGCCAGGCGTCCCCGGTGTTTCTCAGCCAGCCTGAAGGGCAGTTGCCGATGTGGTACGTCACGGGCGCCCGGGAGGTCGAGGAGGTGTTGTTGGACAGCGAGCGCTTCGCCCGCGATCCGTCACGGATCGATCCGCAGTTCGCGGCGATGCTGGGGGGCGAGCAGTCCATCGCCTTTCTCAACGACCACATGCTCAACCGCGACGGAGAGAGTCATCGGCGGCTGCGTCGGCTGGTCAACAAGGCCTTCACCTTGAAGGCGGTGAACGCCATGCGGCCGCGTATCGAGCAGATCGCCGAGTCGCTGCTGGACGCCGCTCGGCCCAGCGGGAAAATGGACGTTGTGAGCCAATATGCCTTCCCGCTGTCGATCACCGTCATTGCCGAGCTGCTCGGCGTGCCTGCTAAGGACCGTGACGATTTCCGCCGCTGGTCCCACATGATCGTCCGGCAAGTGGGCCATGACCTGAGCGAGTTGCAGCGCTGCTACAACGAATTTGCCGGCTACATGCTTGCCTTGATCGATCGGCGCCGGGCCTACCCGGCCGATGACTTGGTGTCGGCCTTGGCGCAGGTCGAGGAGGAGGGCCGCATGCTCAGCCGAAGCGAGTTGTGCAGCATGATTGCGCTGCTGATCATCGCCGGCCACGAAACGTCGGCGTCGATGATTGGCAATGCCATGCACACGCTCGTGCAACACCCCGATGCGCTGGCCCGGTTGCGTGATGAGCCTGCATTGATGCCCGACGCGGTCGAGGAGTTCCTGCGCTATGACTCGTCGGTGGAACGGGCAATGGTCCGTTTTGTCACGCGGGACACTGAATTGGCCGGGCACCTTCTGCAACGTGGACAGTTTGTGGTGGCGGTGGTGGGCTCGGCCAATCGCGACGAGGCGATGTGTGCCAATCCTGAACGGCTGGATATCACCCGCCCGGCCTGTCCGCATATGTCGTTCGGCAAGGGCACGCATTATTGCCTGGGCGCATCGTTGGCCCGGCAGGAGTTGGAAATTGCGTTGAATACCTTGTTGCGGCGTTGTCCGGGTCTGCAATTGGCGGTTGATCCAACTGCTGTGCGCTGGCGCTACGTGCCCAACTTCAGGGGGCCGGATGCGCTGCCGGTGCGCTGGTCGATGGGTTGATTCGGTGGTGAACCCTTGTGGCGAGGGAGCTTGCTCCCGCTGGGCCGCGTAGCCGCCCCATCTTTTTGCGATTGCTGCGCAATCGAGCGGGAGCAAGCTCCCTCGCCACAAGGATTCGTGGTGTCCCGTGCAAAAAATGGCATGGGTTCGAATTCACGAGACGGCTCGTCCGACAACGCTGCCGGACGAGCCGTGGACTCACGCCAGGCTGGCCTCCAGTGTTTGCACAGGCGCCGAAACGGTAGTGGATGCGGTGTCGATGGGCATCAGATCCAGCCCATAAAGCACGACATCCGCGCGCTTGTCGGCGAACCGGGCGATACCCGGGAAGCGTCCCCATTGCGTTGCGCCCAACCCCTGCACGCCACGTTTGCTCGCCTCGTTGTGCTCAATGATCCAGGCCACCAGCGTTTCGAAACCATACCGCTTGGCCAAAACCACGGCCGCCTGGCCCAGGCGAATGCCGACGCCGCTGCCGATGTGGTCGTTGCGCACGTAGATCGATACTTCGCCAGTCAACCGGCAGGCCTGGGCACCCCAGCAGAAGCGGTTGACGATCAACCAGGCGACCACTTCACCGCCGCGTTCGAGCACATAGATCGGATCACCCTCCTTGACGAAACATTCGACGAAGAAGGTCATTTCCTTCAGGGAAAACGCTCTGAGCACGGGGGAGCTGGTGCCGCCCAGAGCGCTTTCGTTGAAGATATCCGTCATCACCGGCAGGTCGTCGGGGGTGTAGCGGCGCACGCCGCGTGGCAGGTCGGGTCGGCTGTTCAGACGATTGTGGGTCATGGCCGGGCTTCTCCGTAGACGCTGCGCTTGAGTTGTTCACGGGCGCGAAACAGCCGTGAGCGTACGGTGCCGATGGGCACGCCCAGTCGATCGGCGGCATCGCGGTAGCTGCTCTCGGTATCCACGGCGGTCCACAGGGTTTCGCGCATGTCCTTGGGCAGCGCGTCCATGGCATCCAGCGTGCGGTCCAGCAGCCGGCGGTTATCGCACAGTTCACTCAGGTCGATGTCTTCGCTGGATTCGTTGAAATCGCTTTCGTCGAACGTGCTCAGTGGCGGTTGCGCGTAGAAGCGGCGGAAGTGA
>Ga0307412_10002052_pt1 | contig 11174 bp, 11 predicted proteins | sample DK1Cmetagenome_3_FD_203823 | JGI IMG/M metagenome (GOLD analysis project Ga0307412, IMG submission 203823) | Maize rhizosphere microbial communities from greenhouse at UC Davis, California, United States - DK15-C-1 | ecosystem: Host-associated > Plants > Roots > Rhizosphere > Soil | place: USA...
GCTAACACTGGCGCGGTCCCCGGCCCCGTCCAGGGCGCCGGTGTCAGCGGCGAGTTCCTCGTCCACCGCCGCCCGGTCCTCAACAGTCAGGCAGGCGGTCTCCTTCACGACCAGGGTGGTGCGCCACTCGTTCAGCTGCCCGGACCGGAACGCGGCCAGCGTCCGCGGCATCCCCGTGAGCGCTTTGGCCAGGCCCAGGAGCCGTCCGCCCTTGGCGGGGGATTCACGGCGTGCCAACGCAACCTGGGCAGCCACACCGGCGCCCTGCTCCGCGGCCGGGACACCCGCCCCGGCCTGGACCCGCCGCTGCGACACATCAAAGGCGACAGTGATCTCGGCCTGCCGGGCACCTGCCAGGGACTTCACATCCTCCAGCTGCCGCAACTGGTCAATCATCCCCGCACCACCAGAAGCAACAGGCACACGGCCGAGCAGGGCAAACACGTCCGAAACAGTCGGAACACCACAATGCCCCGCAACCGTCCCGTCCCCTGGCTCTGCCGCCGCTCCAGCCGCTTCCATAAACAAAGTCTTCCAGCGACCCCTGACAATTCCCGCCATGACCAGCGCCTATGTGGCAAACCTCAGGAGGCGCCGTAGAGGTGCCACCCGGCACAGCTGCCGGGTCGCCGTCGTACGCCACCCGAACCCGGACCGGAACCTACTCGAACCGGGACGCGTCTCCTGCGCCGTGCCGGACGACCTCCGCGACGCCGCTGGAGAAGTCAACAACAGTGGTGGGCTCGGCTCCGCAGTCGCCGGCATCGATCACCGCATCCACCTGATGGTCCAGCCGCTCCTTGATGTCCCAGCCCTGGGTCAGCGGGTCTTCCTCATCCGGCAGCAGGAGGGTGCTGGACAGCAGGGGCTCACCCAGCTCGGCCAGAAGCGCCTGGACCACCCGGTTGTCGGGGATCCTGACGCCGACAGTCTTCTTCTTGGGATGCAGCAGCCGCTTGGGAACCTCCCGGGTGGCAGGCAGGATAAAGGTGTAGCTTCCCGGCGTGACGGACTTGATGCTCCGGAACACGTCGTTGCCGATGTTCACGAACTGCCCCAGCTGCGCGAAGTCGCGGCAGACGAGGGTGAAATGGTGCTTGTCATCCAGTTGCCGGATGCTGCGGATCCGGTCCAGGGCCTCCCTGTTGCCCATCTGCGCGCCCAGCGCGTAGCAGGAATCGGTGGGGTAGGCGATCAGCCCGCCGTCGAGGATGATGCGGACAGCCTGGGTGATGGCCCGGGGCTGGGGATCCTGCGGATGAACATCGAAGTATCTGGCCATGCCCCGAGCCTAGTGGCACCGGGCCCCGCCTGCACGGACGTTCCCAAACCCCCTTACCAGCGCGCCCCTCTTTGGGGCAGGATGTTGTCTGGTTTCACCGTGTCAGTCCCCACTAAGGAGATTCAGCCATGCCGACCATCCTCAACCCTTATCTCAGCTTCCGTGACAACGCCCGCGAGGCCCTGAACTTTTACCAGTCCGTGTTCGGCGGCGACCTCCGCGTCAGTACGTTCGGTGATTACCAGGCCAGCGAGGATCCCGCGGAGTCGGACAAGATCATGCATGGCATGCTGACCACCCCCCAGGGCCTGGTCCTCATGGGCGCCGACACCCCGAACAGCATGGAATACCGTGAGGGGTCCGCCATCTCCATCTCGCTCAGCGGCGAGGACGAGGCAGAGCTTCGGGGCTACTACGACAAGCTCAGCGGCGACGGCGGTTCGGTCACCGTGCCGATGGAGAAGTCCCCGTGGGGTGATGTCTTCGGCATGTGCAAAGACCGTTACGGCATCGGCTGGCTGGTTAACGTCAACGCCGCCCAAGGCACCACCGGCGCACCCTGATCCTGGCCGGACTGCCTCCCCGGGGATCATTCCCCGGGGAGGCACATCCGCCCGGAATCCTCCTTGAGGCACGCGGCACCGCCTGCGACGATGGACGGGTGGAATCCCTTTTCGAGTTCCTGTCCGATAAATGGTGGCTGGTCTTCCCGCTTGCCGCCTTTACCGGACACTGGGCCAACAGCTGGCGCAAGGCCAGCGAGCGCCGGCACCAGCGCAGGGTGGAACTGTACAAACTGCGTAACCAGCACCTGGCAGCGGAGCAGGCGTCAACGGCGGAAGTGGAAGCCCTGATGGCGACCCATGACGCCACCAACCGGCGCTGGCTGGACTATGAACTGGACGTCGGCAAACTCATCGATTTTCCGTTGATGACGGACGTCCGGGAACCCTTGACCGTGGCATTCCTCCGCGCGAAGCGGGAGGCCGACGGCCAGCGGCCCAACACTGCTGCGGACATCACGTCTCCAGCCCGGCTGGAGGCCTACCGGCAGGCCGTCAACAGTTTCGCCGTCGCGCTGGATGTGGCGGAGCGGGAAGCCCGGCGCATCAGGGACAGCAAGTTCACCGGACCCGAGCGTGAACGGCTGGCCACTGCCCGGAAGCTGCTGATGATCGCCGAGAACCATGCCGCCACCCCCGCCGAGCGTCAGGCAGCATACAAACGGGCTCGGCGGGAACTGGACGGCCTTATCGTCCTGCCGGACGTGACTGTCGCCGCACTGGAGGAGCGCATTGCTCCCGGGCTGGAATCGGGACGGGAGCCTTCGGAGTTCCGCCGGAACTGAAAGGCAGGGCAGCGTGGGCCGCACGCTTTATATCGACGTCGACGGCGTCATCTGCCCTTTCGGCCCGGAGGGAACCACCGGTTGGGGTTCAGCGTGGTGCCACGTGGATGCCGGCCTCCTGCCCGTTGCCTATGCAAGGGAGCTGGTGGACGGGCTGAATTCGCTGGCACGGGCCGAGGGGGTCCGCTGTGTCTGGCTCACCAGCTGGGAGGAACTCGCCCCGCAGTACTTGTGCCCGGCCATCGGCCTCGACGGCGGCACCTGGCCCTATCTCTCCTCGACGGGGCCGTCCGGCGGCACCGGATGGTGGAAACTCCGCGCCATCCAGGACGATGTGGAAACGACGGGCCCGGACGCCGTGGCCTGGATTGACGACCAACTGGATTTCGAGGCGGAGGCACAAGCGTGGGCGCGGCTGCTGGGCCGGCGGATCCGCCTTGTTTCGCCGTATCCGCGCCTGGGGATTTCCCCGACTGAACTGGCGGCGGTCCGCACGTTCCTGACCCAGCCGATGTTTTGACCTGATGGCCCGGACGCGTACGATCGATAAGGTTTCCCGCCGGTTTTGCAAACGCCGCAAGTCATTCCACACGAACAGTCGGTGAATTATGCTGTCCAAGGCAGCAGCCGGGGGATAGAAACTGCCGAACGTCGTCTCTTCAGATTGGGCAACAGGTGGATATCACCTTCATGGTGGCGCTGGTCATTGCGCTGGCACTATTTTTCGACTTCACGAACGGCTTCCACGACACCGCAAACGCCATGGCCACCCCCATTGCGACCGGTGCCATCAAGCCGAAGACCGCGGTAACCCTGGCTGCCATCCTGAACCTGGTGGGCGCCTTCCTGTCCACCGAGGTGGCCAAGACGGTTTCCGGCGGCATCATCCGTGAGGGCTCGGACGGCATCCAGATCACGCCGGACATCATTTTTGCCGGCCTGATGGGCGCCATCCTCTGGAACATGATCACGTGGCTCAAGGGCCTGCCGTCCAGTTCCTCCCACGCACTGTTCGGCGGCCTGATCGGCGCTGCGATAGCCGGCATCGGGATCCACTCCATTAACCTTGAGGGCCTCCTGCAGAAGGTCATCCTCCCCGCGATTTTCGCACCCCTCATCGCCGGCATCGTGGCGTATGTGTGCACCCGCCTCGCCTATGCCCTCACCTCCCGCCATGATCCGGAAACGGGCAGCAAGCTCACCCAGAAGCGCGGCGGCTTCCGCACGGGACAGATCTTCACCTCCAGCCTGGTGGCCCTGGCCCACGGCACCAACGACGCCCAGAAGACCATGGGCATCATCACGCTTGTCCTGATTGCAGCCGGCACCCAGGAGCCCGGTTCCGGCCCCGTGTTCTGGGTCATCGCCGCCTGTGCATTCGCCATCGCCATCGGCACCTATGCCGGCGGCTGGCGCATCATCCGGACCATGGGCGCCGGGCTGACCGAGGTCAAACCCGCCCAGGGCTTCGCCGCCGAAACCAGCACCGCGTCCGCCATCCTGGCGTCCTCCCACCTGGGCTTCGCCCTGTCCACCACCCAGGTGGCCTCCGGTTCCGTGATCGGCTCCGGAATGGGCCGCAAGGGCACCAGCGTCCGCTGGAGCATGGTGGGGAAGATCGCCCTCGGCTGGCTCTTCACCCTGCCCGCCGCGGGCATCGTGGGTGCCCTCACCGCCCTGCTGGTCAAGACCGGCGTGGCGGGCGTACTGATCGCGGCCGTCGCCGGCACAGCCGCCGTACTCTTCATGTTCTTCTACTCCCGCAAGTCGGCTGTTGGCCACCACAACGCCATTGAAGTGGAGGAGGCCGGCCAGGCTGTCCGCTTCAGGAAGAAGAAGGCCATGGCCCGCGCCAGGGCGCAGGCACATAAAGCACAGCAAGAGGCCCAGGCACAGACCGACGCCGACGCGACCAACCCGAAGGAGCCCCGGCGATGAAGTGGCTGGAACTCGTGACCGTGGCCGGTGCCACCCTGATTGCGGCCGTTACCGTGGTCACCCTGTACTCGCTGGGTGTCCGGCTCACCGCCATCGCTGCCGATTCCCAGCAGGCCTCGCCGGGCATCAAGAAGTCGTTCGCCTACGTGTGCTTCGGCCTGTGCGGCCTGGCCGTGCTCTTCGGGCTGTACCTGATCATCCCGTACTTCTCCGGCTAGCCAGGACTGCGGTTCGGACCACTGTCCACGCCCGGCGGCTTTGGCTAGGCTGGGCGCATGCCACGCTTCCAGTACTTTGTCGCTGCCTCGCTGGACGGCTTCATTGCCACCTCCACCGACGACCTCGGCTGGCTCCTGCAGTTTGACGGTTTCGAGGGCGGATCCGAAAGCTACGACGCGTTCATGGCCGAGGTGGGCTGCATCGTCATGGGCGGAGAAACCTACGCCTGGCTGATGGCGCACGAGCCGGACAAGTGGCCCTATTCCGGGACGCCGAGCTATGTGTTCACCAGGCACGAGTATTCCGCGCCCGCAGGGGCGGACATCACCTTCGTGCGGGGCGACGTGGGCGAGTTCGTGGAGGATTTACGGCGCGCGGCTGCCGGCAGGAACGTCTGGGTGGTGGGCGGCGGAAACCTGGCCGCCCAGTTCGCCGACGCCGGGCTGCTGGACGAAATCATCCTTTCGGTCATCCCGGTGGTCCTGGGCGAGGGCAAGCGCCTGTTGCCGCTGGCTGGCCCGACGCCGCCCCTTGAGTTGACTGCCTCGCGCACCCTGGGCAGGGGCGTGGTTGAGCTGCGCTACCTTTTCAGCCGCAATAGTTCCTAGCGGCGCCCGGGTGCCGGAACCGGCCTGGCGCCGGCTACTGCCCTCCCGGCGCGTTCTTCCTGATCAGGTTCGTGATCCGGGCGGTCGAAAGGCGCCGGCCCTGGTCGTCCGTCATGACGATTTCGTGCGTTGCCAGGGTCCCGCCCAGGTGGATGGCGGTGCATGTCCCGGTCACCATGCCTGCTGCGATGGAACGGTGATGGGCGGCACTGACTTCAATGCCCACAGCATGCCGGCCCTCCCCGGCATGCATGGACGCGGCAAACGAGCCCAGCGTCTCGGCCAGCACAACATGTGCGCCACCGTGCAGGATGCCGGCCACCTGGGTATTGCCCTCCACCGGCATGGTGGCCACGGTTCTCTCGGGACTCATCTCAAGGAACCGGATGCCCATCTTCACCACCAGGGCGCCGATCCCGTACCGGCCCAGCCAGGCGTGCAGGTGGTCCGGAACGCCGGCGGCCGCCAGCTCCTCCGCGAAGGGACCGGGCGTGAAATTGTCCATCATGCCAACTAGGCTGGCACCTGTGAGTGAAACAACCAAACCGGCCCCTTTCCCGTCTGAAGTTCTTCCGCAGGACCCTGCCCTCGAAGGCGGAAGTGCCCTGGGCGGCACCGCCGTCAAGGACAAGGTTCCTGCTCCCGCCGGTGAGTCGGTTTCAGCTACCGCAGCCCCCGTGGTGCCCATGACAGGCCAGCCGCGGCTCCTGGTCCTGGACGGCCACTCCATGGCTTTCCGTGCCTTCTTCGCCCTGCCCGCGGACAAGTTCTCCACCATGAACGGGCAGCACACCAACGCCATCCACGGCTTTACCTCCATGCTGATCAACCTGATCAAGGAGCAGCAGCCCACGCACATCGCCGTGGCCTTCGACGTCTCCGACGAGACCACCCACCGCAAGGCCCAGTACAGCGAATACAAGGGCGGCCGGAACGAGACCCCCCGCGAAATGAGCGGCCAGATCGACCTGATCGCGCAGGTGGTGGAGGCCTGGGGGATCAAGACCATCAAACTGCCCGGCTACGAGGCGGACGACATCCTCGCCACCCTCGCTGCCATGGGGGAGAAGGCAGGCTTCGAGGTACTGCTGGTCTCCGGCGACCGGGACGCGTTCCAGCTCATTACGGACAACGTGTTCGTCCTCTACCCCAAGAAGGGCGTCAGCGACATCCCCCGGATGGACGCCGCTGCCATCGAGGCCAAATACTTCGTCAGCCCGTCCCGCTACTCGGACCTTGCAGCGCTGGTGGGGGAGACGGCGGACAACCTTCCCGGCGTGCCCGGCGTCGGCCCGAAGACCGCCGCCAAGTGGATCAACCTCTACGGCGGACTGGAAGGTGTCCTCGAGCACCTGGACTCCATCGGCGGGAAGGTGGGCGATGCCCTGCGCGAGAACGTCGAAAACGTGAAGCGCAACCGCATGCTCAACCAGCTCCACACGGACCTGGAGCTGCCCGTCACGCTCGACGACCTGTACCAGCCCCGCCCGGACCAGGCAGCCCTGGAAGACCTGTTCGACAAGCTCGAGTTCAAGACCATCCGCAGCCGGCTCTTCGCCCTCTACAGCGAAGAGGACACGCCCGCCGCCGAACGCGAAAGCATCGACGCCCCGGAATACACCACCCCCGCAACCGCCGCCGAGCTGGAGGCGTTCCTGGCCGCCGGGACAGGGCAGCGTTCCGCCCTCGCCGTGGACCTGGTCCCGGGACGGATCGGCGAGGACGCCGCCGCCGTGGCGATCGTCCGAGACGGCGCGGCTGCCTACATCGACCTCTCAGGCCAGGACGCCGGAACGGAGAACGTGCTGGCCGGCTGGCTGCGCGACCCCGAAGCGCCCAAGGTGATGCACGGCTTCAAGGCCGCCCTGAAGGCCCTGACGGCCCGCGGGCTGGAGCTGGAAGGCGTGGTGGACGACACCTCGATTTCCGGGTACCTCATCCAGCCGGACCGCCGCTCCTACGAGCTGGACGAACTCGCCCAGCACCACCTGAACGTCGGAATTCCCGCAGCCACTGCCAAAGCGGGCCAGCTGGAACTGTCGTTTGACGGGGACGATACCGCCGCCGCCGACGCACTCGTCCAGGCAGCCGCCGTCGTACTTTCCCTGAGCCGGTACTTCGAAACCGAACTCAAGGAGCGCAAGGCGGAGGAGCTGCTGTCCACCCTGGAGCTGCCCGTCAGCCGTGTCCTGGCGGACATGGAGCTTGCCGGAATCCGGATCGACATGGACCGCATGGACGAACAGCTCGCGGACCTCGCCCGGGTCATCGACCAGGCCCAGGAGCAGGCGTTCGCGGCCATCGGACACGAGGTCAACCTCGGTTCGCCCAAACAGCTGCAGACGGTCCTGTTTGACGAACTGCAGCTGCCCAAGACGAAGAAGATCAAGTCCGGGTACACCACCGACGCCGCGTCGCTGAAGAACCTGCTGGAGAAGACCGGGCACGAGTTCCTGGTCCAGCTCATGGCGCACCGGGAGGCGGCCAAGCTCCGGCAGATGCTCGAGTCGCTCAAGAAATCGGTGGCAGAGGACGGGCGCATCCACACCACCTACGCCCAGAACGTGGCCGCCACCGGCCGCATCTCCTCGAACAACCCCAACCTGCAGAACATCCCCATCCGCAGCGAGGAGGGCCGCCGGGTCCGCGGGATCTTCGTGGTGAGCGAGGGCTATGAATGCCTGCTGTCCGCAGACTACTCGCAGATCGAGATGCGGATCATGGCGCACCTGTCCGGCGACGAGGGCCTGATCCAGGCGTACCGCGACGGCGAGGACCTGCACCGGTTCGTGGGTTCGAACATCTTCCATGTGCCCACCAGCGAGGTCACCAGCGCCATGCGCTCGAAGGTCAAGGCCATGTCCTACGGGCTCGCGTACGGGCTGACCTCCTTCGGCCTGTCCAAGCAGCTGGAGATCTCCGTGGACGAGGCCCGCACCCTGATGAAGGACTACTTCGACCGGTTCGGCGCGGTCCGCGACTACCTCCGCGGCGTGGTGGACCAGGCACGCGTGGACGGGTACACCGCTACGATCGAAGGCCGCCGCCGCTACCTGCCGGACCTCACCAGCACCGACCGGCAGCTGCGGGAAAACGCCGAACGCATCGCCCTCAACAGCCCCATCCAGGGCTCGGCCGCGGACATCATTAAGCGCGCCATGCTGGGAGTCCACGCCGGGCTGCAGTCCCAGGGACTGAAATCCCGCATGCTGCTGCAGGTCCACGACGAACTGGTCCTGGAAGTCGCCACCGGGGAACGCGAAGCCGTGGAGCAGTTGGTCACGGAACAGATGGCCGCCGCCGCGGACCTCAGCGTGCCCCTGGAAGTCCAGATCGGCGTCGGTCCCAGCTGGTACGACGCCGGGCACTGACCGGCAGCGTGAATCGAACGGGGGCGGGGCGATGGACAAATACGACGTCCGGAAGCAGTTCAAGGAGCTGTACGCGCCCCGCACCCGTGACTTCGAGGTGGTCACCGTCCCGCCGTTCCAGTACCTGATGGTGGACGGGCAGGGAAACCCGGGCACCGCCCCCGCCTACGCCGCCGCGCTCGAAGCGCTGTACTCGGTGTCCTACGCCATCAAGTTCGCCAGCAAGAACGCCGGCAGGGACTACGCGGTGGGCCCGCTGGAAGGCCTGTGGACCGCTGACGATCCCCGGGCCTTCACCGCCCGCGACAAGGACAGCTGGAAGTGGACCATGATGGTGCCGCAGCCCGGCTGGATCGGCTCCAACGAAATGCAGGCCGGCGTGGCCAAGGCGGCTGCCAAGGGGATTCCCGGGCTGGATGCGCTGCGGCTGGAGACCCTGGACGAGGGGCTGTCGGTCCAAATCCTGCACCTCGGCAGCTATGACGACGAAGGGCCGGTGCTGCACCGGCTGCACAGTGAATTCATGCCCGCCCACGGGTACGGATTCGCCGGGCCGCACCATGAGATCTACCTCAGCGACCCCCGGAAGGTGGCGCCGGAGAAACTCCGGACCATCCTGCGCCAGCCCGTACGCCTCCTCTGACCCTGGCTGCCCTTGTTTGCGCTGGTCAGACGCCGGATGGATTGGCTAGGCTCGGACGAATGGGCGATCTGAGCGGCAACTATGAAATCCGGCGCTTCGGCGCGGTCCCGAAAGGTAACGACGGCTACGAGGAAGCCGCCACGTGGTCCCGGGCGGTGTCCTTCGGGTTCCACGAATCCACGCGCACTCCCGAGCACGTGGAAAAGGCCCTCGCCACCTACGCCGTGGATGGCCGGGTCCTGACGGGCGCCTACCAGACCGGAAGCGTTGCCCCCGGATCGCTGCCCGCCGAGGTTCCCGTGGCCACGTTCGCGACCCTCCGGAAGACCCTGAACATCGGCTTCGGAAGGACACTGGAGACGCAGCTGGTCACGTCGGTGACGGTGCGCACCTCGCACCGCAGGCGGGGCCTGCTGCGGCGGATGATGAGCGAGGACCTCAGGCTCGCGAAGGAGGACGGCGTGGCGATGGCGGCGCTTACGGCCTCCGAGGGGTCCATCTACGGACGGTTCGGCTACGGGGTGGCAAGCTTCGAGCGCTCCGTGAAGGTTGACACCACTACACGGTTCACCCTGCAGCACCAGCCCACCGGCTCCGTGGAGGTTGCCGACCCCAAGGCCCTGCTGGAGCTGGCCCCGGTGGTGTTCGACCGTGTGCACCGGCTTACCCCGGGATCCATCGGACGGCAGGAGTGGTACCGGCAGCTGGCATCCGGGTCACTCGGACACGACGGCAAAGAGGACCCCGCCGTCAAGGTGGCGCTCCACTACGGCCCCGGAGGCGACGTGGACGGCTACGTCTCGTACAAGTTCCTCGGCTGGGACACCAAGCCCTACACGGTTGAAGTGGTGGACCTGCTTGCCGCCACGAATGACGCCTACCTCGAACTCTGGCAGTTCCTGGCGGCCATCGACCTGGTGGAACGCATCACCTGGGGCGAAGCTCCACTGGACGACCCCCTGCCCTGGGCCCTCACCGACCCGCGCTGCATCGACTCCTCGGACAGCAGGGACATGCTCTGGCTCCGGACCCTGGACGCCGCGGCGGCCCTCGAGGCCCGGCACTACCCGGCGGACGGCAGGCTGGTACTGGACCTCCACGACCCGCTCGGGCTCACCGCGGGAACCTGGGCCGTGGCAGTCGATGGCGGCCGGGCCGCCGTCGAACGCCTTCCGGAAGGCACCCCTGCGGACCTGGCACTGGATGTCTCAGCGCTTTCCTCCATCTACCTCGGCGGTGTCTGCCCGGTGACTTTGGCGGCGGCAGGGAAGATCCGCGAAAGCACTGCCGGCGCGGCGCTGCAAGCCCGCCAGATGTTCGCGGTGGAGCGGGCCACGCACTGCCTTACCCACTTCTGAGGGGGAGGGGTACCTGCCCGCTTTTGCCCTTGTTGGCGGCTGCGACTAGAATAAACGGGCGTGTACCACGTGCACGTTCTGTAAAATCCACAAAATCAGGATGACCCGGAGGATCCGTCGGATTCACCGCGAATCGCGCCTGCGTTCCATAACGCGGGCGCGCCGGTTTGCCTGACCGACTAACTATCCACAACGGAGCCCCTACTACATGACCATCACCTCCACCGAGAAGCCCGGTACCCCCGTAGTCGCGATTAACGACATCGGTACCGCTGAGGACTTCCTCGCAGCAGTCGACGCCACCATCAAGTACTTCAACGACGGAGACCTCGTCGAAGGTACCGTCGTCAAGGTCGACCGCGACGAAGTTCTGCTCGACATCGGTTACAAGACCGAAGGTGTCATCC
>Ga0307412_10002053_pt1 | contig 11173 bp, 11 predicted proteins | sample DK1Cmetagenome_3_FD_203823 | JGI IMG/M metagenome (GOLD analysis project Ga0307412, IMG submission 203823) | Maize rhizosphere microbial communities from greenhouse at UC Davis, California, United States - DK15-C-1 | ecosystem: Host-associated > Plants > Roots > Rhizosphere > Soil | place: USA...
CCCTGGTTTCCACTCCCAGCTTGGCGTAGATGTGGGCGAGGTGGGTCTTGACCGTGGCCTCCGAGATGAAGAGGCGCTGTCCGAGTTCCCGGTTGCTGAGGCCTTGCGTGAGGAGGCTGAGCAGTTCGGCCTCGCGCGGAGTGAGGATTTCGTCGGGGTTGCGCAGCTGCTGGAAAAGCCGGGATGCCACAGGGGCGCTCATGACGCTCTTGCCTTGGACTGCCCCGCGGATGGCCGCGAAAATCTCATCAGGTGCGGCGTCCTTCAGCAGGTATCCCATCGCGCCGGCGTCCACTGCCCGGACGATGTCCGCATCGGAGTCGTAGGTGGTGAACACCAGGATGGCCTGTCCTTTGTTGCGCTCGCGGATCCGCTGGATGGCCTCGATCCCGTCCATGCCTGCGCCCATGGCCAGATCCATCACCACCACCGCGACGGCGTCCTGTTCGAGGCGCTGCAGCGCTTCCTCCCCGGAGGCTGCCTCGGCGACGACGGCGATATCAGGCTGGGTGCCCAGCAGGGCCCGCAACCCGCTTCTCACCACCAGATGGTCGTCCACCAGCAGCACAGTGATGGCGCTCATGCTGGATCTTCCATGCTTCCCGGCTCCGCCGGCGCGGGTAGCTGCGCTGCGACGATGGTTCCTTCGCCGGGTGCGCTTTCCACTGAGAAAACGCCGCCCAGCTGCTCCACCCGCTGCCGCATGGCCCGCACCCCATACCCTCCGGCGTCCGACGGCGGTGCTGCCGCCGCGGGATCGAAGCCGGCACCGTCGTCGTGGACGTCCAAGGTGACGGCGTCCGGAAGGTAGCCGAGGGTTACTGTGGCGATGGCGGCGCCCGCATGGAGCTTGATGTTTGATGCTGCGCTTTGGACTACCCGGAGGAGGGCGTGGCGCACATCCGGCGGTACCGGCCGTGGTTCGCCCGTGACCAGGAGCCTGGCGTCCGGGACGTACTGCCTGGCCGCGAAAAGCAGGGCCTCAGGCAATGGCGACGCGTCCAGTCCGGGGGAGGCAAGTTCATGGACCAGGTTGCGGGTCTCGGACAGGTTGCCCCGGAGCAGTGCAGTGGCTTGGCCGAGGTCGGCATGGGCTGAAGGACTGGGCCACGCCCTGCCGGCCGCCTCCAGCAGGAGCAGGCTGCTGGCCAGCCCCTGGGTGACCGTGTCGTGGATTTCCCTGGAGACACGCTCCCGTTCGGCGATGGTTCCTGCCCGGCGCTCGCTGGCTGCCAGCTGCCCTTGGGCGAGGGAGACTTCCGCGTGCAGGCGGCGCTGTTCCTCGGCGTCGTGCTGGATCCTGTCGTAGATCAAGGTCAGCATCAGCCCCACGGCGAGCGGACCCAGGAGCATGGCAAGGTCAGTGCCGCTGCTCAGCCGGAACAATCCTGCCGCGGTGGCAACCGCGGTGGCTCCCGCCGCTGCGTACGCGGCTGCACCGCTCAGTGCACTGCGGCACAGGAAGAAAAGTGCGAACGAGCACCAGGCAAAGCTCGGCGCTGCGATGACCAGGACCGCCCACACTGCAACCAAGGCGAATACCCAAAGCGCCCCCGGCTTCCCGCGCGATGCAAGGACGGCGACGGCGAAGTACAGCAGGCAGGCGGCCGCAGCCAGCCCCAGGACCAGGACGTTGTCGGCGGGGCTGTGCCGCATCACGTACCGGACCAGGGACGCCACCAGCAAAACGGCGAAGCCACAATGAACGGCGGCGTCAATGCTGCGGAAGCGGGCTGCGTTGCTGGTGGACGCGCTGGTCCCGTCCGCGCCAGTCCCGCCGGCAGCGGTCGAGTCTGGGACGGATGCGGCCGGGGCGGTGCTGGCTTGGGGAGGCATGGGAATTCCGGTTCCGGTGGGGAATGCTACCCACCATGCTATTGCCCCCGCACGTGCACCGTCTCTCAGCCTTTTGGCTGATACGGCTGGCCTATTGGAGCAGGACGCCACAGCCAAAGGCCCGATGCCAGGCAGCTGGAGTCCCGGAAGGATTGGGGATGAAACGAATCCCGCTCCCAATGTGGGGCTCCGAGCAAAGGAAACAGCATGAAGAAGTCCACAAAAGTTCTTGCCGCCGCAGCCGCCAGCGCGCTGGCCCTCACCGCCGGCGTAACGGTTGCCGCGAATGCCGGCGCCGGTTCCGCTCCCACTGCCGTCCCTGCTGCCGATGTCCAGCCCGTGCCGGAGAACGTGGTGCAGCAGAACCGTATTTCGGTTGGTGCCTCGGCCAAGGCTGTGGAAGCGGCGTTGACCAAATGCCAGACTGACAAACTTCCCTTTGTGACGGTGGCCCTGGTGGACCGCTTCGGGACTGTCCAGGCGCTGCTTCGGGGCGACAACGCGGCCGAGCACACCATTGAAGCCGCGCAGCAGAAGGCCTACACCGCCGCCGCCTTTGGAACCCCCACCAGTGAGCTGGCCAAGCGGATCAACGGAACCGGCCCCAGCATTGCCGACCTTCCCGGCACCCTGTTCCTGGCCGGCGGCGTCCCGCTGAAGGTGAACGGGGTTTCGGTAGCGGGAATCGGCGTCGGCGGCGCTCCCGATGGCGCGCTGGATGAGGCCTGTGCTGCAGCGGGTGCGGATGCCATCGCGGCAGCCGGTGCCGCTCAGTAGGCTAAGCGGATGAGGTGGTTCGGGGCCCTGTTTGTGGTGCTTGTCGTTACCATGTCGATGACAGCGTGCCAGGCGGGCCCGGGGGAGCCGCAGCAGCAGCCGGCGTCCGCGTCGCCGTCGGTCCTGGCCACTCCGGACGCCCTACCGTCCGCGGCGGACCCGGCGTCCCCGGCGCCGGCAACCGCGCTGGCAACCACGCCCCCTGCGCTCTCCGCTGAAGCTCAGGCGCAGCTTGACCAGGAGCTGATAACCGCAGCCAAAGCCAATAACGCGCCGCTGGTCAGCCAACTGATTGCCCGCGGCGGCAACGTCAACGCCAAGGACGCCATCCAGGATTCGGCCTTCCTCTACGCGGGGGCGGAAGGATTCAATGAGGTGCTCCGGCTGACTTTGGCCGCCGGGGCAGACGTAACGAGCACCAACCGGTACGGCGGGACAGCCCTTATTCCGGCCAGCGAGCACGGCCATGTGGAGACGGTGCAGATCCTGATCGGTGCAGGAGTGCCGGTGAACCATGTCAACAACCTGGGCTGGACTGCCATGCAGGAGGCCATCCTCCTCAACAACGGCGGGCCCAGGCAGCAGGAAGTGGTCCGGCTTCTCCTGGCAGCAGGCGCCGACCCCAACATCAGGGATCCGGAGGGAAGGACCGCACTGCAGAACGCCGAACGGCTCGGCTTCGCGGAAATCGCCACACTGATCCGCGCCCACGGCTAACCGCTGCCGGGTCAAGTCACGCTGGATCTCCCCACCTTTGCCGGGAACCCACGAGGGCGCCCCGCACATCTGATGAAGCGCGCCGCCGTCGTCCCTCGAAGGTGGGGAGGTTCGGCGCCTACACAGCCTCGAGGACGCTGACGTAATTGGCGATGCCCACGCCGCCCATGTTCTGGACCGCGGCGCGGCGGGGGTTGGCGAGCTGCATGCCGCCGGCGGTCCCGGTCAGCTGCATGGCGGCGATGACGTGCTGGGATACTCCCGTGGCTCCCACTGGATGGCCCTTGGCCTTGAGGCCGCCGGAAACGTTGATGGGCAGTTTGCCGTCCTTGTACACCCAGCCCTCCTCGACGGCGCGGGCGCCCTGGCCCGGTTCCGTCAGGCCCATCGCCTCGTACATCAGCAGCTCCGCGATGGTGAAGCAGTCGTGCACTTCCGCGAAGTCCAGGCCCTCCAGCCCGACGCCGGCCATCTCCAAAGCCCGCTGCCAGGACACCCGGGTGGCCTTGAAGGCAACCGGGTCCCGCCGCGATGCGGGGAAGAAGTCGTTGGCGTGGCCGAAGCCTGCCAGCCGCACCGGTGCAGTGGCACCTCCGGTCGGGGAGCTGGACAGCACGACGGCGGCGGCGCCGTCGGACACGGGGGAGCAGTCAGTGCGGCGCAGCGGCTCGGCCACCATGGGGTTCTTATCCGAGACCGTGCGGCAGAAGTCCTCGCCGAGGTCCTTGCGGAGCTGGGCGTAGGGGTTGTCCACGCCGTTGCGGTGGTTCTTGGCGGCGATGCTGCCCAGGACGTCTCCGAGGCTGGTGTCGCCGTACCGCTTCCCGTAGTGCTTGGCCACGTCTGCAAACAGGCCTGTGAAGCCGGTGGTGGACGCTTTGCCTGCCATGTCATAGTCGGCGCCCAGCAGGCCTGCACCCACCACGTCGGCGCCCGCGTGGGTCATCTTTTCCGCGCCGATCACCAGCACCGTCTTCGCCGTGCCCGCCAGCAAAGACTTGGTGCCCTGCTGGAATGCAGCGGAACCGGAGGCGCAGGCGTTCTCCACCCGGGTGGCAGGAACGTTCGCCAGATCCGCCGAGACCTGCAGCGCCAGCGACGACGGGAAGGCCAGCGGCATCATGCCGGAGTTGAACTGGCCGAGGTAGATTTCGTCGATTTGGCCGGGCTCGATGCCCGCGTTCGCGATGGCTTCGGTGGACACTTGGACGATCAGGGACTCCAGGGTTTCCTCCGTGAGTTTCCCGAACCGGCTGTGCCCCCAGCCGGTCAGCAGGACATCCTTGCCGAACTGTTCCTGCAGGCTCATGCCGTCGCTCCTTCCATGGCTGATTCTTCGGGGGCGGGCTTGTCCAGCGCTACAGTGAACCCCGCCTCCGTCTTCTCCCGGATCTCCTCCACCGTGACGCCCGGGGCGAGGCGGGTCAGGGTGAGCTGCCGCCCGCCGTCGTCCGTCCTGTAGAGGTCGAAGACCGCGAGGTCGCTGATGATCCGGTCCACCACCGCAAGGCCTGTCAGGGGCAGAGTGCACGCGCGCACGATCTTGGCGCTGCCGTCCTTGGCGTTGTGCTCGGTGAGAACCACCACGCGGGGCGTCCCGGCCACGAGGTCCATGGCGCCGCCCATGCCCTTGACCATCTTGCCGGGGATGGTCCAGTTGGCAAGGTCGCCATTGCCGGAGACCTGCATGGCCCCCAGGATGGCTACTTTGACGTGTCCACCCCGGATCATGCCGAAGGAGGTGGCGGAATCGAAGATGCTTCCGCCGGGCAGCACGGTGACAGTCTGTTTGCCGGCGTTGATGAGGTCGGCGTCCTCCTCGCCCTCATAGGGGAACGGTCCCATTCCCAGCAGTCCGTTTTCGCTCTGCAGCACAACCCGGACCCCGTCGGGAAGGTTGTTGGCCACCAGGGTGGGGATCCCGATGCCGAGGTTAACGTAGTCGCCGTCGTTCAGTTCTTCGGCTGCGATGGCAGCCATTTCGTCCCTGGTCCAGGCCATGGGGTCTCCTTGAATTACTAGTGGGGGTCAGGCCGGAACAGTTTCGGCAATGCGGCTTGCGGCGGGGCGCACGGTGCGCTGCTCGATGTCCTTGACGCGGTCCCTGGCCTGCACCAGGCGCTGGACGTACACGCCGGGCGTGACGATGTGGTTGGGATCCAGTTGGCCCGGTTCCACGATCACCTCGGCCTCCGCGATGGTCAGGAGGCCGGCGGTTGCAACCACCGGGTTGAAGTTCCGGGCGGTGTAGCGGTAGATCAGGTTTCCGTCCGTGTCTGCGGCGTGCGCGTGGACAAGCGCGACGTCGGCCCGAATGGCGCGCTCGCGGACGTACGTTTCGCCGTCGAACACCTCGTGCGGCTTGCCTTCGGCAACCAGGGTGCCCACGCCGGTTTTGGTGTAGAAAGCGGGGATGCCGGCGCCGCCGGCGCGGAGGCGCTCCGCCAGGGTGCCCTGCGGCGTGAACTCCACCTCCAGGTTGCCGGCCAGGTACTGCTCGGCGAAGAGCTTGTTCTCGCCCACGTAGCTGGCAATGACCTTGCGGACCTGGCCCGCTTCGATCAGGATGCCCAGGCCCTTGCCGTCCACCCCCATGTTGTTCGAGACGACTGTCAGGTCCTTCACACCGGAATCGCGGACGGCTTCGATCAGGTCCGCCGGAATTCCGCTCAGGCCGAATCCGCCCACGGCAATGGTGATGCCGTCCTGCAGTGCGCCCGCCAGGGCGACGGCGGCTGCTGGTTGAAGTTTGGACATGGCGCCTCCTCATTGAGAATCCCGCGTGGTGGTCCATTTTGTGGACGCGGGGCTTGGGAAAGGACATTACGGGCGCCGCGAAAGGCCTGTCAAGGCTAGCGAATTACGCATGCAGGCGTGTTTTTACAGTGTGGACGGTAAGATGACCGAAGTCCATATTGTGGATAGCCGGAGGAGAAAAATGACTAATTTGCCAGTACAGGGCGCCCAGGTGGTCAGCCGTATCGCCGGACTGCTGCGCCTCGTGGGCCGCAGTGCAGAGGGGCTGCCGCTGTCCGTGCTGGTGAGGGAATCCGGCCTCACCAGGCCCACCGTCCACCGACTCCTCTCCTCCCTCGCGTCGGAGGGATTGCTGGATCACGACGCCGGCAGCGCGAACTGGGTGCTGGGCCCGGAGATGCTCCTCATGGGTTCGGTGGCTGCCGCGCGGTTTCCGCTGGAGGACATTGCCCGGCCCAGTCTCCGCAGGCTGGCCGAGGCCACCGGCGAGAGTGCCTTCTTCTCCATCCGCCGCGGCTCCGAGACGGTATGCCTGCTGCGTGAGGAGGGGAGCTTCCCGGTCCGGTCCTTTGTGCTGCACGAGGGCGTCCGGTTCCCCCTCGGTGTGGCCTCCGCGGGCACCGCGATCATGGCGTTCCTGCCCGAGGCCGAGCAGGGGGAGTTGCTGAAGGGATGGTCGGAACACGCGGGCGCTTTCGCCACTGCGCACACGGAGGAACTCGTCCGGACCAACCTCGCACAGACCAGGCTGATGGGCTACTCGGTGAATCCGGGGCTGGTCCTCGAAGGCAGTTGGGGGATGGGCGCCGCGGTGTTCGATGCCTCAGGCAGGCCCGCCTGGGCCCTTTCCCTCACCGGGATCGAGCCGCGCTTCAAGCCCGAGCGGCAGGAGGAGCTGGGCGGGCTCCTGATGGCCGAGGCGCACCGTATCACCCAGCAGCTCAGCGGGGACGGGAAGGCGAGCCGGCCGCGCTGAGCCTCCCCGCCTTTGCCGGGGAACGACGACGGCGCGCCGCCCTATTCGGTGCGACGCGCCGTCGTGCTTCCCAAAAGTGGGGCATTTCAGCGGCCCGCCAGCTGAATTCCTACACAGCTGATTCCTACAGCCCTACGCGTGGCTCTTCCGGGCCCTGGCGCTTCCACCAGGTATCAAAAATGGTGACAGGGACGGTGCGCTTGTGCCGGGTACGCAGGTACTTTTCTTCGATCAGCGCGGCAACGGACTCAGGGACGTCCCGGCCTTCCAGGTAATCGTCGATCTGGTCGTAGCTCAGGCCCAGCTCGTCCTCGTCGGTGCGGCCTGGCTTGTCATCCAGCAGGTCGGCGGTGGGCACCTTTTCCCAGATGCGGGCGGGAGCGCCGAGTTCGGCAAGCAAGGCGCGGTTCTGCCGCTTGTTCAGCCCAAACAGCGGAAGGATGTCCGCTCCGCCGTCTCCGTATTTGGTGAAGAAGCCGGTGACGGACTCCGCGCCGTGGTCGGTGCCGAGGACAAGGTAGTTGTGTTCTCCAGCCAGGGCATACTGGGCGATCATGCGGGTGCGTGCCTTGGTGTTGCCCTTGTGGAAGTCGGAGATTTCCGAGCCCACGGTCTTCTCGAACTCGTCCTCGAAGCCATCCACGGCGGCCGAGATGTTGAACGTCCATTCGGTCTTGGGCTGGATGAAGTCCAGGGCAGCCTGGGCGTCTTCCTCGTCGTGCTGGACGCCATAAGGCAGGCGCACGGCCACGAAGTTGGCGTCCACACCCTCGGCCTCGAGCTCCTCGACCGCCAGTTGGGCCAGCTTTCCGGCCAGGGACGAGTCCAGACCGCCTGAAATGCCCAGGACGAAGCCCTTCGTGTGGGTGGCTTTCAGGTAGTCCTTCAGGAAAGTGACGCGTTTGCGCACCTCCCCGGCGGGGTCGATCCGGGGCTGAACGCCCATTTCTTCAATGATGCTGGCCTGGAGTTCGCGCATGTGGTCCAGCCTAGCCAGCCCTGTCAATCGGCCTCAAGCATCCACACCGGCAGGCCACCACTAAACTGGAGTCCATGACTTCCCCCAGTGAGACTGCAGTAGACGCTGCAGCCGCCCGCGCCCGCCTGCTCGAACTGATCAAGGAACTCGCCGTTGTCCGCGGCAAGGTCATCCTGTCCAGCGGAGCGGAAGCCGACTACTACATTGATCTTCGCCGGATTACGCTGCACCACGAGGCCTCCAAGCTCGTGGGCCAGGTCATGCTGGCACTGGCGGACGACGCCGGGATCGACTTCGAGTGCGCAGGCGGACTCACCATGGGAGCCGACCCTGTGGGTACCGCGGTGATGCACGCGGCCGCAGACGCGGGCCGGGCCGTTGACGCGTTCGTGGTCCGCAAGGCCCAGAAGTCCTACGGCATGGGCCGCCAGGTGGAGGGCCCGTCCGTGGAAGGCCGCAAAGTGCTTGTCCTGGAGGACACGTCCACCACGGGTGGCTCGGCGCTGACCGCCGTGGAAGGCGTCCGCAAGGCCGGCGGCAACGTTGTGGCTGTCGCCGTCATCGTTGACCGGGACACGGGGGCCAAGGAAAAGATCGAAGCGGAGACCGGCGTCCCCTACCTGTTCGCCTTCGGCAAGGATGAGCTCGGGCTTTCCTAGACCCGTCGTTACGCACGGACCGGGCACACTGTGCCCGGTCCCTGATGTTGGAGCGGGAGGCAGGGGTGGCCTATCATTTGCGTTATCCCCCTTAACCCCCCTGTACGGAGAACGTGCACGATGCTCCCCCCTCAACAGCCCTTGAGCGCGACCGACCAGATCCAAAACCTCATTCTGGAAAGCGCCGACTTCGAGGACTTCCTGAACGAACTGGCCCGGTTCTCCGCTCATCAGATGGCGGGCGACGGCGACGACGCACTCTGCGGCATCACCCTGCTCCGGGACCGCAAGGCGGCAACGATTGGCTGGAGCAGCGACTCTGCGCGGGAAGTGGACGAGATCCAGTACTCCTTGTCCCAAGGCCCCTGCCTTACTGCTGCAGAGGAGGAACGCGAAGTCCTCGTTCCGGACCTCTTCGAGGAGGACCGCTGGGGACCGGACTACGCGTCAGCGGTGGCATCGCACGGACTGCGGTCAGTTCTGTCGCTGCCCTTCAACCTGCAGGGCGAGGCGAAAGCTGCCTTGAACCTGTATTCCGACGTCCCCCATAAATTCGATGACCGGGCCACTGCAAAGGCCCGTGGGTATACACGGGAAATTTCACAGGCACTGAGGCTCGCAGTAAGGTTCTCGCTTCACACGGACAGCGCCGCAAATCTCCGGGCAACCCTTGAGTCCCGGACCATCATCGACATCGCCATCGGCATTGTGATGGCACAGAACAGGTGCAGCCAGGAGGCAGCGGTCAGCATCCTCACCGAGGCCTCCAGTAACAGCAACACAAAGCTGCGGGATATCGCCAAATCCCTGGTGGACTCGGTGGGCGGTGCCGGTACGCGCACCCATTACCAGGAGCCCGGGCAGCGGCAGGCCGACCAAACCGCGTGACAAACGGCTTGTGCCTGACTCGTGCTGGAGGTTACGCTTACCGAGGTTGAGCCGTCGGCCATAGACACCCTCTTTTGGAGTACCTATGGACCGCGCACTGAACGCCTTCGTTAACCTCGATGTCCCTGCCGACATTGTCTGCATCGATGTCCGGGGGAGCCTGAACCAGGACTCCCGGCCGGGCCTGGTCCAGATCATCCGCCGGATCAGGAAAATTGGGATCCGTTCGCACATCCGGGTAGAGCTTTCCCGCGCCGCCATGGTGGAGTCTTCGGCGCTGGCGGGCCTTCGCAGTGACCTTAACGCCATTGACACCAGCATCCTGCCAGGGACTTACGGCGCAGGGGTGTCCCTTGATCTCTCGCCCGTCGGAGACGAATGGGCTGCCGCGCCTGACTCGGCTGAGCAGCCCCTGACCGTCCTTGACGGCTTCTCCGCCGGCGCCGTTTCAGACATTGGCGCCGTTGGCTACCCGGCCGCTCCTGGTGAAGCCGGAATCCCGCTGCTGGATCTCACCGGGTTTGAGCTGCTGTGCGGGCGCGCACTGCAGGAGTACTCGGACGAGGAACTGCTGCTTGCCAGTGACACCCTCTTCACTCTCCTGGACAACCCGGCAGCTTTCCCGGGATCGGACCTGCTGGCCCGGTACGACGACATCGGGCAGGAGATGCTGCGCCGCCAGCAGGAAACCGCGGCCCCAATTTCGGCTGCCGAAGGACAGGCTGCCAGCTGATGCGTCGTCACTGAAAGGTTACCGGCGCTTCTTGCGACGGTGACTTACGGTATGCCTACGGTAGTGGTGTGCCATATGAGGGGGAAGTAAATCCGCAGGACCGGCGCGGGGCCTCTGAAGCCCGGCTGCTGCAGGATGCCGCTGCCCTTAAGCAGTTTTCACGCCGGGGATTCCTTGCCGGAGCAGGCATGTCAGGCCTGCTGGCTGCAGACATGCTGGTCACCCGCCAGGTGCAATCCGCCCGCCAGGTAAGCCGTGTCCTCCCTGTTCCCGACGACTTCGCTGATGCGTACTACCCGGATGCCAGCTGGTTCCTGTTCCCCGGTTATAAAACCAGCTGGGAGGAGGGGCAGTGGATCCTGAACTCCCTCCGGGGCACGCTGAACAAGCGCGCCAGGCTCGCCGCCGTCGGCTATTCCAACCTGGGCCTGGACATCGATGAGATTGTCATCGCCGTCATCGAGCACGTCCGCGCCCAAAAGCTCACCAAGCTGTTTTTCTACGGGCACAGCTTCGGTGGAATGGTGGCCACCCAGGTAGCCGCCCGGCTGCTGGAGCTCCATGGGGTGGAGGTGGAATTCATCGTGTTGGACTCAAGCCCGTACAGCAAGCACGACGTCCTGGACCAAAGCTGGTTCGACGGCGTGGTGTTCCTGTACGAAAGGGGTTTCCGGTTCCCGTCCACCTTCCGCGGCGGGTACGAACTGGGCGAGCGCGTCATTCACAAAGACGAACGGACGTGGCGCCAGATCCTCGACCAGACGCTCGAACAGCTCTCGCCCATCGCACCGTCCAGCCTGCTCGTCCAGTCGGAGTCTGCCTACATTTACCACTTCGACGGCACCCGGTTC
>Ga0307412_10002057_pt1 | contig 11167 bp, 9 predicted proteins | sample DK1Cmetagenome_3_FD_203823 | JGI IMG/M metagenome (GOLD analysis project Ga0307412, IMG submission 203823) | Maize rhizosphere microbial communities from greenhouse at UC Davis, California, United States - DK15-C-1 | ecosystem: Host-associated > Plants > Roots > Rhizosphere > Soil | place: USA...
CACTCGCGTCCGGCCCGCGGTGTGAGGATCTATGAGCGTTCGGCGCGGCGGATGTTCGGCGCAGCCAAAAGGTTCGACACGTGCATGCATCTCTTCCCACCGCCTATCGGCACGCCCGCGTGACCGGCGCTTGCGTGCTCGGCGACACGAAACCGTCAACATCGGCATGAGCAAGGAGCATGCCTTCAGGCCCGAAGAGCGACCGCTCTTCGCAGGCTCGCCATTCTCGCCTTCGCATCCGGCTGGCCGGCGCCTCGGCTATTTTGCCATCGGCACGTTCCTCGCCGCGACCTCGACCTTCGGGAATGCGCTGACGACGGTCAACACCACAAGCCTGGCCGGTCCCCTCGGCCTGTACGCGGCCGAGGCAGCTGCCCTGCCGGCGATCTATGTCGCGATGAATGCGACGGCCAACCTCTCGCTCGTGAAGGCACGGGCGCAATTCGGCATCCCCCAGGTGACCGGCTTTTTCCTTTGCCTCAACGCGTTCGCGGCGCTGGTCCATTTCGGGTTCACCAACTTCTGGGCGGCGCTGTTCGTGCGCGCGACCAGCGGCATGGCCGCCGCCGCGCTGATCACCCTCGGCGTCTATTATCTGATGCAGGCCTTTCCACCCAAGGCAAAGCCGGTCGGTGCTGTCATCGGCATGGGCCTATCGCAGCTCGGTACGCCGCTCGCCCGGCTCGTCCCCGTCGAGGTCCTGGTCGACAACGGATTGTGGGGCCTGCACGCCATCGAAGTCGCGCTGGCGCTGGTGTCGCTCGCGCTCATTCTCGCCCTGCCACTGCCGCCCAGCGAGAAGAGCGCCGCGTTCGCCCCGCGCGATTTCCTGACGATCCCCTTGGCGACCGCCGGCTTGGTGCTGCTCTGTCAGGTCATCGGTCAGGGCCGTACGCTCTGGTGGTTCGACACGCCCTGGCTCGGCGTGGCGCTTGCGGCCTCGATCGCGCTGCTCGCGGCGGCCTTTCTGAACGAGACGGGGCGGCGCGATCCGCTGGTGCATTTCGAATGGATCGGCACCTGGGGCATAGTGCGGTTCGCCGCCGTGGCGCTGGTCCTGCGCCTGGCGCTTGCCGAGCAAAGCTACGGTGCAGTCGGTCTCCTGACGCTCGGCGGACTCAACAACGACCAGCTGGGTACGCTCTTCGCCGTGGTCGCGGTCGCGATGCTGCTGGGCATTGTCGCCGCCGCGCTGACGCTGTCCGAGCGCCGCCTCCCCTGGCAGGTTCTCGCCGCCGCCCTGATCATCGCCGCCGGCGCATGGCTGGACAGCGACGCGACCACGCTGACGCGCCCGGCGCAGTTGATCTTTAGCCAGGCCTTGATCGGCTTCGGCACCACCTTGTTCGCCGGGCCGGCGCTTCTGCATGGCTTCCTCCGGATGATCCAGCGGGGTGGCGACTATCTCGTCAGCTTCGTCGTCACCTTCAGCATCACCCAGAATGTCGGCGGGCTGATGGGATCGGCGCTGCTCGGCTCGTTGCAGACGATCTGGGCGCGCAACGCCAGCAACGCGCTGGCGGCCGACATGCTGGCGAGCGATCCGCAGGTCGCCGCACGGATCGGCGGCGGCGGTGCATCGCTGGCCGCCGTGCTCGTCGATCCTGCCCAGCGCGCCGCCCAGGGCGCGGGCCTGCTGGGGCAGTCGATGGCGCGCGAAGCCGCGGTGATCGCCTTCAACGACACCTTCCGGTTCGTGGCCATGCTCGCCCTGACCACCGCCGCCTTCATTTTCGCGAACATCCTCGTCGCGCGCACCCGAGAGAAGACCCATGACCGCAGCTGACACCGCCCCGCCGCTGGAGAACGAAGCGCCGACATGGCGCCCCGCCGCCAAGCGCCCGATACGGATCGTCGCCACGGTGGCGCTGTCGCTTGCCGGCATTTTCCTCGTTCTAGCCGCCTGGGGTCTGCCGCCGTTTGCAGGACGATACCAGCAAACCGACAATGCCTATGTGCGCGGCCGGGTCACGGTCATCGCCCCGCAGGTGAGCGGCTATGTGATGCAGGTGCTGGTCCACGACTATGACGTCGTACAGCCCGGCCAGATATTGGTGCGCATCGATGACCGCGTCTATCGCGCCCGCGTCGAGCAGGCGCGCGCCAACCTCTCGGCGGCCGAGGCCGCGCTGGCCAACGCCACCCAGGCCCGGGCGTCCCGGTCGGCGGGTCTCCAGGGCCAGATAGCGGGCGTCGAAGGCGCACAGGCGCAGCTCGCCAGGGCGCGGGCGGACATGGCGCGCGCCAATGATCTTGCCCGGGACGGCTCGATCTCGGTGCGGGAGCGCGACCAGACGCTGGCCGCGCTCGCCCAAGCACAGGCGCAACTGCGCCAGGCGCAGGCCGGAAGCGAGATCGGCCGCCAGGATATCCGGACGGTCGAGGTCGGCCGCGGCGGCCTGGAAGCGCAGGTCGAAGCGGCGCGCGCGCAGTTGCACGCGGCCGAGATCGATCTCGAGCACACCGTGATCCGCGCGCCCGAAGGCGGCGTCCTCGGCGAGGTCGGCATCCGGGTCGGCAGCTACGTCACCAACGGATCGCAGCTGCTCGCGATCGTGCCGCCGGATCGCTGGATCATCGCCAACTTCAAGGAAAACCAGACGGGGCAGATCCGCCCAGGTCAACCGGTCCGCCTGACGGTCGACGCACTGGACGGCGCCAGGCTGAAGGGGCGTGTCGAGCGCCTGTCGCCTGCTGCCGGATCGGAGTTCGCGGTCCTCAAGCCGGACAATGCGACCGGCAATTTCGTGAAGATCCCGCAACGGATCGGCGTGCGGATCGCGGTCGACTCCGGCGCGGCAGCGGCAAAGCGCCTGCGTCCGGGCATGTCGGTGGAGGTCCGCGTCGACACGAGTGTCCGGCCATGAGAGCGCTTCTCGCTGCGGGCAGCCTTGCCCTCCTCCTGTCGGCCTGCGCCGGTCCCCGCCCGGCCACGCCGCCAGCGGCCGAGGTCGCACCGCCGGCCCAGTGGCGCGATGGGCGGGAAGCATCGGATGTCGCTGTCGACGCGCAATGGTGGCGTAGCTTTGGCGATGCCACGCTGACCGGCCTCGTCGAAGCGGCGCTCGCACATAATGCGGATATCGAGATCGCCGCCGCACGCGTCGAGGAGGCGCGCGCGCAGTTCGCCGCCGCGCGCGGCGCCAGGATGCCGCAGGTGCAAGGCGCCGGCACGGGCGGCCGCACCCGCAGCGTCAACCCGTTCGGGATCGATGTCGACCAATGGGCAGCGCAGGGCGAAGCGCAGGCCTCGTTCGACCTCGACCTGTTCGGGCGACTGCGCAACAGCGCCGCCGCCGCGAAGGCGCAGCTCCTCGCCAGCGAGGATAGCCGCGAAACCGTACGGCTTGCCGTCGCCGCAAGCGTGGTCAGCGGCTATGTCCAGCTCCGCACGTTCGATGAACGACGGGCGATCCTGCGCCGCACCCTCGATGCGCGCGCGGGCACCCTGAAGCTTATTCGGCGCCGCGCCGAGGCGGGCTATGGCTCGCAACTCGATCTGGCGCAGGCCGAAGCGGAGGTTGAGGCTGCCGCCCAGGTCATCCCGACCGTCGATCTTGCGATCACCAAGCTCGAGAACGGCATCGGCATCCTGCTCGGTCGCACACCCGGCCCCATCGCGCGTGGATCGGCCGTCACGGCGCTGACAATCCCTACCGTGCCGTCACAGCTGCCGGCGCGCGTGCTTCGCCAGCGCCCCGACATCGCCTCGGCCGAGCAGCAGATCGTCGCGGCGGACCGCGCGCTGGACGTGGCACGCGCCGCCTTCATGCCCGACATCAAACTGGCGGCATCCGGCGGCTTCGTCGCTTCCTCGCTGCTCCCGGACGATCCGCTTTCGATCTTCTCGCTGGGCGGCAGCATTCTGGCGCCGATCTTCAACGGCGGGAGGATCCGCGCCGGGGCGGAAGGCGCGGCCGCCCGCCGCGACCAAGCTGCCTTTGCGTATCGGAAGGCTGCCCTGAACGCGTTCCGCGAGGTCGAGGACGGGATGGCGTCGGTCGAACGGTACGGAGAACAGGAGGCGGTGCTGACGCGCCAGCAGGCGGCGCTCCTCCGGGTCCAACAGCTCGCGTCGCGCCGCTATCGCGAGGGCTACTCCCCCTATCTCGAACAGCTCGACGCCGAGCGCAGCCTGTTATCGTCGCAGCTGTCGCTCGTACAATCGCGCAGCGACCGCCTGCTCGCATCGGCCGCTCTTTTTCAGGCCCTCGGAGGCGGCTGGCAGTCTTCGGAACAGCGGGCGGAATGATCCGTCCGCGCATCACCTTGGCGCTAACGGTCCCTCACCTCCGGACCGCGATGCAATACGCTCTTTAGACGATGGAGCGCGGCGAAAGGCTTGTCGCCCCTGGCGACGCCTACCCGGCGCAGCGGTGAGACCTCAGGACGCCATAGATATCCCGCCTCGGTGAGAGGGTCTGGTGCCAGACGACAAGGAAATTCGAATGGATTTGGGAAATAAAGTCGCGATCGTCACGGGAGCCGCCAGCGGTATCGGCAAGGAGATCGCCCGCCAGTACCTCCAGCAGGGCGCAAAAGTCTCCATCGCCGATCTCAACATCGACGCCGCGCGCGCGACTGCTGACGAACTCGATGCCGGCGGCGCCGCAACCCTCGCGGTGAAGATGGACGTAGCGAACGAGGCCGAGGTCGATGCCGGCGTGCAGGCGGTATGCGATCGGTTCGGCGGTATCGATATCCTCGTCTCCAACGCCGGCATCCAGATCGTCTCGCCGGTCGACCAATTCGATTTCGGCGACTGGAAGAAGATGCTCGCGATCCACCTGGACGGCGCGTTCCTGACGACCCGAGCCTGTCTCCAGCGGATGTACGCCCAGCAACGCGGCGGCTCGATCATCTATATCGGTTCGGCGCACTCCAAGGAAGCTTCCAGGCTGAAGGCGCCGTACGTCACGGCCAAACACGGGCTGATCGGCCTCGCAAAGGTCGTCGCGAAGGAAGGTGCAGACCACGGCGTCCGCGCCAACGTCGTCTGCCCGGGCTTTGTGCGGACGCCGCTCGTCGAGAAGCAGATCCCGGAACAGGCGAAGGAGCTCGGCGTCACCGAAGACCAGGTCATCCGCGATATCATGCTCAAGGAAACCGTCGACGGGCAGTTCACGACGCTCGATGACGTCGCGCGGTGTGCGGCTTTTCTCGCGGCATTTCCTTCAAACGCACTGACTGGCCAGTCGATCGTGGTCAGCCACGGCTGGGCGATGCAATAGGGAAGGGGCCGTTACATGAACATGTCATTGAAACCCCAAAAATTTGGGCGGGCAGGGCGCCTGCAGCAAGCCGTTCCCTTCGATTGCGTCGCGCTTGTCCTGCAGGGCGGCGGTGCCCTTGGTGCCTATCAGGCCGGTGTTTACGATGGATTGGCCGAAGCGTCGCTGCATCCGAACTGGGTCGCGGGCATCTCGATCGGCGCGATCAACGCCGCGCTGATCGCCGGCAACGCCCCGGAGGAACGTGTCGAGAAGCTGCGCGCGTTCTGGCAGACCGTGACGGCCGACCCGTGGGCGGACTGGTTCGCCACGCCAGGCCAATTCGGCGGAGACCTTGTCCGCCACTGGGCAAACCATTGGCATGCCGCCGCCGCGATCCTGCAAGGGGCTGCCGGATTCTTTGCGCCGCGACCGGTCCCCGCCTATTTCGCGGCTAGCGGTACGGCCGATGCTATCAGCTTCTACGATACGTCGGCGCTCAAAACCACGCTCGAACGACTTGTCGATTTCGACAGGATCAATTCCGGCGAAATGCGCTTCAGCGTCGGCGCGGTGAACGTGGCGACCGGCAATCTGATCTATTTCGACAATCGAACGCACGAGATCCGGCCCGAGCACGTCATTGCCAGCGGCGCGCTGCCGCCGGCCTTTGCGCCGGTCGAGATCGAAGGCGAATATTATTGGGACGGCGGTGTGGTTTCGAACACGCCGCTCCAATGGGTCGTCGACAGCGCGGAGCGCCAGGATACGCTCGCCTTCCAGGTCGATTTGTGGAGCGCGCGCGGCGCCATCCCCCGCTCCCTGCCGGACGTCGTGACGCGTCAGAAGGAAATCCAGTATTCCAGCCGCACGCGGGCGCGATCGGATCAGTTCAGGAAGGAGCAGCAGCTCCGCAGCGCCTTGACCGCCCTCATCACGCAACTGCCCGAGCATTTGCGCGACACGCCGGAATATGCGCTGCTGGCACCGGAATCGGATCGCAAGGTCTACAACATCATCCAGCTCATCTATCAGTCGCATCGCACGGAGGGAGGGTCGAAGGACTTCGAATTCTCCGCGCGCAGCATGGCAGATCACTGGGCCGCGGGACTGTCCGACACGATCCGGACGCTGCGCCATCCTGAAGTGCTCGAGCGACCGACCAGTGCCGATGGCGTCTTCACGTTCGACATCGCCAGCGACGGGAGGCTTTCATGAACATTTCCGAAGTTCGCAATCGCGCATTCGCGATGCCGCTGACGCAACCGGCATACCCGCCAGGGCCGTATCGGTTCTACGACCGCGAGTTTCTGATCCTCACCTACCGCACCGATCTCGATACACTTCGCGCGATCGTTCCAGAGCCGCTCGAAGTAGTTTCCGACCTGGTGAAATTCGAGTTCATCCGCATGCCGGACTCGACCGGCTTCGGCAATTACACCGAAGCGGGTCAGGTCATCCCCGTGCGCTTCCGGGGGGAGCCTGGGAACTACACGCTAAACATGTTCTTGAACGACCACCCGCCGATCGCGGGCGGGCGGGAGCTATGGGGCTTTCCCAAGAAGCTCGCCGGCCCGAGCCTCCAGACGGAAACGGACACGCTTGTCGGTACGCTGGATTACGGGCCGGTGCGCGTCGCGACGGGCACCATGGGCTATAAATATGAGGAAGGGGACACGGAAGCGACGTTGCGCGCACTCGCCGCGCCCAACTTCCTGCTGAAGATCATACCGCACGTGGACGGAACGGCGCGCATCTGCGAACTCGTCGAGTATCATTTGGAGGACATTCAGCTGAAGGGGGTCTGGACGGGGCCCGGCGCCTTGTCGCTGGTCCCCCATGCGCTCGCCCCGGTGGCGGATCTGCCGATCCGCGAACTCGTTTCGACCACCCATTTCGTTGCCGATCTCACGCTCGGACTTGGCAAGGTCGTATTCGACTATCTCGACGACGCGTAGGCGGCGGCCGAGGCTGGACCGCGCACAACACACCCCCGGCCCGTTCGATGCCAGCAAGCGGATCGGCTATTCGCTTGCCGGTCGGCGCGGCAATGCGATTTCCATCATCAGCCCGCCGCCATCGCCTGGCAGCGCGTGGATCGATCCGCCGTGCCGCTCGACGGCATATTTGGCGATCGCCAGGCCGAGCCCGAATCCGCTCATGTCGGCGCCGTCTGCATCGACGCGTTTGAACGGTTCGAAAATGTCGAGCAGCATCGCGGTCGGAACGCCCCGGCCGCGATCGCGGATGCGGATCACCGCGCGGTCTGCCGTGACCTCCGCCGTGACGTCGACACCGGCGTGCGGCGGCGAAAATCTGATGGCGTTGCGGATGATGTTTTCGAAGGCGCGGTACAGGAGATCGCCATTCCCCACCGTGACGAAGGGGGCGGCGGGCCGATAGCGGATTTCGCACCCCTTTCCGCGCCCCTCGAAATTGGCGTCGTCGACGATCGCCGTGAGCAGGTCGATAAGGTCGACGGGGCCGGAATCGAATTCCGCGGTGCTCGACTTGAGCCGCGCGAGCGTGAGCAATTCCTCGATCAGGCGGTTGAGGCGTTCGGCTTCGCGTTCCACGCGCGCCAGCATGTCGGGCAGCTTTTCGGGGGACTGGCGGAGCAGGCCGATCGCCATCTGGAGACGCGTCAGCGGCGAGCGCAACTCGTGCGAAACGTCATGGAACAGGCGTTCCTGCGTCGCCAGCAGCTGCTGAAGCTGGGCGGCCATGCCGTCGAAGTCGCGGGTAAGATCGGCGATCTCGTCCCGCCGCGTGCCGACCAGCGGGTGAACCCGCGTCGTCAGCTCGCCGGCCGCGATCGAGCGAAAGCCGCGGCTGAGGTGCGTGATCGGGCGCGCCAGATACCAGGCGAGCCCGGCGCTGAACAACAGGCTGACGAACGTACCGATCACGAGCGGCATGGTGCGGTTGAGCGGGAGTGCGTCGAACGCCATCCGATCCGCCGGGAGGGGCCGGACGAACGCGAACAGGCCGGCGCCGATCAGGAACGACGTCCCGCTCGCGAGCAGGAAGGCGATGAACAGCTTCCAGAACAGGCGGCCGGGGCGCCGCATGGCGAAGCGGGGCCTCATTCGCGCGCCAATTGATAGCCCTGGCCGCGTATTCCGAGGATCCAGGGTTGACCATCCGGGCGCGGCCCGAGCTTCTGGCGGATGCTGCTGATATGGACGTCGATGCGACGATCATAGGCGGTCAGCGCGCGCCCGAGCGCGTCCCGCGACAATTGGTCCTTGCTGACGATATGCCCGGCATGGCGCGCCAGTTCCTCGAGCAGGCTGAACTCGGTACCGGTCAGATCGAGCACCGCGCCGTGCCACTCGGCCCGGCGCTTGCCCGGCGACAGGGTGAGCGGCCCGGCGACGATCGGATCGCCGGGCACGTTGTCCCGCTTGCTGGAGACGCGGCGGAGGATGGCGCGCATCCGCGCCACCAGTTCGCCGGCCGAGCAGGGTTTGGGGACATAATCGTCGGCGCCGAGATCGAGCCCCGAAATGCGGTCGACATCGTCGCCCCGGGCGGTGAGCAACAACACCGGCACGTCGCTGGTGCGGCGGATGCGCCGCAACACTTCGATGCCGGACAGCCGCGGCAGCATCACGTCCAGAACGACGAGATCGTATTTGCCCGAAAGCGCTTCGGCCTCGCCGCTTTGCCCGTCGTGCACCGCGAACGCCCCAAGCCCTTCGCCGGCCAGATATTCGGCCAGCATCGCGGTGAGTTCGCGATCGTCGTCGATGAGCAGTATTTCAGGCATCCGTTCCGACCGCCGTTCGTGGGTTTCCATCGTCATGCCCTTAAACCGTGACGCCGCATGCACCTTTACATATCTCAACCCAGCTTTTTCCTAACTTTACACGGGCCACGAACAACCGAACACCGGGCTGGGCTAAGCGGCACGGATCATGCTCAGCCCGCCCCCCATTTCCCGCCGACGACGCTCGCTCGGTTGCTCGGCACTCCTCGGGGCCGCGCTGCTTGCCGGCTGCACCGTCGGGCCCGACTATCAACGCCCGCAGATCGCCACGCCCGCATCGTGGAGCGCCGCTGTCCCGCAAGACGACGGCAAGAGCACGCTGGCCGGCTGGTGGCAGCGCTTCGACGACCCGGTTCTGCTGCAGATGCAGGCGGCGGCCGAAGCGCATAGCCCGACGCTCGACGAGGCTGTGGCCCGCATCCTGCAAGCGCGCGCGACGCTGGCCACCAACCGCGCCCAGGGCGCGCCGACGCTGAGCGGCGGCGCCTCCTATACCGAAAGCGGCCAGCAGATGAGCTCGGGCGGGCAAAGCGTGCAGTTCGTCTCGGGCGGCTTTCAGCCAAGCGCGGACGCCAGCTGGGCCCTCGACCTGTTCGGCAAGGTGCGCCGCAACAGCGAAGCTGCCCGCGCCCGCATCGAGGCACGAGGCAACGACCTGGCCAACGCCCGCATCGCGCTCGCGGCGGAGGTTGCGGACGACTACGTCCAATATCGCGGCTGCGAGCAACTCGCCGACCTGTATGGCCAGCAGGCGCAATCGCAGGCCGAGACCGCGCGACTAACCCGGATCAGCCAGCAGGCCGGCTTCACGGCGCCCGCCGATGCCGAGCTCACCGATGCCAGCGCCGCCAGCGTGCGGGCCAGTTTTACCGATCAGGTGGCGCAATGTGATCTGCTGGTGAAAAGCCTCACCTCGCTGACCGGATCGGACGAAGCGGCGCTGCGCGCGACGCTGGCCCCCGGCAAGGCAAAGCTGCCGATGCCGGCGACGCTGAACGTTACCACGCTGCCGGCCGATCTGGTGCGGCAGCGGCCCGACATCGCCTCCAGCGAGCGCGAACTGGCCGCATCCAGCGCGGAAATCGGCGCGGCGAAGGCGGATCTCTACCCCAGCCTGTCGCTGTCCGGATCGGTCTCGTCCGGCGGCGGACTGACGCAATGGTCGTTCGGGCCGTCGCTGAGCGTGCCGATCCTCGACGGCGGCAAGGCGCGCGCCGGGGTACGCAGCGCGCGGGCCGGATATGATCTGCAACTCGCAACCTATCGCGAGACGGTCCGCACGGGGCTTCTGGAAGTAGAGCAGGCGTTGGTTCGGCTGCAATCGGCGCGCGGGCGCGATGCCGATCTGGCCCGCTCGGCGCAGGGCTATGCCGCCAGCTTCGCGGCCATCGACCGGCAGCGGCAGGTCGGTTCGGTCAGCATGATCGACCGCGAAAGCGCCCGCCGCAACGCGCTCGACGCGCAACGCACCCTGGTGAATCTCCGCCTGACCCAGGTGCGCGAGCTGATCTCCCTGTTCAAGGCATTGGGCGGCGGCTGGGACGCGACCACGGCATCGACTGGAATTGTGAAATGATGCGTTCTCTCTCTCATGTCGCGCTGATCGCAGGCGCGCTCGGGCTCGCGAGCTGCAGCGGCGGCAAGAATGCCGATGCACCCAAGAAGGATGCGGCGAGCCTGACCGTTACGGTCATCCGGCCCGAGCAGCTCTCCTGGCCGCGCCTGCTCAGCGCCAACGGCAACCTCCAGCCATGGCAGGAGGCGGTGATCAGCGCCGAAACCGGACCGTACCGCGTCGCATCGCTGAACGCGGACGTCGGCAGCCAGGTGCGCAAGGGCCAGATCCTGGCGACGCTCGCGCGCGAGACGCTGCTCGCCGACCGGGCACGGCTGCAGGCGGCGGTGGCCGAGGCGCAGGCCAATTTGATCAAGGCCGATAGCGACGTCGATCGCGCCCGGCAGATCGGCGATAGCGGCGCGCTGTCGGCCCAGCAGATCCAGACCTACCGCGTGACCCAGCAGACCTCCCAGGCATCGCTCGCCTCGGCGCGCGCGCAGTTGCGCGGCGCCGATGTGCAACTGGGGCAGGCCGATGTCCGTGCCGCCGACGATGGCGTGGTCTCGTCCCGCACCGCGCTGCTCGGCAAGGTCGTCAATGCCGGCGACGAACAGTTCCGCCTGGTGC
>Ga0307412_10002058_pt1 | contig 11167 bp, 7 predicted proteins | sample DK1Cmetagenome_3_FD_203823 | JGI IMG/M metagenome (GOLD analysis project Ga0307412, IMG submission 203823) | Maize rhizosphere microbial communities from greenhouse at UC Davis, California, United States - DK15-C-1 | ecosystem: Host-associated > Plants > Roots > Rhizosphere > Soil | place: USA...
CTTGCAACGTCGAAGAGAAGGACGGTGCTTCGACAAGCTCAGCACAAGCGGATTGGGGTGGGCGTTGCAGATTAAAGGTTCGCCGCTCTAAATCGAAACGGTCATGCTTCATCTTCGCCGGTTACGGCGCGCCATTCCATCATCTCACCAGACACGCACGCGCTCGGCAGGGTCCAGATAGAGCTTGTCACCGGGCTTTACGTCGAATGCCTTGTACCATGCGTCGAGATTGCGGACGACCCAGGTGCGCTGCGTCGCCGGCGAATGCGCGTCGGTCAGCAAGTGCTGGCGCAGATGCGCCTCGCGCTGCTTGACCCGCCAGAACTGCGCCCATCCAAGGAAAAAGCGCTGATCGCCGGTATAGCCGTCGATCACCGGCGCCGGCTTGCCGCCAAGCGAGCGCTGATACGCGTCATAGGCGATCGTCAAGCCGGCAAGGTCGCCGATATTTTCGCCCAGCGTGAACTCGCCCTTCACATGCTCGCCCGGCAGCGGTTCATAGGCGTCATATTGCGCGATCAAGGCCTTGCCCGCCGCGTCGAACGCCTTCAGATCCTCGGGCGTCCACCAATTGGCCAGGATTCCCTTCTCGTTATATTTCGAGCCCTGATCGTCGAAATGGTGGCTGATCTCATGCCCGGCGACCGCGCCGATCGCGCCATAGTTCACCGCCGGATCGGCCTTTGGATCGAACGCCGGCGCCTGCAGGAACGCCGCCGGGAAGGTGATTTCCAGCCGGTTGTAGGTGGCGTTGGCGTTCACCGTTTGCGGCGACATATACCAGTCCGAGCGCTCGGTCGGCCGTTCGGTGCGGCCCACCGACCAGGCGAATTCGAAGCGGTTTGCGCGGATGAGATTGCCGAACAGGTCGCCGGCTTCGACCTCGAGCTCCGCATAGTCGCGAAACTTGTCGGGATAGCCGACGCGAACGGTAAAGCCCTTGAGCTTCTCTTTCGCCTTTTCCTTGGTGACCGGCTGCATCCAGCTCAGCTGGTCGATGCGGTCGCCCATCACCGTCAGCAGGTTGTTGGCGAGATCGGTCATCACCGCCTTATACTCGGGCGGGAAGTAACGCTGGACATAGATGCGGGCGACATCGTCCCGCAGCATGGCGTTGACCAGTGCGGTGCCGCGTTTCCAGCGCGGCTCCTGTTCCGGCGTCCCTTTCAGCGCCTTGTCATAGAAGGAAAAACGTTCGGTCTCGACCGCGTCGGGCAACCCCGGCGCGAGACTGTCGAGGCTGCGCACGATCATCTGGTCGCGCAGCACGCCGATCGGCGCCTGGTCGACCAGTCTGGCAATGCCGGTCATGGCGCTTGGCTGGCGCACCAGCACCTCTTTGACGTTGGGCGCCGCGGCCTTCACCACCGTCTGCAAGTCCAGCGTCGCGGTGGCGAACTGCGCGGTCTGGGGCAGCGTGAACTTGTGATAGGTCTTGCCCATGTCGCTCGAGTCCTCGCGGTTCCACTGAACCTTGGCGATCTCGGTCTCGAACCCCATCACCGCCTGCGCACGGGCCTCGGCATCGGTTTCCCCGGCGAGCGTCAGGACCCGCGCGAGGTGCGCCACATAATCCTCGCGGATCTTGGCGAAAGCCGGCTTATCGGAGAGATACATGTCGCGGTCGGGCAGGCCGGTGCCGCCCTGGTCGATCTGCAGGATCATGCGCTCGGGCTGCTTGTCGTCGGTCCATACCCAGGGGAGAACCGGGCCATAGACGCCCATCACCATCGCGTCGGCGACCAGCGCCGAATAACCCTTGCGATCGGTCAGCGCCTTGATCCGGGAAAGCCACGGCTGGATCGGCGCCATCCCCAGCGCCTCGACCTTCGCGCTATCCATATAGGTGGCATAAGCGCGGCCGAGCTTGCTCGACGGATCGGCCTCCTGTTCCTGAATGATCCCGCGCAGCCGTTCGGCAGTGAGGTCGCGCAGGATGATGTACGAACCATACATCGCCTTGTCGGCAGGCATCGGGGTGTTCTTTGCCCACGCGCCATTGGCATAGCCGTAGAAGTCGTCGCCGGGCTTGACCGACGTGTCGACACCCGCCTCGTCGAAACCGAAGCTGCCGATCTGGGGCTTGCCGCTCGGCGCCGCGGATGCCGCAGGCGGGGTTTCTTGCGCCGACAGGGTGGTGGTGCCGGCAAGCAGCGTTCCGGTGAGAAGAATGGAAGCAAGAAGCAGGCGCATGGATACCTCCCCAGGTCAGGTCGCGTCGTTGTATCAATTCGATGCCATGCCTTGGCAAGACGCAGGAATTTGCGGCCTCAGCTTCAGAAAATTTATCGATCGGCTCCCCGGCCATTCCGGTTTATCGAACGCATTGCAGCGATGTCGCCGGATGCCCGGTCGCCAGATGCTCGACGAGAAAGTCCACGAAAACGCGCACCCGCGCGGGCGTGTTCGCGCCGCCCGCGAAGACCGCGTGGATCGTCTCGACATCGCCCGGGTTATAGTCCTCCAAGATCGGGACGAGCCGGCCGTCGGCGATCTCCTCGACGACGCTGAACGCCCCGACGCGCGCGATGCCGACCCCCGCGGCGGCGAGCTGGCCCAGCGTCTCGCCGTTGTTCGCCTCGATATTGCCCTTCACCGACAGCGCGAAGTCGCGCCCTTCGCGGCGGAACGGCCACACGGGTTCGGCACGGCGGAAATTGAAGTTCAGGCAATTATGATCGTGGAGATCCTCGGGCGTGCGCGGGGTTCCGTGGCGCGCGAGATAGGCGGGAGACGCGATGACGACGCGGCGGTTTTCGCCAAGCCGGCGCGCGGTCAGCAGGCTGTCGGCAAGCGGGCCGAAGCGGATCGCGATATCGGCCTGTCCCGCGGCGACATCGACGAGCCGGTCGGACAGGTTCATGTCGACCAATATGTTCGGATAGCGGCGGACGAATTCGCCGAGCAGGGGGACGATGCACAAGCGCCCGTGCGCCTGCGCCGCGCTGACGCGCAGCCGGCCGCGTGGCGCGCCCTGATCGGCGATCGCCTGTTCGCTGTCGTCGATGTCGGCGAGGATACGGCGCGCGGCGCGAAGATAGGCCTCGCCCTCGGCGGTCAGGGTCAGCGCGCGCGTCGAACGCAGCAGCAGCCGCACCCCGAAGCGCGCCTCGATCCGGTCGATCGTCCGGCTGACCGCCGACGGGGTGAGGTCGAGCAAGCGGCCGGCGGCCGAAAAACTGCCCTCGGCCGCGACCGCGGCGAACACCTCCATCGCGCGGGCGCGATCGGCGCCGGCATCCGTCTTTGCGTCCAAGTCAAAAATCCTTCGCGCTTTGGGCGACTAATGCTGCCCGTTTCGCTCTCTATTTATGCATGGAAATCGTAACCGAAAGGGTGGACTCATGGAATATCGGCAATTGGGATCGTCGGGCCTGCGCGTTCCCGCGCTTAGCTTCGGCACCGGGACCTTCGGCGGCCAAGGGCCGCTGTTCAGCGCTTGGGGACAAAGCGACGCCGCCGAAGCGCGGCGCCTGATCGACATCAGCCTCGATGCCGGGGTGACCTTGTTCGACACCGCCGACGTCTATTCGGGCGGCGCGTCCGAGGAGATATTGGGCGAAGCGATCAAGGGGCGGCGCGACGCGGTGCTGGTCTCGACCAAGACCGGGCTGCCGATGGGCGACGGGCCGCAGGACTGGGGCGCCTCGCGCTCGCGGCTGATCCGCGCGATCGACGATTCGCTCCGCCGCCTCGGCACCGATCACATCGACCTGCTCCAGCTCCACGCCTTCGACGCCTCGACCCCGGTCGACGAACTCATGCAGACGCTCGATGGGCTGATCGCGGCGGGCAAGCTGCGTTACGCCGGGGTCTCCAATTACCCCGGCTGGCAGCTGATGAAGGCGCAGGCGGCCGCCGACCGTCTCGGCACCCCGCGCTTCATCGCGCACCAGGTCTATTATTCGCTGATCGGCCGCGCCTATGAGGCCGACCTGATGCCGCTCGCCGCCGACCAGGGTGTCGGCGCGCTCGTCTGGAGCCCGCTCGGTTGGGGCCGGCTCACCGGCAAGATCGGGCGCGGGCGGCCGGTGCCCGCGGGCAGCCGACTCCATGAGACCGAACAGTTCGCGCCGCCGGTGACCGAAGAATTGCTCTACCGCGTCGTCGACGCGCTCGAAGCCGTCGCCGCCGAAACCGGCAAGACGGTGCCGCAGATCGCGATCAACTGGCTGCTCCAGCGCCCGACCGTGGCGTCGGTGATCATCGGCGCGCGGAGCGAAGAACAGCTGCGGCAGAATCTCGGCGCGGTCGGTTGGGCGCTGACCTCCGAACAGATCGCCGCGCTCGATGCGGCGAGCGACGTGCTCCCGCCCTATCCGCACACCCCCTACCGCCAGCAGGAAGGCTTCGCCCGCCTCAACCCGCCGCTCGTCTGAGAGAAAGCACGACCATGAAGATCAATTTCCCGCTGCTCGCACTGTCGACCGGCGCCTTCGGCATCGGCATCACCGAATTCGCGCCGATGGGACTGCTTCCCGACATGGCCGACGGGCTCGGTGTCTCGATCCCCGCCGCGGGGCTGCTCGTTTCGGCCTATGCGCTCGGCGTGATGCTCGGCGCGCCGCTGATGACGCTGACCACCGCGAAGATGAAGCGGCGCACGCTGCTGATCGCGCTGATGGGCATCTTCACGATCGGCAATTTCCTGTCGGCGATCGCGAGCGATTATGCGATGCTGATGGCCGCGCGGGTGATCACCTCGCTCAACCATGGCGCCTTCTTCGGCGTCGGGTCGGTCGTCGCTGCCAGCATCGTCGCGCCCGAGAAGCGCGCGAGCGCGGTCGCGGCGATGTTCATGGGGCTGACGCTGGCCAATGTGATCGGGGTGCCGCTCGCGCCGTGGATCGGCGAAAGTTTCGGCTGGCGCAGCGCGTTCGGCGGCATCGCGGTCTGGGGCCTGATTACCATGGCCGCGCTGTGGTTCGCGCTGCCCAATACGCGGCAGGAGGAGGGCACGAACATGTTCGCCGAACTCGGCGTGCTGAAGCGCCGCGAGGTGCTTGTCGCGCTCGCGCTCACCGCGATCGGATCGGCGGCGATGTTCACCGTCTTCACCTATATCGCGCCGATCCTGAAGGATGCAACGGGGATCGGCACGCTCCATGTCACCGCGATGCTCGTTATCTATGGTCTGGGGCTGACCCTCGGCAACTGGCTCGGCGGGGTGTTCGCCGACCGGTCGATCGACCGGACGCTGATCGTCTCGCTCGCCGCGCTCGCCGGGCTGCTCGTCCTGTTCGCGGTGACGATGTTCTCGCCGCTCGCCGCCGCGATCAACATCTTCGCGTGGGGCGTCGCGACCTTCGCGATCGTCCCGCCGCTCCAGATGCGGGTGATGGAGGCCGCGTCAGATGCCCCGAATCTCGCCTCGGCGGTCAATATCGGCGCCTTCAACCTTGGCAATGCCGTCGGTGCTGCGGTCGGCGGCGGGGTGATCGGCATGGGTTTGGGCTTCCCCGCGGTGTCGATCGCCGGCGCGGTGATGGCCGCCGCGGGCCTCGCGATCGTGCTCGCTTCGCGCCAACGCCCGCGCGCGGTCGCGTCCTCGGCCGTCTGATCGATAATATCGATCACAGGCGCGGATATTTTCGCTTTTCGCGACGCAACATAAATGGCTAGGGGAGGCCTCCAACAACAAAGGAAGGCTCTCCATGTCCGTTCTCAATACGACCCTCAAACCCTTCACGGCGACCGCGTTCAAGGACGGCAAGTTCGTCGACATCACCGACGCCGACGTGAAGGGCAAGTGGGCGGTCTTCTTCTTCTACCCGGCCGACTTCACCTTCGTCTGCCCGACCGAGCTCGAAGACCTCGCCGACATCTACCCGACGCTGCAGAAGATGGGCGTCGAGGTCTATTCGGTGTCGACCGACACCCATTTCTGCCACAAGGCGTGGCACGACACCTCGCCGGCGATCGGCAAGATCGACTATTATATGGTCGGCGACCAGAACCACGCGCTGTCGAACAATTTCGAAGTGCTGCGTGAAGGCGTCGGCCTCGCCGATCGCGGCACCTTCGTGCTCGACCCCAATGGCGAAATCCAGCTGCTCGAAATCACTCCCGAGGGTGTGGGCCGCAACGCCGCCGAACTGCTGCGCAAGATCAAGGCGCTGCAATATTGGGTCAGCCACCCGGGCGAGGTTTGCCCCGCGAAGTGGGAAGAGGGCGCCGAAACGCTCGCCCCCTCGCTCGACCTCGTCGGCAAGATCTAAACGATCGTAAAACGCCGCGTGCCCCTGCGCAGGCAGGGGCCCATCTCCGGATGGTGCAAGATAGCGCCCACAGGAGATGGGCTCCCGCCTTCGCGGGAGCACGGGCTCTTTATCTGAAATTCAGCAGGAGCTCTCCCCATGCTCGACGCCAATCTGAAGCAGCAGCTTCAAGGCCTCCTCACGAACCTTCGTGAACCGATCGAACTGCTGTCGTCGCTGGGCGACGATGCCAAGTCGGCCGAGCTGGCGGACCTTCTGGATCAGATTGCCGCGCTGTCGGACAAGGTGAGCGTGGCCCGCGCCGACGACGATGCGCGCCGCCCGAGCTTCCTGATCCGCCGCGCCAGCGACGCGCGCGTTGCGGTGCGCTTCGCCGGCATCCCGATGGGGCATGAATTCACCTCGCTCGTCCTCGCGCTGCTCCAGGTCGGGGGGCATCCGCCGAAGGTGGCGCCGGAGGTTCTGGAGCAGATCGCCGCGCTCGACGGCGACTATCATTTCGAAACCTATTTCTCGCTGTCGTGCCAGAACTGCCCCGACATCGTACAGGCGCTCAACCTGATGAGCGTCGTCAATCCGCGCATCACCCACACCGCGATCGACGGCGGGCTGTTCCAGGCCGAGGTCGAGGATCGCAAGATCATGGCGGTGCCGACGATCTTTCTGAACGGTGCGAATTTCGGCCAGGGCCGCATGGAGCTCGAACAGATCATCGCGAAGCTCGACAGCGGCGCCGAAGCGAAGGCCGCCGAAAAGATCGCCGCGAAGGACGCGTTCGACGTACTCGTCGTCGGTGGCGGCCCCGCGGGCGCCGCGGCGGCGATCTATGCCGCGCGCAAGGGCATCCGCGTGGGGCTAGCCGCCGAACGTTTCGGCGGGCAGGTGCTCGACACGATGGGAATCGAGAATTTCATTTCGGTCCAGCATACCGAGGGGCCGAAGCTCGTCGCGCAGCTCGAACAGCATGTCAAAGACTATGACGTCGACATCATGAACCTCCAGCGCGCCGAGAAGCTGATCCCGGCGACGGTCGAGGGCGGCCTCCACGAAGTCAAGCTCGCGAGCGGCGCGTCGCTGAAGGCGCGTACCGTCATCCTTTCGACCGGCGCGCGCTGGCGCCAGCTCGGCGTGCCCGGCGAAGATGCCTATCGCAACAAGGGCGTCGCTTACTGCCCGCACTGCGACGGCCCGCTCTACAAGGGCAAGCGCGTCGCGGTGGTCGGCGGCGGCAACAGCGGTGTCGAAGCCGCGATCGACCTCGCGGGCCTCGTCGCGCATGTCACGCTGATCGAGTATGACAGCGAGCTGCGCGCCGACGCGGTGCTCCAGCGCAAACTCGCTAGCCTGCCGAACGTCAAGATCATCACCTCGGCGCTGACCACAGAGGTGCTCGGCGACGACGAGAAGGTGACGGGCTTGGCATATAAGGACCGTAACAAGGACGAGCCGCACCAGATCGAACTCGAAGGCGTCTTCGTCCAGATCGGCCTTGTCCCCAACACCGAATGGCTGAAGGACAGCGTCACCCTGTCGCGCCACGGCGAGATCGAGGTCGATCATCGCGGCGAGACGAGCCAGCCGGGGATCTTCGCCGCGGGCGACTGCACGACGGTGCCGTACAAGCAGATCGTCATCGCGATGGGCGAGGGGTCGAAGGCGGCGCTATCGGCGTTCGACTATATGATCCGCCTGCCCGCCGAGGCCGACGCCGAAGCCGCCTGATCAGCCCGGCCGTGCCTCCAGCCATTCGGCGAGGCGCGTCACCTCTTCGGGGGTGAAGTGCAGCCCCAGCTTGCTGCGCCGCCATAGGATGTCGTCGGTGGTTCGCGCCCACTCGTGCGTGACCAGCCATTCGGCCTCGGCGGCGCTCAGCCCATGCGCAATCTCGCCGCCGAGCGCGTCCCAGCTGTCGGCGTCGCCGAGCCATATCCGCGCGTCGGTGCCATAGGCCTTGACGATGCGGTCGGCGGTCGCGGCGGAAAGGAAGGGATGGGCGAGCTTGTATTCGGCCTTGAGCGCCGCGGCGCCATCGGTCGGAAAACCGCCGCCGGGCAGCGGTTTCTTCGCGGTCCAGCGCTTGCCCGACAGCGCCGGGATATGGTCCGCCAGTTCATCGACGACATGCTCGGCGACATGGCGATAGCTGGTGATCTTGCCGCCATAGATGGTGAGCAATGGCGCGCCTTCTTCCATGTCGAGGTCGATGCGATAACCGCGCGTCGCCGCCTCGGGGCGCCCCGATCCGTCCTCGACCAGCGGCCGCACCCCCGAATAGGTCCAGACGACATCGGCGGGGGCGATCGGGGTGCGGAAATAGAGGCTCGCGCCCTCGCACAGATATTCGATCTCTTCGGCGCTCGCCCGCACCTCGCCGAGCGACCCGTGATGATCTTCGTCGGTGGTGCCGATCAAGGTGAAGTCGCGCTCATAAGGGAGGGCGAAAAAGATGCGCCCGTCGGGGAGCTGGAAGAAATAGGCGTAGGCATGCTCGAACAATCGCCGCACGACGATGTGCGACCCGCGCACCAGCCGCATCTTGTGGTCGGGTTCGGCGTCGGCGCGTTTCAGCAGGTCGAGCACCGCGGGCCCGGCGGCGTTGACGATGCTGTGCCCGGTGAAGCGATATTGGTGCCCGCGCTCGCCCTGCGCATCGACGACCCACAGCCCGTCTTCGCAGCGCAGCGCCTCGGCCCGTGTGCGGGTGCGGATGCGCGCGCCCTGTTCGGCGGCATCGCGCGCGTTCAGCGCGACGAGCCGCGCGTCGTCGACCCATCCATCCGAATATTCGAAACCGTGGAGATATTGCGGTTGCAGCGGCGCACCTGCTTCATGGCGTCGCAGGTCGATCGACCGCGTCGCGGGCAGCTTCTTGCGCCCGCCGATATGGTCGTAGAGGAACAGCCCGAGCCGCAGCAGCCAGCGGGGCCGGAGCCCGTCGCGGTAGGGCAGCACGAAGCGCAAAGGCCGGATGATGTGCGGCGCGATGCCCCACAATATTTCGCGTTCCTTCAGCGCCTCGCGCACCAGGCCGAATTCATAATGTTCGAGATAGCGCAGGCCGCCGTGGATCAGCTTGGTCGATGCCGACGATGTGCCCTGCGCAAGGTCGCCCTGTTCGAGAAGCAGCACCCGCGCGCCGCGCCCGGCGGCATCGCGCGCAACCCCGGCGCCGTTCACGCCGCCGCCGATCACGATGACATCATAGGGTATGGCGCTGTCCGGCATGCGCGGGTCTTAGTGGCGTTCGCGAGAAAAAGGAATTCATCGCCGCGTGGGCGGGGGCGATTATGCCGTTTGCGCACCGGATGACCGCGTGCGGCCGGTTGCGGACATCAAAGCCCCTCCCCTTCAGGGGAGGGGTTGGGGTGGGGGCTCGAAAGTTTGCGCAAGGCCGATAGCCCCCACCCCATTGCGACTAAGGCCCGGCTACGCCGAACCTAAGTCTCATTGCCCCTCCCCTGAAGGGGAGGGGCTTGCAGAAATGTTATGGCAGCTCCTCACCCCCAAAGCCGATATCCGGCTTACGTATGCGCGTTGCATTCGCGCGGCCGGTCCTCCATTTCTGGCCATGGATATCCAAGGGGATGATTGTGAGCGTCAAAGTCGAGACATTGGTGCTGTTCGGCGCGACGGGCGACCTCGCCCAGCGCATGCTCTTTCCTTCGCTCTACAATCTCCATCTCGACGGGCTGCTCGCAGATGCGCTGACGATCATCGGGTCGGGACGATCGAAGATGGACCGCGCCGCGTTCCATGCGCAGGTGCGCGATGCGCTGGCCGAGCATTTGCCCGCCGACCGGATTGAGCCGGGCGCGGTCGACGCATTTGTCGAGCGTATCGATTATTGCGCGATCGATGCGGGTGCGGGCACGGGCTATGACGATCTTGCCGCGTTGCTCGGCGACCGGATGGGGCGTGCGATCGGCGTCTATCTTTCGACCCCGCCGTCGATGTTCGGCCCGATCGCGCAGGGACTCGCCGCCGCGGGCATCGCGTGCGCCGACTGCCGCATCGCGATGGAAAAACCGATCGGCCACGACCTCGCCTCGTCGCGCGAGGTCAACGAGCAGGTCGGTAGCGCCTTTGCCGAGGACCGCGTTTTCCGCATCGACCATTATCTCGGCAAGGAAACGGTGCAGAATCTGCTCGCGCTGCGTTTTGCCAATATGCTCTTCGAGCCGTTGTGGAACGCGCAGGCAATCGATCATGTCCAGATCACCGTCGCCGAAACCGTCGGGCTCGAAGGCCGCGTGTCTTATTATGACGGGGTCGGCGCGCTGAAGGACATGGTCCAGAACCATATGCTGCAATTGCTCGCGATCATCGCGATGGAGCCGCCGTCGAGCGTCTCGTCGACCGCGGTGCGCGACGAGAAGGTCAAGCTGCTCCGCTCGCTTCGCCGGATGACCGCCGAGGATGTGAAGGCGCACAGCGTCAAGGGCCAATATACCAGCGGCGCGGTCAATGGCGGCGCGGTCGCGGGCTATGCCGACGAGCTTGGCCAGCCGTCGAACACCGAAACCTTCGTTGCGATCAAGGCGTTCATCGACAATTGGCGCTGGAAGGGCGTTCCCTTCTACCTGCGCACCGGAAAACGCATGCCGCAGCGCAAGTCCGAAGTGCTGATCCAGTTCAAGCCGGTGCCGCACAATATCTTCGCGCGCGTCGGCGGCGGCAAGCTCGACGCCAACGCGATGATCATCAACCTCCAGCCCGAGGAAAATATCCGCGTGCTGGTGATGGCGAAACAGCCGGGGCTCGACCGCGAGGGGGTGAAGCTCAAGGAAGTGACCCTCGACGTCTCGCTCTCGCACAGCTTTGCCGGCGAGCGGCGGCGCATCGCGTACGAACGCCTGCTGCTCGATTTCATCGAGGGCGACCAGACCTTGTTCGTCCGCCGCGACGAGGTCGAGGCGCAGTGGCAATGGATCGATTCGATCCGCGACGCG
>Ga0307412_10002059_pt1 | contig 11165 bp, 7 predicted proteins | sample DK1Cmetagenome_3_FD_203823 | JGI IMG/M metagenome (GOLD analysis project Ga0307412, IMG submission 203823) | Maize rhizosphere microbial communities from greenhouse at UC Davis, California, United States - DK15-C-1 | ecosystem: Host-associated > Plants > Roots > Rhizosphere > Soil | place: USA...
GTACATCCAGATCGGCACGGTCATGACATCGATGGTGTAGAGGAAATAGGTCACGGTGAATTCGTTGAACGAGACGATGAACGCCAGCAGCATCCCGGCGAGAATCCCCGACTTCATCAACGGCACCACCACGTCGACGATCGCTCGTCGCGGTGTTGCCCCGAGCATACGGGCGGCCTCTTCGACTTCGCTGCCGATGCCGAGCATGGCGGCGGTGCAGTTCTTCACCACGAACGGCAGGGCGAGGATCACGTGGGCAATCACCAGCCGCGAGGTGGTCATCTGGAACGGCAGGCTGTCGAACACCAGCAGCAATGCCAAACCGAGCACCACCATGGGAAACACCAGCGGCAGCGACATCAGCTGCAGCGCCACGGCCTTGCCACGGAACTCGCAACGGGTCAGGGCGTAGGCCGCCGGCACGGCGATCAGCGTGGCGAAAATCATCGTCAGGCAGGCCACCAACAGGCTGGTGCCCATGGCCTGGCCCAGGCTCAGCACATCGCTGGCGTCCGGCGAGACGAAGGTGTGCCAGGCCGCCCGATACCATTGCAGGCTGTAGCTGCTCGGTGGAAAGTCCAGGTTCGCCGCCCCGCTGAAGGACATCACGATCATGGTCAGGATCGGCAGCACCGCCAGCAGCAGGATGAAACCTGACAGCAGCCCCGCCACGCGTCCGGTTTCACCGGGCAACAACGCCTGGCGTTTTTTACTCATTACGCTCATTGCGAAGCCTCCAGCATCCGCCGACGACGGCCAGTGAAATACTCGGAAAGGGTCATGATCAGCAGTGTGGTGATAATCAGCACCACACCGGCGGCGGACGCGGCGGGCCAGTTCATCAGCGGAGCAATCTGATCGTGGACCATCACCGCCAACATCGGCACCCGTCGACCACCCAGCAACAGCGGCACGACAAAGCTGCTGGCGTTGTAGGCAAACACCAATGTCGCGCCGGTAATGATGCCCGGCAGGCTCATCGGCAGCACCACTTGGCGGAATACCTGGAAACGGCTGGCGCCGAGGGTGGCGGCGGCCTCTTCGTAACTGCGGGCCACACCGCGCATGGCACTGGCGATGGGCAAAACGGCCAGCGGAAATGCGGTCTGGACCAGGCCCATCAGCACACCGTTCTGGTTGTAAAGCAACATGATCGGCCGCTTGATCAAGCCCAGGCCCATCAGCGCCTGGTTGAGCATGCCGGCAGGTCCGAGGATGACCAGCCAGCCATAGCTTTGCAGCAACAGGTTGACCAGCAACGGCAACAGCACCGCCGCCAGGAACACCCGTCGCAACAACGGCGAGGCCAGGCGCGACATGGTGTAGGCCACGGGAATCGCCAGCAGCACGGCGATCACCGCGCTGATAAGCGCCAGTCGCAAGGTCAGCAGCAGGGACTTGAGGTAATAAGGCTCCAGCAACTGCCCGTAGCTGGCGAGGCTGAAGCCGCTCCATTCCGCGCCCTTGGTGCCGACGCTCATGCGCAGCACCAACAGGCTGGCAGCGATCAGCACACCGAGAAACAGCATCGACGGCGAAAGAAAGAACCACGCGCGCGCAGTCGGCGAAAGACCGCGCCGAGAACGCGCCGGCGCGGCGCTTAGCGGATGGATCAACGGTTGGTGTTCCATGGCAAGGTCTCGTCAGTGGAAAACGACAGAACAAAAAATCTTCAAATACCCAGTTCCTTGTGGGAGCGAGCTTGCTCGCGAAGGCGGCGGCACAGCCAATATCTGCATCAACTGACACACCGCTATCGCGAGCAAGCTCGCTCCCACACCAGGGAAATTCAGGAAGAGAAGATTTCCGTGTACCGGCGGATCCACTGGTCATGCACCGTCGCCAGGAAGGCGTTGTCGTGCATGATTGCCTTGTCGGCGATTTGCTCGGGCGTGAGGATGTACGGGCTCTTGCGCGCTTCGGCAGAGATGATGGCCTTGGCGTTGACCGGGCCGTTGAAGATGTCCTCGGCCATCTTGCCCTGCACCAGCGGGTCGAGGGAGTGGTCGATGAAGGCGTAGGCCAGGTCGGTATCGCCTGGGCGATTTTTCGGCATGACCGAGAGCATCAGGTCGGTGTAGAAACCTTCCTTCATGCCGAACGTCGCGCCAAGGCCATAGGCAGGGTCGCGGATCTGCTTGGGGAAGAACGCCGGCGCGTACAACCCGCCCATGTCCAGGGAACCGGTGCGGAACAGTTCGGCGATCTGGTTGGGGTTTTCCCCCAGGGTCATCACCCGATCCTTGAGCTCGGCGAGCTTCTTGAACCCAGGTTCGATGTTGTGTTCGTCACCGCCGGCCAGTTTCGCGGCGATGATGATCAGGTCCATGGCCTCGGTCCAGTTCGGCGGCGGCAGGAAGATATTCGGCGCCAACTCCGCATCCCAAAGTGCGGCGTAGCTGTCCGGCGCCTGTTTCAGGGTGCGAGTGCTGTAGACCAGGCTGTTGCACCACAACAGATAACCGATGCCATGCCCGCCCGCGCCCGTGCGGTATTGCGCCGGCACATCGACCAGGTTGGGAATGCGATTGAGGTCAGGTTTTTCCAGCAACCCGGCGGCGGCCAGGCCTTCGGCGCCGACGCCCGCGAGCGTGATGATGTCGTACTGCGGGCGGTCGCCACCGGCCTTGAGCTTGGCGACCATTTCCGAGGTGCTGCCGGTGCGGTCGGCGATGACCTTGGCCCCGGTCTTGGCCTCGAACGTCGCGGCGATATTGCGCAGCGCGGCCAACCCGGTGTCATCGGACCAGGTCAACAGGCGCAGGGTCTTGCCGACAAACCGCGTGTCGCTGGCCCGGGCGCTGATGAAAGGCACGCTCATGGCGGCCGCCGCGACCGACACCACACTCGCGGTCTTGATGAATTGACGTCTGTTCAGATCATGCTCGCCCATGGAGGACTCCCTTTGTTCTTCTAAGTATGAGGTGGGTAAAACCTGTTGCGCCCGCACCGTCCAACGACGACCAAAGCCCCGTACTTAAAGGGCTTCGCCGCTGTCTGCGGCCATCCTGAGGTTGTGCAAAATCCCTGACTATCGAAAAAAACTCATTGAAGCCATGTCCGTGGCGCATGCCTTTTTTCGAGGCATGCGTGACCGAATAACGGGCCGTCAGACGGCCCGGATCACGTGCTTGATTTCCTGGAACGCCGCCAGTCCCCAAGGGCCTAATTCACGGCCAAGACTGCTCTGCTTGTAGCCGCCCCAAGCGGCCTGGGGAAAAATCACTTGCGGTGCGTTGATCCACACCAGCCCGGCCTGCAAGGCATCGGCGACCTTCCCGGCCGCCTCGGCATCGCGACTGACCACACTGGCGACCAGGCCGAAACGACTGTCGTTGGCCAGGGCAATCGCCTCCGCTTGGGAGCTGAAACTGCGTACACACAGCACCGGCCCAAAAATCTCTTCACACCACAACGCACTGTCCAGGGGCACGTTGGTGAAGAGGGTCGGCTGTAAAAAAAAGCCGCGCGACAGATGCGCAGGTCGCTGACCACCGCATACCAGCGTCGCCCCAGCGCTCAAGCCGCGGTCGATGTGTCCCAGCACCCGCTGGTATTGCGCCTGGTTGACCAGCGCGCCCATTTCCACGTCCGGGTCAAACGGATCGGCTACGCGAATCGCCTCGGCGCGCGACTTGAGCCGTTGCAGGAATTCATCGGCCAGCTCATCCGCCACCAACACCCGAGTGGTGGCCGAACACATCTGCCCGGCATTGAAGAAACCACCGCCGCAGGCCAGCTCCACCGCCAGGTCGAGGTCGGCGTCGGCCAGTACCAGCAAGGACGATTTGCCCCCCAGTTCCAGGCTCACGCCCTTCACCGTTTCCGCCGCCCGTTGCATCACTTGCACGCCCACCGCGTTGCTGCCGGTGAAGGAAATCTTCGCCACCCGCGGGTCCGACGCCAGCGGCGCACCAACGGCCAGGCCCGTGCCACAGACCAGGTTGAACACGCCATCGGGCAAGCCGCATCCGGCGATGATCGAGGCCAGTTCCAGCTCCGGCAACGGCGTGACTTCCGAAGGCTTGAGCACCACGCAGCAGCCGGCGGCCAGGGCCGGGGCGAGTTTCCAGGCGGTGGTGACCATCGGGAAATTCCACGGCACGATCAAGCCGACCACGCCGCAGGGTTCGCGGCGGATGCGTGCGCTGAAATCATCGCTGGGCAACGCCAATGGGCTGTCCTGGCGGACGTCCAGTTCTTCGGCCAACCCGGCGTAATACTCAAAAGTGGCGACCACATCGTCGACATCAATCGCCGCTTCGAACAACGGTTTGCCGTTATTGCTCGATTGCACGTGCATCAGCCGCTCACGAGCATCCCGCACCCCGGCAGCGATACTGCGCAGCAGCGCGCCACGCTCGGCACCCGAGGTGCTTGACCAGGGGCCAAACGCCTGGGTAGCGGCCGCCAAGGCTTGATCAACGGCATGCTCGTCGCCGCCATACACCGTGGTCAGCAGTGCCTCGGTCGCCGGGTTGATCACTCGCAACGGTTGATCGCCCGCCAACCATTCGCCGTTGATGTACAGCCCGTCTTGCGTCGTAGGGAAATTCATTTCGCCACCTGCGCCATCCAGTTCGCCTGATCGATTTCAATCAGCGTCGGGCCCTGCTGATCGCAAGCAACGCGTAATGCAGCGTGCAGTTGCGCGACGCCGTCGACGGCTTCGGCAGCGCAGCCCAAGGCCTTGGCGACACCGATGAAATCCGGCGTGTAGATGTCCACGCCCACCGGCTCGATGGCACGGTTGACCATGTATTTCTTGATCTCCTCGTAGCCCTGGTTATTCCACAGCAGCACGATCACCGGGGTGCGCGCTTCCACCGCGCTGGCCAGTTCCGGCAGGGTGAACTGCAAGCCGCCGTCGCCGATCAGGCACACCACGGGCGGGCGACCATGACCGTTGTCGACACCGCCAAGCCAGGCACCGATCGCCGCCGGCAACGCGTAGCCGAGGGTGCCGTAGCCCGTGGACGAATTGAACCAGCGGCGCGGGCGTTCGGGATTGAAGGTGAGGTTGCCGGTGTAGACCGGCTGGGTGGAATCGCCGACGAAAACCGCTTCGGGCAATGCCCGCAGAATCGTCTCGAGGAACAGCGTCTGGGCGCGGGTCGGGACGTCCCATTGCTGGTCGAGTTCAACCCGCAGCCGCTCGACACGAACCGCGCCCCAATGGTCGTCGCCCGCGCCGGACACGCGACGGTTCAATGCATCGAGCAATGCCTGGGCGGCACTGCGGGCGTCGGCCACCAGCGCCAGTTTTGGCGGGTAGTTGCGCACGGTCTGGTCGGGGTCGATGTCGATGCGCAACAACGCGCCGGGAATCTCGAAGCCACCGGCGAAAGTGACGTCGTAATCAGTCTCGGCCAGCTCGGTGCCGATCGCCAGCACCACGTCGGCTTCGGCCACCAGCGCGCGGGTGGCGACCAGGCTCTGGGTCGAGCCGATCAGCAACGGATGGCGAGACGGCAGCAGGCCCTTGGCATTGATGGTCAACGCCACGGGAGCGCCGAGGCGTTCAACCAGTTCAGTCAACTCGACCCCGGCGTCCAGCGCACCGCCGCCGGCAAGTACCAACGGCCGCCGCGCCGTCGCCAGCAGGGTTGCCATTTGCTCAACGGCACTGGGCGCAGCCCCGGCACGGCTGATATTCACCGGCGTGCTGCCAAGCAAGTCATCGGCCTCCTCCACGAGCACATCCAACGGTATCTCGATGTGCACCGGTCGCGGCCGCCCGGCCTGGAACAACGCAAAGGCCCGGGCCAGCACGGCCGGCAATTCGGCAGCCGACATAAGCGTATGGGAAAACGCCGCCACGCCGCCCACCAGCGCGCCCTGGTTCGGCAGCTCGTGCAGCTTGCCGCGCCCGCCACCCAGTTGACTGCGCGACTGCACGCTGGAGATCACCAGCATGGGGATCGAATCGGCGTAGGCCTGGCCCATGGCGGTGGTGATGTTGGTCATGCCAGGACCGGTGATGATGAAGCACACGCCCGGCTTGCCGCTGACCCGGGCGTAACCGTCGGCCATGAAACCGGCGCCCTGCTCATGGCGCGGCGTCACATGGCGGATGCTCGAGCGGGCCAGCCCGCGGTACAACTCGACGGTGTGCACGCCTGGGATGCCGAACACCTGCTCCACGCCATAGCCTTCGAGTAACTTGACCAATACTTCGCCGCACGTCGCCATTGCCATTGCCTTTTTCTTGTCTTCAAAAGAGCCCCGCACGTCACCTGGCGGGCCCCTTTTGTTCTGAGGGAATGGCGTTATTGGAACGGTCAGGCCGTAGCGGCAACAATGGATAAAAAGTCATACTAGCCATGTCCTCACGTCATGGCTTGGATCCCAAATGAAACGACTCCCTCCGCTGCCGACGCTGCACACGTTTCTGATCACGGCCCAGTGCTGCAACTTCACCCGCGCCGCTGAACAACTGCACATCACCCAGGGCGCGGTGAGCCGGCAGATCGCCGGGCTGGAGGATCATCTGGGGTATGCGCTGTTCCAGCGCCAGGCGCGCGGCTTGAGCCTGACCGCCGAGGGCCTGGCGTGGCTGCCCCGGGTGCAGCAGGTGTTCAGCCTGATCGGCGAAGCGGTCGAGCAGATCGGCGAGAAGCGCCAGACCCTCCAGCTCAAGGCGCCGACCTGTGTGATGCGCTGGCTGCTGCCGCGCCTGTTGCAATGGCAGAAGGAGCGCCCGGACGTGCCGGTGGAACTGACCACCACGGTCCGCCACGGCGTGGATTTCCAGCGTGAGGCGTTCGACGCGGCGGTGGTCTACGGCCCGCCGCCCGATGCCTCGCTTGACTGCCTGCACTTGTTCGATGAACAGCTGACACCGGTGTGCTCGCGCCCTTTGCTGGAAGGTCCGGTCCCCTTGGATTCACCCATCGATCTGCAACAACATTTGCTCCTGCACCCCACCGCCGATGAGCGCGACTGGAATGCCTGGCTGGCGGCGGCCGACGTGCACCTGAGCAACGTCAGCAAGGGCCAGCATTTCGAAACCCTGGACCTGGCGATGTCCATGGCCTCCCAAGGCACGGGCGTGGCGATTGGCGACTGGTCGCTGATCGGCGAAGACCTCAGCGCCGGCCGGCTGGTGATGCCGTTCGATTTGAAGGTCAGGACGGGGTTGGGTTATCACCTGGTGTACCCGCGCAAACCCGAGGTGTCGGGGCCGTTGCAGGAATTGATGGGGTGGTTGGTGGCGCAGGCCCAAACACGATAGCAGCGTTGCCACGACCCTGTGGCGAGGGGATTTATCCCCGCTGGGTTGCGAAGCGACCCTAAAACTTTTGGGCCTGCTGCGCAGTCCAGCGGGGCGGTGCGACGTTTCGCTAAATCCCCTCGCCACAAAAGCACCCCCGTGTCAGTTAGAGCAGATTCGGCGCCTGCACCGGCTCGATCTGCGCCCAGTGCGAGGTGTCTTCGCGATGCTGCTGCAGATACGGCAACACCGCCCCCAGCAACGGTTCCTTGAAGGCTTCCTGAAAGCGATGGGCCAGGCCCGGGATCAGCTTCAACTGGCTGCCGCGAATATGCGCCGCGAGGTGCACGCCATGCATCACCGGCAACAACGGATCGGCGGTGCCGTGGACGACCAGGGTCGGCACCTGCAGTTGGTTGAGCAGCGTCACCCGGCTCGGCTCGGCCATGATCGCCATGATCTGGCGCTTCACACCCTCGGGGTTGAAGGCCCGGTCGTAGGCGACCGCCGCCTGGTGCAGCAGGACCTGCCGATCATCCACCACCATCGGGCTGCCCAGCGCAGCGAGCAAGTCGGCCTGCTGCTCCAGCGCCACCTCGCGATTCGGTGCGCTGCGCCGCGATAACAATTGCACCAGGGTTTCACTGGGCGCCGGCAAGCCTTCGGCGCCTGAGGTGGTCATGATCAACGTCAGGCTCTCGACCCGCTGGGGCGCCATGGCGGCCATGTGCTGGGCGATCATGCCGCCCATGCTGACGCCCAATACATGGAAGCTTTGCACGTGCAGAGCGTCCATCAAGCCCAGGCCATCGGCGGCCATGTCCGTCAGTGAATAAGGCGCCGCCACGGGCAGGCCGAGTTTGTAGCGCAGGGCCTCGAACGTGAGGTTGGCGCTGCCGGGCGCCTGGCGCCAGGCGGACAGGCCGACGTCGCGGTTGTCATAGCGGATCACCCGGAAACCTTGTTCGCATAGCGCGACCACCACTTCGTCCGGCCAGTGGATCAACTGCCCGCCCAAGCCCATCACCAGCAACAACGCCGGGTCGGAGGCACGCCCGATGCTCTGGTACGCCAGGCTCACCTGGTCCAGGTCGACCCGTTGGGTCGCGACATTGACATCACAACGAGAAGCCGCCAACGACGGCAAGCCGCACAACAACGCGGCCAGGAAAATGAATACACGCATGAAGAAACACCAAAACGCAGAACCCCAGTAGAGCGCGAGTCTGATGAAGTTTGTTCAAGCGCGCTGCCACAGTTGCGTGACAGTTTGATGAAGATTGCCGAGTGGTTGCTTGAAGACTCCGAGAACCCTGTGGCGAGGGGATTTATCCCCGCTGGACTGCGCAGCAGGCCCAAAACTGACGAACCCAATCGGACTGACACACCGCGGTGCCGGTTTTTGGGGCCGCTGCGCGACCCTGCGGGGATAAATCCCCTCGCCACAAGGAGGTGCCATCAGCTCAAAACACTGCTAACCATTCAGGCAACCTGCCCCCGCAACTGCCGCGCTGCCGCCACCATGTTCACCAGCGCCGCTTCCGTCTCCGGCCATGCCCGAGTCTTCAGCCCGCAATCGGGGTTGACCCACAACCGTTCGGCGGGGATGCGCTGCACGGCCTTGCGCATCAGCGCCACCATCTCGGCGGTGTCCGGCACCCGTGGCGAGTGGATGTCGTAGACGCCCGGGCCGATGTCGTTGGGGTAGTCGAACGCCTCGAATGCATCGAGCAGTTCCATGTCCGAACGCGAGGTTTCGACGGTGATGACATCGGCGTCCATGTCGGCGATGGCCTTGATCACGTCGTTGAATTCGCTGTAGCACATGTGGGTGTGAATCTGGGTTTCATCGCTCACGCCCGAGGCGCTCAGGCGGAACGCTTCCACGGCCCAATCGAGGTATTCCTGCCATTGCCCGCGCCGCAGCGGCAAGCCTTCGCGAAAGGCCGCTTCGTCGATTTGCACAATAGCGATCCCGGCTTTTTCCAGGTCCAGCACCTCGTCGCGCAAGGCCAGGGCCAACTGTCGGGCCTGGGTCTTGCGTGACACGTCTTCCCGGGGGAACGACCACATCAACATGGTCACGGGGCCGGTGAGCATGCCTTTCATGGGTTTGTCGGTGAGACCTTGCGCGTAGCGAATCCAATCGACCGTCATCGCCTCGGGCCGGCTGATGTCACCAAAGATGATCGCCGGTTTCACACACCGCGAGCCGTAGCTCTGTACCCAGCCAAAACGGGTGAAAGCGTAGCCGTCCAGTTGCTCGGCGAAGTATTCGACCATGTCGTTGCGCTCGGCTTCACCGTGCACCAGCACGTCCAGGCCCAGGCGTTCCTGGATCTGCACCGCGTGGCGGATCTCGGTGTGCATCGCGTCCTGGTAATCGTTGGCCGACAGCGTGCCTTGCTTGTAGGCCTGGCGCGCCAGACGAATCGCCGGTGTCTGTGGGAAGGAGCCAATGGAGGTCGTGGGAAACGCTGGCAGCTTGAGCCGCACACGCTGTTGCTCGATGCGCTTGGCAAACGGCGAGCGCCGTTGGCTGTCCTGTGGCCGGATCGCCGCCAGACGCTCCTGGACGTGGGGTTTATGGATACGCGCCGAGGCCGCGCGGCTGGCCTGTACTTCACGACTGTGGATCAACGCCTGCTGTACGCCAGGCGCCTGCGGATCGTTCAGCGCATCGCGCAACACCGCGACTTCGCCGCACTTCTGCACGGCGAACGCCAGCCAGCTCTTGAGTTCGGGATCGAGTTTGTCTTCGCGCTCCAGATCCACCGGGCTGTGCAGCAACGAGCAGGACGTGCTGACCCACAGGTTGTCGCCGAAGCGTTCCTGGGCCGGTCGCAACTGCGCCAGCGCCTGCTCCAACTCACAACGCCAAACGTTGCGACCGTTGACCAGGCCCACCGAGAGAATCTTGTAGGTCGGCAGGCGGTCCAGCACTTGCCCCAATTGTTCCGGGGCGCGCACCGCGTCGATGTGCAAGCCGTCCACCGGCAGGCTCACCGCCAGGCCGAGGTTGTCTTCCAGGCCACTGAAATAGGTCGCCACCAGTTTTTTCAGCGGCGAGTACTGGAGGATGTGATAAGCGCGCTCGAAGGCGCTTTTCCAGGCCAGTGGCAGGTCAAGGGTAAGAATCGGCTCATCGATCTGCACCCACTCCACGCCTTGGGCCTTGAGGCGATTGAGGATCTCACCGTAGACCGGCAGCAGGCGCTCCAGCAGGTCGAGCTTGTCGAAGTCGCCGCCCTTGGCCTTGCCCAGCCACAAGTACGTCAGCGGGCCGATGATCACCGGTTTGACCCGATGCCCGAGGGCGTGGGCTTCGTCGACTTCGTCGAACAGCTGCTCCCAGCTCAGGGCGAAGGTCTGGTCGGCGGAAAACTCCGGGACCAGGTAGTGATAGTTGGTATCGAACCACTTGGTCAGCTCCTGGGCGTACGGCGCCTGACCGTGACCGGCGCCGCAGCAACGGGTCGTGGCGCCACGGGCCATGGCGAACAAGGTGTCGAGCGTCGGCCGGCCCTGGTCATCCAGGGTGCCGTGGAAACGTGGCGGGACGGCGCCCAGCGTCAAGCTGTGGCTGAGCACTTGGTCGTACCAGGCAAAGTCGCCCACCGGCAGCAGGTCGATGCCGGCGTCTTTCTGCAATTGCCAGTGCCGGGCCCGCAATTCACGCCCAACGGCTTGCAAAGCGGTCGGGGCCAGGTCGCCTTTCCAATAGGCTTCGAGGGCTTTCTTCAGTTCACGGTCGGCGCCGATGCGGGGAAAACCGAGGGTATGGGCCAGGGCCATGGTGAATGTCCTTCTGTAAAAGATGGCGCCATTGTCGACAGCCAGCCCCACATGAGACAAACTCAACCTTTTCGTGTTGATCACAAGTTTTATTCATGGAGCAACCCCGGTGCTTGAACTCCGTCATCTGAAGACGCTGCATGCCTTGCGCGAAGCC
>Ga0307412_10002060_pt1 | contig 11165 bp, 9 predicted proteins | sample DK1Cmetagenome_3_FD_203823 | JGI IMG/M metagenome (GOLD analysis project Ga0307412, IMG submission 203823) | Maize rhizosphere microbial communities from greenhouse at UC Davis, California, United States - DK15-C-1 | ecosystem: Host-associated > Plants > Roots > Rhizosphere > Soil | place: USA...
AAAATATGGTCAATATGCTGAATGGTGAGATTCCCATCAAGGAATTGTTTATCGATGAGACAGAATACACAGGCAATGTAGATCTGGAAGTTTCAGGAGTCAAAGATATTGCCACCTTAAAAAAAGAGCTTCAGAAATATGATCTTGACCTGATACCAGAAGAACGTCAGATTTTGATGATGATTATCAAAGACCAGCGGAATTAAACATTCCCACCGTTCGAAAAACTATTGAATTTACATTAACGCAAAACTATCTCAGACTATGAAGAAATTATTAGTGCTTCCCGTCATATGCTATTGTGTGCCAGTTATGGCACAGCAAATGTTTACGGGAAGCGTTATCGACGAAACAACCCGATTACCTGTAAGAGGAGCAACAATCGCCATACAGAACTCAAAAACCGTAACTACTACGGACAGATATGGAAACTTCAGTCTTAGTACCAATGACAAAAAAATCAATCTTGTTATCCTTGGTAAAGGTTATGAAGAACAGGTGATTGTTTTGGAACTTCCTTTGAGAGAACCATTAAAAATTAATTTATCCGAAAAGATAGCCCAAATTGATGAGGTAGTACTCACGACAGGTTATCAGAAAATCCCTAAAGAACGTTCCACAGGTTCTTTCTCTTCAGTAAGTAATTCAGCTCTTAACACACAGGTGTCCACCAATATCCTTGACCGTTTAGCTGCTACAGCCAATGGAATTGTTATCAATAAAGGAACATCCCAAGGAGGGTCACAAATTATGGTCAGAGGACTAAGCACCATTCAAGGACCTAAATCGCCTTTGATTGTAGTAGACAATTTTCCTTACGATGGTGATATCAGCAACATCGACCCCAACATTGTTGAAAGCATTACTGTTCTCAAAGATGCCGCCGCATCGAGTATCTGGGGAGCAAGGGCAGCCAACGGTGTGATTGTCATCACGACCAAAACAGCAAAGTACAATCAGTCTGTGACTGTTAACTTCAACACTTACTTAATGACCAGTCCAAAGCCTGATTTCAATTATCTGAAAGTAATTTCAAGCGCAGACTTTATCGATTTGGAACAGGAGCTGTTCAAGAAGAATTTTTACAACACCGATATCAATTCTACCAGCCACCCCGTATTATCTCCCGTGGTTGACCTTTTGAATAAAGAAAAGAAAGGACTGCTTTCATCCGAATATGTACGAAATGAAATAGAACGTTTGAAGACCATTGATTCCCGTGACCAATACCGAAAATATATGTACCAGCCTTTGGAAAACAGGCAGTATTCATTGAGTATGGCAGGCGGAGCTCCTCAGTTTTTTTGGACATCATCTTTGGGGTATGATGACAATTCGGGAAATCTCGGAGAAAAATACGAGCGTGTGAACCTACGCTTCCAGAATACCTGGCAACCGTTGAAGAATCTGACATTGAACACTGGAATCTTCTTTACCCATTCCGCAACCCAAAACGGTCGAAGTGCTTATGGAAGTATTATTATGAAAAACAATTCCGTCCCTTATATGGAAATGGTGGACGCATTCGGAAATATATTGGCAGTTTCAAAATCTTATGAGCAGGGATATAAGTCAGCATTAGGAAACGGAAAATTATTGGATTGGAATTATTACCCGCTTACCGATTGGCAACACAATACAGCCACAAGTAAAAGTTCGGAGATCATTATCAATGCAGGATTGAACTATAAACTATTGAAAGGATTGGATGTTGATATAAAATATCAGTATCAGAGAACCACAGGGTTTTCCAATACCCTGTATGATGAGGAAAGTTACTTTGTAAGGGATTATGTGAACAGGTTCACGGTTATCAACAGTAATGGTAGTCTGACCTACAATGTTCCCAAAGGAGCGATAATGGATAAGACCAACTCGCAATTACTGATCAATAATTTCCGAGGACAGCTCAATTTTAACAGAGGTTTTGGCAAACATCAGGTTTCAGCCATTTTGGGAAGCGAGGTAAGGGATGCCAACTCACAGTCGGGCAATAACCGATATTATGGCTATGACCCCAACAACCTTTCGTTTGGAATGGTCGACCTCAGCAAGAGATTTCCGATTATTGCAGGAGGTACAGGCTTTATCGACAATCTGAACTCTTTGAGGGAATCCACCAATCGTTTTGTATCGGTCTATGCGAATGCAGCCTACACATTTGACAATCGTTATACTATATCTGGAAGTGCCCGTCGTGATGCCAGCAATCTGTTTGGGCTGAAAACCAATGACCAATGGAATCCTTTCTGGTCAACAGGGATTTCGTGGAATCTAGCCAATGAAAAGTTTTATACTGTAAGCTGGCTTCCGAATCTGAAGCTAAGAGGTTCATACGGTTTCAACGGAAATATCAATCCTGCGATGGTTGCCGTAACCACGATGGCATTACTCGGTGTTTCGACCTATACTCAGGAGCAGATGGCAAGATTTGACAACTACTACAATCCTCAGCTTCGTTGGGAAACGGTCAGAATGATCAATGTAGGATTAGATTTTGCAACCAAAAATAACAGGATCTCAGGTTCTGTGGAGTATTTCCAGAAAAAAGGAGAAAACCTTTTCGGGCAAGTTCCACTGGATTACACCATCGGATTGAGTAGTCTTGTATGGAATGTTGCAGGAATTGAAGGAAGAGGTGTTGATGTGGAACTCAAGACCATCAATATCAATAAATCTTTCAGATGGTTTACTACACTTAACTTCAGTACTTACAAAGATAAAGTGACGAAATATTATCCGAGCAGTACCATAGCCAGGAACTTTGTACTTGCCTCTGTTCCCATATCCGGAATTGAAGGTTTACCTGTCTATTCGATGTTTGGCTACCAATGGGCAGGACTCGACCCTCAGACAGGTGATCCAAGAGGTTATTTTAATGGAGAGATCACTAAAGATTACGCCAAGATAATGGGAGCCGATGTTAAAGAGCTACAGTATTTTGGTTCTGCAATACCTACTGTTTATGGTTCCTTCACGAATACCTTTGCTTACAAGCAATTAAGCCTTGATGTAGGGATTACCTATAAGATGGGCTATTATTTTAGAAGACCATCCATTAACTACACCAGCTTATTCAGGGAATGGAACGGTCACAGCGATTACGAACAAAGATGGCAGAAACCAGGTGATGAAGTCTTTACCAATGTGCCTTCCAATCAATATCAGACAAATTCCAACAGGGATGCCTTCTATGCAGGTTCGGCTGCATTGATTGAAAAAGGCGACCATATCCGTCTCCAGTATATCAATCTTGGATATGAGATCAGTAAAAGGCAATGGCGTGGTTTGCCAATTAAAAATCTTCAGCTGTATGCCAATGTCAGTAATCTCGGCGTACTCTGGCAAGAGAGTAAAAGCGGGATCGACCCTGATTTTAATTTGGGAAATAATACCTTAAAACCTCCTATGACCTTTACATTAGGATTAAAAGCTAAATTTTAAAATTGATAGAAATGAGAAAAATTAAAATACTATTAATATCATTATCATTAATTCTGACCTCGTTTGGATGCAGTGATTTTTTAGACGAAAAGTCTGATCTGAAGCTGGCGACTCCCGATAGATTGGAGGACAACCAGATGCTTCTCAACAATTATGGTTTCCTGAATGTAGATTTTGCTTCGAGTGGAGAAACGAGTTCGGATGATTATTATCTTACGGATGCCGATTACAATGGTTTGAGCTTCGAGGCGTCCAAACGTCTTCATATATGGATGCCCGATAATGTTGCTCCTCCCGTTTCCTCAGGAAACGATTGGTCTACCTGCTATAGGAGTATTTATGTATGTAATGCCGTTTTATTCAATATGCAGGATAAGAACTTCACAGGTGAACAGGCAGAAAATATCAGAGGACAAGCGTTGGCATTACGTGCTTTCCGATATCTTGACGCAGCTCAGATCTGGTGTCTGGCTTATAATCCTCAAACCGCCGGAACAGATTTAGGGCTTCCACTAAGATTAGACCCTGATATGAATATCCCATCGGTACGCTCAACAGTCAAGCAGACCTATAACCAGATCATCAGTGACCTGCAAACCGCAATACCATTGCTCTTGCCGAAACAGATTTCCGGTATGCGGATATCGAGAGCCGCAGCTTACGGTTTGTTAGCTCGTACCTATCTTTTTATGGGAGATTATGATAATGCGCTTAAAAATTCCGAACAGGCATTAAACATCAATAATGACCTTATGGATTTTAACACCCTCAATCCTAATGCTGATTATCCCATTGAGGAATTAAATAAGGAAGTCCTTTTGTGGACAGCTATGGGATATGAATCTCATCTGATTCCGGCAAAGATTCCCGATCATATTTACCAGATGTATGATAATAATGACTTACGAAAAACCGTTTTTTTCAATAAGAATACTGCTAATGAAGTTCTATTCAAAGGCTATTACAACAATGTCAATGGGCCGATCGTAAGTGTGGCAACCGATGAACTTTATCTTATGGCAGCAGAATGCAATGTAAGATTGAATAAGATTCAGGAAGGTATGGGTTATCTCAATAACCTGCTTGTCAAAAGATGGAAAACTGGAACTTATGTTCCGATAACATCCAATTCACAAACAGATGCTATGAACATTATTTTAAAAGAAAGAAGAAAAGAACTCTTGATTCGAGGACTAAGATGGTCTGATCTAAAAAGGTACAATCGTGATGGTGCAAATATTACGCTTACCAGAACTGTTAATGGGCAAACCTACACTTTGCCAGCCAATGATCTGAGATATGCCATCGCTATTCCCGAAGATATTATTACGCTTACAGGAATGCCACAGAATCCAAGATAAAAAATAATAGGGTTGGCAAATATTGCCAACCCTACTTTTAAATCCTGATTGAAAGGACTGTTATTGTCTTCTCTCACTCGGATGAATAGCAAGAACTTGAGAGTTAGTCATTCCTCCGATCACATCAACCAGATCCTGCCCTTCCGGAACTGTGATTGTACAAGGTTTATTTCCTGTGGTCAGACAAGATGCACCTGCTCCTACTGCCCAGTTAGACTCTTGAGAGAAAGCTCCTGCAGAAGTGTCTGTACTATTGTAATAGAACTGCTGGTCAGCTGCCTTTTTTTCGACGATTTTAAATGACATCACTGAGCCCGTAAACATAACAGCTGCAATAGCAACTGCATTGATTTTCAAAAATTGATTGAATTTCATTTTATTGGTCTTTTTATACATCAAAAAAGATTACCATAAAAACTTTAGAAACCTGCCTGAGAAGTACGATTGATTAGGTAAAATAATTAGTTATACCCATAGATTAACGAATCTTGTCGTACCAAAATATCCTATTCTACATATTCTCAAACAAATTGTTGTTTAATAAATTCATTTTAGAGTTTCGGATTGTTAGACAGCTTTCGACCGTCTAATTCTAAGGTTAAACATTAATAACAAATTCCAATCATAATCATCCGTAAGTAATTACGGTAACATACTTATTCAGCAGGCCTGCTGTATCTTAGATTTAAGCCTAAAGCGATAACAGAAATAACGATACATCCAATGTTAAAATACAGATGCTGATGCCAGCTCATTTTTTCCAAAATTCCTCCGCAGGAACAAGGGAGATTTTCAGAGGTGCGGATTATAAAAAAAATATAACCTGTGAAGATGAGCATCAAAATAAAACTTCCAATCAATCCTGTATTTCTGGTCTTCCGATAACACAATAATCCTGCAATGATCAATTCCAGAATAATGATTGCAAAAGGTAAGAATCCAGCGTAAGCCCTTAATAAAGGTGATTCCGAAATCTGAATCTGAAAATTTTCAAAATCCATTATTTTACTGATGCTGGCATAACAAAACAACAGTATAAAGAAATAGCTGATGAATTCTACGACTCTTGTTTTGACTTTTTTCATAATATTTTATGATTTATTTAAAATTGCTTTGCTGATTGATTCACTTGGAATTCTTACATCTAAATTACACTGACTTTGAGGTTGAGAAAAACAATAGCGGGAAAGAAATATGTTTTCTATGTAATGAAATATACATCCTTCCCACTATATTTATTTTTAACTAATTGAAAATTAATTATTTATAGATTTATTAGGAATGGAGCCGAACTCGAAGCTTGTTCAAGTACATTTTGTAATAGATTTTTCCGGTAAATTTGAATATATCATAATTTTATGCATTATCATCATAAGATTTCACTTTTGATTTTTAATTTGTTCTTCTTTTTTTTAAATGCCCAGGAATTACAAAGCTTATCATACAAGACGATTTCAGACTTGTATGAAAACTACCCTGAAAACGATTCAAGGGCAATGGTTTTTGTGAATAAGTATATAGAAAAAGCAAAAAAAGAAAATAATTGGAAAAAGCAGATTATAGGTTATGAAGATGCCATATACTACACCGAAGACATCAACCGCAAATTGTCTTATGCCGACAGTGCTATCGTGGTGGCATTCAAATCTGGTGACCGTGATATTATTTCAAGGGCATACCTCGGAAAAGGCATTATCTACTATTATAACAAGAGACAATATAAGTATGCTTTGGAGCAATACCTTAAAGCTTATCAATTTTCTCGGAATTCAAGCGACGATTATCTGATAAATAAAATAGACTATCATCTCGGGATGGTAAAAAGTTATTTGGGCTACTACGAAGAAGCTGCAGTTCACTTCAGAAATACTACGAAGTATTTTGAGGAACATATGAAAGAAAACCTTCACCCAAACATAAGGTTGAATAATGAGTCAGGCTATTTTAATAGCATTTACCGCCTGAGTACTTGTTATGAAAATCTTCGTTTATACAACAAGGAAGATTCATTGATTAGCATCGGGTTACAAAAATTGAAAAACATCAATGAGCATTTACTTGAATATGGTTACTTTCAAAAAGGGAAAGGTGTACAACTTTTAAGAAAAGGGAATACAGATGAAGCACTTAAACATTTGAAACTTTCACGTGATATTTTGGTCAATAATCAGGATTATAATTCGTTAACCGCTGTTTATTTTTACTTAGGGAAACTGTATTGGCTCAAAGGAAATAGAGCAGAATCACTGGTTTATCTGAATAAAGTGGACTCTATGATTAACAAGGTTCAATTTACTACTCCCGAGATCCGGTCAAGTTATAAGTACCTCATTACGGATGCGAAAGAGAACGGTAGTTTGGGTAAGCGACTGTATTATAGTGACCAGTTTTTACTAACGAATTCAACCTTGAATGTTGATTTTGCAATGTTGTCTTCAAAAATCCACGAAGAATATGATACGGTAAGATTACTAGAAGAAAAACAATTATGGGAGAATAAACTGCATAATGATTTTTACTTTCTAATTGCTACTCCAGTTGTGATTTTTCTTCTATTTTTTTTAGTAATCAGACTGCGTAATAGAGAAATTAAATTTCCTGGAAAATTTATTAAACTACTGAAAAAGTTCAGGAAGTATTATTATTTTCTAATTGCAAACAAAAAAACTTCTGAAAAGAAAAAAACACATAGCCCCGAAATCATTGAAGATATTAAAGAAAAACTCAAAAAGTTTGAAGAAGACAGGCGATTTCTTGACAAAAACCTGACCTTACCAATGGTTGCAAAAATGTTTGGCAGAACACATTCCCAACTATCTTATGTACTGAATGAACATCTGAATGTTTCTTTCACGCAGTATCTAAAGGTTTTACGAATCAAATACATTACCGATCTTCTTTTGGAAAATGACCTGTATCTGAAGTATAATATTGAAAATTTGGCTCACGAATGTGGAATGTCCAGCCGACAATTATTCTCAACACACTTTCTAGAAATCAACGGAATAAGACCTATAGATTTTATAAAGAACAGAATGAAGGAAATCGATGAGAATTGATTTCTAAATAAAGAGAGCGTTACTCTTTTGTATGTCCTAAAGCACATTTTGCAATGTAAAAACCAGCGCATTTGTTGAAATATGGAAAACTCATCCCGGCTTTTCCCTCGGAGTTTACCACATTCCAACAAAGTTTTCACAACAACAGCAGACCTTTTAAAAATTTACAGATGTGTAAAATAGATACAGGTACTCAATCAACCTGCGCAAAAGAGATACAGGTTCTTAGTTGACTTGTGTAAAAAAGATATAGATTGGGGATTTTTCCTGCACAATAGCATCCTGAGTAAAAGAGATTCAGGTATTCGATTGACCTGTGTAAATTAGAACACAGGTTCTTGGCTGACGTGTGTAAAATAATACAAGGTCAACCTGCGTAAAAAGAGGCTAGGTATTATTTTAATCATTTGTCATCTCTCAAAATAGATTTACAAAAAATAGATACTGGTTTTCAATTGATTACATAATAATTATGGTTTTATTTCTTTGTTTTAGAGCTCTGAAATAATATTCGTTGATTTTAATGGCAAGATGTGTCTTTGTACGTACAAACTTTTCAAGTTGTACATCCAAAGACTCTCTTGCCTTTTTTGCAAAAAGGGGAAAAAACTGCGGAACTTGTTTTTTGTTTTTCTTAAAATTGGTTAAGAGATTCCAAATCATCCTTATTTATTTTTTTTTTAATTTCCACGTATTTCCAAATTATTCTAGATTGTTCTTATTCAATCCAACTCCCTTCAACACTATTGTTTTAACGATTTTGATGTTTCAATTTTGCAAAAGAAATTTTATCAAAAACAAAAATGAAGAAACTATGAGAGTAAACCTTGTTACCAAAGAAGACCTTCAGGAGTTCAAAACCGAATTGCTTGAAGACATTAAAAATCTTTTTAATATCAAAATTTCAGAGCAGAAATTATGGCTACGCTCATCAGAGGTCAAAGAACTTCTGAAAATTTCTACCGGAACATTACAGAATCTCCGTGTCAATGGAAATTTATCTTATACCCGTGTCGGAGGTACATTATACTACAATTACAAAGACATCGAGAAAATGTTAAATGGCAAAGGATAATTTATTAGTAACAAAATGAATTACATAAAACATCTTACAGGTTTCTATGAAAAGGTGGCTCAGGATAATACACTAAATCCCACACACATCAGCCTCTACTTAGCATTATTCCAGTTCTGGAATTTCAACCGTTTCCGAAATCCAGTCAGTATTTCACGCGATGAGGTTATGCGCATCAGTAAAATCCACTCAAAAGCCACTTATCACAAATGCCTGAAGAATCTGCATTCTTCGGGCTATATTGATTATCAGCCGTCCTATAATCCATTTAAAGGAAGCCAGGTTTTTATGTTGGATTTTGCGGGGGAATTGAAGCCGACTCCTAAGCAAATAAAAATCAAAAATTAAATTTCTTCTGAATTTCCCAAGTCCTAGTTAATAACAGAGGTTATTCTGCGACATTTTGATGGACTATAATATGCATTATGACAATTATTTTTCAATATAAATTTTATTATTTTTAGCTATATTAGCATTGTATGCATCTAACATTTTTTATCTTTGAGGATTAACATTAATGATACTAAATGTCAGAAGAACAAAGACGTCAGTTGCAACAGCAACTTTGGAATATTGCCAATACTTTAAGAGGGAAAATGGATGCCGACGAATTTCGGGATTATATTTTAGGATTTATTTTCTATAAATATCTTTCTGAAAAGATTCATTTTACAGCCAACAAAATTTTATTAGATTCCGGAGAAGACATCGACTACAATGACGTTGATGAAAATACTGAAGAAGGAAAAGAAATCGTTCAGGCAATTTATGAAGAGGTTGTTGAAGATTTAGGATATTTCTTAAAACCATCAGAACTTTTTAGTAATATTGCTAAAAAAGGTCATCAAAAAGAGGAAGGAAAATCTAATTTTATCCTTGCAGAACTTTCAAAGATTCTTACTAATATAGAGCAGTCTACTTTAGGTACTGATAGTGAAGACGATTTTGATAACCTTTTTGAAGATTTGGATTTAACATCTTCCAAATTAGGAAAAACTGAAGACGAGAAAAATACGTTGATTTCGAAAGTCTTATATCATTTGGATGATATTGATTTCAATCTTTCTGATACCAATGCCGATGTTTTAGGAGACGCTTACGAATATCTGATTTCACAATTTGCAAGTGGCGCGGGCAAGAAAGCAGGAGAATTCTATACACCTCAACAAGTTTCTACCATTCTGGCAAGAATCGTTACCAGTAGAAAATCCCAGTTGAAATCCGTATATGATCCAACTTGCGGAAGTGGTTCATTGCTCCTTCGTGTTGCCCGTGAAGCAAAAGTAAGTGATTTCTATGGTCAGGAAATGAACCGAACCACTTATAACTTGGCGCGAATGAATATGATTCTACACGGTGTCAATTACAGTAATTTCGATATCAAGCAGGAGGATACGCTTGAGAAACCCCAACACCTTGATAAAACTTTTGATGCTATTGTTGCTAATCCGCCCTTTTCTGCGAATTGGAGTAGCAATGAACTTTTATTGTTAGATGAGCGTTTCTCACAATATGGAAAATTAGCTCCGGCTTCCAAAGCTGATTTTGCTTTTATTCAGCATATGATTCATCATTTGGATGAGAACGGAATTATGGCAGTTGTAATGCCGCATGGTGTTTTGTTCCGTGGTGCAGCGGAATTGGTTATTCGTAAATATCTGATTAAAGAGAAAAATTATCTGGATGCTGTAATCGGTTTACCTGCCAATATTTTCTTTGGTACAAGCATTCCAACCTGTATACTGGTTTTCAAAAAATGCAGAGAGCAAGATGAAGATGTTTTGTTTGTGGATGCAAGCAAAGAATTTGAAAAACAAAAAAATCAAAATGTACTGCTTCCAAAACATATCAATAAAATTGTCGATATGTACCAGGGAAGAAAAGCAGAAGAAAAATTTTCCCATCTCGCCACCCTGCAAGAAATTGCTGACAATGATTACAATCTGAATATCCCTCGCTATGTCGATACTTTTGAGGAAGAAGAAGAAATTGACATTCAAGCGGTAATGGCGGAAATCAAACAATTGGAAGCCAAACGTGTCGAACTCGATAGTGAAATTGAAGTTTATTTAAAAGAATTAGGATTAGTAAGTTAAATTTTTTTTGACTTTAGAATATCCTTAATTTTTATAGCAGTAACAATAAATTATCAAGATGACAGAAAAAAATAAAAGTATCAGAAATTTTCCAAATTTGCGATTTCCTGGGTTTGACGATGAATGGGAA
>Ga0307412_10002062_pt1 | contig 11158 bp, 11 predicted proteins | sample DK1Cmetagenome_3_FD_203823 | JGI IMG/M metagenome (GOLD analysis project Ga0307412, IMG submission 203823) | Maize rhizosphere microbial communities from greenhouse at UC Davis, California, United States - DK15-C-1 | ecosystem: Host-associated > Plants > Roots > Rhizosphere > Soil | place: USA...
GGGCGACCGAAGTACCGGCACCGCCCGTCACCTCCGGTCAGGCCGCGACCTCGCAATAGACCTTGATGGCGTCTTTGGCGTTGGTCAGATCGTCGAAAAGAGCCTGATAATTTTCGAGCCCCGCGACCCGGTGCGTGAGCAGGCGGGAAAGCCAGTCGCCGTATTCCAGCACGGCGGCGGAAAGGTCCTTGACGCCGAGCTCGAAGTATTCGCGGTTGGCGTTGACGGTGCCGACCATCACCTTGTTTCCGAGCACGAACTCGAGATTGAGCTTGTCGGCCGGCACCTCGACCATGCGGTCGCCGCCCGTCACGCTGGAGAGCACGAGCACGCCGTTTTTGGCCAGGGCCTGCATCGCGTCGAAGAGGATCGGGGAATATCCGGTCGCCTCGAAGATCAGATCGAAGGCGCCGTTTTTGGCGGCGAAGTCGTGCACCGCGACGTCGTCCGTGGAAACGTATTCGGCGCCGAGCTCTTCCGCCAGATCGGAGTTCAGGTAGGGCCGGGCGGTCTTGCCGAAGGTGACGACCTCTATCCCGTTGAGCCGGAGCACGAGCGTCGCCAAAAGGCCGATCGTTCCGGCCCCGAGAACGGCGGCGCGTTTGGGGTGCCAGACACGCAGCCGACGCTGGATCTCGTAAGCCTGCGTGATCCCCTTCTCGACGACGGTGAGCGGCTCGAGCAGCACGCCGACGTCCTTTAAACCTCTTGGGACCTTTACGATGAACTCGGCGTCGTCGACGTAATACTCCGACAAATAACCGTGACGCAAATTGATGCCGCGCTCGTAGTAGGTGTCGTCGGTGGTCATGTCGTTGGTGCCGATCAGGTCATAAATGCTGTGGCCCGGGCGGCGGACGGTCGCGACGACGTAGTCGCCCTTTTTGAGCTCGTGCACGTTCGGGCCGATCTCCTCGACGACGCCGAAGCCCTCGTGCCCGATCACAAGAAAATCGAACCCCTCGGGCGCGGCGCCGTATTCGGCGTTGTTGATCTCCTTGTCGGTGCCGTCGACGCCGACGCGGAGGACCTTGACGAGGACGCCGCGGCCGTCAGGGACATCGTTGACCGAGGGCTTGGGCATTTCAACCAGATGGGCGGAGTTTGGCACTCCGGGTTTTACTGCGATCGCTTTCATAATTTTTTTTTAGGCTGCAGCGGCAGTCCGCATCCATGCCGGCTCGACCCCGAGAGCGGCGAGCGTGCCGATCACTCTCTGCGGCTCGCCCAAGTCGCTCCAGCCGACGCCGGCGACGCGTTTTACGAAAAGGCGGTCGGCGGCCCTCTCGAGGACGCGGCTCGAAAAGTTGGTCTCCTCGATCCACTCGTATAAAGATCTTACGGCCCCGCCGCGCGTGCCGGAAGTCGAGAGAGCCGCGGTGAACATCCGGAACATCACCGGCAGATGCTCGCGGAACAATTCGAAAAAGCTTTCGATCTTCCCGATCATAACAAAGCTGTTCCACAGACCGCCGCTCGTCAGCAGCCGGCGGGCGTCGCGGGCCTGCGGCTTTTCCCAGAACCGCTTGACGCCGGACACCGAGCCGGGCAGCCCGCCGAAAAGCGAGTCGACCGGCTCGATCCAGCCGTACGACGTTTCCGCCTTTTCCGGCTCGATCCCGAGCAGCACCACTGAGCCCTCAAGCATCTCGACGGCCGCGAACGCCGCGTCGACGTTCGCCATGAACGCCGCGTCGTCGGTAAAGAAATGGTCGGACGGGAAGAACGCCACGGTGGCGTCCGGGTCGCTTTCCGCGATCCGCAGCAGACTATATAGAATGGCCGGTGCGGTGCCCTTGTTCGCTGGCTGTACTAACTTGTGCGCCGGTGCGACGTTCCACAACGCGCGGTCGTAATACTGCTCATGCTTCGCGGTCAGGCTGAAGAAAGTATTTTCCGCCGCTACCGAAAGCGCCGCGCGCCGGCGGGTTCGGTCGAGCAGCGTCTCGTCGCCGAGGATGGGGCAAAACTGCTTCGGCCGGTCGTCGCCGGCGATCAGGCGGCTTAGCGGCCTGAGCCGCGAGCCGTCACCGCCGGCAAGTATGACGGCCCCACGCGTGTTCGCCGCCGGCCGCTGAAATTTTCGAAGAGAATTATGGTCCATGATGGAGGATGCCGGGCGCATTTGCACTCGGTAGATCAATGGATCGAGAGGGTTTATTCCAGAGCGGGTCAACCTTTGTGCTGGGGTTTCTTCGACCGGAATTCCCGCCAGTTTTTCTCGCCGTCGTTGATGAGTTTTTCCTGCTCGGCCTCCCAGGCCACCTTCGCTTTCTGGTTGTAATTCAGATAGAGCTTGCCGTCGACGATCTTCCACTGCTGCGGGTCGCCGTCGGCGGTGTAACCGTGCGAGACGGCGTAGGAGCAGTAGCCGCCGAACTGCGGGGCGTAGGCCTCGGGGTTCGTTTTGAACTTGTCCATATTCTCCTCGCTGGAAAAGTACCACTTGACGCCGTTCCACACGAACGCGAATTTCGGATCGCCCTTGACGGCGGATTCCGAGGTGAAATAGGCGACCGCGTCGAACCCGCGAACGGCGAGCCCGTCGGCACCGGTGTTTACGACGGCGAAGTCGTCGGTCGTGCTGCACGCGGCGGCGAAAATCACGATCGCCAACAGCGCCGCGATAACGAAAACATATTTACGTTTCATAATTGAGTTTTGTCTTTGCATCGCCGCCGGCATTGATTGGCGGCGGTCTTTTTTATTTCAAAACAAATTTTCGGTATAGAACGCTGCGACGCGCACCGCGTGCCCGTCCGGGTCGCGGACCGTCGCGGCTTGTTTGAAACCGAGCCGCGTGTCGGCGAGTGCGGCGATGCCGCCGGACACGAAAACGGGTTTGTACGACACGAAAAAGGGCTGAACGTCTACGGTCCTGAACGTCGCTTGCCAGTGCCAGTGGTCACTGCCCCGCGTGTCGGCCGGAAACGGCCTGCCGTCAATCGGATCTTTGTATTCGAGAAACTCGACGTTGATGCCCGGATCTTTTGTTTTGAGGCCGGTGATATGAAGTCGAGCGCCGCGGACGTTGTTCAGGTGTTCCTGCTCGGGTCCGTAATTGTCGCTCGTGCCGGCGACCGATAGGCCGAGAATGTCGCGATAGAACTTCAGGCTCTCGTCCGTGCTCGCGACCACGATGGCGGTGTGGTCGATGCCGAGGAAAACCTTTCCGGTCTTTTCGAGCTCGTGCCACTTGACCGCGCCCTTGTCGGGCGGGAACGAAAGTATCTCAACCACGTGGTCGTCGAGGTCCTTGAAATAGAAGGCCTTAATGCCCGCGGCGGCCGCTATGTATGAAGGCAGCGTCTGCGGCGCGGTTGAAGCGTGTCGGACCTTATTGGCGCGCAGCACGGCGTACGCCTTGTCCATGTCGGCGACGATGATCGCGACGTGCTGGAACCAGCGGTCGTTGCTGCGCGAATCGAGCGGGACGGGTCGGCCGCGCGGCGTGAGATATTCCGTCAGCTCGAGCACCTCGTCGCCGAGCCTCAACCTCACGATCCTCACGCGGGCACCGAACACGCCGGAGAGGTTTTCGTAATCCTCGCCCCAAACTTCGGTGTCCGAAGTTTTTTCGAACGGCAGCACGCGTGTGTAAAAATCGACCGCGCGATCCATATCCGACACCGTGAAGCCGACCGAATCGATACGCGACACGGAGACCTCGCGACGCGGGTATGCCGAGGCGACGCCCTGCGCCGGCGCGGTCGAAAAGAGAAACACGATAAGCGTCGTCGCTGCCAGCAATAGCCAACCCAAAGAGATCTCGCTGCGTGAACCTGTGTATTCGGTATTGATCTTTTTCATTTTCTCCTTCTTCCTCTCCACATTCATCTTGTTCTGTGGTCGATGCCCTGCGACCGCGGATCAAGATGAATGTGAAGAGGAACCAAATATGAAAAAATGCGGAGCCCGTCAATTCATTCTGTCCAACAAATGCCGCCCAACCCTCAACGCGTTCGCCATTATCGTGAGCGCCGGGTTGACGGCCGAGCTCGACGGGAAAAAGCCGCCGTCGACGACGTAGAGGTTGTCGACGTCGTGGGCCTTGCAGTTGCGATCGAGGACGGACGTCTTCGGGTCCTCGCCGAACCGCACGGTGCCGTTCTGGTGTGCGACGCCGGCGAGCGGGATCTGCTGGCCGAGGTACAGATTTCGCGAAAACAACCCCTGGTGGCATTCGCCGCCGTGTATGTCGCATTTGCGCTGTGCCGCCATCAGGTCCTTGAGCTTTTTCTGCAGGCGTTTGTGCGGCTCCACATTGTTCGGCGTGTAGGACAGAACGATGCTGCCGTTTTTGTCGAGCGTGACGCGGTTTTCGGGCTGCGGCAGGTCCTCGGTCGTGAGCCAGAAATCGAGACTGTGGCGCGCCATTTGGTCCAGCGTGAAGCCCGGCGTGATCGACGGCGCACCCGCCGAAAGCGTCACCCCGTCGAGTTTGCCGACGAACGAGATGTGGCCCATCGGGTACGGAAAATCGTCGGACCCGAAGTAGAAATCGTTGACGGCGAGGGTCTTCTGAAATACGGTCGGGTTCGGGCATTTCGAGACGGCGAGCACGACGGAATTGACGTGGCCCATGTAATTGCGCCCTACCTGATCGGAGCTGTTGGCGAGCCCGTTCGGATGCTTATCGGCGGCCGAGCGGAGCAGCAGGGCCGCGGAATTGATCGCACCGGCGGATACGACGACGACATCGGCCGAATAGTTTTCGATCTCGCCCTCGCGCTCGACGACCACCGAAGAAACGGTCCGGCCGGACGGGTCGGTCTCGACCCGTTTAACGAGCGCGCCGGTGAGGAGCGTGACGTTCGGGTGCTCGGTGGCGTAGTCGACGCCGCAAGTTTCGGCGTCGGATTTCGCATTGAGCAGGCACGGGAAGCCGTCGCATGTCGAGCAGCGGACGCAGATGCTTTTGCGGTCGTGCTCCTTGATCTGTACGCCGAGCGGCACGTGAAACGGGCGAACGCCGGCGGCGGCGAAATCATCGGCGAGGTGCTGAATGCGCGGCTCGTGGCTGACCGGCGGGTGCGGGTAATCTTCGCTCGCGTGCGGCTCGGTCGGGTCGACGCCGCGGCGGCCGTGCACGTGGTACATCTTTTCCGCCTGTGTGTAGAAGGGCTCCATCTCGTCGTACGAAACGGGCCACGCGGGCGAGACGCCGTCGTAATGTTTGAGCTCGCCGAAATCCTCTTTTCGCATGCGGAAAAGGGCCGCGCCGTAGAATTTGGTGTTGCCGCCGACGTTGTAGTTCGTGTGCGGGTGAAGCGGCTTGCCGTCGCGGTCGTGCCAGGTCTCTTTCGTGTTGTAGCCGCCCTCGAGGTTGACGAATTTCGAGTTCCAGTTCTCGGGCCCGCGTTTGACGTAGCCGCCACGTTCGAGGATGAGGATCTTCTTGCCCGAGGGTGCCAGCTTTCTGGCGAGCGTGCCGCCACCCGCGCCGGTCCCGATGATGATCACGTCGTAATGTCCGTTCATATATATTTCCGTCGCGAGAGACGTTCAGTTTTGCGTTTGCGACAACGGTTTCAGTTCTCCGAAATTACAATTGCAGGTGTGGTCCACACGTTCGGGGCGCGCCGTTCCCGCGCTCGCCGGGTGCCGACCTCGTATCCGAACAAAAACTTCAGCCGCGGTCAGCATCGCGAGCGGCGGAGCGGTCAAGTAGATCCACCACCCGGTCCACATGTTCGAAACCACGGCCGACGCGATCGTCCTTGCCGGGTTCATGCTCATGCCGGACAGCGGCGCCTCAAATGTGATGAAGATGGCCAGCAGCATCCCAGCAGCGTACGGCGTCAACCGGGCGTGTGTCGGGGAATGGCTGATGAAAAGGATCATCGACATCATCGCGAACGCGACCGCCGCCTCGGCGACGAACGCGGCCTCGACGCCGTAACTTCCAGGGACCGTCACGACGAAATTCACCGACGCGTCAGCGAGCAATTCGCCAAGAACTAGCCACGAAAACAAGACGCCGGCGACGCCGCCCGCGAAATGGGCGACGATGTAAAAAAACGCATCCGCCGGCCGGATCTTCCTTAAACGCAAATACGCTAACGTGACCGCCGGGTTAAAGTGCGCACCCGAACGCCGCCCCCACGGCGACCTGATGATCGCGGCGGCCGTCGCGCCCATCGCTAGGCCCATCAACAGATTCCTTTCCCAAAAACCGAACGCGGCGACCGCCGGCGAATTCGTGTGAAACAATGCTGTGCCAAAAAAGCTCGCCGAGATCATAAAGGCGCCCAGGCACCATGCCTCGATGAGGTATTCGGGCCAGTGTTGTCGCAGTGATCTTTTCATCGCCGGTCGCTTGTAGAAATCACTGGCTTTCCGGCTTTTATTCCCGGGCGGGCCGGGTCGGGTTATACTGTGCGGACAGGTCGAGGGAGAGGAAGATATGGACGTTTACTTTTTGATCTTTTCGCTGTTCTTCCCGCGGATCGTTTTGCTCGTTTACGTGTTTTTGTTCCCGAACCTTTATCCGGCCAACGCGGTGCCGCAGTGGGCGGATATCGTGCTCGGGATCTTTATGCCGCGGGTGCTCGTGCTCATCTACATCTACCAGAACATGGGGGCCGACAACGTGTGGTTCGTCGCCCATTTGATCGTGATGATCCTGGCGTATTTCGGCGGCGGCCGAGAAACCGCGAGGCGCAGACGCCGCCGCGAGGCGTAGCCGGCAGCTCGGATCGCCGTCTTACGCTCGTTATTCCGTGACGATGGAAGCTACGCGGTGGAATGCGGCGACTTGAGCGCGTCGCGCATGCGGCGACGGGCGTCGTCGCTAAGGTGGAGCGACTCGTCGTTGAAGAGCTGCTCCTGATGCTGGTGGACGGCGCCGCTGATGAACCTGAGCTGCTTGATAAAGTTGACGCACGGGTCGCAGGAAAGGAGGTGTATCTTCATCCGCAGCCAATCTTTGAACGAAACGCGGCCGTCCATCGATGCGGTGATGATCTTGACCATTTCGCGGCACGCCGGAAGCTTGCGCCAGACGAAGAGATTGAATCTCGTGTGTTTTACGTTTGCCTCTTTCATTTGACCCGGCTCACGCCCGCTTGAACCACTTGATCTCGACGCAGCGGCGAAGCTGCATCCTCGCCCGGTGCATGATCACCCAGAAATTGCTCGACGAGAGCGAGAGTAGCTCGCAGACCTCCTCGGTCGAGAGCCCGTCCATTTCTCGTAACGCGAAAACGCTCGCCACCCTTTCCGGCAGCGCCCCGAGACAGCCGTTGAGCACCTTCCAGAAATCCGACCTTTCAACCACGTCCTCGGGGCTTGAGTCGGGGTAGACCGGGCGCAGGGCCACGGCCCAATGACCGTTCCATTTGTCGGGCCGGTCGAAGAATTTTTCCGATTCGCCGATGTCGAGGTCTTCGTCGGTGAATTGCACCTGCCGACTGGTCCGGCGGAAATGGTCGAGAACCTTGTGCCGCACGATCGAGGCCAGCCACGTCCGTTCTGAGGCCTTTCCGGAGTAGGAAGGCATCGACTGCAAGGCCGCCAGCAGCCCTTCCTGAACGACGTCTTCCGCCACACTTGCATCGCGCACCCTCGCCAGCGCGAAGCGAAACAGGTAGTCGCCGTGCTCGTCGACCCAAAGGGCGGGGTCGACGTTCCAGTTTACCTTTGTCGCCGGAACGGCCGGGCTCACCTGCATCTCGTTGTCCTTCGCGGAAAAGGGTACGGCGTCGGGATGCATTTTAACCCCTATTCACGGCTTGTCGAATCGATTCGATCAAATACGCGGGGGCGGTCTCGCGGGAAACGGCCCTTTTCAGGATTTGTTTCAGTCGAAGATCTTCCCGGACCTCGGTGAACGACTTATCGGTCGGCACCGCCAGACCAATTCCTCCCACCGGCCGCAAAAACCGCGGGGAAGCCTCGAAACGCCTTTTTTTCGGATCGCTGCTCACTCATCACCTCCAAAAAATGCCCGCTCGGGGCTCAAGTCTTACATCTGTTAATGAACCTTCTTAAGCGTTTTATTCCAATTCGCGAAATTTTCTCCCGCCCGTCGGAAAAAATTTGTAAGGAATCGCCCGTCTCGCCCGACTAACGGGTGTTGGCAGTTATTTTTCGCAAATACGTTAGATAAAGAACAGGAGTAACCGAAATGACCGCAGCAGCCCCCGAAGTGTTCGAAGCCGAAGCGATGCAGCACATCAACGACATCTACCGCACCGCGGTGCGGCTGACCATGAGCCAGACCGAAGCGGACGACCTGGTGCAGGAGACCTTTATGCAGGCGTGGAAGTCGTTCGACAATTACGAGCTCGGCACCAACTGTCGGGCGTGGTTGTACAAGATCCTCTTCAACAAATTCGACCATCACCGCCGCAAGAAATACACGCAGGCGAAATACATCCAGGAGGCGGACGATCTGGTGCTTGCGAATTCGACCTTTGCACCCTCCGTGCCCGAACACCTGACCGACGACGAGGTGATCAACGCCCTCGACAAGCTGCCGGACCATTACCGCTCGGTCGTGCTGCTCGCCGACGTGCACGAGTTCGATTACAAAGAAGTGGCCGCGATCCTCGAGATCCCGATCGGCACCGTGATGTCGCGGCTCAACCGGGCCCGCACTCAGCTCAAGAAGACGCTCGCCAAAACAGCCGCAGCCTACGGGATCAAGGCCGCCCAGGCGATGCTGGCGGCGTGAGTCCGGATTTGACCTTCCTGTCCTCCTGAAAAGTCACCTCCTGCGGTTCCCCGATCCGCATTGGGCGTCGAGCCGGCTGCTCCGACTCGGCGCCGTTTTTGATTTGAATCGTGCCCCCGCACGGCGCGTATTGTCACAATGTTGCGGGCCGCGGTGTTTTCCGTCTAAGTAATAGAAGCGGCATCCCGCAAATCACCTTACTTTCCGGAGAGTATGTTCCAATGTTATCCCGCATTATTTGTCTTTTTGCCCTGAACCTTTGCCTGAGCGGTCTGGCGGTTACGGCGGTCTGCCAAACAAAGCAAGCCTCCGAAGCGGAGAAATGGCGGGAAGATCTCGCCGTTATGGCCGCGCGGATGGAGGCGACGCACAAGAATCTTTACCACTCGGTCACGCGGGAGGATTTCGCGGCCGCCGTGAAAAAGCTCGATGCCCGAATACCTTCGCTCCCGCGGCATCGGATCATCGTCGAGATGATGCGGATCGTCGCGATGGTCGGCGACGGCCATACGAATATTTATCCTACACGTGATCAGAAGATCGGGTTTCATTCGCTGCCGGTGAAACTCTACCTGTTCAGCGACGGGATGTTCATCCGCGCCGCCGAGCGGAAGTATGCGGACATCGTCGGGGCACGCGTCGTTAAGATCGGCAGCGTCGGGGTCGACGAGGCGGTGGCACGGGCGGGCGAGATCGTCGGGCACGACAACGAGATGGGTGTCAGGTTTTTTGCCCCGGTGCTTTTGGCTATGCCGGAGGTTTTGGAAGCCCTCGGGCTATCGTACAGTGTCGAACGCGCCAGCCTCACCGTCGAAAAAGACGGGAAGCAGCGTGTGGTCGAGCTCCCGGCCGCCGGCCCCGTAGAAATGACGGCGGCCGACACCGACCTGAGCTGGGTCCTTAAGGAGGGTTGGGTCGACATGCGCGAAAACGCGCCCGAAACCCTTTGGCTCAGGGACCCGAAGAATATGTTCTGGTTCGAGTATCTCCGCGAATCGAAAGTCGTTTATGCGCAGATCAACCAGATCGGTAACAAGGGCGACGAGTCGCTCGCCTCATTTTCGAAGCGGCTTTTCGATTTCGTCGACGCCAACCCCGTCGACAAGCTCGTCGTCGATCTGCGGCTCGATCGCGGCGGCAACGGGTCTCTCCTGACCCCGCTCGAGATCGCGATGGTCAAATCGAAAATAGATCAACGCGGTAAGCTCTTTATCCTGACGGGTCGGAGCACATGGTCGGCGGCTCAGTTCCTGCTCGATTGGGCCGAGCGGTACACGAACGCGATCTTCGTGGGTGAGCCTTCCGCCTCGAGGGGCAACGCGTACGGCGACTCACGCCGGATAACGCTGCCAAACAGCGGCGTCACCGCACGGGCTTCGGTCTACTACTGGCAGGACTGGCACCCGACCGACGCGCGGCCGTGGTCGGCCCCGGAGATCACAGCTGAGCTATCATCGGCCGAATATGCCTCCGGCCGCGACCCGGCTTTGCGGGCGGCTTTGGAATTCAGGGCACGGCCGACCCTGGCCGAAGTGCTGGACAACGCCGTTACCGCCGGCGGCGGCGAGATGGCTGCAAAGCGGTTTCGCGAGTTCAGGTCGGATCGGGTAAACAAATACGCCGACGCCGAGCAACCGCTGCTCGAGGCCGGACAGCGCCTGCTAAATGAGAAAAAACCCGATCAGGCCCTGCTGCTCTTCAGGCTGGTGCAGGAGCTCAACCCGCGATCGTACAGCGGCCATTACGCCGCCGGGGTCGCGAACGCGGAACTCGGCAAAAAGGAAGAGGCCGCCAAGGACCTCAAGCGGGCACTCGAATTGTATCCGAGGAATTTCGACGTTACCTCGCTGATTGAAAAGCTGAACCGGTGACCGGCCCCCGCCCGCCAAACCTCACTTCGTCGGCCTTACACCTGCGACGCTGAGCCTTATCGTAATAGATCCCGCCATCCGAGGTTGATATTCCCGCAGTTTTGTTCGGAATAGATCTCGTGCATTTCGGAATTTGAATGCGTGGTGAACGCGTTTCCATTGAGTGCATCTTCGACGCCGGCCCGCCGCCGCACGGACAGACTTCTCGCGTGTCTGGCGGCGGAGATCGAACGCGGGATCGAGGTGATCCGCGGGCTCGATGAGGAATCGTATCGCCGGGCATCGCTTTGTTCCGGGAGCGTCGGCGCGCAGTTCCGCCACAACCTCGATTTTTTGAATGCATTTTTGACGGCGGCGGGTGCGGACCGCGTGGACTACAACGATCGCGAACGCGACCGTGTGGTCGAAATTGATCGCGAGTATGCGATCGAGAAGTTTTTAAGGGTCGTCGGGAAATTGAGGGAATTGAAAAAATCCGATCTGGAAAGAAGTGTCCTGGTGAGGTCCGAGACCGGGGCCGCCCTTTGGCATCGGTCGAGTCTGGGCCGCGAGTTGGAGTTTGTGCTCAGCCATACGGTCCACCACCACGCGCTGATCGCCGAGAAGCTGG
>Ga0307412_10002064_pt1 | contig 11156 bp, 9 predicted proteins | sample DK1Cmetagenome_3_FD_203823 | JGI IMG/M metagenome (GOLD analysis project Ga0307412, IMG submission 203823) | Maize rhizosphere microbial communities from greenhouse at UC Davis, California, United States - DK15-C-1 | ecosystem: Host-associated > Plants > Roots > Rhizosphere > Soil | place: USA...
GAATCGGTCGAATTCCTCCGCCGTGAGCTTCCCGTCCTCGTCGGTATCGAGAAGCGTGAACAACGTCCGGTTGCGCTTGCTGGCTTCGCCTGATGCCTGGGCACGCTGAGAGACTTCGATCTCCGCGGCACTGAGCTGCCCGTTGCGATCACTGTCCATTGCCCGGAACTGCGCATCCATGTCCGCAATGAAACGGGCGCGGCTGATCGATCCGTCCTGGCCGATCGCGGTCCCCGCCGACAGCAGCATTGTCACGCCCAGCATCCAGCGCATGGCGCTACCTTAGAATCGACGGCGCCTGCTGGCTACCAAGTATAGGCCAAACCCACCGCCGCCAGCCACTGCCCCGCACTGCCGCGATCGTCGACGATCGGCGAATCCTTGAAGTCGCCGGCCAGGTGCGAATAGGCACCGGTGCCGAACAGCGACAGTCCGCCGGTCAGATCGCCGGTGACAGACTGGTTCACCAGCAGGCCGACGCGCCAGCTCTTGAACCCGCCGTCGGCATCGTAGGGCGCCAGGCCGCTTGCCAGTGAATCGGCAGGCGTGATCGAATAATAATAATCGGCATAGCCCCCGCCTGCCCATTCCGCGCTTAGCGAGGCGCCGACGTAGGTGCGGCGCGAAAGCGGAGTTCCGAAGTCGACGGTGGGAGTAATGACCGTCGACTCATGGGCGTTGCCGAGATCCTTTACGACGTCGACCCTGAAGCTCAGCGCGTCATAGGGGTTGGTCAGGCCATGATAGGTAACTCCGGCAAAGCCGCCGACCTCGAACGCCTTCTTCCGATCGGGGAGCCGGTCGACGAAATCATCCTTGATCTTGCCGGTGCGGTTGAGTCGCACCCCGACGATGGGACCGACGTCGAATTCCAGATTGCCTGCGCCACGCGGGATGATGTCGACGTAGAGATAAGTTGCTCGAGTGAAGAAGTTGATCCCCCCGACCCGTCCGCGGATCGCGGCGGCCGGGATGATCCGGTAATCGTCGGACCCTTCATAGTCGGGGATATAGGCCGCCCCCGCGCCGATCGTGACGGTATCGCTCTGATCGTTCGGGTCGGGCAGCGAGGCGTCGGCCGACTGGGCGAGTGCGGGCACTGCGGAGATCAGCGCGCCGATTGCGACGATTGATTTCAACATGGCAGCTTCCCCCTGTTCTGGATGCGCCCGGTGTCGGGCGCCTAGTCCCCCTTGCCCGGCTCGGGCGAGAAATATTTGTCGTACTTGCCCTCCTCGCCCTTATGCTCGTCGGCGTCCGCGGGCGTCTGATCGTTCTTGCGCGTGACGTTCGGCCATTGCGCCGAAAAAGTGGTGTTGAGCTCCAGCCATTTCTCGAGGCCGCTTTCCGTATCGGGCAGAATCGCCTCGGCCGGGCATTCGGGCTCGCATACGCCGCAATCGATGCACTCGTTGGGATTGATGGCGAGCATATTCTCGCCCTCGTAGAAACAATCGACCGGGCAGACCTCGACGCAGTCCATATATTTGCAACGGATGCAGGCGTCGGTGACGACGTAAGTCATGGTTCGATGGCTCCCTAAACTCTGCCAGTCGCTAAGTCGCGGCGGTGGCTGCGTCAATCTCCTCATAGGCGAGGCGCGCTTCGGCGGCGGGGCCGCGTCGGGCCGGAAGCATGGTGACTCGAAGCACCCGCACCCGCCCATGAAGAGGCAGCGCTACGATGCTGCCGACCCGTACTTCTTCCGCCGGCTTGGTGACGCGCTTCCCGTCCAGGCGGACCCGGCCTTCGCCAATAAGCATTTGGGCGAGGGTGCGGCTTTTCACCAGCCGAACGAAGAACAGATACCGGTCGAGGCGCACCTGTCCTTAACGCTTGAGGCCCGCCAGCGCTGCGAAGGCATTGCCGGGCCGCGGACCCTGCGGCTCGCGGCGCCGAGGACGGCGGTGCCCGCGCCACTTCCATGCTTCGCCCGATGGAACGAAGCCCACTTCGGCCATCAGGTGACGGATCGTCGCCTCGTCCAGCCCCAGGCTGGTGGCGAGCGCGGCGTCGACCGGATCTTCGCCGCCATGCTGGCGAACTTGGTGAGCATGAGCGGCAAGACGGTCGGCCAAGTCGATCCTGAGCCAGGTCGTGCCGATCCGGCGGAACGCAAGCGCAGCACCGCGCGGATCGGCGCTTCCGTCGAGGGTCGCGGCCGAGGGTTGCGGCAGGCGCGGCATGGGCTGGTTCGACCGGACGCTGAGAAGGGCGCCACGCCATAGTTGTGCGGCGGGTTTCAGCAGCGACTGGATATAGACGTCGAGCGCGCCCAGCCGGACTCGGAACTGGAACAGGCGATGCCGGTCGGCCTTGTCGAGCGCGGCCAGTTGCGCCGCAATCGAGCGGCGTGGAATCAGGCCGCCGGCATCGACCAGCATGGCCGCCAAGGCCCTGACTCCGGGGCTCACCGACGCATCTCCCGCGGCCTTTGCCAAAGCCTTGAGGGCTGCCAGGTGACGGTCGACCTGGCTTTCCACCCACCGTTCCAGCCGGGCACGAAGCCGGGCGCGGCGACTGGTGGAAAGGCGGTCCAGGGCTCGGGCCGTTCGAACGGCGGGCTCCATCAGCGACCGGCCGGGCGCCAGACGGGCGAGGACTTGGCCGTCCCAGCCGATAGCCAGGCCGCCGGCCTCCTCGATTAACCGGAATTCCGTGTCAGGCGCGTCGCAAAGCGCGGCGGCGCGGCGGTCGAGCTCATCGCCAAGGCGCCGCTCGGCGGCAGCGAGCAGCAGTCGCTTGTCGGCGTGGCGCGCGGTAGGATCGACCCGGAACTCGAAGCCGGCGAGATGTCCGATCGGTTCCGGCCCGACGCTGACTTCGCCATCGGCCGCAACGGTGACGGGAAGTGCGTCGGCACCCCGCGCGCCGATGTCGCGAACCAGCACGGCGGTGCGCCGGTCGACGAAGCGCTGGGTCAACCGTTCGTGGAGCGCGTCGCTCAATCGAGCTTCGACTGCGCGCGTGCGCTCGGCCCATTTTGGTGGGTCGGCCAGCCAGTCGCCGCGCTGGGCGATATAAGCCCAACTGCGGATTCCGGCGAGCCGGTCGGCGAGTGCCTCGATGTCGCCCTCGACTCGCTCGAGACGGGTGACCTCGGCGGCGAACCATTCGTGCGGGATATGGCCGCCCTCGCCGATATAGCTGAACAGCCGGCGGACCATCCGCGCATGGTGCATTGGCCCCACCTTGCGGAAATCGGGGAGGCCGCACACGGCCCATAGCTTGCGCGCCCGCTTGCCCTGGGTCACGGCGATGGCCGGGTCTTCCGCGAGCAGCTTCAATACCGCAAGGTCGATGGCCAGCGGCGCCGGGCGAAGGAGCGGATCGTCGCTTCGCGCCTCCAGGCTAGCGATGAGGTCGGTGACCGTCGTGAAATCGAGGTCGGCGCTGCGCCAGTAGAGATGATCGAGCGGCCGAAAGCGGTGTTCCTCGATCGCGTTGATTTCCTCGTCGCTGAGCTCCGGCACGGCATCGCCGCCAAGGCCAAGCGTGCCGAAGCTCCCGTCGCGCTGGTGCCGCCCCGCGCGGCCGGCGATCTGCGCCATCTCGGCGATGGTCAGGCGGCGGTCGCGGCGGCCGTCGAACTTGTCGAGGCCGGCGAAGGCGACGTGAGTCACGTCCATGTTGAGGCCCATGCCGATCGCGTCGGTGGCGACGAGATAATCGACCTCGCCGCGCTGGAACATCTCGACCTGGGCATTGCGGGTCGAAGGGGACAGCGCGCCCATCACGACCGCCGCGCCGCCCTTGAAACGGCGGAGCATCTCGGCCAGCGCGTAGACCTGCTCGGCGGAGAAGGCGACGATGGCCGACCGTGGTGGAAGGCGCGACAGCTTGGCCGCGCCGGCGTAGCGGAGCGTCGAGAAGCGCGGGCGGCGGACGATCTCGGCTTCCGGAAGGAGCTGGCGGATCAACGGGCGGAGCGTGTCGGAGCCGAGGATCAGCGTCTCCTCACGGCCGCGCGCGCGAAGCATCCGGTCGGTGAACACATGGCCGCGTTCGGGGTCGATGCCGAGCTGCGCCTCGTCGATCGCTGCGAAAGCGAAGTCGCGTCCCTCCCCGCCTTCGCGCTGCACGGGCATGCTCTCCGCGGTGCACAGATAATAGCGCGCGCCCTGGGGCACGATCCGCTCCTCGCCGGTGATGAGTGCGACCTGATTGGCACCCTTCATCTGGACGACGCGGTCGTAGACTTCGCGGGCCAGCAGCCGGAGCGGGAAGCCGATGACGCCCGACGAATGGGCGCACATCCGCTCAATCGCCAAGTAGGTCTTGCCGGTGTTGGTGGGGCCGAGAATGGCCCGGAGAATACCGTCGGACGCGGCGGACATGGCTCCAATCTTGGCATGGATGGGGCGAAGCGCAAGCGCTTAAGTCGCTCCTGTTAGCCGGACATTAACCTGTTTTAACCATGACGGGGGTCAGGATTTTCAACGGGGGCCATCACTTGCTCGACATGCGCGCCCAGTGGCGGAACGGAACGGCGATTGCCGGTGCCGCCGCCCCTGCCTTCGGGCGGCGGCGCAAAGGGTGGCGCGACATCGACCTCGTCGTCGATCTTGGGGAAGAGCCGCTGTCGAAGCGCTGGTGGCGCGGCGTCGCGACGCTCAGCGCGCTGTGCGCGACCGTGGCCGTGCTGGCGCCAGCGCCGTTCGAACCGCTTCCGTCATCGCGACCGGACCGCATCGGGCAGGCCGAGGCAGACCAGCTTCGCGAGATCGCCATCGGCCCGCTCTCGTCGGGATCGCGCATTGGCGGCCGGATGGCCGAGACTTCGCTGGTCGAACCTCTCACCCAGGCGCCCGACCGTCCCGCCATTGATCTGTTCGCACGGCTAGGCAGCGGCGACAGTTTAGCAAAAATGCTCACTCGCTCCGGCGTCAGCTATGCCGAGGCAGGGGAGGCGGCGCGCCTCATCGCCTCCGCGGCGCCGAGGGGGGTCGCGCCGGGAACCAGCGTCTCGATCAGGCTCGGCCGCAGGAGCCCGAGCGGCATCCGTCCGGTGGAACGCATCGCGCTTCGGGCGGGGCTAGACCTCGATCTGGCCGTGACCGGCGGCCCCAGCGGGCTCACGATTTCGACCAGCAGGATTGCGGTGGACTCGACCCCGCTCCGCGTCCGCGGCCGGGTCGGCGACGGGCTTTACTGGGCGCTTAGGGCATCCGGCGTATCGCCGCGAACAGCCGGCGAATATTTGCGCGCTCTAGGCTCCCAGGTCGACGTCGGCAGTGAGCTCGGCCCCAACGACCGCTTCGACCTGATCATCGCCAATCGCCGCGCCGCGACAGGCGAAAGCCAGGAAGGTCCCTTGCTCTACGCGGCGATCGATCGCTTGGCCGCGAGCGACATTCGCCTGATGAAGTGGACGGTCGGCGGACGCGCCGACTGGATGGATGTCAACGGCGCCGGGCGGCGGGTGGCGAGCACGATCTGGCCGGTCGCGGCGCGCATCACCTCCGGGTTTGGTATGCGCTATCACCCGATCCTTCACTTCGGGCGCATGCATAAAGGCATCGATTTCGGCGCCCATTACGGCCAGCCGATCGTCGCCACCGCCGACGGGCAGGTCACGCGCGCCGGCTGGGCCGGGGGCTATGGCCGCCAGGTGCGCCTCGCCCATGGCGGCGGAATGGGCACCAGCTACAACCATATGAGCCGGATCATCGTCGAACCGGGTAGCCTTGTCCGGCAGGGGCAGGTGATCGGCTATGTCGGCTCCAGCGGCCTGTCGACCGGCCCGCACCTCCATTACGAGGTCTATCGCAACGGCGTCGCGGTAAACCCGATGGGCGTGAAGTTCGGAAGCCAGGCGATTGTCCAGGGGCCGGAGCTCGAGCGCTTCAAGGCGCGCCTGGCGCAGCTGATGAAGGTCGGCACGAAGGGCTGATCGACCCCGCGACATTGCCGATTTCGCTGTCCTACAGGCCCGGCCTCATGCCATGGTTAGTAAGGCTCCTTTCATCGTCAATCGCTTCACCGGAGTAGCTGACTGCCAGATTGACGTTCAAGCTTAGCTTCGCAAATCCGGCCCGAAAACGCGCCGTTCTCAACGAAGTTTGCGAAGCTATGGGCGCTCGGAAACGGCTGCTTAGCGACCGTGGCCGCGCCATCTTTTCACGGTGCGGGCAATAATCGCTTCTTCGTCTCCGGTCTCGCGCCAAGAGGCGGCGAAGCTCGGGTCGCTCGACGCCGGACGCTTTTCAGGCTCGAGGTCGTCGAAGCGGACGCGGATGGGAATGGCGACACCTTCGCCGCAGACGATGCATTCGCGGTTGCGAAGTGCCGGGATCGCGTCGAGGAAACCCCGCGCGCCTTCGGGCATCGCCGCGCGGACGCAGGCCTGGTCGCGGTCGTTGTTCAAACGCATCGAGATGATGGTACCGCACTGCGACAGCACGCCTTCGGCCAAATCGGACGGGCGCTGCGTGATGAGGCCCAGCGACACGCCATATTTACGGCCTTCCTTGGCGATGCGCTCCAGGATCTTGCGGACCGCCTGCCCGCCCGAGCTTTCGTCCTTGGGGACGTAGCGGTGGGCCTCTTCGCAAACCAGCAGCAGCGGGCGCTGCGCTTCGGTCCGCGACCAGATGGCATAATCGAATACCATGCGCGCCAGCACCGAAACCACGACGCTGGTGACTTCCGACGGAACGCCCGACACGTCGACGATCGAGATCGGGCGGCCGTGGCTGGGCAGCCGGAACAGCTTGGCGATGAAGCTGCCCATCGTGTCCGAGACCAGCATGCCGGAAAACATGAAGTTGTAGCGCGGATCGGCGCGGATCTCGTCCAGCTTGTTTTTGAGCCGCTGATAGGGCGTAGTGTCGCCGGCGCGGTCGAGCTTGCCCATCTCGGCGACCAGGATCTGGTTCAAGTCGGTCAGCAGGTAAGGGATCGGCGAATCGACGGTCACCTTGCCATATTGTTCGACATTCTTGCCCTTGGTCCGCGCGGCCAGCAGGCACTTACCCAGAATGTCCGCATCGCGCTGCCGCTCGGCGCCGTCGGTGGTCAGAAGCACTTCGCAATGCTCTTCGAAGTTCAGGAGCCAGTAGGGTAGCTGCAGGTTGTCGACATTGAACAGTTCGCCGCAGCTCTTGAACGCGGCCGAATATTCGCCGTGCGGGTCGATCATGACGATGTGACCCTCGGGCGAGAGCTGCGAAATCCTGTGGAGGATCAGCGCGACCGAGGTCGACTTACCGGTACCGGTCGAACCCAGCACGGCAAAATGCTTCGACAGCATCGGATCGACGTACAGCGTGCCGCGAATGTCGTCGGTCGGGTAGACGGTCCCAATCTCGACGTGCGGATCGTCGGCGGCGGCGAAGATGGCGCGCATGTCCTCGGTACTGACGGGCAGCACCTCGCATCCGGGGATCGGGTAGCGAGTGACGCCGCGGCGGAAGTTGCTCATCCGGCCCCCGGCTCCGCACTGTCCCTCGCCGAGGAAATCGATCTGGCCGAGGACCTTGCCGTCGTTACCGGTCTGCAGCGTGCGGACGTTGGCGATCAGCCAGCTGTTGCCGACCACCATTTTCACCTGGCTGCCGACCTGGCCGGCCATGGCGATCGACGGATCGGCATGGTCGAGCAGCATTTGCAGACGGCTGAAATCCATCCAGATCCGCGATCCCGAACCGGCGATCTCCAGCACTCGGCCGATCGGCGGCGCCGCCTGTTCAGCCGAGGATGCGGTCGACCCGTCCGTCTCGCTATAGCTGCTCAGCTCGTCCAGAAACTGCTTCAGGCTCGGCTGCTCGGTCATCGTCTACGCCACCTTTTCAAAAATTGGTTGGCGCCGAGTTAGCCCAGCTAAGTTAAAATAAGCTTAGAAGCGGCGGCGGAACACCGCTGCCGCGGCCCAGCCGAGGCCAAGCGAGAGCAGGACGGCGGCCAGACCGTAGAGAAACCCGTGACGCCGGGCGGCCAGCGCGACGAACCGTTCGAAGCCCGATTTGCCGATCTCGATCTCGCGGGTCGCCGCCGCGATGACCTTGCCGTTGGAGACGAGGAAAGTTTCGGCGGTGTAGGTGCCCACCGGCACCTGGCTGGGGATCGAGATGCGGGCGCGGTAAAGGACGCCCTCGCTGATTTCCACGCCATGCGGATGCTCGGCGTAGAGTCCCTGGCGCCTGCGGAGGTCGAGCAGCCCCGCCTCGAACCGCCGCTCCTTGTCGGGCAGCGCACCGCCGCCAGGCGAAAGCTGCAGGTCCTGAAGGCCGAGTTCGTAAATCGCCGCGGTGCGCTCATCGACCAGCTGGCGGACGGGGGCGGACGAGGCGACCGCGTAGAAGCTGGGCGCGGAGCGGAAGCGGTTGCTGTCCGCGTTCATCCAGATGCCGGCAATTTTCTGCTTCTCGCGCACCAGGATCGGTTCGACCGGCCCTTTAAGGACAACGATCACGTCGGCCGGGTTCCGCGGGGTCCGGCCACCCGGATAGAGGATCGCGCCGAACAGCAGGAGCTGCGCACCGGTGAAACTGTAGCGGATCTCGATCGATCGGGAGCTGATGTCCGGCACCAGTTTCGGCTCGGCCTGCGCCATCAGCAGAGGAGCGAGGGCAAGGAGGCAAAGGACCCGCCTCATAGATATTCGATCGAGAATATCTCGTCGGGCCGCCACGCGAGGCCGAGCAGCATGCGCAGCGCAACGAGCAGGATGATGCCGGCAAGGGCAAGCCGGAGGAGGTCCGGCTTCAGCCGGGTCGCGAGGACCGCGCCATATTGCGCGCCGACGACGCCGCCCGCCAGCAACAGCCCGGCGAGGACGATGTCGACCGCCTGGGTCGTCATCGCGTGGATCATCGTCGACCAGGCACTGACCGCGAGGATCATGACGAGGCTGGTCCCGACCACGACGCGCGCGGCCATGCCGAGAATGTAGATCATCGCAGGCACAAGGATGAATCCGCCGCCGACGCCGAGCAGGACGGTCATGATGCCGGCAACGAAGCCGAGAGCGAGCGGCGCCAGAGGCGAGAGGTAAAGCCCCGACGCGTAGAAGCGCCAACGGCCGGGAAGTCCCGCCACCCAGCGGTTATGGCGTGGCCGCTCCGTTGGGGCCGGCAGCTTCACCCAGTCGAGCGCGACCAGCGCGTCTTTCAGCATCAGTGCGCCGATGCCGCCGAGCAGCAGGACGTAGAGGAAGCCAATGACGAGGTCGATCTGGCCCGAAGCCTGCAGCAATCGGAACAGGCCGGCGCCGACCAAGCTACCGAACGTCCCGCCGACGATCATCACGCCACCCATTTTTAGGTCGACTCCGCCGCGCCGCATATGGGCGAACACGCCGGATACCGACGCACCGGTGATCTGCGTGGTGGCGGATGCGACCGCCACGGTCGGCGGGATTCCGTAGAAGATCAGCAGCGGCGTGGTCAGGAACCCGCCGCCCACGCCGAACATGCCCGACAACAGGCCGACCAATCCGCCGAGGATGACGATCAGCAGCGCGTTGACCGACTGGCCGGCGATGGGAAGGTAGATGTCCATGGGTCGCGTTGCCGACGCTAGCCGGAAAAACGCGACAAAACCAAGGCGCGGTCGCTAGAAGTCTCCGGCGACGGTGACGACCGCACCCGACCCCGGCTGGGCGTTGCCGAGCAGCTTGTGGCGATAGTCGGCATGGACCCGCATCCGCTGCCCGACACGCAACGACAGACGCGGACCGGCATCGAGGCGGTTGAGGCCGGGCTGCGCGCCTCCCCAAACGCCAAAGCCGACGGAGAAATTTTTGTAGACCGGGCGAGTCACAGCGGCCTGGCCATCGACGAACCAGTCCCGGCTCTTCGCGCCGACGATGCCGGCCTGGAGGTAGGTATCGAGACTGGAATTCAGCGGCATCGATTGCCCATACAGACCGCCCTCGACGAAGGCCGCGAATGCATTGCGGCCGGTGCCGTATTGGCCGAACGCCTTTCGCCGCTCGGCGGTGACGGCGACGGGGATCGAAGCGAAGGGCTGGTAGCGGATGCCCAGCGCCGCCTCGCCGCCCCGGCGGCTGTTGATCGGCGCGCTGGTCCTCAGGCTGGCGGCGAGGTGCGGGTTGAATCGCCACAGCAGCCGAGCCCCTGCCTGGCTTCCCCCAAGCGTCCCGGTTCCCGAAATTCCGGCCGGGCCCGGCGTCCCGCGGAGCATCGCCCAAGTTGACAACTGAAGCCGGTCGAAGCCGGCCGGATCGCCCGCTTTCTCGAATGACGGCGTGACCTGATGAGTCGGAACGGTCGGGGCATAAGCTAGTTCGGGCCATTGCTCGATCGGCGCGGCAGGCTGAAAATAGGGGTTGGCCAGAGCGGGCTCGGCTGGCCGATATTCGACATATCGGACCGGCGGGCTGCTCCGTGCTGCAGCCGGCGTCGGAATATAGATCGGATAGGGCATCGGGCCGGCCATCTGCGGATATGGGCCGTAAGGTCCGTACGCCGCGGGCTGATATGCCATCGGCGGAGCTACCGGCTCGATCGGCGGTAGCCGCGTCGGCTGCACGGCCGGGATAGCCGTGGCCTCCCCTTTTTGCGGAAGATCGAACGCAAATGCCTCTGTGCCGGGAATGAGACCCAGGCTCACGGCCCTGACCCCGGCCCAGGCCATGACGGCGACCCCCAGGAAACGAATTGACTGGCTCATGGATTGGGCAACTCCTTCGGGAAAATGTGATGAGTCTTGTCCCAGTGCTTCGCGCCGCCGTTCGAGTGGAGCGTCAGCGCGCGCCGCGCGGCGAAAACGGTAATCCAGTTCGCGACGACGGTGCGGGGAATGGAACGGAGGCCTTGCCTCGGACCGTAGGCAGCCGTGGTGAAGGCGAAGCGCATGAAGAGCCGCCAGCCGAGCAGCCACGCGTTGATCTCCAGCAGTAAGCCGAGCGCGGGCGATACCGGCACCGTCACCGGAGCGCCGAGGGCATTGGCCAGCGCAACCTGCGCCCAGAGAAACGCTCCGACATATCCGGCGAGCAGCAGCAGCGCGGCGAGCGGCCCGCGCCGGTCGCGCATCCGCATCCAGCGCTCGCCGATCCCACCGCGCCAGCCCAGCTGGTCCCAGCCGGCAAAGGCAATTCCACCGATCCATCGTGCCTTCTGGCGAATCGCGGCACCTGTGGTCGCGGGAAAATGGCCACGGCTCGCGACGACCGCGCGGCTTCCCGGTTG
>Ga0307412_10002065_pt1 | contig 11152 bp, 11 predicted proteins | sample DK1Cmetagenome_3_FD_203823 | JGI IMG/M metagenome (GOLD analysis project Ga0307412, IMG submission 203823) | Maize rhizosphere microbial communities from greenhouse at UC Davis, California, United States - DK15-C-1 | ecosystem: Host-associated > Plants > Roots > Rhizosphere > Soil | place: USA...
GATCTGTGTACAACCCGAATTCCGGACCTAAAGTCTCACAATAATGTGCCCAACCTTCACCATACGCTCCAAACCAACCAAATCGCATGAATTTCGGAAGCTTTGTGTTTTCCTGTTGCAAAGAAACCTGATAATGATGCCCGGGAATTGCTTCATGCAGGAAAAGAGATTCCATTCCGGAAGTTACATTGAATTTTGCAGGATCAGGAAGCGGACAATAGAAAACCCCCGGTCTTTTTCCATCCGGAGTTCCCTGAATATATTCTGCACTTGCACTCGCTTCTCTGAATTTTTCAGTTTGTCTGATCTCAAATTTTGTCTTCGGTGTTACGCTGAACATCGTTTTCAATTTCGGCGTTATTTTAGCTAGAATTCCATTGAATCCGTCCAAAACTTCTTTTGATGTTTTATAAGGCATTGCTTTCGGATCTGTTTTCACGAAATTAATGAACTCTTCCAACGTTCCTGTAAAGCCAACTTGCTGTTTTACTTTTTCCATTTCTCCGCGAAGCATCGCAACCTGTTGAAGTCCGGTTTTATTGATTTCTTCTGGAGTTTTATTGGTTGTCGTCCAGCTTTTTGCGTAATATTTGTAGATTTCGCTTCCGTTCGGCAGGCTGTTGTAACCGTCTGTATCTCTTCCTTTTGGCAGATATTCTTTTTCTAAAAAGTTACCCATTTTGGTGTAAGCCGGAATGATTTTTTTAGAAATAGCTTCCTGATACAGTTTTGTGAATTTATCTTTTTGGACTTGGGTAAAATCTTTCGGGAATTTTTCAATCGGTCCGTAAAAAATATTTTTCTCAAAATCAGGAGTGATAATTTCCTCTGCTTTCATTTGAGGGATCATTTTTACGATCAGTTTTTTAGGTAAAACGACTTTATTAGTGATTCCTTCTTTGAAATTTTCTATCGCAGCATCCATCCATAAAGGAAATTTATCCATTCTTTTTAACCAGTCTTCATAATCTTTTTCAGTATTAAAAGGTTGGCTCCCCTGTCCGCTCCCGTACAAAGGGAAATTTAACGGCAACCCGCCAAATTGCGTGAAAGGAATATATTCCGGATGATATGAGTATGCTTCAATTTTGTCTTTTAAAGTATAATCCAAAACATCATAAACCACTTTGTCATCATCGGAAAGATCTTTATAATCAACGTTTTCCAGTTGTTTTTGAACGGAATTATAAAAGGCAATTTCACCTGATATAAAATCTTTGTCAATGTTGATCGGAAGCTGGTCATTGTATCTTAAATCTCCCTGTGAAGTCGCATCAAGAGGATAAAGCTTTAAATATTGCTCATAATAATTAGCCGCAATAGAATCCAGGTTTGTCGGGGTAACTTTGGTTAACGGTGAATCGGATTTTTTGCAGGAAATCAAGCTCACTGCCAAGCCTAAACCTATGATGCTTCTGGTTAAAATGTTTTTCATTTTCGGAATCTTTGTAAAAACAAAAGTAAATAATTAATGAACAAGAAGGTAAAGATCAATGATTTTAATAAAAATAATTTTCAAAATATTTTTCACATTCAATCTATTTTTTATCTTTGCTGAAAACGTTTAACAATCATATTATTACAGCTCTTTTTTAAGAAATAATGAAAGGGATTTTAAAAATTTACCATCCGGACGAAACGCTAACATACAATATTAGAAATACTTATTGCAAGGCGGTTTACAGTAACCAGGAACATTTTCTTGAGGTTGAAATCATTACGGATGATGGTTTGGATCATGTCGAAGATGATTCATTACAATACAATTTTCCGCAGCTTTCTCTTGAAGTTTTCGATTTTCCGATCGATTCCGGGGAGATTGAAGGGAAATCTATAACAATCAATGATTCTGATGAGGAAACTTACACAGAAGTAGATCTTTTTGACGATGAAGAAGCTTTTATTTACGATAATGAGCTTCAATTCGAAAAAAACGAAGACGATGTTCTACAGGTAATCTGGAAAGGAACCATTGATGATTTCTACACAGGATCAGACACGCCGATCCCTTTTAGATTAAAATGCGAATTTAAACAAGATGAAATTGAGGTAGACGAAGATTAAGCTTCATCATTCGTCAATATTTTTTTATACAGATTTCTTTTCAAATTCTTTTTGGAGAGAAATTTGCTGTTTTCCAATAAATAACATAATTTTAAGTTGTTTTTAAGCAATTTTTAAGACAAGAATTAATAATATTCAATTACTTTTGTCGTTTAAAACTATTATAAAATACACACATTAATGCTGCTAACGGAACTTACTCAGATTTTATTTGCACAAATTGCTTCACCTGCAATTGCAACAGACGATTTAGAATTTTCATTTTGGAAGATCATGTTCCACGGAGGAGCTTTCGCTAAAATAGTGATGGTGACCGTGCTGTTGCTTGGTGTATTTTCTGTTTATCTTTTTTTTGAAAGATTTTTCTTTATTAAAAGATTAACGTCAAAAACGGATTCCAACTTTATGGATAACATCGAAGATTTCGTCAAGGAAGGCAAAATGGAATCTGCACTGGATTATTGTAAAAGACAAAACTCTCCTGAAGGAAGGATTCTGGAAAAAGGGATCGCAAGATTGGGACGCCCTGTTTCTGACATTGTAAGCGCCATGGAATCTCAGGCGCAGATCGAAGTTGCCAATATGGAGAAAAACCTGAACCTTTTGGCGGTTGTACCAAGTATCGCGCCGATGTTGGGGCTTTTGGGAACGGTTATCGGGATGATTATTGCTTTCTTTAATCTCTCTCATGCATCAGGTTCTTTCTCGCCGAAAACGTTGTCTGAAGGTATTTATACGGCTTTAGGACAAACGGCGGTTGGTTTGGCTGTGGCGATTCCGGCTAACTTTTTCTACAATATCCTTTTAACAAGAATTGATAAATTTGTATTGAAAGCTCAGAATATGTCCGGTGAATTTTTAGATCTTATCAACAAACCTTTATAAATCTTTCTTATGAAAATTCAAAGAAGAAATAAAGCGAACCCCGAGTTCAGTTTGGCAGCGATGACCGATGTTATCTTGCTGATGTTGATATTTTTTATGATCACTTCATCTGCTGCCAATCAAAGCGCGATTGAGGTTAACTTACCAAAAGCAGGAGCGGTAGAAGATAATATTCCTAATCCTTTGGTGGTAAGCATTAAACCGGACGGATCTTTTTTTGTGGATGATAATCCTGTGTCAAGTGGACAATTGGAACCAACGATTGTCAATAAATTAACGAACCAGACCAATAAATCTTTCACGATAAGAGCGGATGAAAATACACTGCATAAAGACGTTGTTTTTGTAATGGAAATCGCTGAAAAGCATAAGTTTAATATTGCAATTGCGACAGTTAAAGATAAATAAAAGTCTGGTAAATATATTTGAAGATGAGAAGTGAGATTGTAAGTAAAGATGAGCACAACAGAGACAGGATAAAAAGTGCATTGCTTTCTGTCCTTATTTGGTCTGCCATTTTGCTGTTCGTTTTTCTTTATAAATTAAAACCGGAGCTCGATCAGAAACCTGATGAGGTGGTTACAACAATGCTTGTCAATTTTGGAGACAACAGAAACGGAAAGGGAGTTGAAGAACCTGCCGATCAGCCGGGAAGTTTAGCTGCAGCGACGGAGGAAATTACTCCGGAGCCTGTCGAAACAGCTGTTCCTGAAACAAAAACAATTATTAAACCTGAGCCTCAACCGGAAACAAAAAAAGCTGAAAGTAAAGAAAAAATTATAACAGGAACTCATTCAAAAGTATCGGTTCCGAAAAAAGAAGAATCCAAAAAAACTGATAAAAAAGCAGCTACCAGTACTTCTGCTTCTAAAAACACCAAAAAATCAGGCGCGACAGCTGCCAATTCAAAAACAGGAAATGGCGACGGAAAAGGGACTGCGGCGATCGGAAATTTAATTAAAGGAAGAGGAACAAAGGCCGGAAGCCAGGGAACGGGCGAAGGAATCGGAAATGCTGGAGATCCTTTAGGCGGTGACGGAAATGGTGACAGTAAAGTAGGAATTGACAGAAAATTAGTAGGGTATATTCCCGGAACGATGGGAAGAGGTGGTGTGCAGCCTGCAAACAGCTGTACGGCAAGTGGAACAATTACAGTGGCTTACACGGTTGATAAAGCCGGAAACGTAGTCTCCGCAAGAAGATCAGGCGGAACATCTGATCCCTGTATTACATCGAATGCCGTTGCTTGGGTTAAAAAATATGTGAAAGCCGAAAAGGCAAGTACATCCTCAACCGGAACGTATAAAATTACATTTTAAAATAAATATAAAAGCACTTTATTCAAGTGCTTTTTTTATTTCGTTGATTCTGTTGATAGCGGGGAGGGCAAAAATTCCACTGGTTTGAAGATACAATTCGTAAAACGTTTTTGCTTTATCTAAAAAGTCAGTGTTGTTGGTTTGTTTTCCTGTAAAATAGAAGAGATTTCCCAACATTTCGTAATAATCTTTGTGATCTCTTTCCTGCCTTTCGTTGACGATTACAATAATTTCTTCCTTCGATTTAGACGAAATTTCTTTAAAATCAATTTTAAAAATATCTTTCATTAAAGAATCAAAATCTAATTCTTTCTGCATTAAACTTTCTTCGGGCTTATCTAAAATCAGTTTTTCTAATGCCTGAGTTAATTGACGTATTAGTCTTAATGTGAATTCTTTATCTGTTATCATAATATGATTTAGACATTTAGGGTTTTATGTTTGAGGTTAATAACAATTTCTTAATTTCAATATTTAAACTTTGAATACTAAACATTGAACATTAATTTTATGCAAAAAATAAATACGCCAAAGCAATCGAGGTGATAACACCAACCAAATCCGCCAAAAGCATAGCAATTACCGCATATCTCGTATTCTTTACAGCTATGGCGCCAAAGTAAACTGCAATCACATAAAACGTCGTATCTGAGCTTCCCTGAAGTGTTGCAGCCAATTTGCCTTGAAAACTATCTGCTCCAAAAGTTGACATCGTATCAACCATCATTCCACGGGCTCCGGAACCGGATAAGGGCTTGATTAAAGCTGTCGGAAGTCCGTCTACAAATCTTGCGTCTAGGTTTGCGGTGTAAGCCACCCACTTCATTCCGTCGATAATGACGTCAAAAACGCCTGAAGTTCTTAAAAGAGAAATCGCGATGAGCATTCCAACCAAATACGGAATAATTTTAACGCAGGTTGTAAAACCTTCTTTCGCGCCTTCAATAAAAGCATCAAAAACATTAATTTTTTTATAAACTGCTCCGAGAACGATCGCTAAGAAAATAAAGAGAATCAACCCGTTGCTTAAAATTTTACTGAAAGTATCCAGTTCATCTTTGCTTAGTTGAACCAGATAAACAACCAAAAGCGCAATAACCGCTGAAATTCCGCCAACGTAGGCGATCACAACAGGTTTTAAAAGATTTATTTTTTGATATAAAGAGACGATAATCATTGCCGCTAAAGTCGCTGCAAAAGTGGCGATCATACACGGAAGGAAAATATCCGTAGGTGTTTTCGAACCCATCGAAGCCCTGATCGCAATGATAGAAACCGGGATCAAAGTCATTCCCCCGGCATGAAGGCAAAGGAACATGATCTGTGAATTACTGGCGGTATCTTTGTTTGGATTTAAAGTTTGCAAACTTTCCATTGCTTTTAAGCCGAAAGGTGTTGCCGCATTATCCAGCCCTAAAAGATTAGCACTGAAATTCATCAGCATGTGTCCGAAAGCGGGATGATTTTTAGGGATTTCCGGAAATAGTTTTGAGAAAAAAGGTTGTATAAATCTGCTTAAAAGGTTGATTCCGCCTGCTTTTTCTGCAATACTCATAAATCCCATGAAAAGCGTCATGATTCCGATTAAACCAATACAAATTTCTACAGCAGTTTTCGAAGTATTGATCACGCCGTCTGCTTCCTGTACACGATAAACTTTTATATCCTGTTTAAGAGAATCTGTTTTATAGTGAATTCTGCCATCTGCAAAATTTGGGTTTTTCATCAGACTGTCTCGGATGATAGGAGAGAGCGTATTCATTTTCTGTGTCGCAATTTGCACAGTATCACCGCTTTTTCCCACCACCATATCATTGAAAATGGTTTTGTAATGACTTGATGAAATGTATTTTACACTTGCAATGGCAATGGCAATGATAATAAACGCGGACCAAATTCTGCTGAGAACCATTTGATTAAATTATAATTGGTTAAACTTATCAAAAAAACTTCAGATTACAAAAGAGACGGGGAGTTTTTAGACATTTATACTTAAAGCGGATACATTTTTTGAGCTTAATCCCGCTATCCACTTTTACTCCTCGCGCAGCCGCTTTTTCCTGCGTTTGCTGTGGGGTGGCCGTTTCTATCGGGGCTAGGAAAGGGAATTGTGAATTTACATGAACTGGAAAAATTGACCGTTGTCAATTCACTTTTAAAATTCACCCTTTTTAAACCACCCCGTCAAAAATTCTAAAGAATTTTCGCCACCCCTCCAGAGGAGGGGAATTCCTGCCGGAGAGCTTTTGCCATTTTCCTCAACATTGGTCATTGCGAGGAGCGTAAGGCGAAGCAATCTCGTAAATGAATTAAATTATTGAAAATAAGATTCTTCACTACGCTTCTGAAAACTTCAGTCTATATTCAGAATGACAAGTTATATGGATAAATGGAGTGGAAAAATAATAAAAGACGTAAATAAAATTACTTTTCATCAAGATAGACCAAAAATCCATCAAAATCATCATCCAGATTTTTCAAAACTTTTGCATCCTTCATTTTCTTCTCCAAGCCGTCAATGAAAAAGCTTTTCTCAAAAAATTGGCGGTGAATTCCGGGCAACAGCTCCATGAAATAATCCATCCCGATTTTATTATTATGAAGATCCATTTTTGTTTCTAAAGGTTTGTTGGGAAACAATTCTTCGTGCATATCTGTGATTCTTTTGCAGAAATTCAATGCTTTTTCAGGAGAAGATACTTTAGAACAATACATCAAAATAAAACAGCACCAAAGCGCGTGCCTGAAAGAATTTCCGATACCATTATTAGAGGCCGTTTCAGGGAATTTTTTCTGAGCGATGGCGAAAGCCTTAACTGTTGCATAAAAGCTTAATAACGAAAATATAGGATGTGGCAAAATAAGCGATAAAAGACGCATGACCTTTTTAAAGCTCATACTTCTGATCGCATTAAAAAATATGTTGAAAGTCCTCATCAATAAAAATCTCTCCCCAATTAGAGAGAGATTGTATCGTATTTGTTACAAATTTTAAGCATGTACTGCTAATAAATTTACTGTTTTAGCTACAGTTTCCTTAATTTCAGTTCTTTTCACAATAAAATCAACAAATCCTTTTTCCTGAAGGAATTCCGAAGTCTGGAAACCTTCCGGTAAGTCTCTGCCGATTGTCTCACGGATAACTCGTGGTCCTGCAAAACCGATCAACGCTTTTGGCTCGGCCATGATGATATCTGCTGTCATTGCGAAAGAAGCTGTAATACCTCCAAAAGTAGGGTCACAAAGATAAGCGATGTATAAAAGTCCTGCTTCTGAAAGCTGAGCTAATTTAGCCTGAACTTTTGCCAACTGCATCAAAGAATAAGTTGCTTCCTGCATTCTCGCACCTCCTGACTGACAAATAATCATATAAGGAAGTCTTTTTTCGATACAGTAATCAATTGCTCTTCTGATTTTTTCACCCATTACAGAACCTAAAGATCCTCCGATGAAAGCAAAATCCATACAGGAAACTACCATTTCGGTTCCGTTTACGGTTCCTACGGCGTTTCTGATAGAATCTGTCAGTTTTGTTTTTGCTCTTACTTCTTTCAGACGGTCTGCGTAAGGCTTTGTGTCTTTGAAGTTTAGGATGTCTATACTTTCAACATTAGCGTCCAGTTCAGTAAATTTACCCTCATCAAAAAGGATATCAAAAAATTCTGCACTTCCTATTCTTACATGAAAACCGTCTTCAGGAGAAACATAATTGTTTCTTTTAAGTTCTTCATGCTCAACTACTTTACCTGACGGCGTCTGATGCCAAAGACCTTTGGGAACATCCTTTTTTTCATCAGTAGAGGTCGTTATGTTTTTTGCTTTTCTTTTAAACCAGTCGAATGCCATATCTATATAATTGATGTATGATAAATGATAGAAGATAATGAAAGCGGTTGAAATCACTTATCATTCATCTTTTATCACTTATTTATAATTTATTTAAGCGTATTTACGTTATTTAAATCTTCAAACGCTTTTACCAATCTTGTAGAGAATGTTTCCTCCCCTTTTCTCATCCAAGCTCTTGGATCGTAGAATTTTTTGTTAGGTTTTTCTTCGCCTTCAGGGTTTCCGATTTGAGTTCTTAAATACTCGATATTTTGTACCATATAATCTCTGATTCCTTCTGTGTAAGCGAACTGAAGGTCAGTATCAATGTTCATTTTGATCACGCCGTAGTCGATCGCTTCTCTGATTTCTTCCAACGTAGAACCAGAACCTCCGTGGAATACGAAATTAACCGGCTTCGCGGCAGTTCCGAATTTCTCCTGAACGAATTTTTGAGAATTATCAAGAATTTTTGGGGTAAGAACCACATTTCCTGGCTTGTAAACTCCGTGTACGTTTCCAAAAGCAGCAGCAATCGTGAAATTGTCAGAAATAGCTTTCAGTTTTTCGTACGTGTAAGCTACATCTTCTGGCTGTGTGTATAATTTTGAATTGTCAACATCCGAGTTGTCAACACCGTCTTCTTCACCTCCTGTAACTCCGATCTCAACTTCAAGAGTCATCTGCATTTTAGCCATTCTTTCGAAATATTTAGCAGAAATTTCTAAGTTTTCTTCCAAAGACTCTTCAGAAAGATCCAGCATATGAGAAGAGTAAAGAGATTTTCCTGTTTTTTTGAAAAAATCTTCGTTGGCATCCATTATTCCGTCGATCCAAGGCAATAATTTCTTTGCGCAGTGGTCTGTATGAAGGATTACAGTTGCTCCGTAAGCTTCCGCAAGGGTGTGAATATGTTTTGCTCCGGCGATTGCTCCTAAAATAGCAGCTTTCTGACCGTCATTGCTTAATCCTTTTCCTGCATTATAAGCAGCTCCACCGTTTGAGAACTGAATAATTACAGGTGAGTTTAGTTTTGCTGCAGTTTCCATAACCGCGTTTACGTTGCTTGAACCAATTACGTTTACTGCTGGTAATGCAAATTTATTTTCTTTAGCATGCTGAAAAATATCAGTAACTAATTGACCTGTGGCAACTCCTGCCGGGAAAATTCTGCTCATGTTTTACTTTTTAGTATAAATTATAGGGTGTTTTTAAATTCCTGTAAAGGTAATAATTTTTAAGATATTGTTAATTTCTTTTGTCCCTTCCCCAAAGTAGCTTTTGGCGGATGGTTTCATAAAAACTTAAATTATTCGGCTGTACCAGAAGAATCTGGAAACTTGCCTTTTTAATGATAATTTCTTTATCTGTTTCTATATGTATCAATCTTGAATCTAAAGAGAGAGAGTATTGCGGAACTCTGCTTTCTACCTTGAATTTTATCTCAACTCTGTCATTTACAACCAAAGGCCTCACATTCAGATTGTGAGGAGCGATAGGCGTGATGACAAAGTTTTCGTTGTTTGGAGAAATGATCGGTCCGCCACAGCTTAATGAATAAGCGGTAGAACCTGTCGGCGTAGAAACAATCACACCGTCCCCCCAGAAAACATTTAAAAATTCATTATTAATATATGAATCCACCGTAATCATGGATGTTGTTTCTTTTCTTGAAACGGTAACATCATTTAAAGCATACGGAAAAAAACCATCTAACTCCGGCGAAACAACCTGAATCACAGAACGGCGGCTCGTTTTTATATCCCCTTTTAAGATAGAATCTAATTCTTTAAAAGCTTCTTCCTTGGTGAAGCTTGCTAAAAATCCTAATCTTCCGGTATTGACTCCGACGATCGGGATTTCAAGATCTTCGATGAAAGTTAAAGAGTTTACAATCGTTCCGTCACCTCCGAAAGTAAAGAAAAGATCGACTTCTTTGTCTAAAAGATCCTGTTTATTATTAAATGTTTCGAATATTTTTGAAAACTGAAGAGCTTCAGCCATTTCATCATACAAAACAGATTTTACGCCCCTGTTTTCAAGCTCTGAAACAAATTTGCTTAAATATAAAAAAGTATCGAGATCTTTTTTCTGAGAATATATGGCTGCCTTCATTAGTTTTTATATTTCTATAAATTTTTGTAAAAATCCGAATCGGTCCTTAAACAGATCCGCCTTTTCATCAGAATAGTATTTTTCAACAATTCTATAATCATATCGGTCGAAAGTTTCATCAATGGAGCTCAGATTTTCATTGCTGATCTTTATGGTAACCTGTATCGCATCATCAGACATGGAGCTGATAAATGCCCCATAAAATTTAGAGTTATTACTTTCCACAATGTTCGCGATCTCCGTCATTGAATATTTTCTGGCAGGCATTTCTATCGTAAGGATAGCACCCGATTCCGAAAACAGAGGATACTTTGATAAATCCTGAAAAATATCTTCACAGCTGATGTATCCCAAATATTTTTCCGCTTTGTTGATAACAGGGATCACATTGGCATTGAAGGTGTAAAACAATCGGATACTGTCCATAATATTATTATCATCAAGAATCGCAAAACGCTCGATCTGATGTTCAAGATCTTTTAAGGTTCCTTCTTCTTCATAAAGAAAGTCCTGCGCAATCGCTCCGTAAAAGTGATGGGATTTTTTGATGAAAATATGGGAATATCCAAAGTCCTCTAACATGTCTCTTGCTGATTCTATTGAGTCAGTCAAGCTAAAACACGGGAAATCTTTTGAGATATAGTCCTTGATAAACATTGTGCTAATTTATAAAAAATTAAACGAATCCGTTTTGTAATAATAGAGTTTTTTTTCTTAAAAATTAAAAAATGGACTCTAAAATTTGTTTGTGTTGAAAAAAAAAGTATCTTTGTCGCCTTTCATTTTTACTTTTTATTAGATTTATTTCAAACTGCACTGTCTTTTAGGCATATGCAGTTTTTTCATTTTAGGGCCTTTGAAAACTCCCACATCACGATTCCACCGCATACACTCACGTTTAAAGAATGCTTTGTTCCCAACTGCGGAATCTCCAGGAAAGA